>Ga0315281_10005818_pt1 | contig 17594 bp, 19 predicted proteins | sample YL17G07_0_MG_FD_204540 | JGI IMG/M metagenome (GOLD analysis project Ga0315281, IMG submission 204540) | Sediment microbial communities from Yellowstone Lake, YNP, Wyoming, USA - YL17G07_0 | ecosystem: Environmental > Aquatic > Freshwater > Lake > Sediment | place: USA: Wyoming | collected...
TTCAACGGTGAACCCTTTGGCCTCGGATGTAGTCGAAAAGGCATGGGAGAATTCCGCACGGACCTTATCCCATGTTTCCGCCGCTGACGCCTTGGAGAAAGAAGTCATAACTGTGTGGAAAGGCAGTTAAAAATGACTATCGAGCGGCATTATATGAAGGGGGGTTGGGAGGAGTCAATGAAGGTGCGGCGCAAAGGCGTGAGGAGCTTTCTTTGCTCCCGGAGCAGAGAGTGGAACGGGGTCTGTTGATCTCCTATGCTCGCACAACGCGCGGTCGTGGAATCCCCTCGTTGGATGCGCACAAGCGAGAATCAACCTGCCCCGCATCGCGGGTTTCCCGCCTCTCCCGCTCGTCTCTCTCTCTGTTCCCCACAACCAGATAAACCCAATAGACCAGATGAATCAGATAAACCAGACAAACTTACCCCGCAGCCGCGAGCCGGTCACCTTCTCCCAACTTGCGGGTGAACAGCTCCAGCGCCATGTCGTAACAGATCCGGGCCGTAGCCGGATCGTAGCGGGGACCTTCGTCGCGAAGAAACGCGTGCGCGTTGTTGAACTCATGCCACTGGAAGTGTGCGCCTGCATCGCTTAGCGCGTTGTAGATTAGCGCCCGCCCCTCGCGGGGAATATGTGGGTCCTGCCTGCCCCAAATCATCAACAGCTCGCCCGTGATCTCTCCAATCCGGTCCAGGCTGTTGTCGTGCATGCCCTCCCCCAATCCGCGTTTGTGGATGTCGGTTGCATAGAAACAGGTGGAGGCCAGCACGTCAGGCTGCATCGCCGCACGAAACGCTAAATGCCCCCCGATGCACATCCCCATGGCGCCCAGTTTGCCCGTGCAGTGCGGCGAGGACCTGAGAAAATCCAGCGCCGCTCTCGCGTCGCCGTCATAGCTCGACAATGTCTTGGTGGTCTTATGCCGGTTGCCGCGCTCGGCGCCGGCCTCATCGTAAGCCAGCACGGTGCCGGCCGGTTCCAGTTCGTGGTAAATCTCCGGAACCGCCACCACAAATCCGTGGCTCGCCAACATCGCCGCAGTACGCCGGATTGGCCCCGTCACCTGAAAGATCTCCGAGAAGAGCAGCAGGCCTGGATACCGCCCCCCAGCCACTGGCCGAAAGAGATACGTGCGCATGAGCCCTGTGGGAGTGTGGATATCAGCCGATTCGGTATCTGTGATGATCATCCCGTTCTCCAATTGGTCGATGGGAACGACTCCTCAACACTCACATGTGGGGCGCGATCGCTACGACCGGGAGTGGTCACAGTTGCTGCCCTTGCATCGCGATTTCTCAGGCAGGAAACGATAGCCCCTGCGGCGGGGAAAAGCTCGCAATTCATTTAATGATCTTGTCAGGAGCCGCATGAGGAGCCAATCCATCTCTCTCTTCTTGCGTACCTAACAAAATAAACCAGAAAAACCCGTCAACCAGATAGACCAGTGTCTTAACCCGCATTATTCATGAAGCTTCTGCTGCAAGCGCGGATACGCGGCTGTGACGGGCAGTCTCGCCGTTCAGCCCTTCAACATACTGCACGAGTATGCCTCAGGGCTTCACGGCTCCGAGTGTCCGTCTCGCTTCGCGTCTGCGCGCTTTCGCGACGAACCGTCATGAATAATGCGGGTTAATAACCTCGCCCGGTACTGCCGCCGGCTCCCATTCGATCTAGCGGGAGCGCCTCGTATCGTGCCTTCATCTCTGGATGCTCGTTGAGATAGCCCTTAACCGCCGCATCATTGGCAAAAACTTCCGGACTACGTTTCCGATACTCCTCTACCGTCAGATCGTACTTCGCCAACAACTTGCCGAGTTTTGTGTGGATGTCCGCGCCCATCTCCTTCATCTGCTCAGCCGACGGCCGCTGCCCATCTTTAAACATCCCTCCACCCTGAAAGTAGTTTGTCATCATCTCGCCGATCTCAACGCGAGCCTTCACGAACTTTTCCACCTCAGCCGGTTCTGCAGCAAGGCCGGCACCCGAGAACAGCAAGACCCCCAATGAGATTCCGATGATGCTACGCGCCAAATTCATGACCATGGACTCCTTGTAAAAGTATGTATAAGAAATTCGTTTTGCGGAATGGCACCCATCATATCATCCCGGCAAGATAAAAATGGAGGGGGGATGGAGGCTGATGATCTTCTGTGCTCGCGCAACGCGCTCGGGCTCGTCTGTCTGGTTGGCCGGTCTTTCTGGTCTGTCTGGTTCTTCTGGACAAATTTCCACTCCCATCAACCAAACAAACCAGATAGACGAGATAGACCAGATGAACCAGCATTCGTTGAACGCGCGCAGTGGAAGATCAGTCAGCTCCCATCCCCTGGAGAGAGAACAAGAGAGCTTGGAGAAAGCATTTGTAGACTCATCGACGGCTGCACGTAGACCAACATGCGTGTCCCACCAAGAATGGTGAAACGAGCAAGCTTGGCAGACCCAGATATAATGGTGACGGTTGCAGTTGTTCGATGTGCGCAATAACAGGCCGCCTAGGCCCATTCCTTTCATTCGAAACCGAGAGGTTCTCGAATCTTAGGTTTTCATGAGACTATTTCTGCTAGGATGATGCCCGGTGGTTGATAGATCTGCGACGTCGATAGAAAGGAAGTGTATGAACACAACGAAACTCATTGCCGCGATTATCGTGATTGCTCTGATCGGGCTCCCGACCGTATCCTTTGCGAGGGCGAGGGGCGGAGGATATGGTGGCGGATATTCCAGTGGTTCACGGAGCAGTGGCGCCCCTGGAAGCATGGGCAGCCGTGGGTCACGCACCTATGACCAGAATGGCGCGAAGCCGATTGAACAGTCCGTCACTCCGAAGCCATCCGCGGCCGCGCCACCATCAGCGGCCAGCAGCCAGGCTCCAACAGCCCAACCAGCGCCTGCCATGCAGCCTTCGTTTATGCAGCGCAATCCCCTGTTGGCTGGTCTCGCAGCCGGCGTCGCAGGATCATATATTGGCCATTTGCTGTTCGGGGCAACAGACAGTAGCGCAAGTACCACCGATGCCGGCGAGACTAGCACGACCGCCGGAGGATCCAACTCTACCGGAATCCTCCTCATTCTCATGCTCTTGGGGGCCGGAGCATTCTATTATTTCTTGAAAGTGCGGCGGTCGCCCTCTCCTGATTTTTCAGGGATCACGCGGAGCAGCGCAGTCAGCGGTAGCCTACTATCAGAGCCTTCTACGACGACCCTCCAGACCACGGCGGTGGCCAGCGAGGTCACCTCTGCCGACAAGGCGGTCTTTCAACAACTGCTGACCGATGTTCAATCGGCCTGGAGCAACCAAGACTTGGCCGGATTACGGCGGTTCGTCACGCCGGAAATGCTGGCGTATTTCAGCACCGCCTTGGCTGAACAGACCAGTCTAGACATCGCAAATCATGTCGAAGATGTGGTGCTCCTACAGGCCGATGTACGGGAAACCTGGGTCGAAGACACGACGCACTACGCGACGATTGGGCTTCGCTGGAGTGCCCGTGACTACACCCTGTCCTTGACGAAGCGGCGAGGAGAGCCAGGTTATCTCGTCGAAGGCAATGAAGAGAAGCCGACCGAGGCCAGCGAAGTCTGGACATTCATGCGATACCAGAATGGGAAATGGTTGCTCTCTGCAATTCAGCAATAAGAGGGGGCGGAGCGGCCAGGTGCCCTTCTTGCTCGCAGAGCCCCCACGGTGAAACAGTGGTCGCTCAATGCGCGCAGTAAAGGGCAGCCTCGGCCACTCCTTTGAGCGACGTGTAGACAGTTGAAGTGTCCTCGCGCAGCGCGCGGCCTCGGAAGGCCTTCGTTCGACGCGCGCACCTGGGGATAGATCAGACTGCCCTTGCCTGGTCTTTCATGAAATATTTCGGTTGACCCCCCTCATTGGGCCGAATGAGCCAGAGAAACCACGTAACGCCAACATCGGCGGAGGGGGATCTGACTGACCGGTGTATTCGCCGCTTTATTCGCTATGGCAGGCATGTGTGTGGTATAGTGCAACGTTAATGTTAAACCATGGGTACGATCCTAACTCCCCGCGTTTCGTTCCGTGCTGACGACACCACACGGAATCGTGTGTATAACTCAGGTGTTCCTCCGTCAACGACATACCGACTCATTTCGCCTTCGATTCGAGGCCCCTTGGAGGAGAAAAGCGCTTCGACATCTCCGTAAACGCGAAGTAGGCGATAAAAAGACCGGCAGTATTCTTTACTCCGTAACGGATTACAGGGAGAGACCATGACCAATACCATCAAGCCAGTGAAGCCCACGCAGCCAGGAACAGCCAAGTCCTGGGTCCGTATTCCTGATGGCACAAAGGTCAAACATCGGCATGAAGGGCATGTCGGATTCATCGATGGGCTGACCGAGATCGTCAGTGGACCCAACCGGAATCCGGATGGGAAGACGCAATATCGTATGAATATCGGGGCGCCGGATCGGCAGCTCGTGACCGAGAGCGACTTGTCAATTTTGATCGACGATGAAGATCTCGTGATCATGCTGCGACAGAAGGCACCCTATCGTCGCGCTGTCACACAATCGCTGCACAGCGTGCTGGCGGCGGATCGCTTCGTCAAGCCGACCTAGCCGCTTGCCGCGACGCGCGCGGCAAGCGGGATGAGGTGATCTGGTTTGTTTGGTTTATCTGGCTAGTCTCGTTCAACCAAATAGATCAGACAGACTGAATAGACCAGAAAGACCAGGTTGGGCTGCGGACTTCTCAACACCCCGCGCGAGTCGGAGACAACCATGACAGAAACCTGCTACGCCAAAGGCCAGAAAGTTATCTTGGTCACCAGCCAGATCACGAATGGTAAATGGCTGTGCAAGTTTTCGATTCCAGGGTTCCGCCATCTTGACGGCGGGCTACATGGCCAGGATTCGTCGAAAGGGCACAAGACGGAATGGGAAGCGAGAACCGACGCATTTCAGCGCGCCAAGTTGTTCCTGGATGGGTCACAGAACATGACGCAGAAGCACCCTCCTGAAAAGACCTAGCCTGCCTGCGTTATGAGCGAGACAGGCAAGTCATGCGCGACAAGCGAGACTTGCAAAGATGAAACCTCTCACACGCCCCGCTTATCGTCGCGTCGCAAAGAACGAGATACCCTTCACAGATATCGAGGGCGCCGCTGCCGGCACTCGACGTCAAAGCTCCTAGGCCCACATTATTCATGACGGTTCGTCGCGAAATCGCTGAGCCGCGTCGTGAGACCTGCGCGCGGAGCCGTGAGGACCCGAGGCGTACTCGTGCAGTACGTTGAGGGTCCGAGGGGCGAGCCCGCAGGCTCGTCGCAACAGCGGATCGGCGATTGCAGCAGAAGCGCTCATGAATAATGCGGGCTAGGCCCACGTCAGGTGGACTTCGCTGACGTGCTCGACTCCACCCTCGGCGCTAATTTCCCACTGGACATCATCCGGGATCTCGACCACACGCAACTCTGCGCCATGGCCGTTCGCAGCCGCACCTAGCTCCTCCACGACTTGGACCAACTTCAGGTCATCGCGCGGGATCAGTTTTCCGCACTGATTGAGGCTCGGTTCTCTCGGCGTCGCCGCCTCGGGCCAGTAGGCTCCGGGATCCTCTTCCTTGAGCGCGTCCGGCTGGCCTAACTCGCGCAATCGTAGAAACGCCTGATGACTCACACAAAACTTGTCATGGCTCTTATTGATCACAATCTTTTTCATGGATCGATCCTTTCCTCTCCCTCGTCAGGGTTTTCGATGTTGCGCTCTTCTTGGACTGGCCACGTATCAAGCGCATATCCCTCTGCGATCAGCTCGCGATTTGTCAGGCTGCCTTCGCCGGATCTGCATACTTACTAGTATAGTTTCCTGACCAATGGGAATAGCGTCGATTGGCCCAGGTGTTGACTTCGCCGCTCTGGGTTGCGCCATAGCGTTTCGCCAGCACAGTAGTGAACTTGCCTAGGTTACCGTCGATCTCCAGAAGATCCGCATCCGTGATCTTCTCCCACTTGGCTTTGAGTGGGGCCTTCAGTTGTATCCAAAACGCGCCGAATTGCTCTTGATTCATATGGCACCCCTTCCGTGCAAGAATTATATGATGACAGCCCCGCACGAAGTGAAACGATCCACTCGTACGGAGCAGGCCAAGGTTCAGGCTGAGGCTGAACCGAAGAAACTTCGGGCTTCATTCAACCTTAGCCTCGACCTGCCCCAAGGGGCACTCTGGCGTAGAAGCGGCGGAGACCGGAGAATCAGACGCACGGAAACATGGGAGGGAGTGCAGTGCGAGAGATGGGACAGTCGGCGTGGCTCAGTACGTCGTTCCTCACCTTACAGGGCTCAGAGGGAAGAGTCAACGCGATGGAGGCATGGATTAGCTCTAACGACTGGTTATCATAGAGCAATAATTATTCTGTCTGGCCGGTCATCGTCGGGCCGAAATGATGGTTCAATAAAGATCCGCAAAGACAAACCCGTCTCGTGTCACGACCTCACCGGTTTGAATCGGCACAGGATGGCGGAACATGGGACCGGCATAGGCGAAGGTGTGAAACTCGCCACGTTCTCCGCAAGGATCGGCACTTGCGGGAAGATCCATCAGCAACGCGTCATCAAACTCGCGTCCCACGAACGATGCGGAAATTTGTTTCGGGTCCACGCAGGTGATACGAGCCCGGAGGCCCGCCAAGATCATCTCGTGCGCAAGGAGCGTCGCGGACAACCCCCAGATCGGAAAGAGCGGCGTCAAACCGGTTCCCAGGAGTTTCGCTTCACGATACTGGCGCACGTCCTCCAGGAAGAGATCACCGAACGCCATCACCGTCACACCGGCAGCGAGCGCTCTTTCTACTGCCGTGCTCATAGCCTTTTCATATTGCTGATTGCTGCAGGGGCTGGGGATCGGCACAGTCCACAGTGGTAATCCCACCGCCTCTGCCTGCGCCTGAAGCAGCGTCACACGCACCGCATGCATGGCGACACGGTCATGCACTTCATTGATGGTCGTCAGGAGTCCGACGACTTCGACATCCTTCCGCTGACGCAGCACATGGAGCGTCCAAGCGCTGTCCTTCCCACTACTCCAACAGAGAATCACTTTCGGAATGCGGCTCATCTCCCCTCTCTCATCCTGTCTTCCGTCACAAGACCATCCAGTGCGGACTGGTGTGTCCTGCTTTGCAGGCTCAAGCATTCCGTAAGACGTGAATCGTTAAACGTGAAAGGTTTCGGAGAAAAAACATTCGACAATCCTCCGTTTTACGTTTCACGCCTCACGTTTCACGGTTCTTGCTAGACGTCTGGAATTTGCCAGTCAATCGAATCCATCCCCGCAGCGACAAGATCCCGGTTAATCTGCGAAAAGCACCGGCATCCGAAAAACTTTCTGGCCGACAAGGGCGAGGGATGTGCCGTTGCGATCACGGTATGGTGCGGTTGCGTGATCAACTCCCGCTTCTTCTGAGCCTGACGTCCCCACAGGACAAAGACCACCCGCTGCTGCTTCGCGGCCACCAATTCAATAATACGATCGGTGAATGACTCCCACCCTCGCCCCTGATGAGAATTGGCTTGGCCGGCCCTGACTGTGAGAACCGTATTGAGCATGAGGACACCCTGTTTAGCCCAAGGCTCCAGATAGCCATTATTGGGAACCCGGCATCCCATATCGTCAAGGAGTTCCCGATAGACATTTCGCAATGACATGGGTAGAGGCCTGACGGTCGGTTGCACGGAGAAACAGAGCCCATGCGCATGACCAGGAGTTGGATATGGATCCTGGCCGACCAGCAGCACACGAACCTGGTCATACGGTGTGGCGGCTAACGCATTGAAGATGTCCTTGCGGGCCGGCAAAATCGTCTCCCCGCCAGCCAGTTCTTTTTCAAGGAATGTCCCGAGCGCACGATAATAGGGTTTGCGCGTCTCATCTTTGAGTAAGGATCTCCACCCGAGAGGAATAGGAGAGAGCATAGGGAGAACTGATACCACAGAGTCGACCGTAATGCTTCTCCAAAATCGAGCCGTAGCTTCCCGCCACACGCCGTAGAGCAGATCCGAGACGGTTCATCCACCAGAGACCTGTACCACTCTCACATAACTATCCTCCCCCTCAAAATGATTCACAGCGGTGAATCATTTCCAATTCACGCCGAATCAAAAAGGATTCGCCTCGAAGCTGAGTCTCGCCCTGTAAAATTCAGAAATCCAAGATTCAGAGCTATGAGAAAGCGTTTCCCAGCGAGGCTCACAATTTGTTTCGACTGTCGGACATGAATCACATTCTCTCCCACGATGAACTGGTGAGCGAGAATAGCGTCTGACATTGTGACAACCCTAACGATAGGGCTGAACGGCTTCGTATGAAGGACTACACGAATTACCAACTCTACGTAATTCACCCATCGAACGAGGGGATAGACAAAAGTACCGGCTACTTGTAGCCAGGCAGAAGTCTGGGCGTCACACCCTCTCAGCCCCTGGCCCGTCGAAATCGGTCCATTCCCCGTAGGCTTGCTCGTGCCGCCGAGTTCGATTAACTACGAAAGATAACCATTCCGCGCAGTTCCGTTCATGCGCAGCTTCTAACAGAACACCTACTACCTTCCTCCCAACGCTGTCTTGTGAATCAAGGGCCCGCACAAAAAATTCTGTGCGGGTCTTTTCTTTTTTTCAGCTTCCCTGCGAAGGTAGCCTGGTTGATCTCCGTAGTGCGCGCGTCCAACGAGGGAAGTCCTCGACCGCGCGTTGCGCGAGCACAGGAGATGACCAGGCTGCCCTTGCATCCTCTCCGTGAAATCGGGATAGGGGGTAGCGAGTCCGCCCCGCTACTCCCCTCCCACACCACCAGGACATGCGGGTCCGCATCCGGCGGTTCGGAAGTTGACGGCGTATGCCTAGGCGTTCGATGGCGTGAGCCGCCGTTGACGCTTCGACGCTGCGCGTGACACTCAGGGCTTCACCCATCACTTCTCGCGCGAGCTCCGGTTCCCCGGACATCTGCCGCATGGCGTCTTCGAGACGCACGGTCTACTGACCTTCCTTCCGTTTGGCCCTTCGTGTTCAACCCACTACTACGGCCGCTGCTGACTTCTCGCGCCGATTCATCACCGTTGCCCTTTCAGGCACAAGGCGAGATCTCCCCAGATAAGAACACTGACCTTCGCTGCACAACCGCCGGATCTACGCCACCGCCCTTTAGCCACTCGAGCTTCGCGGTCACATGCCCGCTCGCCCTGGTCGGCACCGCCTCCTATCCGGTTTCTGTTCGTCGGCTCGCAGGTTCGTTTCCCACTTCCTTCCCACGCTCGGTCGCCCTTACGCAGTTGTGGTTCCCTTCCCTTCGAGTGGCCTCGTCGGGGGAGGACTTGCACCTCCTAGTCAGTGCCCATGCTGGGCGTACATGAGGAGGACAACATGGACCAGATGATCCTGTGTGCAATGGCAATGATGGCGCTACGCTGGTGGACAAGTGTCGCGCCATGGAGATCGGCTGTCTTGGTGCAGCGACAGGGAGGAGTGGGTAGGCCTCGTGTCAAGTGAGGAGCACTCTGTTGACCCTTGTGATCGCTATCGAGGGTTCCAGTGGAATCGAATGGGAGACCAGACAATCGTCCGTCCTCTACTTCGCAAGCCAGCGAAGGCATCTGCATGCGTTGCGGGGGGTTGATGGTCACGGAGTATTACTTGAACCTCCAGGACGATACTGGTCAAATCGGCATCACGGGTTTGCGTTGCACCAGTTGTAGCGAGGTCATCGACCCGGTCATTCCTCGGAACCGATTGAACCCGACCCCGAATCTCTTGCACGTCGTGAAGCAGAGAAAATATGCTCAACGGGTAGATCAGAGTGAGTCAGATGGCCAAGATCGGTACGGCCAGGGGAATGACACGAAGCCCGGCGACTAACCACTTGTCGTTCCGCTCGGTAGTTCTGGTAGGGAGATGAGACCATGCACATTGTTGTGACCGGTGGAACGGAGTTCATCGGTCGGCCCTTATGTGCCTCGCTCTGTTAGGGAAAAAGTGAAATCAATGGCTCATCAGAGGACGTGGAATTGTCGGTGAGCATGAGCCGATAGCGCAATGGGACATCATTCGGTCTCAATGACCTTGAGTCCCTTGTCAGCGTGGCGCGTGAGGACAAGGAGTGGATATTAGTTCACGCACTCAAACGTTAAGAGTATTACTCAGTAGTCAGTAATTAAGACGACTACAACGCTGATGAAACCCGCATAGAATAAGAACAGTAAAGACGTTGTGTTCTCCAAATTACCGACTTGTGAGTAATAGGAAGCCTCCGGCCATCCTGGGGCTTCCGTTGCTGTGCTAAATTTGTGCTAAAAGTCCTCACAAACGACCGAATTGAATAGAAGCAATGGAATCAGTAGAGCGCCAGCAAGCGCATGATTTTCAAAGATAAACGGGAAAACCTTCGCAACATCGAGCGGTTCGAATTATTGCCCTGCTGCCACTCTTAATCAGCGGGCCGTAGGTTCGACTCCTACACGGCCCACCAAAAATCAACCACTTACACACCCCCCCCCTTCCAGCCTGTCTCCGTGTAGGCACAGTGTAGGCAGTAAAACAGAGAAAATATATTTTTTCTTACCCCTCTCCTCCCAGCCCTCACCTCAAAATCAGGGATAAATCGTTTCACGTTTCACAGACGCCTCGGAGGGCATACATAACATTTCGAGTCAACGACTCGTGGGGGATCCTCGCCTGAAACGGACGATCAGTAGCGAAAGGGATCGAGTGAGATGGCGTAGGACCGTGAACGAGGTTTGCGTTGAAACGATGCACAATTATTTTTGAACGACCACAAAACCTGAACAGGAGAACACCCGCCACGTGAGATCCGAGTCCGTTCCTCAAGATAGTGATAGCCCTGTGTTCAGGTTGTGGGTCCGGTCTGCAGAAGAGAAAATTAATGAAACGCGAAGGGCGCTCGAGGTCCTCACCCGTGCGGGCAGGGTGGATCCGCCACCATCCCTCCCGGTGGTGAGGCGATTGTCTACAGTGCCTGGCCTTCACGGGCTCGTTGATTTCGAGGAGAGCATGATTATATGGGAAGCGAGAGAGGTGGAATGCTCAGACAGGTCAGCAGCCTGGTTCCGGTTTGACCCGCTCTTGTGCAGCCAGCGTGCAAAGGGCGCCGCTCCTGCTTCAGTGGCGGGGTGATGGTTCAAGGGACGCGCTATCGTGCTCGGTGCCAGTAGGCACGGCCGTAAGATGCGAGCCAGAGCGAAGATTGAGGCGCGGGGCAATCAGCGAAGGCGACTGAAGGATTGCTGAACGTCACCCAGTTCGGATGGCAGCTCCGGTGTTCCACACAAGAGCGGGCCGTTTTTTTATTGTCCCGTCCTTTCCCTGCTTCTCAACCCTTCCTCCGCACGCGCAACACTTCCACACACAGAGAATTACAACCAGTAGGTCTTATAAATCCAACACACCATACGTAGGATGTATTTCAGTGGGGAGAAGTTCGCGAGGAAGAAGACGAGACACACAACGAAGCGGAGGCGGGTCTGAGAGCTCTTGTTCTTATTGTGGAGGTCTTGGAGGAGCTTTAGGCTTCCCACTCGTCAGTGGGCCTGCACACCACCCCAGCGCTTGACCTCAGTCCCAGTGAATGTTCCTCTCACCGAGGCCTCCGCTCACTTATAAGATAACCGTTCTTCGTGAGAGGTCAAGCGGTGGCGCGGTTTCGTCCAGGTCAGGTTCCTGCATCTCGGTCACGGGGGTCTCTTGTCCCGGTGTCGGGCCAGCGCACGACCGAGTTCAGGACGTTCCTGCTAAGTCAGACTGATTATTATAATGAAATGAGAAAAATGCATGGGGTCAGTGCACGAACGAATTCAGAACGTTTCTCGACGGGCGCCCGGACTTCACATGCCACGAAGTGTTCGCCGCATTCGCCCCGGGAACACGGAAAGGAACTGTTGTGAGATGCCGCTCTCATCTTTAATATCACTGTTCTCGGGGTTGGAATGGATTCTCGATCACTACAACGAACAGAAGCCGAAGGACCGACGATTCGCAAGAGGTGTTCTTTCCCCCTCAGTCTCGAAGACATGTTGGACACGGCACTCCTCAAACGGCCTCGCCATTAATGTGAAGGAATTATCATGAGCGTGAAATGCGGCATCGTCGGGCTACCCAACGTGGGTAAGTCCACCTTATTCAATGCGCTGACCAAGTCTGGGATCGCCGCAGAGAACTATCCCTTCTGCACCATCGAGCCGAACATCGGCATCGTGGAAGTGCCGGATGCGCGAATGCAGGCGCTGGCTGACATCGTGAGGCCGCAGAGAATGCAATATGCGACCACCGAGTTCGTGGACATCGCCGGGTTGGTGGCCGGAGCCTCGAAGGGCGAAGGCTTGGGCAACCAATTCCTCGCCAACATTCGCGAGACCGACGGGATTGTCAATGTGGTCCGTTGCTTCGAGGACGACAACGTGATTCACGTGGCGGGCAAGGTCGATCCCATTTCCGACATGGCCACCATCATCACCGAACTGGCGCTAGCGGACCTGACCACGGTGGAAAAAGCCCAGGAAAAAAACGTGAAGCTCGTTCGCGCCGGCAATAAAGACGCGGTGAAACTTGGCGAACTACTGGTTCAGGTGGCTGCCTGTTTGAACCAGGGTAAGCCTGCCCGCATGATGCAGTTGGATGCGGCGCAGCTCGCCGTGCTGAAACCGCTCTGTCTGCTGACCATCAAGCCCGTCATGTATGTGGCCAACGTGGCAGAAAAGGGCTTCACGAATAATCCCTTGCTGACCCGCATGGAAGAATTCGCTGCACGTGAGGGGGCGCCGGTCGTGGCCATTTGCGCCGCCCTGGAGTCGGAAATCTCGGGGCTGTCGGACGAAGAGAAACTGGAATTCCTGACCGACGCCGGCATGGCCGAGCCGGGGCTCAATCGCCTTATTCGCACGGCCTACCAGGTACTGGGCCTACAAACCTACTTCACCGCAGGGGTGAAAGAAGTCCGCGCGTGGACCATTCATGTCGGCGAGACAGCCCCGCAGGCCGCCGGTGTCATTCATGGCGATTTCGAGAAGGGCTTCATTCGCGCTGAAGTGATCAGCTACGACGACTTCATCGCCTGCAAGGGCGAAGCGGGCGCGAAGGAAAAAGGGAAGATGCGGCTGGAAGGCAAGGAATATGTGGTTCAGAATGGCGATGTGATGCACTTCCGTTTCAACGTCTAGCACGAGGCTGGAACAGTCCTCCACGAGGCTCACGGGGGACGGCTCACCCAGGCTCAGCGGCGACAGACCTATCGGAGCAAGCGCTCAAGATATGTCCGTGGATCTGTGCGCACTGCGGACGCGATTTTGACGGCAAGAAGCTGATCCAGCTCACGGTCCATCAGCGGCGTGCTGATTCCGCGTTCAGACCTCTACTCAGTTGAGCAAACCCAGCACGATCGAACCCCACACGAAACTGAGGATTCGGGGAACGCCTCGGCATGAGGGGCTACGCTGGTTTGGGCTGTTCCGGCAACAGCGTGGCAGCACACCCACGATCGAAGGATGCCGGTGCCCTCGCCTTAGAAGAACCACCTAAAGAAAGTGCGACGGATGATGATAGAGTGTGATGGAGAGCGCTATCCTCTGTCCATACCAACGTTTTCTGCTCCCACGACTGTGATTGAGTGAGATTGAGTTGTACCTGGAATCGGGAGTAAAACCGGGAGCGAACCGGGAGTAAAACCGGGAGCGAACCGGGAGTAAAACCGGGAGCGAACCGGGAGTGAAACCGGGAGCGAACCGGGAGTGAAACCGGGAGTAGAAAACTCGACCGGTGGAGTCCCACGGAGCAAGCGCGATCATCGACTCCCCTCTCCTCACCTCGTCCTGAACGTCTATTAAGCTAAGCCCTGAGAGGGTTTTGTGGACAGAGGTGACAGCCAATGGTCACGCTCGCCATCCCACACGCACCTGAGAGTCTTGACACGCCTACACGGTCGGCCTAGCCTTCCCACGAATCTGGGGCACATTCGATATGGACGACCGCTTGAGCCGATGGCGAGAGATTCAGAGTCGAATAGCCCACTGCGGCGAGTGCTGCGAGAAGTGGTCTAAAGACGTGACTCGCCCATTAGGCAGTTCGGAGATGCCCGATCCTCCCGACGTGGTCAACATTCTGTTTATAGGCGTAGCTCCAACCGGACAGGAGGGACAAAACAAGGGAACGCACTTTTATTCTTCGCCCCAAGACCCACTACGGCGAGGGCTTTTCTGCCTTCTCGCGGACGAACCATTCTCGCTGCCTCTTGTGGGACTGAAATGGGAAGACAACATTAGGACCTTTCACCAATCAAAGTGTTTTTTTGTTCATGCTGCCAACATACGTCCCATACTCAAGGATGCTCCACCCCGCGCAGCCATCGCTTTTTGTGCGAAACGGCACTTACTCGACGAGATTCAAGTCATTCGTCCCAAAGCGGTGTGCATTATTGGCAAAACAAAGGTCGGCCCTGTCACTGCGAGAGTCTTTGGAACTCCACTTTCAGATGAACCCCGCATGATCACGGTTGGCACTTGGATGGGTCTAGCGGCGATAGCTCCGCAACCGGTCAGAGGTCGAGCACCACAGACAAAAGCGATTCTCTCCGAACTGTGGTCGCATTGTTCTGTCTAGAAATACAACTATTTGCCCCATCCGTCCCTTGCTCCCCCTTCGCATCCCTCCTACAATGAGTCACCTTGCGAGGCCCCTATGCCCTTCTCGATTCGTCCCCTACTGTCGATAGCACTCCGATTCCCCATCACCCTTGTGCTATCGATCATCTGTCTCGCCGCGCCCGCATGGGCCGACTTTCAGGCTGGCATGGATGCCCATAACCGTGGAGACTACGCCACAGCCTTGCGTGAGTGGCGACCGCTCGCCGAGCAGGGAGATGCCCTCGCGCAGTACAACCTCGGAGTGCTGTATCGCAAAGGCCGAGGCGTGCCGCAGGACGATGTTCAAGCACGGCAATGGTATGCAAAAGCGGCGGCACAGGGACAGGCCAAGGCGCAGTTCAACCTGGGCACGTTGTATTTTAATGGAGAGGGAGTCCCGAAAGACTATCAGCAGGCTTTGCGATGGTTCCGTCTGGCCGCAGACCAAGGAGAGGCGCTCGCTCAAACGAAAATTGCCATCATGTACGATGATGGCCAAGGGGTGCCGCATGATATTGTCCAAGCGTATAAGCGGTACAGCCTGGCGGCAACGAACGGAGATAAGCCAGCGCCCCAACTTCGTGATTTGCTCGCCCAACAGATGACTCCTGCCCAAATCGCTGAGGCCCAAAAGCTGGCGCGAGAGTGGAAGCCCCAAAAGTGAGGGGTATATTCGGGTTTGTCGTTGCCATTGTTCTTCTGGTCATCTCCCCTGCCTTTGCCGACTTCTCCGGCCCTGTCGTCTCCGTCCTCGACGGCGACACCATCGAAGTCCTGCACCACCAACACCCCGAACGCATCCGGCTCAGCGGCATCTACTGTCCGGAGAAGGATCAAGCGTTCGGCACACGAGTGAAAGACTGTGCAGGGATGGCGCAGGTCCTCGTGGCTATCGAGGCCGAGCACGCGAAACCGCAGTCTGCTCCGATGCAGCAGGCGGCGTGAAGCAACCATGGGAGCCGCTCAGAACATTTCAATGAACTTCTTGATAACCTCTGGTCTCTGAATCTCCGACCGGACTCGCTTTCAGGCCGGTGTTTGGAAACGCGTAAGCGGGCATTTTACTTTTTAGGCCCGCCAGCAGGCCGAGTGCTGCGGAGACACGGATGAAGCGCCTCCGGTTGAGCGGTGGAATGTTATTGTCACAATCATCCTCTCGGTCTCGGCCTCACAGGAAAACCAAGGATGCCCGGCGAACTGGCGGGGCGGAGCCACGCCGAGCTCTGCTAGCCGCCAGGACGTCGAGCGTCATCAGATCCGACGACTCTGAGAAACTATTTGGGCACAGCCTTGTCAGCCTCAATCAGCTTCCCGTCCAGCATTACCATCTGACCCTCCTGCAGCTGCACTTTTTTCCCGTCCTTCATCACTATCGCACCGTTCATCAGCACCTTCGCGCCGTTGCGCAAGGTCGTCTCGCGATCCATCCGGCTAACCTCCTTCCCACTATGCATCATCATCAGCTTGCCATCCTTCATCATAATGCCATCCATCTCGGCGGCCACAACGGAGGAGGCAAGAAATGAGACCGACAAGAAGAGCGCAACAATTGCGAGTGTGACGGTTCTATATTTCATCATGGCTTAATCCTCCAATTTATATCAATGAGCTGTGCGAATGAACTGTCCCGGACAACGGGGAACTGGAGCGGCACGGAGGGCCGCGGCCGGCTTGAATGGACATGAGACCGGTCTCGTCGCTCGGCGTTAAGAAGAGCGTATGCCCATGTCCTCGTGTGAGGAACTGCACGTGAGGATCCACCTGGCCCTTACTCGCTTCGAAGCTGAGCGGCAGATGCCCATAGGCGGCCTGCACGGCGGCCATCGAAAGCGGTGGGGGTGCAGCAATCGTCACCGGGTCCGCGGGTGGGGATTGAACCGTGAGCTCCTGTCTCGGCAAAACGATGAATCGGGCTATGGCAAGTGCAGGGAGATCGGTGAGTGCGTGTGTGCCGGGAGCTGGGCGTGAGCGGAGACAATGGCCGGACAGGCGTTGGATCAACATGGGAGCGCGCTCCTTCTACCGAGCGACTCCGGCCTAGCCGTGGGATTTATATTATGGCCCCCGCACCGTTCCTCATTGTGGTAGCGGGCGGTGATTCGATTACACTGTTAGAAAGAGCAATGGCTATGCCCAACCTCACGAGCACTGATATGCACTGAATGATGCGCCAATCAGAAGATTGATCGGGAGGAATGGCAACGCCATGAGGAAATGTGCCCCGGCAGACTCAGACCAATTGTAGCGTTCGTACTCAACGCTCTAAGGCAGGGCGCTGCCCGATGGCACCAACGTCAATCATACGCTGGTCAAAGAGGGCTGGTGCTGGTGGTATCGGACGTATGCGCCAGTTGATACGGTGCTGGAAGGGCTGGAGAACGAAGCACGAGCAGGGCGGAAAGGTTTGTGGGCCGATCCGCAGCCCGTGCCACCGTGGGAGTGGCGGAAAATAGCGCTAGGAAGTGTAGGGTGTTCATAAGACATCTGGTTTATGAGCATGTCTGCGCCTCCTCTCACCCGCTGATCTGACGCCCACTTCGCGCACAAAAATCCGACACCCTTTGTAGACAGAGCCATCTTTCGCGTTGAGAGGCTTATCTTGGCCCCATGAAGGCTTAGGACCCTTATTTCTTATTTCGTAAAGAGAAGAGGACTCGCAGGTAATGCGCGATGGGGATAGGACTCTGTCTGTATATATGGCTTTGGCGGCTCATGGCAGTCCAGCGCCTTCCTCGCCTCTTCCATTCTCACCGCTCCCCCATCATGCAACGATGGACCAAACCAATCTGACAAAGTAGAATATCCCCACTGTTCCTGCACATTAGCCTGAATAATTCGTGATTTTGGCAAGAAAAAAGGCCATCGAGCCTCCAAACTGTGCTATAGGAGCGGTGCTTAGACGTTTCTACGCACAGCAAACAGGAGACCCGATGGCTACAGACTGTATAC
>Ga0315281_10005819_pt1 | contig 17594 bp, 16 predicted proteins | sample YL17G07_0_MG_FD_204540 | JGI IMG/M metagenome (GOLD analysis project Ga0315281, IMG submission 204540) | Sediment microbial communities from Yellowstone Lake, YNP, Wyoming, USA - YL17G07_0 | ecosystem: Environmental > Aquatic > Freshwater > Lake > Sediment | place: USA: Wyoming | collected...
ATGACGGGTGTCCCACTGCAAGCGGTCGGCACGGAGGGTTTTGTCGCGCTCGCCTGTCCGAGCACGTTAATTTTGACCGTCACGATCGTGCCAAACAGCACCCCGTTGGCGTTGCGTAGACGCCAAGTGCCGTTGTGCGCACCCGGGGCAGTCGGCGCAGTCATTGCCACCAGCAGATCGGCAGTCGCGCCACTGGCTGTATTCGGAACCGGGATCGCCCTCGTTGTGGACATTGCTTCGCCGCTGGCGAAAACGAGCTGATACCCTGCGCCCCATGGACAACCTGTATTGCGAACGCGCCAGATTTTGTTAAACGTTTGTCCCGCTGCCCAAAGCGTGCCGTCAGGAACTGTAACATCCGCGACAAATACAGCACTATCGGTGCAAACATTGCTCGTCGCCGTTGGAGAAACTGTCGGTGGAACAGAAGTTGCATCCGCAGAAGTCGCGGTCGCGGTTGGTGGAGCACCCTGTAAAACCGTTACCGAAATCGCGGCGGGATTACTCACCGTACCGGCGGCGTTGTACGCTCGCACAAGAACAATGTGCTTACCGGGCGTGGCTTGCCAAATTTGGGTGAGCGTAAATGAACCTTGGGTGTAGGCAGAAGGTGGTGTATCGGTCTGGACTGTTCTATCGTCCACAACAAGTTCGACACGGACGACTCCAGCCGAATCGGTCGCCTTTGATTCAACGACGACCTCTTCGCCTTCGCGGAATTCGCTGCCGCTGGGTGGAGACACAATGACGATACTGGGTGTGCTTCCCAGGAGAACACTGCAGGCAGTTGTGCCGACGAGAAGCGCGAGCAGAAACAAGGCGAAAAAGCGGTTGACCTTCGTCGCCGCTGTCCTACTTTTCTGCGTGAGAGGTCGCCGTGGGTCTTCGGATTTCGGCTTGGCTGCCCTATGTTGGATGAGACAAATTTCCATGTTTTCCCTTCCCTTGTTTCTTCTTCCAATACTCATCACGAAGGTGCCGTGTTGGCGGCAATCACCTCCAACACGCGCGCTTACCTCTTCTCCAACTCCTTCGCCTTTTGCCCAGCGGGCGCGATCACCTTGTCGCCGCGTAGGGGCAGGATCTCCCCACCCTGCAGTGCGATTGCGCGACGCGACGGGGTTGGGCGGCATGACGCCGCCCCTACAGCGCGCCACGCATTGTCATTTCGAGACGCGCTTTCCGCGTCGAGAAATCTCGCGCGAGAGCGGAAAGAGAATTCTCGCGGAGTCTACCCTGAGCATCGCCGAAGAGATCGAAATGACAATTCCGCCCGCGACTTGTACCACCCTGCGCGCTAGAATTGCGCCAGATTATCCAGAACTTGTTTGAGCGTCAACGTGAGATCGGGATACGAATCCTCGAAATGCACGACCGCCGCGCTCAAACGATCACGAAGCGATTGGCGCGTGGTCGGGCTTGGTTCTTTCAGCGCCGCTTGAATATCGCTTCGCAAATGCTCGAGCAGTTGCCGCGATTCGTCGTCAATCGCTTGTGTTTGCTCAAGTTCAGCATGAAGTTGCGTGAGTGTTTGGTGCAGTTGTAATGGGTCCATGGTTTTGTTCCTTCTTGAAAAATGCGTTGCCGCACCTACAACGCGTCATTGAACGCGCGGTGCAACAGCGTTTGAAACAAATGCTCCGCCTGCCGTTCCGCTTCCCGTTGTTGTGCGCGCAGACGCTCAAACTGCTGGCAGCACATAGGCTAAACGTCAAAGATTTGCTATCTGATCGCGAAAGCTCAATACGCTCTGCTTAAACTTCGCAATGTCCTCGGGCGTTCGACAAACCTCGCCTATCTTTACAGATGGCCAGCTTTTGAAATCCTCTCTCACGTGCATTTCCGACATTCCATCAATTTCTTGCAAGCTCTTCCAGAAAGCGGTGAGCAAATTAGGTGGGACTGCCTCCCTGAGCCAACCGAAGTTGATTGCCAGTTTCCCATCAGTGTAGACAGAGAACATCGAATATGATCGAGCGTCTTTCAAGTAATGGAAGGTGAACGAGCCAGTCTGTTTTCCCATTCCCCAGAATACGCGCGACGCCTGCTCCTCACAGAATTCCAGGAGGACCTGAATTGTCTCCACCGTGTTCTCGGGAAGTTTGCGTTGTCGGACATCTTCGAAGAAACGCTCGCGTGTCCATTGCGTGGAGATAGGAGGAACAACCGTATCGGGCTTGAAACCGTGAAGATGAGGGACAAGAATCTCACTTTGCCCGCTGCTAAAATATCCAACTTCGAGCGCATAGATTGCCAGACGCGAAGGTCCCTGGGCAAGGTACTCGATTGTGCGACGCAATTCATTGCTTACAGAATCTACTGCGATAACAAGGCGAAAGTTCCCCGTTTCAAGTGTCCGAGTCACTGAGCCAATGAAATCGTCGCCATTCCAATCTTCACGACTTTCTTCCTCCAGTCGTTCCTGAACGGCTTGAACCAGAGGCTTGCCAAGACGGCGTTGTGCCATTGTATCGAATTCGGCATAGGGCCTTTCCCACAAGAACGCAGCATATTCCAGTACCTGACCAATGACCTTACGCTTGACCTCGGGATTCGTTGCCAACTTGCATTCAATGACGGTAATACCGCCTTGTTCGTCCACGCCGACAATGTCGCTGCTGCCCGAACCCGGCAAACCAAACTCATGAATCATTACTGCGGGAGGCAATATGTCTTTCGACACATCTTCGAAGGGAATCAGATTGGGATTCTGCATAAGAAAGGTGTGCAAGTGTGTCTCATCCTTGTACGGATGCCCAGCTGCAACTTGCCAATCTTTTCCGTTTTGACGCCAGATCACTTTCATCTCTTCTCCAACTCCTTCGCCTTTTGCGCTGCGGGCGCAATCACCTTATCGCCGAGCGAGGCGAGCAAATCATTCAGGTTTCGATGGTGTCTATCACACTTTTCTTTCAATGTTCTGCCGATGCTCGCTGTAATGTTCGTACGTGTTGCCGATGACCAAGCGAATTAGCAGTCTTTTTTCTGGGTCGTCAGGAAAGCATGGTTGCATCAGGTCATCGAAGGACACGGCTGCAAGTGCCTGCAGAACTTGAGCGTGTGACCGTTGCAGATCGGTGAGCACATCGGCTACAGGGCGGTGGCGGCTGCGTTCATGGATCACGGCATTGACGCCAGTTTCATCCAGACGTGCGAAAGTGTCGGCATCCAGTTGCATCGCCTGATGCGGCGGCTGACCTTGCAGATAGTGATGCACGAGGAATTGCTCCCACGCGTTAAGGTGCGCCAGGTTGTCTTTGATGGACCAGCCGCCCGACATTGGCGCGCTCATTTGCACTGGCGTAAGTCCTTCGATGGCGCGCATCAGCGCCGACCATTCGCGCTGGATGCGTTTCATCAAATCAGTTTTGTCGCGAGGGAGTGCAGGGTCGTTAGTACTCATTTGCTTATCCTCCAGATACGCGGGGTCATCTCCCCTCCAACTCCTTTGCCTTTTGTTCCGCAGGCGCAATCACCTTGTCGCCGAGAGAGGCGAGTAAATCACCAATGTCGGTGTATTGATGTGTAGCGAGCACCCAGTGATATTTCTTGCGCAGGTCAACGAACATACTGAATTCGCGTTGACCGCTGAGCAACAACGGTTGCACTGGCACGGCGAGGTCTGGGACGACGGCTTGCAGTTCCAGCGGAATGCTGCTGGGGTCTGAAATGTCTACGATGATAAAGCGCGATAGGTGCGCGAGTATGCGCATTGTTTCTGTGATGTCGCGCGTAGCGGGTTTGTCAAAGTCAAACAGGACGGGCAGATAATCACGCTTGCGGAGTTCTTCGCGGATAGCATCAAGGACGACTTTGCGCTCAGGCGTGAAACGGCCAAGGATGAGGACGATTTTCCGCGCGACTGTGTCAATCACATCGCGGATTTTCTCGTTGTTCACGAGTAGGTAAATAAATTGAGCTATTTCAAAATCGTCTACTGTGATGCGCGGTTCAGTGAGGCTAGTAATAATAAGGTTAGTCTGAATTGCTCCACTCAGCTTCAATCCCCAAGCGGAACTGCCGTAAATACGACAATTGGAAAGGTTCGCCTTCTCAAAGTTTGCCTCGACTACACAGGCAAACACAAGAGTTGCACCATCAAGGTTCGCTGCAAAGAGGTTTGTGTGCACCAAGTCTGCTTCATCGAGACTTGCCCCACGCAAATCTGCCCTGCTAAGATTCGCATAGCTGAGGTCTGCCCAACCTAGTTGAGCCTCACTGAGATTCGCGCCGCTTAGGTCCGTCCCATTTAACCTTGAGCCATGGAGGTAATACCTATGCAGATCTAGTTTGCTAAGGTCTGTCTCAGTCAAATCTGGCACTAGCTTGGGATTCTTCTTTCTCCACTCATTCCACACCCCCACTCCCTGCTTCAATATCGCCAGGTGCTCTGGATTCGCCATACGCCTACCTCATACTTCTCCGCTAAACGCCCTGTGCAGCAGCGTTTGAAACAAAACACCCGCCCCGGTACATGACCAGAGCGGGCGGTCCTGAGCACAGTCGAAGGATTCGACACTCTATCTCGCCTCAGGTGGTCACTCACCTCGGGCATAATGCCTCGCTGGCGGAACGTGCGGAAACCGTGCGGGGCATTCTCTTTTCCCCGAATTATACCCTCACTCCGCAGATTTCGCAAACAATCTCGGCTCTCCTCCAACAAAAGCCAGCCCTATTTGGGCACACAGGCTTGAATTCTGGGCGGATCGGTTGCAGACAAACAAAGTTGGCACTTACGATCTTGCTCACCAGAATCGCCATCTTGACACGGCTGGGCGTTTCTCATATAATTTCAAAGGAAAATAATTAGAAAAGGAAACTGTTATGACTTGCTCTCGTAAGGAAACCGCTCGTCAAGTGCTGGAGGTCATCCCGCTGGTGATGCGCACGGTTCGAACGGAGATGCGGAGACACCGGGCGCACGATCTTTCCGTGCCCCAATTCCGCGCGCTGGGCTTCGTCCAGCGTCGTCCCGGAGCATCTTTGTCAGACGTAGCCGAGCACATCGGCTTGACCTTGCCCGCCATGTCCAAATTGATTGACGGCTTGGTCGCACGCAAGTTGATGACGCGGCGGGGTCATTCGGATGACCGCCGCCGCGTGATGCTTGAACTAACGGCGCGCGGTGCTGCGCTCTTGCAAACCAGCCGCGAATCTACGCATGCGGCGCTCGCGGAGCGATTGTCCCAACTCAGCGAAAGCGACCGCGCTGCCATCGTGCGCGCGATGCACATTCTCCAGCCCTTATTCGCGCACGAGACAACCTCCGATTGAACACGCAATCCTGACGAGCAAGGCCTCACTCTTATGATTCACATTCGCAAGATCCTCCCTTTTGTCAAACCGTATTGGAAGCGCGCGCTGGTCGCCTTGATCCTGCTCACGTCGCTGGTGTTTCTGGACTTGGCAATTCCTCGGCTTATCCAAAGGATCATAGATCAGGGCATTACGCCGAACGATCAAACCGTCGTCGTCCAAACCGCGTTGTTGATGATCGGCATTTCGGTGCTGAGCACCATCATCGCCATTGGGAACAACATTTCGTCCGTCCAGGTGGGCGAGAGTGTCGCGCGCGATCTGCGCGAGGCGATCTTTCTCAAGATTCAGACCTTTTCCTTTGGCAATCTCGACCAGCAAAAGACGGGGCAATTGATGGTTCGCCTGACCAGCGATGCCAGCGCGGTGCAACGACTGGTGCAGGTCTCTCTGCGGATCGGCACGCGCGCGCCGCTCTTGATGATCGGCAGTCTGATCCTGATGATCAATACCAGTCCGCAACTGGCGCTGACGATGCTGCCGTTGCTTCTGGTTACGTCGGTCATCATCGTTTTCTTCATTTTCAAAATGGAGCCGCTCTTCCGCACCGTTCAACAAAGGTTGGATCGGCTCAATACTGTGTTGCAGGAAAACATCGCGGGTGTCCGCGTCGTCAAAGCGTTCGTGCGCGCCGATTTTGAGGGTGCGCGCTTTCAAGTCGCCAACGACGATTTGACGAATCGCTCGGTTCAAGTGATGCAATTTATGGGCGCGATGTCGCCGATCCTGACGCTGTGCGTGAACATCGGGATGGTACTCGTGATTTGGAACGGCGGCGCGCAAGCCATTCGCGGCGATATGTCTGTCGGGCAGATCGTCGCGTTCACGAACTATTTACTCACGACGATGACGCCGCTGACGATGATGACGCAGTTGTCGAATACGTGGGCAATGGGAATGGCATCCGCCAAACGCATCAACGAAGTGCTCGACACGATTCCCGAAGTGCAGGATCTTCCCGACGCGGTCGCTCTGCCTGATAAAGCCCAAGCGCGCATTGTTTTTGAGAATGTCGCTTTTCATTACAACGGCAACAGCGATGAATCAGTGCTGAAGGATGTCAACCTGATCGCCGAGCCAGGCGAAACGGTCGCGATTCTGGGCGCGACGGGCGCGGGGAAATCTACGCTGATCAATTTGGTGCCGCGCTTCTATGACGTCTCGGCGGGACGAATTCTGCTGGATGGCAAAGATATTCGCCAGATCAAACAGGACTTGCTACTCGCGTTTGTCGCCGTCGTACCGCAGGATACAGTTTTGTTTTCAGGCACGGTGCGCGACAACATTCGCTACGGTCGCCCTGAAGCCACGGACGAGCAAGTGATCGCCGCCGCGCAAGCCGCCCAGGCACATGATTTCATCATGGCCTTGTCGAAGGGGTACGACACAAACGTCGAAGAACGCGGTGTCAACTTGTCGGGCGGACAGAAACAACGCATCGCGATTGCGCGCGCGCTGCTGACGCAACCCAAGATTCTGATTCTCGACGACAGCACTAGTTCGGTTGACGTCGAAACGGAAACGAAAATTCAAGACGCGCTGGAAAAGCAAATCCGTCAACACACGAGTTTTGTCGTCGCGCAACGCATCAGCACCGTGCTCAAAGCCGATAAGATTATCGTCATTGACAGAGGACGGGTCGTCGCGGAAGGGACGCACCAAGAACTGATGCAAACGAGTCCGATTTACCAGGAGATTTACGATTCGCAATTGGGGAATGGCGTGCGCGTGGAAGAGAGTGTGGTTGGCGCGGAACGGAGTCCAGTCGTATGAGTTACGAACCATCGCGACACGACACCAGCAGTGTGCGCGCGGTGATGCAACCACGACGCCCCGCCGGTGTGGGCAGAATCGAAAAAGCGCGCGATCCGCGCCGCGCGCTGAAAGGTTTGGTGCGCTATCTAGCGCCGTTCAAGATCGGCTTGGGGCTGACGCTGATCTTCGTCGTGATTTATACGCTCCTGGGATTAGCCGGTCCCTATTTGATGGGCGTCGCCATCGATCGCTATATCGTCACCAAACAATTGGATGGACTTGCGCTAATCGCGTTGGTGATGTTGACGACCTTCGTTTTGAACAACTTGTTCCAAGCCATCGCCGCGTGGGTTATGGCGACGATTTCGCAGAACGCGCTGAAAGGCATGCGCCAAGACCTGTTCCAGCATTTGCAAACTCTGCCGCTCCGTTTCTTCGACCGCAATCCAGCGGGCGAGTTGATGAGCCGTCTGACGAACGATATTGACGCGATCAATCAAGCCGTGTCGCAGAACGTCACCTCTCTGCTCGCCAGTGTGCTTTCGATGTTTGGCATCGTGATCGCGATGTTCATCCTGGATCGCTGGCTCGCGCTCACGTCCCTCCTGGTCGTTCCGATCATGCTTGGGTTCACCGAGTTTGTCGCGCGTTACACGCGGCGCGGTTTTCGCGAGTTGCAGAAACATCTGGGCGAACTGAACGGCGTAGCCGAAGAAGCGATCAGCGGTCAAAGGGTAGTCAAAGCGTTTCGGCGCAACGAATCGGTGATTGAACGATTCCGCCAACACAATCAGGAGGTTTTTCGCGCGGGGGTGTATGCCAATTCGTACGCGCTGCTGTTGATGCCGCTGACGAACGTGCTGGGGAATTTCTTCGTGATCGTGATCGCGGGGCTGGGCGGATGGTTGGCGCTGCAAGGACTGGTCAGCGTCGGGATCATTGCGACGTTCATCAGTTACGGGCAAAACTTCATCAACCCGTTGCGCCAGTTGGCGAATATATACAACGCGATTCAAGCCGCGCTCGCTGGGGCGGAACGCGTCTTTGAGATCATTGACACGCCGTCCGAAGTGGACGATGCGCCGGATGCCGTGCCCCTGGAAGCGCTTCGTGGCGACGTGCGCTTTGATCACGTCAATTTCGAATATCAGCGCGGCACGCCGATCATCAAGGATATGACACTCGGAACAAACGCGGGGGAGATCGTCGCGCTCGTCGGACCCACGGGCGCGGGCAAGACGACGATCATCAATTTGTTGTCGCGCTTTTACGAGATCAATTCGGGCGAGATTACGATTGACGGCACAGATATTCGCGACATCAAGAAAGCCGACCTGCGCCGCAAACTCGGCATCGTTTTGCAGGACACCTTCTTGTTTTCCGCGAGCGTGATGGACAACATTCGCTACGGACGTTTGGACGCGACGGACGAAGAAGTAATTCAAGCGGCAAAGATGGCAGACGCCGATCACTTCATCCGACGACTGCCCCAGGGCTATCAGACTTTACTCTCTGAGCGCGCCAGCAACCTCAGCCAGGGACAGCGGCAGCTTCTCGCCATCGCGCGCGCGATCCTCGCCGATCCCAGCATCTTGATTCTGGACGAAGCGACGAGCAGTGTGGACACGCGCACCGAAGCGCGGATTCAGAAAGCGCTATTACGCTTGATGCAGGGACGCACGAGTTTTGTAATCGCGCATCGCCTGAGCACCATTCGCGACGCGGACAATGTCATCGTTATCAACGACGGCGAAATCGTCGAGCAAGGCACACACCAGCAACTGCTAGACCAACGCGGGTTCTATCAGCGTTTGTACGTGAGTCAATTCAAGGGGCAGCAGATCTAGCGACTCGGGTCATCCGAAGGTGAGGAAGGGTTCTGGATTTCCGGATGATTTTTTTGACAATCTTTATCGGAACGCGTGGGGATAAGTAGCCAAGACAACTTGTGTCGAAGTTGCAGTTGCAGGTGATGTTGGCGTAAGAGTCGCCGTTGAAGTTGGCGTTAGTGTCGAGGTTGATGTTGGCGTAAAAGTCGCTGTTGAAGTTGACGTTAGTGTTGAAGTTGAAGTTGGTGTTGAAGTCGCCGTTGAAGTCGGCGTTAGTGTTGAAGTTGAGGTCGCAGTTGAAGTTGGCGTTGGCGTTGAGGTCCGCGTTGCTGTTGAAGTTGGCGTTGAGGTCGCTGTTGAGGTTGGTGTTGGCGTTGAGGTCCGCGTCGGTGTCGAAGTTGGTGTTGAAGTCGGCGTCGCTGTGGAAGTCGGCGTTGGCGTTGAAGTCGCTGTTGAGGTCGGTGTTGGCGTTGAGGTCCGCGTCGGTGTCGAAGTTAGTGATGAAGTCGGCGTCGCTGTGGAAGTCGGCGTTGGCGTTGAGGTCGGTATTGGTGTAGGTGGAACGACGGTGATGGTCACTTGAGCAGTCTGCGTGTTGGCACCGCAATATGCGATAAGGGTGTAGGTCGTCGTCGTGTCTGGACCCACCGTGATGCTGCCAGGAGTGGCTACTCCCCCGATGCCATTATCAATTTCGGCATAGTCAGCGTTGCCGACCAAACCCCAACTCAAAGTCGTGAGGTCTCCTACCACGATACTGGCCGCCGATGCGGTGAACCAAGCGATGTTCGGCACGCCGAGGCAGCCAAACGCCGGCGCAGTGACCACGTCGAGCATGACATTCATGATCGCGCCAAAGTTCGATCCGTCGGGGTTTCGGAGTTGCCAATAGCTGGTAATATTGCCGGGGGTCGAAGGCGCGGTCATCGGGACAAGCAGATCGGCGGTTGCGGCAGGTGCGGTGATGGGAACAGCGATAACCGGAGGGGCGCCCATGAAGTCGCCGCCGATGGACGTGAAGGTATACCCATCACTCCATGCGCAGGTGCCGGTGTTGAGCACGCGCCAGATTTTGTAAAACGACTGTCCCGGAGCGAGCACAGTTCCATTTGGAACAGTCACATCTGTGACCAATGCCGAGTTGTTTGTACAGGTTGAGCCACGCATTTGGTTTGCCGTCGGGGTTGAGGTCAAGGTGGGCGCAGGAGCAGACGTGGAGGGAGCAGTTGGCGTTCGCACCGAAGGGAGACTAGCCGTTGGCGTTGGCGTGAGAGAGGAACTCGCCGTTGGCAGCGTGGTGGGGACAGCAGCCGTAGGGGTGAGGGCTAGCCCAGTGTTTTCCTGTCCGATGCTCCGCCACAGCAAGAGAGCGCCGACTATCAGGAGTAGGCACAGCGCGACTCCCACTCCGATCACCGCTCCGATCACCGCTTCAAACCATCTGGATGTTGTCATCTTTCATCCAGCAAGCGCAAGAGCAACTTGCGCGTTTTTGCTTCCCAAGGCCCATTCTGCCCAACTTGTATTGGGCCCGCGCCCCATTAAAATAGCGTTAAAGCGTGATGAGTCTTTCGTGATAATCCCAATGGGAATAGTAGGCAGAACAATGTGATCTTGTTCTGCCCACCGCAAGATTCCTGCAATCACGGATGCGTGATCACCGGCGTGCCGAAGACCGCGAAACCCAAGAGTGACCGGTATACTGATTTTCTGAGCTGTCTGACTGATATACTCAGTCTGGCGATGCCGAAAATGGCTCACATGCCATGTCGAACATAGTGCGGACTATACTGGTACAATTGACGGATAAGACCAGCGATTCATGGCAGCGCAATTCGCGTGATGCTGACTCGCCAACTGCCGCCAAGCGCGGCGATCATTTGCACGGCAGGCGTATCGGGTTGAGCACGGTTTCAGCCGCGTCCAAGGGCATCTGCAGTCGCTGACGCCCACCGACGGCCACGGGCCGATCACCTCACAGGCTTGATTTGCCGGTTCACCATTGGCTTGCGCCGCCTGACCCTCCTCGAATGTGTAGTGCGGTGGCAATTGACGCAGGAGCCGAGTGCGCTCACGGGCTTGGATGCTGGCAATCCCAAGCGTACCACGGGACGACCGACGGCGGAGCAATGGTTGACGGCGTTGGGTAACCTCCCCCTGACGATCAGTGGCGAAGGGGCACAACTACGCCATCACCTCACACCGCGCTCAACCCTTCAGCAACGCATCCTGCCACTACTCGGCTTGTCGTCACTGATCTACACAAACCTGGCTTTCGATTCTTCGTAATCGCTTAGAAAATGAGTGAACCATAAGTCGGTGATTCGTGATTTGGTCATTTGGCATTTGTCATTGCTTCGTACTCTTCGCGCGTGATGAACTCGCCCTTGTCCACTTTTTGCGCGACGATTTTACGTCCTGCCTCAAAGCGAACTTCGGCGCGCATCAGCGTAAAGCATTTGCCGTCCATCATCTCTTTATTGAGGACGTAACCGCCGCTTTCGTAATCCGCGCTGAGATCGTTCGCCAGATTCACGCGCACGGCAAGCGGCGTGCCACAACGTTTGCATTTGACGTACAGCATCAGCGCCTTGGGATCGCCTGTGGTGGAAGATGAGAGAATTGATTTAAGTCGGTTGAGTAAGCCCATAGAAGCTCCTGAATTCGAAATTCGTAATCCTAAATTCTAGATGCCAAATTCCAACTCTCTTGTGCGCGAATGTTGAATTTCAAACTTGGGATTTAGAATTACGATTTTAATTGTGGCACGATAAACAAAAATAAACACGCCAAATCCAACACAAGCATCGCGCCATACAACAACGCAAACACAACGCGCTGATACTCGCGCGCGATCAGTTCGCGCAAGCCGATCACGAGAAAGAATGTGACAGCGATTAGTGCAGGAAAAAGATAGCGCCCCTGAAATTGCAGGAACTTGAAATTGTAACCGATGTAATCAGCAATCGCGGCGACGAGCAACAGAAGCAGCAAGCCGATGCACCAGTGTTGCGCGTCAGTTAGCAACTCGCGGTGGCGGAGAATATGTAAAGCGTAAAACGCGAACCCGAGCAGGGCGACAGCGCACAGCAAGAACAGCGCGACATAGATGCGGTCGTTCACCAACACGCCCATCCACCCAAACTGCGCCCAGAACGATTTGAACGTGACCGCGAAGAAATCGAAGGCGATGTGCGGAAAACCGTATAGCGCGATCATCTCCGCCGTCGTCGGCTGACCGGTCACGATCGCGTCGTGCCGCGCGAGCCCCAATGGATCGGTGATGCCATAAGTGAGTGCGTTGCGGATGAACATGGGCGCGGCAAATAGAACAGCGAGAACGAAGACATGGAACAAGGTGCGTAAAACGTAAAGCGTGAAACGTATTTTCGTAACGTGGACACGCGCAATTTCAGCGGCGATGAGCAGGAGCGCACCAGGCGCGTAGGGGGTTGTTTTCGTCAGCAGTGCCGCGCCAAAGAGTATTCCACCGAGAATCACAAAGCGACGATTCGGGAGCGTGTTTTTCGCGCGCTTGACCGCAAGCCACAAAATCAGCACTAGCACGAGTTCGGCGGCAAGGTCGTTGCTGATGGACGCACTGACCGCGAGGTGTTGTGGCACAGTCGCCATCAAACCGACCGTCGCGAGCGCGAGCCAATCGTCGTCGGGGAAAATCTCGCGGACGATGCGAAACGCGACGAGCAGAACGATCACGCCGAGCGCGACGGAGAACAGTCGCAGCGCGATCACCGTCGTATCCATTCCGAAACCGCGCGCGACGAGATACACGGGCGTCGCGGCAAGATAGTACAGCGGCGGCTGGTACGACTCGTAGCGAATCGAATCAATCGGCATCGGCGGCGGAAACTTTGCCGCTTTGATTTGCTCCAGGTATGCCTGGTCGTAATCGCCGCGTTGAAGCACAGGCAGCGTGCCCGTCTCCGCGATATGGCGGACGTAGTTGAAATGCGCGGGCTCGTCAGGCGTCTGCCATTTGGGGGTGAAGAGGGCGTAGAGGGCGGCGAGCAAGACATAGGCTACAAAAATTACAGATAACGCGATACGTTTCACGGTTTGTCCTAATATTACTCCGAGACTTCGGGGTAATTTGAGACTTTGCGTTCAGTAGACGCCCAAGTAAAAATCAGGCGTTTCGCTAGAGTGTTCGTCAGCGATACGAGCAATACGCGGCGTAGTTCCCTTGTTGATGATCGGCGATGGCGGACAGAATGTCTGGTTTTCGTTCTTGCTCGTCTTCCAAAACCCGTGCGACTAGCGGGCGCGCTTGTGCCGGGGTCAACGCAGAGTTTTTTTGAATGCAAAGCGCAAGCGCATCAGGAACAAATGTGCCATCAACGTTGGAGCCCTGTGATGATGCCAACTCACCCAACTCCGCGTTTGATAGTGATCCATACCCAGTTCATCCTTGCCCTCCTCCAAGGTGGTCCCGACGGGCCAACGCAGTCCGCTCACACGCACCCGTTCCGCGCGCGAACAAGTGGCGGGGGCATTGCTCGGCTAGAATTTCAACTCAGGTTCGGGATGAATCTGCCGACGAAACACCTCTTTTAAGGTGTTTAGTTCCAGCGTCAGTTGACCGACTAGGCGTTCAAGCTCCACAATGCGCGCTTGTTCCGCTGAGCACATCCGGGCGGTCTCGGAAATCTCTGGCGCGCGTTTAAGGAACTCTTGACGCCAGCGTGAGACCAATTCGTCAGCGACATTGTTTTCACGACAAGCTTGTGCCTGGCTCCTCCGACCATGAAGAGTTTCAAGGACGACCTTGACTTTGAAATCAGGCGAGTACTGCTTGTGCCGGCCCATGGGGGCCCCTTTCTGTGAGCAGTATACTCCGAAATATTGCTTTCGGAGCTGTCCAGTTTTTGGGGTTCAGTACAATGGCAACAAAAGCACCTGCCATCAACGCGCAAACGCGCGCCAATGAACAGGTGCTATTTCATCCCGTGATTCGTTTCTACGCCGGCGCCCTTGCCCGTGCAAATGTAAAGCATCAATCCCTCTGCAAACTGGTCTCGGTCTAGCTATCCTCTTTCTTTGTGTCAAAGTTTGGTGTTGCGCCGGTATTATATTCCAAGTCCGCGCAAAATCAAATCACGTGTCAGATGAGAGTGTGGAGTAACCCTCTATTTTCTCGTTGGCACGTTGAGGTCGGTGCTTTTACGACGTGACGACACCTTGCCACCACAGCTGCAGTCGCGCTTGGCTGTGTTTTCTCACTTTCGCCTACCCTTCGCTTTCACTCCCCACCACTTGCAGGCGCGCCGAACTCAGGGCAGCGCAGGGGCTGCCCGGCACCCCTTTCGCGTCGGAGCTCGAAACGTGACACCCGTCAGCAACACCACGATGCGTTTAAGATTCAGCACCAGCGCGGTCAGATAGGCCTGGATGCCATAGCGCCACAACCCAAGGTAGCGACAGCGCCCCAGGCGATGCCACAGCTTGCCTTCACCGAACTTGCGCTCGATCTTGTAGCGTTCTGCCAAGCCCGCTGGATACTCGGGCGTGGCTTGGAGCGCTCGCCACACTTCTTTGTTGCCGTCCTTCTTCTGTGTGCGATAGGCATGCAGGCGCAAGGCCGAATGCTTGCCGAGCTGCTCTAGGCGATAGTGTAGGTCCGTATCGTCGTACGCCATGTCGCCGGTATAAGTGTCGGCGGCGACGCCCATCGCTTCGTCGTGCGCCAAGAGGTGCGGGAACTGGATGTTGTCCGCCGCGCGACCCGAGGTGGGCAGGACGCTGGTGATCAGACCCATTTCCGCATTCAGGCTGATATGGCTTTTGTAACCGCGATACTGGATTTCCTTCGTGACGACCTGTCCATCGGGCTCGGTGACCGCGTGCTGGCCCTTGTGGACGAGGGTGGCTTCGGGATCCCGGGGGGGCTCGCCCTCTGCTTGCCGACGCCGATCCGCATCGTTGTCGACGTTGTCGACCGTGTGGACGCTATCGACCACCTGTATCTTGCCGAGGGTGATCCCGGCGGCCATGGCCTGCCGCAACACTTCGTCGCTGACGGCCTCGAACGCGTCCCAGTGGCCAGCTTCCCGCAGGCGGTGCTTGAACAGACCAAGCGTGCTGTGGTCCGGGGCGCATTCGTCCACCGCCAAGCCGACAAATTCCTTGACGGGGAGTTGAAAGTTAACCACTTCCTCGGTCTGGCGTTCGGACAGATTGTAGAGGTACGTGATGAGCAGCATCTTGAGGATAACGACGGGAGAATAGGGGGGTCGCCCTTCTTCAGCCAAGCCCGCATAAGCCGGGAGCAAAACCGGGACAAAGCGCTCCCAATCAATGGCTCGGTTCAATTTGACCAGGAAATGGTCGCGCGGAACAATGCGTAAGTAGACCAAGTCACCAAAGAAAGAAGTCAGACCGAGATCCTTAAACCGTTGCTGAGCCATCGAGCACCTCCGTGAAACATGATAACTCCATTCTAGTACGAAACTCGAGAAAAGTCCAGAGGTTTCGAGAAGTTTCTCCACACTCTCGTGTCAGATTCCAACAACTCTGTGAGACGTTGCGTCAACGGAGGAACGTGCGTTTGAATCGTTTGCCAAACCAGTTCATCATCCACATTGTCATAGCCATGAATGATCCGACTACGCATCCCGACGATTCGGCGCACATCGGGAATCAACGCGCATAATTCGGGGCTGTCTATTTCCGCTTGATTCAGGGCTGCTCCGATGATTTCAAACGGCCGCTCGACTGCCGAACGCAGCATTTGATTTTGCTCGTAATCAGCGAAGGTGCAGTTCGCTACGAACGACTCTGAATAGCGTGGCAAGCATTCAGCGCGTCAAGCAAGCCTTTTCTGAGCGTGGTCTTCATAGAGCACCTGCGCGGTGCGCTCCACTTCAGCGCGGAAATAAGGATTGCGAATTGCCCGTTTGGTCAGCACATCCACCCGACGATTGAACAACCGCTCCAATGCCTCGGCAAAATCGAGATAGCGGTCGGCATAATCGGCGGCTTGGGTATCGGCAAACTCGGCAAGAAAATCCAAATCGCTCGTGGCAGGCGCGAATGCGCCGGTTGCCGCCGAACCAAACAGGCGCAATTGGCGCACCCGGTATTGGCGGCACAACTCGGCTCATGCCAGGCGCTGCTGTTCAACTTCACGAATCATTCCGCCCCTCTTTCTTGATGCTGCGCCGTTATTATGTCCCAAGCCCGCGCAAAATCAAGTAGTCTCACATCAACTCACGCAACCGCTGGATCGTTTCGATCTCTTCTTCCGATTTGTCCGGGCGGAAATTGACGATGCGCGCGAGGCGCAGTGCGACGCCGCCCGGATAACGCGGCGAACGCTGAACGTTGTTGAACGCCACCTCGACGACCACGCTCGGCTTGACCCAGACTGTGCCGCGCTTTTCCGATATTTTATCCGCGAGCAATTTTTCGGTCAGCGATTTGAATTCCGCATCGGTCAACCCCTTGAATGTCTTGCCGACTTCGAGTAATTTTCCCGTCTCCGCATCGCGCGCGGCGAGATGCACGTTCGACAGCCAACCGGTGCGCCGACCGTAGCCCCAATCCGCCGCGACGATGACGAGGTCGAGCGTAATCACGGGCTTGATCTTGAGCCAGTGTTTGCCGCGTTCGCCCGGCGCGTACGGCGACGCGAGATTTTTCGCCATCAGCCCTTCGTGCCCCGCGTCGCGCGCACGGCGCAGAAACGCTTCCCCCTCCGCGAGATCGCGCGGCACGATCCGTTCCGCACATGCGAGCGTGCCGCGTACCGCCTGCAGTTTGTCCCATCGCTCCGAGTTCGGCAAATCGAGCAAACTTGCGCCATCCACGAGGAGCGCATCAAAGAGATAGACTCTCAACGGAATATCGCGCTGCGTCTGTTCGATCTCGCGCTCCCTTCCAAATCGCCGCATCACGTCCTGGAACGGGCGCGGCTTGCCCTCGCTCGTCAGCGCGATCACTTCGCCTTCCAGAATCACGTCGCGCGCGCGAATCTCGCGGCGTGCAGCATCGGCGATTTCCGGCAGTGACGCGGTAATGTCTGACAGTTGCCGCGAAAAGAGTTGCACCGAATCGCCGCGCTTGTGGATCTGCACGCGCGCACCGTCGAATTTGTATTCCAGCGCGAACGCGCCTTCCATTTTCGCGAACGCATCGGAAACATCCGCCGCGCTCTGCGCGAGCATCGGTTTCAGCGGCACGCCAACGCGCATTGCCATTCGTCCCAAACCGCGCGCGCCCTCACTCAGCACGACGCGCGCGACCTCTCCCACATCGCCGCTCACCTGATTCGCGCGGCGAATCATCGCGCCCGGCACGCCCGACGCGTCGGCAATCGTGTCAAGCAAGGTACCTTCACTCACGCCGACGCGCATTTCGTTGACGAGGTGTTTGACGATGTATTTTGCTTCGCGCGGTGTCGCGCGCGCGAGCAATTCACGTAGCCGTTCGTCTTTGCGTTCGCGCGACCCAGGTCCCGTGTCCTCGGCAATCGCTTCGTATGTGCGGTAAACTTGTAGCAGTTGTAGCGGCTTGCCTTGCCGCGCGTGTTGGCGGAGCGTCAACCATTTTTCGACCGCGTCGCCGAAATCTGCCGCACCGCCAATCGCGTCCCAGTTGATCGCGCCCGTGATTTGTTCCAGGACGCGGTCAATCGCCGAGCCCGACAGATTCAAAATGCGTGGGTCGCTCTCTGGA
>Ga0315281_10005820_pt1 | contig 17593 bp, 11 predicted proteins | sample YL17G07_0_MG_FD_204540 | JGI IMG/M metagenome (GOLD analysis project Ga0315281, IMG submission 204540) | Sediment microbial communities from Yellowstone Lake, YNP, Wyoming, USA - YL17G07_0 | ecosystem: Environmental > Aquatic > Freshwater > Lake > Sediment | place: USA: Wyoming | collected...
TGGTGAATTTCAGAAGGCGATCGACTATATCGGAGACCTCCAGGCCTTTCGGGAGCAGTATCTCAAGCATACCCTGATCGCTCGGCATTACGGAAATTACAAGATCTCCATTCATTCGGGAAGCGACAAATTCTCTGTTTTCCCTGAGATCGGAAGATTATCAAAGGGCGGCTTCCACCTCAAGACGGCGGGAACAAGCTGGCTCGAAGCCGTGCGCTTGATCGCTGAGATTGCCCCATCCCTCTACCGACAGATGCACGAGTATGCGCTATCGGTTTTCAAGGACGCCGCGAAACTCTACCACGTGACAACCGATCTCGAAAAAATTCCGGACGTCCATCGTCTCAAGGATCAGGAGCTTGTGGACCTTCTCGATGAAGTCGATTCGAGACAGCTCCTCCACATCACGTACGGCTATCTGCTCAATGCAAAAACCCCGGAAGGTGCAGACCTGTTCAAAAACCGCTTCTTTCATGTTCTGACACAGTTTGAAGAAGAGTACTGGTCACTGCTCGAAAGACATATCGAAAAGCATCTGATGTCTCTTGGCGTCGAAAAAGGAGAATGACCATGACGAAGTTTGCTCAACCCATAATAGATCAGGTTGTTAATTCGAGCATCCCGGAAAGGCTCTCGCTGGAAGCAAGACCGCCCATCCCCTATGATCATGTGGCCCACATTTGTCAACTCGTTCAAATGGGCCAGACCTGTCTGGCGGCCGATCACCTTCTCTTTCCCGAAATGAATGGGGTGTTGTCTCGAACGGTCACAGGAGTCCTCCGGCAATTGAATGTTCTCTTTTCATCGGCCAAACCCATCCAAGGAGAGAGCGAAGAGGCTTGGAAGGAAAAAGTTCGTCTCCGACACTATGCTTACGAAGTGTTGATCGAAATGGGGCTCAATTTCTGTGGGCTCGAGAGCCGCTGGCTCCGTGAGCGCGAAAAGAAGGAATGCCTTGAATTCATTTGGAACACCCTGGATGAGTGGGAGAACCTCGAAAGAGAAGAAGGTGAGACTTCTGTGGCCTCGGCTGTCATCCGGAAGTGGTTGGCTAGAATGAAGAAAGTCCAGAAGGGAAACAGCATGGTTGCAAAGACCGCCTCGCGTATTGAAAGTGGCCTCGATTTTCAGAAGAATGTGGCGGTCGCCCTTCTCAAAAAGGCCGAGATGGAAATCAAAGGAAATATCTACTACCGAATGATCAAGGAGGGAAAGTGCAAGTTTGGCAATGACTATGCCCTTGGGCTGAGATGGCTGAGACACCTCGGCTATGAGCAGGTGTCTACCAATCCTGTCCTGGCAGCCAGGGCCTATCAGGATGAACCTGATCTTATGGCTATTTTCCGCGAGGAGCTGAAACGTCATCCCAACTTCCACGAATGGTCAATGGCTCCATCTCTTCACGGAGAAGAGATTACCCTCTTCGCAACACTTCTTGCTCTTTGGGACAATCTCCACATCTTCCGGCCCATCTTTTTCAACCTTCGGGAGATGTCAGGGGGCGGAGTGGTCAGCTTTCAATTGAACCCCAACATTGCTCACCTCGTCGATGAAAGTGTTCGCGACGTCTTCAAAGCCTTCTCTCTTGCTTCGGAGAATCTCTCCCTGTATGACCGCTACCTGCTTGCAGGATACCGTGCTGAGTTTGAAAGAGGAAGACCCAACATCGTGATCAAGGTGGCTGCGACAACGCCCGCGGCAAGGACCATCACCCGAGCCATCAATCGCTTTGGTTTCGGATCGAACATCACGGTGGACTACACGGTGAGTCAAGAGGCCACACTGATCCTCGACGAAATGGAAGGAATGGCAGGCGCCCTCAGGAAAGGAATTCAGCCGACCCAGCTTTACATGACCAACATGGGTGGCCGGTTGGAGAGCCATCTCAGAGAGGTTAAACTCGAAGAGCTCTTTCAGGAATTGAAGAAGAAGGTTGGAGAACAAAAGGCCATCGAAAAGGTCGAGCACCTGGCCGGAATCAACGGAACCAAAGACAAGGTGGTCAAGGCCAGCACTTACCAAGAAAAGGTTGTCGCCGCCACACGTTATGCCAACCAACGAACCATTAATGAACCGGTCTGCGAAGCCCTTGAGGATGTTGCTTCCAAGCAGGACCTCCTGGATTGGGAGGAGGCTATCAGCCGGTCAGGAACCTTCGTCGCCAGAAGGGTGTGGTCGATCTTCTTCTCTCCCAGGAATCGACCCCTTTGGGCTCGCACCCTGCGCAAGAAATATGGAGTGACCCAAGCTCAAGCCAAGCTGATTCTCGACCGAATCCACTGTCTCCCAGCTTCCAAGCGGAAGCCTTTCGATACCTATTGGACCCTTGCCTCAAAGAACATGGTTCACACGGAGTTTCCGGACCACCAGGAAAATGTGAGGACCCTGTCTGAAACGGACTACTTCAGGCTGAAGGAGTACGAATCCTCGATTTCGAAGACCTTTCCTCCTCAGTTTCTACAGCGCCTGAGACAGATCGAGGACTTCTGCAAGGCCTACGACATCAACCCTGAACTATCAGGGATCTTCAAGTCGGCGGGAATCGTAGGAGATTTCGGAAAGGAGGGTCTGAAGCCGGAGGAGTGGCCCGAGTTTGGCCCGGTTCAAAAGACCCTTGGTGAGTTTAAGGCAGCTTACGACAATTTTCAGAAGGAAATGGTCTCCATCGCTCAGGAATTTGTCCGTAGCTAATGCGTGGTCCTTGTAATCACCACCTTTAGGTTGCGTTGCGTGAAGCCCCGTGGCCCTCTCTATCAGGAGGCAGGTGCTGGAAGTTTCAATAGACCCGCTTTCTGAAATGCGAGGACGGAACAGACAGGTCTCCGGGACCCACTCAATCCCCCATTACTGAGGGACCAGCATAGGCGCAACAATGTAGTGAAGCCACACCCTAAAGGGAGTGGCTTCACGGTAAGGTAGTTTCCTTCTATACTGTGCCCATTGACCCCGTCCTCAAGCGCGGGGCTTACGGGGCACTTTCCGGTTAAGACAAGGGAAAGAGGGAGCGATTGAAAACCGCGTTGATCACTGGTATCACAGGCCAAGATGGTTCTTATTTGGCCGAATTTCTTCTGGGAAAAGCCTACAAGGTCTATGGCCTTGTCAGGAGAAGCAGCACGATCAATTTTGAGAGGATCATGCACATACAGGACCAAATCGGCTTGATCCACGGGGATTTACTGGATCAGAATTCCTTGATCGAAGCTCTAAAACTTTCCAAGCCGGATGAAGTCTACAATTTGGCTGGAATCAGCTTCCTTCCAAGCTGCTTTGATCAACCTATTCTTGCGGCTGAGTCCACCGCCCTTGGAGTAACAAGGTTGCTCGAGGCTATTCGGATAACAAAACCTGACACAAGATTCTATCAAGCTTCGACGAGCGAGATATTCGGTAATACCACCGAAGCTCCTCAGAACGAAGAGACCGCCCTCGCACCGCGGAATCAATACGGCATCAGCAAAGCGTATGCCCATTGGGTGACCCTTTTCTATCGACAAGCTTATCATTTATTTGCTTGTTCAGGCATTTGTTACAACCATGAATCGCCCCGGCGGGGAATTGAATTTCTCCCTAGGAAAATAAGTGATGGCGTAGCAAAGATTAAACTGGGCAAAGCAAAACAGCTGGTCTTGGGGAGTCTTGAGGCAAAGCGAGATTGGGGATTTGCGGGAGATTATGTTAAAGCAATGTGGCTCATGCTACAACAGGACCATCCCGATACTTTTATTGTCGCCACGGGTCTTGTTCACACCGTCAAGGAGTTGTTAGAGATCGCCTTCGGTTATGTGGGATTGGATTACAGGGATCATGTCGTTTGTGACCCGAAATTCGTTAGGGCAGAAGGTGAAACGCTCCTCGTAGGCGATTCCTCGAAGGCAAGACGGATCCTCGGATGGAAGCCGGAGGTAACGTTTCCCGAACTGATTGAAATGATGGTCAAGGCGGATTTGGGAAGAAACGGGGGATACTAACTTGGGCGTATCCTCCCCCCACCGTCCTTACGGTAAGTGAAGCTCCCCGCCCATCCTGTTAAGACGGGACAGACACGGCAGGGGCTTCCAGGTAGTGTATGTATGATTACAGGGTCGGCCTTCTTCCCCGCTTACAAGGCGGGGCATCCAGCCGACTTGCCCGTGAACCTATCGACTTCCTCCGGTCGCTAAACCCGAGGGTTCACCTTCGACCCAGGCGCAGGCCGAGGGACTCAAGGTTCACCCTGAGCCATGTCTTTTTACCCCGCCCTAAAGGATGGGCTTTCGTGTGGCCGAACGGGTAAAGTTGAGGAAAAAAGGATGATTCGGGTTCTCTATCACTATCGCAGATACATCTTGCAGAATGCCTGGAATGACTTGCGGTACCGATATGCTGGTTCGGGCATGGGGGTAATATGGAATGTCATCAGTCCCCTTGCCCAAATTCTTGTCTATACCATCGTCTTCACTAAAGTCATGAGTATCAAATTGCCTGATATCAGTTCTGAATTTGCTTTTCCGCTTTACCTATGTTCAGGTTTTCTGCCCTGGATTGCTTTTTCCGAATGTGTACTGCGAGGCTCCAACGCGTTCCTCGAAAACGCCAATTACCTAAGGAAGATGCCCATTCCCGAGCAGGTCTTTGTCGCGCAAGCCGCCATGTCCGCCACAATCAGCTTATTCATCTCCTGGGTCCTTCTGTTCGGATTGGCCATCACCATGCGATATCCTCCCACCTGGCTATGGTTGATGTTGCCTCTAGTAGGCATCCTTTTCCAAGGGTTCGCCTTTGGTTTAGGACTTCTACTCTCTTCCATTATTGTTTTCTTTAGAGACATCGGCCAACTTCTGGTGATCTTCCTTCAGATCTGGATGTGGATGACTCCCATTGTCTATCCAGATAGCATCTTGCCCGAACGCTTCGTCATGTATATGAGATTCAACCCCGCTTATCCGTTCATCCACACAATGCGGGACCTCTTTCTCTTCGGCCGTCTCCCTGAGGTATGGATGTGGTGGATGATGTGCACTTGGGCATTCACCATGCCTATATTGGGCTATTTGGTTCTCCGAAAACTTAGACTAGAGATCAGAGATGTTTTATGAACGATGTTGTTGTGAAGGTCAATAACCTGGGAAAACAGTTCAAAATCTATTCGAGCCCCTGGGGGCGAGCTTTGGAATGGGCCACCTGGGGAAAGAAGACGTATCATAAGGACTTTGGGGCGCTTCACGGGATCTCTTTCGAGGTGAAGAAGGGAGAATGCCTCGGGATCATCGGCCCCAACGGGGCGGGGAAGAGTACCTTACTGAAAATTCTAACTCGATCCTTGTACCCTACCACAGGCACGTTCCAAATTTCCGGAAACGTGTTGTCCCTGTTGGAACTGGGCACCGGGTTCAACTGGGAACTTACCGGGCGGCAAAACATCTATCGCAGTTCCCAACTTCTCGGATTCCCAAAGCTTTTTGTGTCAGAGCGTATTCAAAACATCCAGGAATTTGCTGACATCGGGGACTTTTTTGATCGCCCCATCAAAATTTACTCTTCCGGAATGTATATCCGATTGGCATTTGCAATGTTTGTTTCCCTCCAACCAGAGGTTTTGGTGGTAGACGAGGGGCTGGCGGTGGGAGATATTTTTTTTCAGCAAAAGTGTTACAAACGTCTGGAAGACTTGATTAGACAAGGAACCACTCTCATCTTGGTCACACACGATATCACAGTCGTCAGCCAGTTTTGCAACTCAGCCATGGTTTTGGATCATGGCTACTGTATTTTTCACGGTGATCCAATCACAGCGATACGCAAATTCTTTGCTTTACAAAAGGGATCCCTGACACCTCCTTTGGTTTTCGGCGAGACGACGAAGGGCCTAGTTTCTGATCAAGGTAGCGTCCCTTATAAGAACCACGGAAGCGGCTTTCGCTGGCCATCCCAAGAGGCCTTTCTAAGTCTCTCAACGGTCTTAGCAGAGGGACTTGGGGCTGCAGAATGCACAGCGATTGCCTTATGTGACAAGGAAAACAATCCTTGTCAAGTATTCCAAATGGGGCAGGATGCTTTTTTCTATTATGAATTTCTTATTTTAGAGGATATCCAGGTACCCATTGGAGGTCTTACCATCGTGAATGATAAAAACATTTTTGTTCACGGGAAAAATACCCTCCAACATGCGCTGGAGGTGCCCCCCCATGTCCCCAAGGGTACACGCCTGAGATTTAGGCAGAAAGTTACCTTGGACGTAGGCCCGGGTGAGTACACATTTGTCTTGGGGTTGGCCACCATCGATCCAATCGACTATCGCCATGCGAAAGACATGTCCTTGGAAGCTCTTACCCAACGAATCACTCGTGTCTTATCGATCGGCCGAGCAGGGCATTTTGTTGTCACCCCTTGTCGGGATTGCATGGCCCTCCCACACCATGGCCTGTGCAACCTTCCCGGCCAGTGCGACATGATGATTTTATTGAGTTTTGCATAAATAATGGAAAACTTCATTTTCATCGTACCCATGGTAAATCGGAGGCATAGATACAGGACCAAAGAAGCTTTTGGGATCTTCGTATCCGCCGCACTGAATTTCGGAGCATTCCTTTGAGTTCCGAAAGATCCTCAGGCGCACTATTGGAGAGGGCACGATCGGCCTGGTTCCAAACATATTCCGCCGGGTTGAGCTCTGGAGCATAGGCGGGGAATTCATAGACATGCAATCTGGGACGACCCAAGAGGAATCGTTGGACTTCTTTACGGCGGTGAATCGTCCCCCGATCCCACAGCAGAACCACCGGACCCCTGAGATGTTTGAGCAGACTTTTGAGGAAAGCCCGGACATCCAAACCGTTGAGATTGCATGTGCGAAATCGAAGATAAAGGGCCAAGCGCCTTCTTTTCGGGGACACCGAGAGAGCATTGATCGCAGAGATTCGGTCCTGCTTATAAAGATGGTAAAAAAGAGGAGTCTGGCCTTTCGGCGCCCAGGTACGGGTGACGTTAGGAATAAGCAAGAATCCAGATTCATCGAGAAATACCAGATGGGCCCCAAGTTTTTCGGCTTTTTTTTATATGAGCCCAGCGGTAACGCTTCCAATGGGCAATTCCTTCTTCGTCCCTTTGCAAGGCTCGACGCTCGGGTTTCTGACAACTCCAGCCTATGCCTGCCAGGAGCTTCCAGACGTGGCAAGGATGATATTGAACCCCAAACTCTTGGTCGATCACTTTGGCAACCCGCTTTAAGGTCCATAAGTCTGTCCGATAACCCACGGCCAGGGGTCCCTTCAGGAGCACCTTCGCCAATTGACTCTTCTGTGACTTCGACAGCTTGGGTGGACGTCCTGGAGTGGGTTGGGGGCGTAGCCCCCGTGAACCCTTCTCTTGGTATGTCTGGAACCAGCGAAACACTGAGCTTACCGATGCACTTAAGGCTCGTGCTACTGCCGACAGATTCTTGCCCGCTTTTAACAGCTGGATGGCCTGCCGGCGCCGCTTTTCCAACTGCTGTGCGGTTCCATAGGGTCTCATGCATTGTATTATACACAAATTGAAACATATTTTCCATTATTTATGCAAAGCTCAATAGAAGGAGACTAGTTAATGCCTGCGGGAATACACCTTGAGGAATGTGAATTCGATCCCGGCTCAGCCGTCGACCCTGTCGGGCGCATCTTCAAATATAAGGGTAGGATCTTTCGTGGGATCTATGCGCCTTATGCAGAGGTTGCAATAAGGGTGCTCTCAGAGGCTCAGGCGAACCGCTGGTTCGACGAAGGACTCATCTCGACGTGGAAAGCCGATTTTATGCTCCCTGACTTTCCACTCATCCTCGAACACAAGCGGATCCCCTTTGTTACGATCAGATCCGAATGGCCGGCAGAAGGGTTAAGGGAAGCGGCACTGTGCTATCTCCGGGTTGCAACAGTTCTTGCCAAGGCTGGATATTGCGTGAAAGATGCTCATCCCTGGAATGTGCTGTTCGACAAAACAACCCCATATGTTATCGACTGGGGTTCTATTCGGCCCATGTCCGAACTGAATTTGGATTTCTGGTATCTGCAATTTCGGAAATATTTCCTCATCCCCCTTTGTTTATTTTCCTTGGGCCAGACCAAATTGGCGCGGACACTCCTCCGTGAACACATCATTGGGGTCGGAAATTACATCATTGATCTCCCATCTACGATTTTTTTTCCCGAACGCCCCTACCAGATTTTCAGGAACAGGTCCTCTTCATCACCAGGTCTTTTTTTTGACGCGTTGAGGGAGTATGTTTCAACCTTATCTTTTCCTTCGATCGGTGGGGAGTGGATAAATTATGAGCAACCCCGATTCCAAGCGTTGACAGCCCCGGAGACGATGCGTGAGAAAGATCGAATTGTTCATCGCTTGATCGCCGAGGATCGCTGTTCTAGTGTTCTCGACATCGGGTGTAACTACGGTTTGCACAGCGAAATTTCTGCCTCGCTCGGGAAGCAAGTGGTCGCTGTGGACGTCGAAGAACATTGTATTAATGATCTATTTAGAAGAACGAGAAAAACTGGACTAGATATTCTGGTTCTATTTGTAGACTTCTTGTGGCCCATGGGGGAATCTGGGATTGTAAATTCAATACCCACGATTCATGAACGGCTGGTGTGTGATACAACCTTGTCTATGGCGTTAGTCCACCACCTCGTTTTTAAACATTATATCCATTTTGACTCAATCGCTTACAATATCAGCAGGTTTACTCGAAAAAAGGCCATCGTTGAATTCGCTCCTGCTGAGGACGAACACGTTTCCAAGTGGTCACCGGAACGATTCCCATGGTACAATTTGGAAAAGTTTATCACGTCGATGCTTAAATATTTCCGTCGCTATTCGGTTCTTGTTTCGGAACCTGCGCCTCGCCAAGTCATCGTTTTTGATGAAAGGATCCAAGGATGAAAGGTCCAAGGATGCCCGGCAAAGAATCAGGAAGTCCTGCGCAGTCTTTTTTCCTGGCAGCATTCCAGTTCCCGGGTTACTGACAATTTCATGATCGGGTTGCGCTAATTAACTCGGGATGATCATAACGGGGAGTCTATGGGGTTCTTGCAGGAGACAAAACGGTTGTTGACCACAGATGAGGTAACCCGTGGTTATCACGAACTGAATGGTCTCTACCCTCACATTCCTCCGCTCATTGTCTGGAGAGGGTGGGAATATGCGGCGTATCGCCGTTTCACCCTGGGTGAACCTGTTTTAGATGTTGGGTGCGGCGATGGAAGGTTCTTCCGACTCGTATGGCCAGAAATACAGGATGTAGTAGGACTGGATATCGATTCAGATGTCGTGGAAGCCGCAAAAAACGCAGGTATTTATCGTAAGGTGCACGTGGCACCAGCGTACGACATGCCTTTCGAATCGGGTGGTTTTGCATCGGCCTTCGCCAACTGTTCTCTGGAGCACATGGATGACCTGACCGAGGTACTTCGCCATATTGCCCGCTGTTTGCGGCCAGGCGGCAAATTTGTCTTTAGCGTTGTGACCTCGGAGCTTCTCGACTGGACAATGCTGCCCCTATTGCTCCGGATCATGCGAGAACCCGATCGCGCTAACGCTCTCCATTCTTCATACCTAGAATACCATCACATGGCAAACGTTTTTTCTTCCGAAGAATGGGTTCATCAATTATCAGAAAGTCATCTGCTCGTTGAAGGGTATATTCCAATTGTGCCAGAGCTGACGGCACGCTTCTTTCTGTTCTTGGACCAGTTGTGGCATCTTCCATTTCAAGACGGCGAACTGGGACATATCTTCCCAGGGGTTTTTGCCACTTGGCCCAACTTCGGCTCAGGTTTTGAAGAAATCCTGCGGGGATTTCTGCTCTTGGAACGTGATTGGGATACTTGCGCCGGAGCTGTCTTCTGCGCAAGAAAAACACCTTAGGAAGAGATCCTGGATGATGAACTGTTGGTGTGGAAACACATCACTCGAGGAGTTTTCCCCCACCTACCTGCTCTGTCGGTTGTGTGGTACTCTTGTCTTCCGGGGGATGCCCCGAGACAATATCACACATGTCACAGACGATCAGAATGAGTTGTACGGTAAGAATTACTATCTGAGCCGACTGCCCGAGAAATACGGATATGTGGATTTTGAAACCAGAGCCCGTACTGACCTACCAGAACGATGCCTTCATTGGCTCCGCAGTTTGCTCAGATATAAACTTCCTCCAGCTAAGGTCCTGGAGTTAGGAAGTGCGCATGGGGGGTTTGTCGCGATATTGCGTTGGGCTGGGTTCAATGCCTGTGGCCTTGAGCTGAGCCCTTGGATCGTCGACTTCGCACGCAAGACATTTGAGGTCCCGATGTTTCTGGGTCCCTTGGAGGATCATGAGCTTGACCCAAATTCATTCGATGCTATTGCTTTGATGGATGTCCTCGAACACATAGTCGATCCTGTCGACCTGATCCAACGTTGTCTTGCAGTCCTTAAGTCTGATGGAATCTTGATAATTCAAACCCCTGATTTTCCAGAAAACAAGAGCTACGACATGTTGAAGAAGGAAAACAATCCATTTTTGGAGCAGTTGAAAGACGAGGAGCATCTTTTCTTGTTTAGCCGCAACGCAATAACAAAGTTTTTTCGCCAGCTCGGCATCGAATTTGTGGCTTTCGAACAACCGATTTTCGCCCACTATGACATGTTTTTCGTCGCCAGCTCGGCTTTTCCGACGATTCAAAGTCAAGAGACAGCTGAAAAAACTCTAATGGCCACACCCAGTGGGCGGATAGTACAAGCAATGCTGGACCTGGATGATGAAATAAAGGGGCTGCAAAAGAAATACTCAGCGTTGAATATGGATTTTCAGATCTGCGAAGCCGATCGGGCGGCGAGGCTCCAGCTGATCAACGAGCAGGGAAGCCGCTTGGGTGAACTCGAGGCAGAACGGAACAATTTGCGATCCCAGTTGGGTGAACTCGAGGTAGAACGGAACAATTTGCGATCCCAGGGGGAAGCATTGAGTCGAAGTATTCAAATCATGGAGGCGGAAAGAGAACGTATGATACGATCGTTCAGTTTTAGAATCACTGCGCCCTTAAGGTGGGTTCGTAGGAAGGTGTTCGGACTTATTCAATGGGTCCGGTCATAATTTTTCATTCAGGATCGTTCGAGGTATCCTGATTTTGTTCAATTCCCTTTACAAGATAGGCCGTTTTCCACTCAACACTCTTGAATTGGAGGAATCCTATGGGTTTGTCACAAGAAGAAAAAAGAGAGATGATTGAACGTGTGAAATTTTGGTATCATACAATCGATCTGGGGGATGGACTTCTGACCCCAGGATGGGAACACATTCGAAAACTGAATCAGGCGATGCTGGATTTTTTGCCTGTCTCATTTAAGGGTCTGTCGGTTTTGGATGTAGGATGTTGGGACGGCTTGTTCAGTTTCGAGGCTGAGAGGCGAGGAGCAGCCAGAGTCCTCGGGATCGATAATCATTCCGGTGGAGACGGCTGCTCTCAGGAAAAACTGGTATCCCAGAAAGAGGAGGGATTTAAGCCCCTGATCACGGTCAAAGCCATATTGGATTCCCATGTGGAGTACCAGACAAAAAATGTCTATGACCTTGCTCCCGAGAATGTCGGCCTTTTCGACTGCAGCATTTTTTTTGGGGTCCTGTACCATCTCTGGCATCCCATGTTGGCACTCCAGTTGATTCGGCAAGTGACCAAGAAATGTTTATTCATTGAGACCCACGTGAATGAAGCCATTGACCCATCCCAACCGCTGATACGACTTTATCGTGGGGGCGAAAAATACGAAGGGACGACTTGGGTCGGCCCGAATCTGCTGGGTCTCTACGAAATGTTGCTTTTAGCCGGGTTCCAGAACATTCACCTTTATCGATTCAGGGATCATTATGAACGGGCGATTGGAATGGCTTTTGTGGATGATAAAATGGACGAAGGATTTCAATTGAGACATGATGAGCAGTTCACTCCCTTTGATCCACGATTTGATCCACGAAGCCTGGCTGAACTCGAGGTAGAACGGGCGGCGAACCTCCGGCTGATCGACGAGCAGGGAAGCCGCTTGGCTGAACTCGAGGCGGAAAGAGAACGTATGATACGATCGTTCAGTTTTAGAATCACTGCGCCCTTAAGGTGGGTTCGTAGGAAGGTGTCCGGACTTATTTAGTGGGTGAGGAAGCTCCGGGTGACCTTTTTGAATATTTTGTAAATGTTTAGCCAAATAGACGTAAAGATCATGTCACGGAACAGGGCAGGCCGGTCGGAAAGGCTTCGAGGTGCACCTTTGGGACGAATCAGCACCGGCCTTTCGTCCAGGTCTGGAGGCCGGTTCAGGGCAGGTCGCCTGGTTTCCGTTCCACTTCAAAAACCGTCCTTCGACGCCCTGGAGAACGGTTTCCCCTGTTCCGGCTGCGTGGGCCAATATTCTTTGGCTAGACAGTTCCAATATTTTTGATTCTAGGGAACAGCATTTCCATCATTGGGACTTCTCAAATGGTTTTCTGAATAGGCTGATGATAGAACTTGTGAAGGCGATCCAGGGGTGATGATACCCTTGAGCACTGGAACTCAGACCATGCCAGATACACAGGACGCTCTGCGAATTCTCATCCTGAATGGAGATCTACCCGTCTTCCCAGGATGGGGGGGGATCGAGTACCTGCACACCACGAACTTGGCGCAACTGGCCAAGAAGGTGGGAGTGGTCTCTCAGGTTCATTCACGGGAGCAGCACGAAAAGAAAAAAGGACTCACGGATGCCGGAGTCTCCCTTTACACCTGGGAGAATCCGCATTGGGCTGAATCGCGACCTGCCATTCCGGCCCATCGCCCATTGTACCGACGGATGGGGAAGTCGATCTATGAATTCATTCGTTCTTGGCCTCATCGCCCCAAGGACACCTTGGTTCAGGATTTGGCTTTCCAGAACGTCTCGGCTCCTGTCTCCCAGGCACTGGAGGACGATCATTGGCAGATCTTGGTGGTCGTCCAGAGTACCTGCGCACATTGGCTGGACTATCTTCCCCCCTTCCCGGTCAGCGTCCTGGTCCTGCATGATGTCCGCGCCCGGGTCTACGAGCGGCGAGCTAAGACCGCCCCATCATGCACCCGACGGTGGATTGATCTCGCGGAGGCTTGGCTCTATCGCCGCTTTGAACGAAAGTATTGCCAAAAATACGATCTGGTTGTGACCGTCTCACCCGAAGACGAGGCGTGGGTCCAGAAATACTATCAGCCGCTCAACTCGGTGACCATCCCCATTCCTATAGACACCAATTATTTTAAGCCGCTCTCATCCGAACAGGAAGCTTCTGCACAGATTCTGTTCACCGGGATGATGAACCATTTACCGAATGTGGATGCAGCCTGTTTTTTCGCCCGACAGGTCTTCCCCCGCATCCAGGCCATCCTCCCAAAAGCGGAATTTTGGATCGTTGGAAGGGACCCGTCACCCGAAATCCATGCACTCACCGCTTTGCCGGGTGTTGTGGTAACAGGGTTTGTTCCTGACATTCGACCTTCCATTGCCGGAGCGACAGTTATCGTGGTGCCCTTGCGATTCGGTGCCGGTATGCGGCAGAAGATCCTTGAAGCTTGGGCCATGGGAAAATGTGTCATTTCAACACCGATCGGCGCCGAAGGCCTGGATTATCACGATGGGGTCAATATCTTGATTGCGGATGACGCCCAGACGATGGCCGAAAAAGTGACCAAGGCTCTACAGGATACCCACCTGAGAGATCGCATTCGAGCGCAGGGACGCAATCTGGTGATCGCTCAGCACCATCCGATGAAGCTAACCCACAAGTATTATCAGGCCATGGCCTCCGTTCTCCGCGAGAAGCAACGGCAGAACGGGCCGATGAGGATCGCCATTGACTTACGCTGGATGCATCCTGGCGCAGCGGGCGGGATAGAGAATCTCGCAAGATCTTTTTTCAATCAGGTATTGAGACTGGATGTCTTTAACCAGTATCATGTGCTCGTCCCACCTGAGGTCAAGTATGACTTTGATTTGCGGAACCGTCCGAACTTCAGGATCCGAGTCATTGAGGGCCCGGGTTCTGATGGGCGGAAGCTACTGTCGCGGTGCACCCGGCACTTACATCATCGCCTGAAGATCACTTATTGGCGATCTCCTCAGGTGGAATCCTTGCGTCAGGCAAATGCGCTAGGCGCCGAGGTGGCATTGTCAATGCCGGGTTACATCCACCCTGATTTCGATCCTCTTCCGAACGTATTGATTGTTCCTGATATTCAACACGAATACTGCCCCGAGTTTTTTTCGTCTCAACAACTCGACGAGCGGCGCAGGATCTATACCGATTCGATTAGACGGGCGAATCACCTCTGTGCGATCTCAGAGTTCACCCGTCAAACACTGATCGAACGTCTCGACATTCCACCAGAAAGAGTGACCACAACGCATCTGGCCGCTGATCCGATGTTCCATCCTAACAGCAGATGCCGCGCAAATTCTAAAGAGATCCTCAAGAAATACCACCTGGATAGAACGGAATATCTCTTATTCCCTGGAAACACCTGGCCCCACAAGAATCATCGTGCAGCGCTCCAGGCCCTTCGTATCCTTCGTAACGATTATCGCTTGAACCCGCTCCTGGTCTGCACCGGGACCCGCAAAGAGGCTCATCTCGACCTCATGGATTTGGTTCGAGACCTGAGGCTCGAAGAACAGGTCAGATTTCTTGGCTATTGTCCGATGCACGAGATGCCTGCTTTTTATCAAGGGGCCTCCGCCCTCGTTTTCCCGTCTTTCTTTGAAGGGTTTGGTCTTCCGTTGCTGGAAGCGATGTGGTGCGATTGCCCGATCGTGTGCAGCCATGCAACGAGCCTCCCGGAGATTGCGGGGGATGCGGCGTTGCTGATTGATCCTCATTCACCGGAGCAATTGGCCGCTGCAATCCATCGAATCCTCACGGACCTTCCGTTGCGACGCACACTCATTGAACGGGGCCAGCGCCGGGTCAAGACGTTTTCATGGCTCACGTTCACCCTGGAAGTGGTCCGGATCTTGCACCGCGTGAGAGAACTTCGTTATGCGTGAAGGAACGAGAATGATGGCAAAACAACCTCGAATCTCAATCGTCACCCCCTCCTTCAATCAGGGTCGTTACATCGCGTCCACGATCGAGAGTGTCTTAGCTCAGGAGTACCCAAACGTTGAGCATATTGTCGTCGATGGCAGTTCAACGGATGGGACGGTGGAAATCCTCAAACAATATCCCCACCTCAAAACGTTCTCTGAGCCTGATCGGGGTCAAGGAGAAGCCATCAATAAGGGATTTCGGCTAGCCACCGGTGAGATTTGGGGATTCTTAAATTCAGATGACACTTTGTTGCCCGGCGCTCTACACCGTGTCGCTCAGGAAATAAACCCCGAAGAAGGCCGTCACATCGTAATGGGTCGGTGCCGCTTCATTGACGAACATGATCATTTCATTGGCATCGAGCACCCCAGCAGGTTCGAAAACCACCGTCGAGTGCTGGCTATATGGAAGGGATATGCGATTCCCCAACCGGCGGTTTTTTGGACGCCCAAGGTGTGGCGAGAGTGTGGCCCCATGGATGAGGAACTGAGGTTTGCTCTCGACTATGATCTGTTCTGCAAGTTTTCACTGAAATATCGCTTCCACTTTATCGATCAGATCCTGGCCACCTATCGTCTCCATCCAGAGTCTAAGACAGAGCAACAGAACGAGAACGAGCGGCTTCAAGAGGCCATTCGGATCAGTCGACGCTACTGGGGGTCTCGTTTCAGCTTGATGCACTGGCAACTCGCTTTTTCCCTGGCTGGGTACCGTTTCAACCGAAGGAATCGAGCGAGAAACCTGCTCCTCCAGGCAAAGGAGGCATGGCGCAAAGGACATGTCCTACGAGCCTCTACCTATGCGATTGCAGGTCAAATCCTTGCACCCGAGGTCGCTTTCTATGTTGCGCTCTACCCGCCGATGAGACGCATCTCCAAAACTACCCTCAAGAAAATCCTGAGCCTCCGAGCGGAGGGCCGCGACCGCTCTCCTCAAACAGCGGCGTACTTCGATCACACGGACCTCTGGCCTGACGGTTGGTCAGGGCCTCGCCTGCGGATGTCACGAGAAGCCGGACCTGATACCCGTGCTGTATGGGTTCGAGGTTGGGTGGATCTCACGTATATGAGAAAGCCCTTCTTTTTGAGCGTGTGGGTGGAGGACCAGTTTATTGGCCAGCGACACATTCAAGAGAGTGGTGATTTTGAACTGGAGTTCCCGTTGCCCCAGAAGCTCGTACCCGGCATGTACCCTGTCGAGGTGCAGGCAAGCACCTGGTTTGTTCCTCATCACTTCAGTGCCAACAACGATCATCGACCTCTCTCCTTCAAAATGGCAGACCTTCGGTTATGAAAAATGATATTCGCTTCGGAGGATGAATACGGCCCGAGGTCTCCGAGGGCAGACTCCCCGAGGATTCCTGCCCTCCCCTCTTGCATTCACCTGATGGACTCGGTTATGACTTGGTCCGAGAAGGACCCTTTCGGGTCCAAGGATCACATCCAGAATCCATTCTTCCTATGTTCCTTTGAGAGAGATGGGCCCAGAGGAGATAAGAACGGCGCAGGGAATCGAAAAGGCTCCGCCAAGCCCTGTCGGTATCGTCATCTCTAGCTTTCATCAAGACCAAGAAGTCCTCGGCGAACCCTCTCGTAGCACATGACTTGGAAGTATTTGATCTTGCTCTGCGTTCCTATCGTAAGAGACGGTACCTGTACCGTCGATATTTTTTCGAGCCACTGCATACCCTGAGGATGTACGTAAAGAGGAGGCAAATTCAGAAAAGCGATGCGGTTTCCTTTTAACAAAAGGAGAATGAAAAACATCTTTTCCAAAGGAGAAAAACGAAATAAGCCTTTGCCCAGAGAAGTTCTCTTACAGTCCCTCATCGATAAATACGGGACAAATAAGGAGTATACTGCCCATTACCTCGATCATCTGCTCAGTCATTATAAGGAGAATCCCCTGTACGAACTCTATATGGAAGCGGAATTGGGTTCTCTCAAACATGGCCGGGAGCTTACAACATTTCTATGCCAACACTTTGGGAATGATCATTTATTTCTAAATAAAGAATGTGTGGATATCGGATCTTCAGCAGGCAACCTGTTAATCGCATTGGTTGAACAGGGGGCAGCCCGCGCCTTTGGCATAGAAATATGCGAGGGCAGGTATCAGACAGCTCTCATTAATATGAATGGTTGCCTCCCTGAGATAAAAAGCAAGATACACATGGTCAGAGACTCCATTGAAAACGAAGAAATAACACGGATCGGACAATTTGATATCATCCTCTGCACGGACGTGCTGGAACACGTTCAAGATCCTCCTCAGGCGATCAAGCAGATTTGCCGGCTGCTCAAAGATGATCCTGACGCGTTCGCCTACATCAGGTTAAGGAATTTTCAACACCCACAAGTTGTCATTCACGAGCCGCATTACGATCTGCCTGCCATGGTGTTGCTTCCCGCTGAATTGTCCCAACCATATTATGAAGCCTGTAAGCCGAGTGACCCTATAGACTTTGAGGCGCTCCACTGGCTATCGTTCTATGATTACCAGGCTTTGTTCAAATCC
>Ga0315281_10005821_pt1 | contig 17588 bp, 15 predicted proteins | sample YL17G07_0_MG_FD_204540 | JGI IMG/M metagenome (GOLD analysis project Ga0315281, IMG submission 204540) | Sediment microbial communities from Yellowstone Lake, YNP, Wyoming, USA - YL17G07_0 | ecosystem: Environmental > Aquatic > Freshwater > Lake > Sediment | place: USA: Wyoming | collected...
GCGTGAAGCCATCCGCGGCAACGGCCACGGCCCCCAGCGGCCTGGCGCGCATCGAGGGCACCTTCGCGGACCTGCGCGCCCGCAAGCGCAAGGCGCTCATCATCTACGTCATGGCGGGCGACCCCGGCCCGGACTTTACCGCCCGGCTGGTGCCGCGCCTGGCGGAGGCCGGGGCGGACCTGGTGGAGCTGGGCTTCCCCTTCTCCGATCCGGTGGCGGACGGCCCGGTGATCCAGGCGGCCGGGCAGCGCGCCCTGCATCAGTTCACGGGGCTGGGGGACTTTCTGGCCCTGGTGCGCCGCATCCGCTCGGCCTGCGCGCTGCCGCTGGTCACCATGACCTACTACAACCCGATCTTCCGCTACGGGGAGGAGGCCTTCTTGCGCGACGCGCGGGCGGCAGGCCTGGATGGCGCGATCATCCCCGACCTGCCGGTGGTGGAGGCCGATGGCTGGGAGGCCGCCTGCCGCGCCGCCGGCATGGCGCCGATCTTCCTGGAGGCGCCCAACACCCCGCCCGACGTGGCCGAGCGCATCGCCCAAATGGCGCGGGGCTTCATCTACTTGGTCTCGCTCAAGGGCGTCACCGGCCAGGAGCGCGGCCTGGGGGACAACCTGCAAGAGCGGGTGGCGCGGCTGCGGGGCTGGACCCAGACGCCCCAGGCCGTGGGTTTCGGCATCTCCACCCCGGAGCAGGCCCGGCGCTTCGGCGCCCTCTGCGACGGCGTGGTGGTCGGCAGCGGCGTGGTGTCGCGCATCGCCGGGGCCAAGTCCCCGGCCGCCGCCGAGGCCGCCGTGCTGGACTACGTGCGCGCCATGCGGGCCGGGCTGGACGGGGGCTGAACACAGGGCCGTGCCGCTACTCCGGCTCCTTCGTCCAGCGCAGCACGGGGTTGCGGGCCGCGAGCAATTCGTCGAGGCGGCGGCGCGGGGCCAGGTGCGGGGCGGTCTTGACCAGCTCCGGGTCGCGGTCCGCTTCCGCCAGGATCGCCTTGACGGCCGCGACGAAGCGGTCCAGCTCGGCCTTGGGTTCGCTCTCGGTGGGCTCGATCATCAGCGCGCCGTGCACCGTCAGCGGGAAGTACGTCGTGGGCGGATGGAAGCCGTAGTCCATCAGCCGCTTGGCGAGGTCCAGCGTGGTGATGCCGCCGTGCTGGGCCAGCGTGGCGTCGGAGAATACGACCTCGTGCAGGGTGGGGGCGTCGGTCGCCAGCGCGAGGACGTCCCGCAAGTGGAGGCGCAGGTAGTTGGCGTTGAGCACGGCCACCTGGGTCATCTCCTTCAGGCCATCGCCCCCCAGCGCCAGGATGTAGCTGAGCGCCCGCACGAGGATGCCGGTGTTGCCGAAGAAGGTGGACACCTTGCCGATGCTCTGGGGCGCGTCCCAGTCCAGGACGTACTGGCCGCCGCGGGCTTCCACCCGCGGGACGGGCAGATAGGGCGCCAGTTCCGCCGTGCACAGACAGGGACCCGCGCCGGGGCCGCCGCCGCCGTGGGGGGTGCTGAAGGTCTTGTGCAGGTTCAGGTGCAGCACGTCCATCCCGTAGTCCCCCGGCCGGGCGATGCCCACCTGGGCGTTCATGTTGGCGCCGTCACAATAGACGTAGCCGCCCTGGCCGTGGACGATGTCCGCGATGCGGCGGATGTCGCGCTCGAAGATGCCCAGGGTGTTGGGGTTGGTGAGCATCAGCCCCGCCACGTCGGCGTCCATCTTGCGCGCGAGGTCCGCCACGTCCACGCAGCCGTCCGGGCCGCTCTTGACCTCCCGCACGGAATAGCCCGCGATGTGGGCGCTGGCCGGGTTGGTGCCGTGGGCGCTGTCGGGCACGAGGATGTGCGCGCGGCGCTCGCCCTGGGCGGCCTGCCGGGCGCGGATCAGCAGCACGCCGGTCAGCTCGCCCTGGGCACCCGCGGCGGGCTGGAGCGTCACGGCGGGCAGGCCCGTGATCTCGCACAGCAGCGCCTGCAAGCGGTGCATGGCCTCCAGCGTGCCCTGCACCAGGGCGTCCGGCAGAAGCGGATGCGCGTGCAGCAGGGCCGGCTCCCGCGCCACCACCTCGTTGATGCGGGGGTTGTACTTCATGGTGCAGGAGCCGAGCGGATACATGGCCGCGTCAATGGAGACGTTGAGCTTGGAGAGCCGCGTGAAGTGCCGCACGGCCTCGAACTCCGATAGGTTGGGCAGCCCGGCCAGGCCGTCGTCCCGCAGGGCGGCGCCCGCCATGGCCGCTGCCGGGTCCACGGCCGGCACGTCCAGCGGCCGCAAGGCCACGCCGCCTTGCTCGGCGGGGGGATACTCGAAGCTGAGCGGCTCCTCATGGAAGAACCCCGTCGCCCGGGGGCCTCCTTGACCGTCTCCGCTCATCGCGCCGCCTCCCCCAGCACGGCCACCAGCCGGTCCAGCGCCGCGCGGTCCTTGGTTTCGGTCACGGCCACCAGCAGCTTGTCCGCATGGGCCGGGAAGAATCGCCCCAGGTCCACGCCCGGCACGATGCCCCGGGCGATCGCGCCGCGCACGATCTCCGCCGCCGGGCGGGGGCAGGCCAGCGTGACCTCGTTGAAGCGCGGCCCACTGAAGGCCGGGCGGAAGCCCGGCGGGAGGCGCCCCAGCAGGTAGGCCAGCAAGGACACATTGTGCGCCGCCACGGTCCTGAGCCCTTCCGCGCCCATCAGGGTCAGGTACATCAGGGCCTGCATCAGCACCAGGTTCTCGTTGGTGCAGATGTTGCTGGTGGCCTTCTCGCGGCGGATGTGCTGCTCGCGCGTGGCGAGGGTCAGCACATAGCCGCGCCGGCCCTCCGCGTCCAGGGTCTGGCCGGCGATGCGGCCGGGAAGCTGGCGCACGTGGCCGCGCCGGGCGGCCATGAAGCCCAGGTAGGGGCCGCCGTAGCTGACGGGCACGCCGAAGCTCTGCGCCTCGCCCACGACCAGGTCCGCGCCCAAGGCGCCGGGCGCCTTGAGCTGCGCCAGGCTGAGCGCCTCGGTGACCACCACCACCAGCAAGGCCCCCGCCCGGTGCGCCTCGCGGGCCAGGGGCGCGAGGTCCTCCACGACGCCGAAGAAGTTGGGCTGCTGCACCACGACGCAGGAGACATCCGGCCCCAGGGCGGCGGCAAGCGCCGCGGGGTCCAGGCGCCCGGACGCGCCCCCAAGGGGCAGGGTCTCCGGCCGGATCTCCAGGTTGGCGGTATGGGAATCCACCACGCGGCGGTAGTACGGGTGCAGCGACTCCGCCAGCAGCGCGCGCGGCCGGCCTTTCGCCAGCCGGTCGGCCATCAGCACGGCCTCCGCCGTGGCGCTCGCCCCGTCGTAGACGGAGGCATTGGCCACCTCCATGCCCGTCAGCAGCGTGATGAAGGTCTGGAACTCGAAGATGGCCTGAAGCGTCCCCTGGCTGATCTCCGGCTGGTAAGGCGTGTACGACGTGAAGAACTCGGCACGCTGGATGAGGCTGTCCGCCACGAGGGGGATGAAGTGGGGATAGCTGCCGGCGCCCAGGAAGGCGGAGAAGGTCGCGCCCCGGTTGCGCGCGGCCAGGGCGCGGAACCAGTCCACGTGCTCGGGCTCGGACATTCCGGCGGGAATGGAGAGGTCGCGCCCCAGCCGGGCGGCGGATGGAATCGAGGCGAAGAGCGCCTCCAGGTCGCGGAGACCCAGTTGCGCCAGCATTTCCCGGCGGGTGCCGGGTCCGTTCGGTATGAATCGCATGGCCGCCTTTCCTAGGGGGGAGATTCACGCGCCGCGCTCCAGGTTATACGGCATTCCCGGGGCCAGTTCCAGGCGCGAGGCGTGGCCGGGCACCATGGGCCAAGGGCCGCGGGCAGCGCCGGCGCGGAACTCCGGCGCTTGTTGGCGGATTTCGCTCGGAACTTCTTGTCAACCGAGGGCGAAGCTGGTAAGTTGGTCTTGGTTGTGAGACTGAGTCTCACTAGCATGGAAAGACACGCTGAATTCCGGAGCGCAACGATGAACCGCAAGCCGTTGGTGCCGATGATCGCCCTGGCGGTGCTGCTGGCCTGGACCGCGCCCGCCTGGGCACAAGAGCCGGTGCTGCGACTGACCCTCAAGGCGCACCGCTTCGAACCCGCGGAGCTGCAGGCCCCGGCGGGCACCAAGATCCTGCTGGTGATCAAGAACGAGGACAGCACCCCGGAGGAGTTCGAAAGCAAGGACCTCAAGCGGGAGAAGGTCATCCCCGGCGGCGGGGAGGTGACGATCCGGATCGGCCCCCTCAAACCGGGCACTTACGAGTTCTTCGGCGAGTTCAACCCCCAGACGGCGCGGGGCCGGCTGGTCGTCAAATAGAGAGGGAGCGCGCACCATGTTGGCAACGGCATTGATCGTGTTTCGGGAAATATTCGAGGCGGCCCTGATCGTGAGCATCGTGCTGGCGGCCAGCCGGGGCTTGGCCAGGCGCGGGGTTTGGGTGGGCGCGGGGGTGCTGGCCGGCCTGGCCGGCGCGGGGGTCGTCGCGGCCTTTGCCAATGCCTTGGCCGGTCTGCTGGCCGGTGCGGGCCAGGAGGTCTTCAACGCCGGGACGCTGTTTCTGGCCGCGTTGATGCTGGGCTGGCACAACGTCTGGATGAGCCGCCACGGGCGGGAGTTGTCGCGGCAGATGTCGGACGTGGGCCATGCCGTGAGCGCCGGCCGGCGCCCGCGCGCCGCGCTGGCCCTGGTGACCGGGCTGGCCGTGCTGCGCGAGGGGGCGGAGGTGGTGCTGTTTCTCTACGGCATTGCCGCCGCGGAGAACGGACGAGCGGGCATGGTGAGCGGCGGGGCGCTGGGCGTGGTGGGCGGCGTGGCCGTGGGCGTGGCGCTCTATCAGGGCCTGCTGCGTATTCCGACCCGCCGGCTGTTCGCCGTCACCGGATGGATGATCCTGCTCCTGGCGGCGGGCATGGCCTCCCAGGGCGTGGCGTTCCTGGTGCAGGCGGGTCTCGTGCCCAGCCTCGGCGACGTGGCTTGGGATACCTCCGCCTGGCTGCCGCAACACGGCGTCGCCGGAGCGCTGTTGCACGCCCTGATCGGATATGTGGACCAACCCTACGGGATTCAGGTGCTGGTCTACGGCGCCACCCTGGTGGTCATCGGGGGGCTGATGCTACGCTACGGGCGGGATTCCGGGCCGGAGGCTCCTCCGGCGGCCCAGACCGGCCCGATCGTGCGCCTGCGGCCGAATTCCGGGAGCGACACGCAGGCGCCCGCGCAGGGCGTGGTGGGAGAGGCGCGTTAAGCAAACGGGAGCCCAGGCGGGGCAATCCCGGGCCGAACAACCATGGAGAACGTGGACATGCTGAAGATCTGGGGCCGGTCGAATTCGATCAACGTGATGAAGGTGCTGTGGTGCTGCGAGGAGCTGGGCCTGCCGTTCGAGCGGGTGGACGTGGGCGGGGCCTTCGGCTTCAAGAACGAGCCAGACTATACGCGCCTCAACCCGAACGGACGGGTGCCCACCCTTGACGACAACGGGATGATCCTGTGGGAGTCCAACGTGATCGTGCGCTACCTCTCGCACCGGTACGGTCACGGGACGCTGTTCCCCAAGGACGAGCGCTCCCGCTGGGATGCCGAGCGCTGGATGGACTGGCAGCAGACCACGCTGGGGCCGGCCATGTTTCCGCTCTTCTGGCAACTGGTGCGCACGCCGGCCGAGAAGCGGGACGCCGCCGCGATCGAGGCCTCCCGCAAGGCAACCGCGGACGCGATGGCGATCCTGGACGCGCACCTGGCCCGGCAGCCCTACGTCGCGGGCGGGGCGTTCTCCATGGGCGACATTCCCCTGGGCTGCAATGCCTACCGCTGGTTCAACTTCGCGGTGGAGCGGCCCGCCGCGCCCTACCTGGAGGCGTGGCACGCGGGCCTAAAGACCCGGCCCGGCTATCGAAAGTTCCTCACGCTGCCCATGACCTGATCGGGGGCGAAGCATCGCCGACCGGGAGCGACCACCGGCCAAGGTGCGGTGGCCGGTGGCGGAAAGCCCGTCCCAACCCGGCGGCGCATACGGCCTTTCGCGGGGCGCGGGCGAATTTGGCTTGCCGGCCCGGTTGGGCTAGGCTGGTAACCCGTAGCCGGCATCCGTACCTCCAGCCCTGCGATCCATCTTGAAGCCGAGAGCGTTCCGTCTTGGGGTGGTGTTTGTGTTGGGTGCCTGTTTGCTGGGCTGGGACGCCCTCCCGGCGGCGGGCCAGGAGACCGACACCGTATTCCGGCGCTTTGACTCCGGACTTCAGGTGGCCAAGATCTGGCAACGCAGCATCGAGGTTCCGGTCTATCTGCGCCCCCAGACGGACCCGGACTCGGAGATCGTATCCAATACGGGATTGAACTATGTCGTTTCGTATCGGCCCGAGAACCGGATCTATTTTTCCCGCAGCTTTGGCTACGCCAAGATGGAGTGGGAGCCGAAGGACGGGGACGTGAATTCCGTCCGTGTGATCCAGTTCGACATCACGGAAATCGTCAACTTCACGCTCTTTCATACGGTGGTGGTCAACTTCGGTTTGGGACTGGGATTCATGGACGGCCTGACCATCATGCGCGACGGCCGCTATCAGACGCGGCTGGAGCCGTTCATTCCGATCCAGATGGGGCTGGCGCTACCGCTGGGGGGAACGTTCGTCATGAGCGTCAAAGGGGTCCAGTCCTCGTACTTCTGGCCGGGGCCGGTCGTATCCGCGTTCCGAGGACTGGTGGGCTTCGGGTACAACTACTGACGGCTGCTCCGCGGAGATTGCCTCCCACCCCACGGCGAGGGTCATGTTCCTTCCCTTTGTTTCCTACATCCTGGTGCTGACGGCGTCCGCGGCCCTGATCGCTTTCCCCACCGGGACGGCGCCGCCGGCCGATTTCTGGCATATCGCCATGGCCGGTTTGCTGCCCTGGGCGCTGGGCTGGCTGGTCGGCCTGGCGCCGCACACGTGGATGGGCGGGCGCAGCCCCATGCGGCTGACGCGGCGGCGCGGGGCCATGCTGCTGCTGTGGCTGGCGGCGGCCGGCCTGTCGCCGCTGGTGAGCGGCGTTGCGGCCTTGCTGGCGCCCTTGCCGGGCGGGGCCGAGCTGGTGCTGATCGTGCTCTTGCTGCACTACTGGGTGGCCGACAGCCTGGCCCTGCACCCGCCGCACATGCTGGGTACCGTGAAGGCCCCTGGGGCTTGGGGCCGGTTCGCGCGGGCCTTGCGCGTGCCCCTGCCCCTGCTGATCCTGGTGGGCGCCGGGTTCGCGATTTCGGGCGCGGTGGACACGGCGCTGGAGCAGTGGGAGCTCTCCGATCCGAGCCGCTTCTGGTGGGGCCTGGCGTGGCCCACGCTGCTCTACCTGGGCTGCGGCGTGGTCGGCATGCCGGTGCTGGTCCGGTTGTGTTGGGGGTTGCGGCCGCTGGCTTCCCCGCGGGTGCAACAGGCCGCGCAGGAGGAACTGGCCGCCGGGGGCAACCGGGTCACCCGCGTCCTGGCATGGCCCGATGACGTGACGGGGTTCAAGACGGCCGGTGTGATCGGGATGGTGCCGGGATTCCGGTATCTGCTCTTCAGCAACGACCTGGCCCAGGCGATGACCCTGGAGGAAATCCGCTCCGTGGTGGCGCACGAGGCCGCCCATCTCAAGCACCGCCACCTTTGGTATTTCCTGGCCTCCATTTTCGCCGCGTTGCTTCTGATCCAGGTGCTTTGGCGGATGGTAGTCGTCGGCGGGCTCTGGCTGCATGTGACCATCCCCGATTGGTCGGTGGGCGTGGTGGAACTGGTGCTGCTGCTGGGATTCCTGCGGTTCGGGTGGGGCTATCTGAGCCGCAACTTCGAACGCCAGGCCGACGGCCACGCGCTGCGCCGGGCGGGATTGGACGCCTTCCAGAACGCAATCGCCAAGGTTGCCGTGTTGAACGGCATCCGCATGGACCAGGACAATTGGCACCACCACGGCATCGGGCAGCGGATCGCGTATCTGCGCGGCGCGGCGGCGGATCCCCGCACGTTGGAGCGGCAGGATCGCCGCGTGATCCGGTTGAAGGTCGCGTGCCTGTTGTTCCTGGGGCTGGGACTGGGCGCCCAGTGGGCCGTCTCCGCCGCTCCGCTGCTGGAGAACGCGGCGGAGGGATATTGGGAGCAACAAATCGAGCAGGCCGGCGTGCCGGGTCCGGAGCACCTGACCGCGCTCCAGGAACTGGCGATCAAGGCGTACCGGCGCAAGGATCTGACGCATGCGGAACGCTACTTCCGCATGATCCTGGCCGTGACCCCGGGCGACTCCCAGACCCAGAACAACCTGGCCTGGCTGCTGGTGACCCGGCCCGATGAGGACGCCCAGAGCTTGCAGGAAGGATTGAAGCTGGCGGAGCGGGCCAGCGCGGCCCTGCAGAGCGCCTATGTCTGGGATACCCTGGCGGAGGCTTACTTCCGCTCGCATCAATACGAACGCGCGCGGACGGCGGCCTTGCAGGCCCTCTCCCTGGCGGAGTCAGGCCGGGGGCGCGGAGAAGCCACGCTCAAGTATTACCGGGACCGCGTGCTACTGGTTTCCCAGCCGATCCGGGGAGCCTAACGGGCGGCTGTGTGGCCGCTGCCCAGGAACACCGCAGCCATGTTGGCCTTCAATCTGGCGATCTTCTTTCACAACCTGGCGGGCGCCGAGGTGGTCTTCAGCGCGCGCAATGCGCAGTGCGCCCTGGATTTCTCCGGCAGGGTCGGCGAGCTCCGCGAGCAGACGGACCTGTCCCGGCACCTGGCCGTGACCCTGCACAAAGGGGACCTGTCCTGCCGGCTGCTGATCGTGGAGGACGAGGACGTCGAGGCGCCGGAGGAAGCGCTCGTGGAGGTGCGCCTGGTGCATCTGCGGGACCAGCTGGAAGTGCTGGTGCTGCAAACCCGCTTCCGGTTCGAGGAAATCTCCCTCAAGCCCGTCGCGGAACAGGCGCCGGCCGCGCTGGCGGCCCCGGAGCGGCCCAATTAGAGCCGGTTGTAGCCGTTCAGCGCCGCGACCCGGTAGCACTCGGAGTAGGTGGGGTAGTTGAAGACGGTGTCGATGAAGTACTCGATGGTGCCGCCAAACGCCATCACCGCCGCGCCAATGTGCACGAGGTCCGTGGCGTCGTCGCCCAGGATGTGCACCCCCAGCAGCTTGAGCGTGTCCCGGTCGAAGAGCAGCTTGAGGCGGCCGCTGGTGTTCCCCACGATTTGACCCCGCGCGATTTCCTTGTACGTTGCCGTGCCCACCTCGTAGGGCACCTTGTCGTGGGTCAACTGCTCCTCGGTCTGTCCGACGAACGAAATCTCCGGGATCGTATAGATGCCCGTCGGCATCAGATGATACCGGAACTCTTCCTCGACTCCGGTAATGGCGTGCTTGGCGGCCAGGCGCCCCTGGTCCATCGCGGTCGCCGCCAGGCTGGGGAAGCCGATCACATCGCCCACCGCGTAGATGTGCGGCTGCGCGGTTTGGAAAAACGGGTTCACCTCGATCTGGCTGCGCTGGTTGACCGGAATGCCCAGCGCCTCCAACCCCAAGCCCTCGGTATTGCCGCTGCGGCCATTGGCGTAGAGCAGGTAATCGCTGCGGATGACCTTGCCGGACTCCAGGTGGGCCAGGACGCTCTCCCCCTCCGGCTCCACGGCCTTGAGCGTCTCCCCCAGGCGAATGCGCACGCCCCGGTCGCGCATCAGGTAGGACAGGGCATTGGAGATCTCCAAGTCCAGGAAGTCCAGCAGCAACTGGCGCGGGTTGACCAGGTTCACCTTGGCGCCCATGTGGGCAAAGATGGTCGCATACTCGCAGCCGATCACACCGGCGCCGATGATGGTGATGGATTTGGGAATGTCGTGCAGACCGAGCACGGTATCGCTGTCCAGCACCCGCGGATGATCGAAGTCCGCGAAGTCGGGCCGGAAGGGCCGGCTCCCCGTGGCGATCACAAAATGGCGCGCCTCGTAGACGTCCTTGGCCTCCCCATCTTGGCTGATCTCGAGGTGGTGGGGGTCGGCGAAGCGGGCGTTGCCGCGCATCAGATCCACGCCGTTGCGCTCGAAATTGGATTCCAGCCGCTCCACCAGGGAGCTGATGGCGCCCCGCTTGCGGTGCATCAGGCTGTCCACGGTGAGCGGGTGGTCCTGGCGCACGGAAATGCCGTAGAGCGTGCGCTGGTGCATCAGGCTCAAGTACTTGACGGATTCCCGCAGGGTCTTGCTGGGGATGGTGCCGGTGTGCATGCAGCTTCCGCCGGGTTGCGTCCCGCGGTCCACCACCAGCACCCGCTTGCCGAGCTTGGCGGCCTGGATGGCGGCCTTCTCCCCCGCGGGGCCGGAGCCGATCACGACCATGTCGTAGGTATGCATGAATGCCCTATGGCGATGTGCTGCCGGGCCGGCCCCCGCCCGCGCCTTCAACCGGCTCCCAGCCCATGGCCCGCGCGCTGGCGGCGGGGTCGTTGCGCGACAGCGGAATCGCAGGCAGGTTGCGGTCCTCGGGCCAGAACGAGGCGGCGATCAAGCCGTCGCCGCTGAACGATTCTCCCACGGTGTGGGAGGCCAGCACATGTCCGCCATGACCCGCGATGAACGCCAGGCACTGGGCGTGGATCTCCGCGTCCCCGCTGATGGAGGGGTGATGGGTCGAAACGACCGCGAAACGGATCTTGCGCTCCCCGATAGCCCGCTCGGCGCCCTGCAACATGCCCAGCTCGAAACCCTGAATGTCAGAGAGCAGCAGATCAATGCGCGGAATCTTCTCGGCCGCGATGAAATCGTCCACACAGATCAACTCAATCGGCCGCACGCGCCCGCCCCGGCACTTGAAGGGAATGGGCGGCCCGGAGCGGCTGCCGATCGCGTATTGGAAGAATTCGCCCCGCGCCCCATTGAGCGCGAAGTTCTTGCGGCCCAGCGCCAGGTTCTTCGGGTCCGGCTCGATCATGTAGTTCCGGGCCCCGGGCACGCTCCGATTGAACCAGAGCGAGTAGTACGCCCAATAGCTTCCCAACTCCAGCATGATGCCCCCCGGCGGAATGTGGGGCAACACCTCATGAAAGACCCGCTCTTCCTGGGGCTCGTGATGGCCCTTGAGCAGGCGGATGATCTCCGTCATCCAGCTTCCGTCATAGCCGTCGGCCACCACCCGCACGCCGTTGTGCATCAGCTGATAGCGGCGGAAACCCTTGCGGAACACCCGGCCCGCGTCCGGCACCTTGGGAATGCCGTCCGCGTCGCGGCAGCCGGCCGTCATCAGGATGCGCCGCTTGTGAACCGGCTTGTGGCGCAGGCCGGCCACGGTTGCGGCAAGGTGCGATTCGGTCATGGAATGGGGTTCCTCACCCATGGCGGCACCCGCTACGCCTTCAGGATTCCCAACACGGCCGCGACGGCGCGGTCAATGTCCGCGCGGCTCACGTCCAGGTGGGTGACGGCGCGCGCCAGGGTGCTGTAGGTCTGCCCCACCAGGACGCCTTGCGCCTTGAGCGCCGCGACCAACTGGCTCAGGCTCACCTGGGGGTGGGTGCAGCCGAAGAACACCATGTTGGTCTGGGGCGCGCCATAGGGCAGCTGGATGTGCTTGCTCTGGCGCAGTCCAGCGGCGAAGCGGGCGGCGTTGGCGTGGTCCTCCGCCATGCGGGCGAGGTTGTGCTCCAGGGCGTAGCGGGCGGCGGCGGCCAGGATGCCGGCCTGCCGCATGCCGCCACCGTACATCTTGCGGAAGCGCAGGCAGCGCGCGACGAACGCCTTGCTTCCGGCAATGGCCGACCCGACCGGCGCGCCCAGTCCCTTGGAGAAGCACACCGCGACGGAATCGGCGCCGGCGGCCAATTGGGCGGGTTTGACATCCTGCGCCACGGCCGCGTTCCAAAGCCGGGCGCCGTCCACGTGCAGAGCCAGATGCTTGCGGCGCGCAAGGTCAACCACCGCGGCCAGCCTGGCGGGCGGCCAGAGGGTGCCCCCGGCGAAGTTGTGCGTGTTCTCGATGCAAATCAGCCGCGTGGGAGCGAAGTGGGGGTTCTCGCCGCTCTGCCAGACTTCCTCGATCTTGGCCGCATCCATCGTGCCGTCATCCTCGCCCACGGGGCGGAACTGTATGCCGGCCAGGGCGCCGCCGCCCCCGCCTTCGGCGCGAACGATATGGGCCATCGGGTGGGCCACCACCTCGTCCCCATGCCGGGTGTGCCCGCGCAGGGCGATCTGATTGGCCTGGGTGCCGCTGCTGACGAACAGCGCGGCCTCCATGCCCAACAGGCCGGCCACTTCCTCCTGCAGGGCGTTGACGGTGGGGTCCTCCCCGAACACGTCGTCCCCCACCTCCGCTTCGGCCATGGCCTTGCGCATGGCGGGGCTGGGCAGCGTCACGGTGTCGCTGCGCAGGTCAATGGGGCGGCTGCTCATGGCATTCCTCGTCGTGCGATCGGGGCGCGGGGCGCCGCCGGAAATCATCATCCCGGAATGGTAGCGCGTTTCGGGAACGGGAACCACAAACGGCCGCTGGCGACAATGGGCCGCGGGGTAGGCCGCGCCGCGGGCGGCCTAGCAGGTTGCGGAAAAACGAATGGACGCGGAGTTGTGGGGGCTTTGCCCCCACACCCCCAGCAGGAAGCGGGGCTCCCTGCACCCGGTATAGGGGTATCGGGATGGGACGATCATGATCGGCCATACGGTGCGCAAATCGGCTCCAGAAGCGGAGCCGGGAATCACCGGCAAAGCTCTGTGCCTACTTGACCCTTTTGTTATCGCGGCGGCAGTATCGCCGCGAAAACTTACCCCGGGGGTGCGGGGGGACTTGTTCCCCCGCTTGCAGTTCGTTTTTCCGCAGCCTGCTAGAACAGCCCCACCACGCGGCCGTCGCCGTCTATGTCAATCTTCTCCGCGGCCGGAACCTTGGGCAGCCCGGGCATGGTCATGATGTCGCCGGCAATGACCACCACGAACCCGGCCCCGGCGGACAACTTCACCTCGCGGATTGGCAGGGTGAAGTCCTTGGGCGTGCCCAACTGGGCGGCCTCGGCGCTGAAGGAGTATTGGGTCTTGGCCATGCAGACGGGCAGGTCGCCGAAGCCCTGGTCTTGCAGGGTTTGGAAGCGCTTCTTGACCGCCGCGGACGCCTCCACGTCCCGCGCGCGGTAGATCTCCCGCGCAATCTTCCCCACCTTGTCCCACAGCGGCAGACCGTCCTCGTAGAGGGGGCGGAACTGGCTGGGCTTGCTCTCGATGGAACTCACGACGGCCTCGGCCAGGCCGCGGGTGCCCTCGCCGCCCTTGGCCCAGCCCTCGCTCACGACCATGGGCACGCCCCACTCGCCGCACTTGCGCTTGAGGACGTCGCGCTCCGCCGCCGTGTCGGAAACGAAGTTGTTCATGGCAACGACGACCGGTACGCCGAACTTGGCCAGGTTCTCCAGGTGCTGATGCAGGTTCTCCGCGCCCTTCTCCAGCGCCGGCAGGTTCTCCTTGGTCAAATCGGTCTTGGCCACCCCGCCGTGCATCTTCAGGGCGCGGACGGTGCAGACGATGACCACGGCATCGGGCTTCAGGCCCGCCTTGCGGCACTTGATGTCGAAGAACTTCTCCGCGCCCAGGTCGGCCCCGAAGCCCGCCTCGGTGACGACGTAATCCGCCAGCCCCAGCGCCATCTTGGTGGCCAGGACCGAATTGCAGCCGTGGGCGATGTTGGCGAAGGGTCCGCCATGGATGAACGCGGGGGTGCCCTCCAGCGTCTGCACCAGGTTGGGCGCCAGCGCATCCTTGAGCAGCACCGTCATGGCGCCGTGCGCGCCGAGGTCCTTGGCCCGCACCAGCTCGCCCCCCTTGCCGGTGGCGATCACCATCCGCCCCAGCCGCTCCTTCAGGTCCGCCAGGCTCTCCGCCAGGCAGAACACCGCCATCACCTCCGACGCCACGGTGATGTCGAAGCCGGACTCGCGCGGGATGCCGTCGCCCGTGCCGCCGAGGCCCAGCACCACGTTGCGCAGGGCGCGGTCGTTCATGTCCAGCACGCGCCGCCACGCGATGCGCCGCACGTCCAGGCCCAGGGCGTTGCCCTGGTGGATGTGGTTGTCAATCATGGCGGAGAGCAGGTTGTGGGCGGAGGTGATGGCGTGGAAATCCCCGGTGAAGTGCAGGTTGATGTCCTCCATCGGGATCACCTGCGAGTAGCCGCCGCCGGCCGCGCCGCCCTTCACCCCGAAGCAGGGGCCCAGGGAGGGCTCCCGCAGGCAGATGGCGGACTTCTTGCCGATCTTGCGCAACCCGTCGCCCAGGCCCACCGTCACCGTGCTCTTGCCCTCGCCCGCCGCCGTCGGGTTGATTCCGGTCACCAGGATCAATCGTCCCTGCGGGCGCCGCTTCACCTCCTCGTAGAACTCCAGCGCCACCTTGGCCTTGTGCTTGCCGTAGGCGATCAGGTGCTGCTCGGGAATGTCCAGCTTGGCCGCGATCTGGCCGATGGGCCTGATCTCGGCTCCTTGCGCGATTTCAATGTCACTCAGCACCAGCGCCTCCTCTTCAGGTTTGAATGCGACTTGCCACCCGGTGTTCCGGACAGCGGGCCAATGGGATGCCGTCTGCCCTACGCCCCGAGCCTGGCGCCCGGCTTGATGCCCGCGGCCTTGGCGAAGTCCTGGGCGGCCGTCTTGGCGCCGCCCTCCGGCCGGACGCGCTGGATCAGGATCTGTCCGCCCTGGGCCGCCACCAACAGGCCCTTGTCGTCCACGGCCAGCACCTCGCCCGTTGCGCCCTGGGAGCCGCCGGCCACCTTGAGGCTCTCGAAGACCTGCACGGTCTTGCCCTGGACCTTCGTCCAGGCGCCGGGTTGGGGACTCGCCCCGCGGATCAGGTTGTAGACCTCGTGTACGGGCTTGGCCCAGGCGATTTCCACGTTCTCCGCCTTGCACCAGCCCTCGTAGGTGGCCTGGGACTCGTCCTGCTTGATCTTGGGCGCCTTGCCGGCCTTCACCAGGTCCACCCCCTCCAGCATGGCCTCCACGCCCATGGGGAAGAGCTTGTCGAAGTAGATCGAGCCCAGCGTGTCGTCGTCCTGGATGGGCACTTCCTTCTGCAAGAGGATCGGACCGGTGTCCAGCCCGTTGTCCGGCCAGAAGATGGAAAGCCCGGTCTTCTTCTCGCCCCAGATCAGCGGCCAGTTGATGGAGCTGGGGCCGCGGTGCTTGGGGAGGAGCGAGGGGTGGTACTGGATCGTCCCGTGCGTGGGGAGGTTCAGCACCTCCTCCGGCACGAACAGCGTGACGTAGGCCATCACGCACAGGTCGGACTTCAGGGACGCGAACTGCTCCCACACCTCCGGCTTGCGGTAGCTCTTGGGCTGAAACACCGGCAGGCCCTTGGCGACGGCCGCCTCCTTGAGCGGGTCGATCTTCTGGCCCTCTTTTTCCGGGCCGCAGTACACGGCGACGATGGTCTCGCCCCGCTTGAGCAGGGCCTCCAGCACGGCCTTGCCGAACGCCTGTTGACCATGGACGACGATGCGCATGACGGTTCTCGATGGCGAGTGAATTGCGCCGGGGACGGGCCGCGGCCTTGCGGGCGGCGGCTAGATCGCCCCTTCGGCCTTGAGCTTCCGCACGTCTTCTTGCTGGTAGCCCAGCAGCTTGACCAGCACCTGCTCGGTGTGCTCGCCCAGCAGCGGCGAGGTGCCGTAGTCCACCGGGGAGTCCGAAAGGCGCAGCGGGCAGCCCACCGTGATGAACGAGCCGCGCGTGGGGTGCGGCACCTCCACGATCATCTTGTTGCGCCGCAGGGCCTCGTCCTCGATCAGGTCCCGGGTGCTCATGATGGGGCCGCAGGGCACTTCAATCTCGTTGAGCATCGCCATGGCCTTGAACTTGTCGTGCTGCTGGGTCCACGCTTCCACGATGCTCCACATCTGGTCCAGCCGCTTGAGGCGCGCCTCCGGCGTGGCGAAGTCCGGATGCTCCGCCAGTTCGGGCCGGCCGATCAGCTTGGTCAGCGGCGCCCAGACCTGGGGCTGGACGATGACGTAGAGGTAGTCGTTCTGGCCGCCCGGCGCGCAGCGGAGCGCGTTGCCCGGCTGGCCGCCGCCGGAGGCATTGGCGGAGCGCGGCACGAAATCCCCGAAGGTCTTGTTGGGGTATTCCTTCAGCGGACCGTGTTTCAGCCGCTGCTGGTCGCGCATCTTCACGCGGATCAGGTTCAGCACGGCATCCTGCATCGCCACCTCGACCCGTTGGCCGCGGTGGGTGCGGGTGCGCTGCAGGAGCGCCGCCAGGATCGCCGCCACCAGGTGCATGCCCGTGCCCGAGTCCCCGATCTGCGCGCCGGTGCTGGTGGGCGGGCCGTCCTCGAATCCGGTCGTGCCCATGGAGCCGCCCATCGCCTGCGCCACCGTCTCGTACGCCTTCAGGTCCTCGAACCTGCCCGGGCCGAAGCCCTTGATGGACGCGTAGATGATGCGGGGGTTGATCTGCTGGACGACCTCCCAGGGGAAGCCCTGCCGGTCGAGCACGCCCGGGCCAAAGTTCTCCACCAGCACGTCGGATTGCCGCACCAGCTTGCGGAAGATCTCCTTGCCCGCCTCGGACTTCATGTTGACGGTGATGCTGCGCTTGTTGCAGTTGAGCATCGTGAAGTAGAGGCTGTCCACCTCCGGCACATCCCGCAGTTGCCCGCGCGTGATGTCCCCCCGGCCCGGCAGTTCCAGCTTGATCACGTCCGCGCCCAGCCACCCCATGATCTGCGTGCAGGACGGCCCCGCCTGCACGTGGGACATGTCCAACACCCGCACCCCTTCCAATGCCTTCGACATGGTTCCTCTCTTTGGCTATGAATTCCCGCGGCCGCTCACGCCGCATAACGGACAACTTCGACTTCCACGCCCTTGCGGACCGCATCTTCCATAAGTTTCTCAATGATTCTCACAACGTCCGAGGAGAAGTAGGGCTCGCCACACGTATCGCAGACTTCAGCCGGGATATCCTTGACGAGAATCACGGTGTTGCCTTTATGAAAGCTTTGCGTCACGAGGCCTGGTTCCCTTTCACCTCTTCTGCAGATCACGCAGTCCATTGTCGCCTCCTTGTGCGGAAATCCGGCTCCCAGAGTTCGGGAGCGGGACGATAGGGGGCGCCGCGATCACCCCCTACTTGTACATCGTCTGGTTGGTCGTGCCGGAGCTGTAGGCGTTGGGGTCAATCCAGACGTTGATCAGGGACGGCTTGCCGGAGGCGCGCGCGCGGTCCAGCGCCGGGCGGATCTGCTTGGGGTCGCGCACTTCCTCCCCGTAGCCGCCCAGCATCTCGGCGAACTTGGAGAACTGCACGTCGCTCAGCAGGTTCGCCACGCCGCCCCGCTCCTTGCCGTACTTGCTGATCTGGCCGAAGCGGATCTGGTTCCAGGCCGAATTGTTGCCGACGATCCCCACGAACGGCAGCTTGAAGCGCACCATGGTGTCGAAGTCCCAGCCCGTGAGCGGAAACGCGCCATCGCCGAAGAGGCAGACCACCTCCTTGTTGGGTTGCGCCAGCTTGGAGGCCATGGCGAAGGGCACGCCCACGCCCAGCGTGCCCAGCGGGCCGGGGTCCATCCAGTGTCCCGGCTGGCGCGGCTGCACCACGCTGCCGGAGAAGGTGACGATGTCGCCGCCGTCGCC
>Ga0315281_10005822_pt1 | contig 17587 bp, 16 predicted proteins | sample YL17G07_0_MG_FD_204540 | JGI IMG/M metagenome (GOLD analysis project Ga0315281, IMG submission 204540) | Sediment microbial communities from Yellowstone Lake, YNP, Wyoming, USA - YL17G07_0 | ecosystem: Environmental > Aquatic > Freshwater > Lake > Sediment | place: USA: Wyoming | collected...
GACTTCGACCTGTCGCGCCACCAGCAGTTCTCAGGCAAGAAGCTCGAGTACATCGACCAGGTGACCAATCGGCGCTTCCTGCCGTTCATCATCGAGACGTCTGTGGGCGCCGACCGCGCCACGCTGGCCGTGCTGGTGAACGGGTACCGCGAAGAAACGGTGGCCGGCGAAGAAGAAGGCCGCACGGTGCTCGGACTCGCTCCGGCCCTCGCGCCCATCAAGGCGGGTGTCTTTCCGCTGGTGAAGAAGGACGGCATGCCGGAATTCGCGACCAGCCTCGCGAACGAACTGCGCAAGCGGTTTCCCGTCTTCTACGACGAGTCCGCCGCCATCGGCCGCCGCTATCGTCGGCAGGACGAAGTGGGCACGCCGTTCTGCGTCACGGTGGACGGCCAGTCCACGCAGGACCAGACGGTCACCATCCGGGATCGTGACACGCTGAAGCAGGATCGCGTCGTCGCCGATCGCGTAGGGGACTGGATTGCGCTGCGGATCACGGGGTAGTCGCGCGGCATTGCGCACCGCATGAGCTTGTCCATCGATACACTGCGCGCCGACGGCGCGCGGTTCATGGAGGAGATCTCGCGGGAGTACTATCTCGCGTCGGCCGGGCTGAAGGAGCAGGTGGAGTTGCAGCCGATCTACGCCCGGCACCGTGACATCATGAGCGCGGAGTCGCTCGCGATGGTGCTTGAGCGGTTCAAGGGCGCGGCGGCAGGGTCCGAAGACCACCGCTCGGCCAGGATCCTGCTGGAGTGGCAAGCCGAGGCGCAGAGTGCGCGCGAGTTGTCGCCGATGGACGAACGAGAAATGGCGTGGGAGTCGTCGGCAATGATCGCGCTGCCGGACGGGTCGAAGCTCCAGTACGAGCGGGCACCCATCGAGATTGCGAACGGCACTGATCGGCAGAAGCGTCTGGCCGTGGAAGCGGCGCGTGCAACGCTCGTCGAGGCCGAGTTTGCGCCGATGAAGAAGGACCACCTCCAGCGCGAACGGGAAATCACCGAGCGTCTGGCCCTGGCCGCCGACTACAACACCGGCTGGACCCTGCTCAGCGGCGTGCCGCTGCTGGAGCTTCGCGACCAGTGCGCGCAGTTCCTCAAGGACACCGCGGACATGTGGCGCGAATGCTATCGCGACTTCGTGCCGCGCGTGCTTGGCATCGCGCCCGGCGACGCGACCCGTGCGGACGCCCTGGCACTGTTTCGCGCACGCGAGTTCGACGGCGGGTTTCCGGCGCGCGAAATGGAGTCACGCGTGCACGCGCAGGTGCGCGACATGGGCGTGGACCCCACGGCGGGCGGGAACATCCGGCTCGATACCGGTGAGCGCGAGGGCAAGCGCTCGCGCGCGTTTTGCGCCCCGGTACGGATTCCGAGCGAAGTGTACCTCGTGCTGCGGCCGTTCGGCGGCCAAACGGACTGGAACACGTTCCTGCACGAACTGGGACACGCGCTCCATTTCGGGTACATGCGACAGGACTTGCCCTTCGAGTACCAGTGGTTGGGCGACAACTCGGTGACGGAGTCGTACGCCATGCTGTTTGACCACCTCATGCAGGATGACGGGTGGCTCAAGCGCTACACCGACCTGGGCGACGTTCCGCGACGCGATTTTCTTCGCGCGGCTGGCTTTGAGGAACTGCATTTTCTGCGGCGCTACTGCGGCAAGCTCGTGTACGAAACGGCGCTGTACGGGGGCGCGGTGCGTTGGGATTCGCTGCCGAACCTGTACGTGGAGACGCTGACCGACGCGACCACCTTCCGTTACCATCGCGCGGATGCGTTTGTCGACGTGGACCCGCGCTACTACTCGGCGCGGTATCTCCGCGCCTGGCAGCTGCAGTCACTGATCGCCGAAACGCTCACAAAGAATTACAACGAAGACTGGTGGCGGAATCCGAGCGCCGGTCCGTGGGTGGTGCACAACCTGTTCGCGGAGGGGCAGCGCGAACTGGCGCACGAGCAGGCGCTGCGCGTGGCGGGCAAGGGACTGTCTTTCGCGCCGTTGATCCGGAAGATCGAAGCCTTGATCGGATAGCGGCCGGAAACCGGCACCTACCGCACGGTGGCGCACCCCCTTTAGGTTCCCACGCCGTGAGCACAGTGCCGCTTGTCCCGGTGGCCACCGATGTTGGCGTTCGCGAGCTCATGGCCGTTCGCGAAATTGCGCGCGCGTTTCTGATGGCAGAGCGGCCCGCCGACGTGTATCAGCTGGCACTCGAGCGGGTGAGTCCCCTCGTGGGCGCCTCTCTTGCGTGCGTCTACCTCAAGGACGAGGAGGGTGGCGACGTGATGCGGCTGGGCGCAGCGCACAACTGGCCCGAACGATACTCAAAGTTTCTTGGCGAGATGCGGGTTCGAATGGGCCACGGGCCGAGCGGTTCCGCCGCGAGCCAACGCCAGGTGGTGGAGGTGCCCGATGTCTTCACGGATCCGGCGCTGGCGGACTGGCGCGAAGTTGCCACAGAGCTGGGATTCAAATCGCTGGTGGCCATTCCGTTGCAGACGAACAGTGGAGTGCACGGCGCGGTGACGTTCTACTTCGCCACGTCGGACGGCGCCTCGGCGGAGAGCCGAAGCCTGCTGCGCGTCGTGGCAGACCAAATGGCGGCGACGGCGGAGAAGGCGCGGCTGATCGACGAGCTGCGGCAGAGCAACGGAGCCCTCCGCGAAAGCAGCGCGGAGCTGGAACGTCAGTATGCGGCGGTGGTTGAGGCGCGCCGGTTACAGGACGAATTCCTCGCCAACGTTTCGCACGAGTTGCGCACCCCGCTGACCGCCGTGTTGGGGTATCTGTCGCTCATCGACGAAGGTCTTGCCGGACCGGTGACGGACGAGCAGCGCGAAACGCTGGGCGAGGTGAAGGCGTCGAGCGAGAAACTCCTGGGGCTCATCGGCGATCTCCTGGACCTCACGTCGCTCAAACGAAGCGCACTGACGATCAACGCTGTTGCCTTCGATCCCCGCAACGCCGTACAGGACGCGCTCGCGGCTGTGGGCAAACCCAAGGAAGGCGTGTCCGTCGTGCTGGAACCGATGTCCATGCCGGTGGTACTCGTGAGTGACCGCGCCAAAGTGGCTCGCATGCTGACGGCGATTTTCGCGAACGCGTTCAAGTTCACGGAGACGGGTGAGGTGCGCGTGGCGCTCGAGGCGCGGGGTGAACGCTTCGCCTTCCGCGTGACGGACACCGGCGTGGGGATCTCGGAGGAAGCGCAACGCTTCGTGTTCGACGAATTCCGGCAGGAGGACGGCTCCGCCACGCGCCGATACGGCGGCTCCGGCCTGGGGCTCGCGATCGCGCGGCAGCTGGCGCGCCTGCTCGGTGGTGACGTCTCGCTGTCGTCAGTGAGGGAAAAAGGCTCTACCTTTACGGTGGATCTCCCCCTCATATACAGGCCGTAGGGCCACTCCCGCACATGGCTGCATCCGATCGCACGCTCCAGGAGCTGACGACTGCGTTGGCGCCCGAGGACGTACTTGCGCGCGCGAAGCAGTTTTTCTCGGAGCGGAGTTCGCTGTACGCGACATTTCTCGACAGAGAAGGCCCTGGGTTCGCGACGTTCCGCGGTCAAGGCGGGGAGGAGCTCGTGATTGCAGCAACGGCCAAGGATGGCGCCACGCTCGTCACGGGTTCGACGTACCTGTTCGACATGCAGGTTGCACGCTTTCTCTCCACGCTGCCGGCGGTGGCGCCGTGAGCGCTCCGTTCGTCGCGCAGCTGCGCACGTCACGATCGCCGGTCGTTCTGGCGGAGGGCGTGGGTTCCTTTACTGTGCGCGTCGAGGCGTCCGATATCTGGGAAACGGTTCGTGTCACTGTCCGTCCAGACACTTCCGTTGCCGACTTGAGAAAGCGCGTGGTGGCCGAGTTGTTCCCCGAGGGGACGTTGGAGGATGAGTTCGTGTTGAAGTTCCGCGGCTGGGAGCTTTTGGATACGCGCGCGTCGCTCGAAGTCGCGGGTATCGGGAACGGCGCGATCGTACTGCTGGCGTACCGACGTCGGCGCCCGGTGAGATAGGGTTTGGGGTTTAGGGCTGTGATATGGGAGACGCCACCACCCGGACCCCAAACTGTTGGCAGCGCTACCGGCCCTGCTTCTAGCCGGCGCGGCCGAAGGTCGGTGCAGTCGTTCGGCCGATGCACCAACGCATGCAACAATCGCGGCGACCGCCCGCGCGGCTCGGGGCAAGCCTTCCGCACATCAACTAGAGCGGAGCTACAGCCGGGACATTACCGGCGTGATTGAGACCAGCTCGGGGTCCACTTGGGCAGTTCGCGCTGGCGCTCGAAATGGCTGGCGATGAAAAGACCGAGTGCCGTGGAGACGGAGGTGGCTTGACAGGCCTCTCCCTCAATTGGCGTGAGGCCGAGGAAAGTGTCAGGACGGCTGAACAACTAGGCTAGGGAACCGTCAACCTGCCGCCGTGCCGGCTGCTCGAGGCAAGCACAAGGGCGCGGCCGAGGCGAGTTTCGGCCGTCTTGCCCAAAGGCCCAACAACTCGCTCAAGGCTTTGAACCGGCAGCATTCAAGGCGAGTGAATAGCCGAAAGTCCGCACAGTCTGAATCGCCTCGCTTAGGCCAATGAGCGCAAGCTTCTTGCGCAGCTGTGAGACATAGAACTCAAGCAACTCTCGAGATGGCCCAGCGCCGCGCGTGTCTGCCCACACTTCGGTCAGGAGGTCTTGGGCAGACACTGGCCGCCCGTCATGGAGGCTCAGCGCGAACAGCAACGCAAACGCGCGCTGGCTGAGGCGAAGCGTTCGGCCACGATACAAAACGGTGAGGCTGATCGGATCAAGGAGGAGCCGAAGGCCTGAATCAACCTTCACTATTGCTTCACTCCCCGCGACGACTGTGAAGAGTCTGTCACCATCGGTCTCCAAGAGGGGCAAAACAAAACAGGCTGCGCACCCACCTGCCAAACAGTCACGAGCCAAGGACCGGTCTCGCCCGTGAAGCAGCATTACAATTGTGCCACCCACACCGGCGGTTGCAGCGAATGTCAGGGCGGCCAACGGCTTCGGCGGGCCGGCGATGACCGTTCCGGCTGTCCTCCGCGCGAACGCAATCCACCTGGGCGTCAACGCATCCACGACGATTACCTCGAACCGCCGGTCGCGAAGCAGTGGGCCCAGCGACCACGAGCGGCACGACTCATGGCGAAGGACGAGCAGGGGAACGACCGTCACTCGTTTGCCTTCCACTGAATTCCTTGCCGCACCTAATCACTCCCCCGCCCCGGTGCTGGCCGTGCGCGGTCCTTGTTGGCTCTGTGTAGCCCCGCCAGAAAGCCTCGCTTCCCCCCCCCAAGGTTGCCTGGCGCACAAATTAGGGCAAGGCCCAACACGTGCTCTTGAATACTGAGAGTTTGCTCAGGTGGACGCTTCCAGCGTACACTGCCGCAAGGCCGATGCGCACCTCGATTCAGTCACCAGCGGGTCGCTCCAGCCTCTTATCGCTGTCACTCAACGCAACGGAGGTGCATCATGAGGACGAAGGCCAAGACATGTCCACGAATCCTATTGGCGGAAGGGAACAACTCGCAGTCAAGAACTTACCGGTGGTCGTTTTTGCGCGTGTACGGTCACGTCATTGCCGTACCGGCGATTCTCGCGACTGTTATTGGTTGCGCTGACTCTAGCCCGACCATGATGCAACCGCCGGCCTTGGCTCAAGTCGTTACGCCGGGCGTAATGGCCCGCGTTAACGCGAAGGGTGAGTTCATCCTCGCTCAACACGGTGATTCCGCTGACGCTGAGATTAGTGCGGACCAAGCGAAAGAGCTGGTGGCCGCATTCTGGCACGACGGGGGACGATCGCAGCAGTACGGCGCCGGTCTCGATCGCGGTGCTGCGGTTCACTGGACAGAATTGGTGCCGTGCGTGCGAGCCTACTACGTCACGAGCGCGTATTCGAGGCTTCAGAGTGACGCGCCGCTGATCATTCGAAAGGCGCTCGGTCCGCAGTGGTTGGTGGGACTGTGCTACGTCGACGTCGAGGAGGTCGTTGTCAGTATCTCCGCATTTGCGACCGACGCGAGAATCGGGCACTCCCAGTTTCGGCTTGAGGACCCTGGCGTCGGCAACTTTGGCGTAATGGGCGTTCCAGTCGGTGCGGAGATTCCCGTTGCGCCGGAAGATATCGCGCAACTTGCGGCGGAGCAGACGAATCGTCGGTTGGCTGAAGTGCCGCTCCTTGTCATGCGGCCATTTCCAAAAGGCGCTGTTACCGCCGTTTGGCAGATTGACCTGGACGCCCCCATTGCGGCACGAGGGCAAGTCAGCGGCGACGAAAGAAGTCTCAAGAAACTATTTGCCGGGCATTTGAATGGCTGGAGTAAGCCAACGCTTGCAGCGGAGATTCCGAACAGCAACGCAAATCGTAGTGACGACGAGGATCAGAAGTTTGTATGGGCGAGACCAGAGCGTCTCACCCACCATGCGGTCACGCGACGGCCAGGCATCGCCCGTGATCTGGAACTCATCACCGTGGGAGGCCGCTAACATGCGCGCAAAATGGACGATTCACACTTGCATTTTCGCCGTCGCGGTCCTCGCAATCTCGTGTGGAGGCGGAGGAGGAGGGGGCCGTCAAAATGGACCCGTGCCGTGCGGACCGGCACGGAATACTGCTTGGGCTGCAGAGGTGTACGGGCTCGCTTATCCGCTCTCGTTCAAGTACTGCCCCATCACGATTTATGCCGACAGCCAGGGGTTTACTTCATCGGCATGGATCGACGTTCTCTACAGCGTAGACGACGGGCTCGTCGGTGCCGTTGGCAACGCACAAGTCTGGACTACAGGCTTGTCGTCGGGCAACCACAAATACTCGGACCAGTATTTCTATTTCAACGACAATTCGCCGGACGTCGTTCCGCCTGGTCAGCCCCACGCAGGCGAGCGACCGCTTCGTGCCAACATACAACCGTTCACCTATTACGCGCACGTCGTGTCGGGCCAGATTGAGCGCGATAGCTTCGATATCCGCTATCCGACAGCCGCGACATACGCAAATAACGGCTTCGCCGACAACCGGACGGCGGCGGCGTACGCGGCCGTTCCTGTCACGAGAGCGACATCGCCTGGCAACATTGTCGGCCCCGTTGCAGCGCGAACGGGAGCGACAGGGGCCTTTCGCATAGTTCCCGATTGGGACACTACGGGGTACAAGTTCCAGTGGTACGTGGACGGAGCATTCTCGAGTGGCGACACGAATGCGACGTTCAGCAGGCTTTTCAGCTCTCCTGCCACGTACACCATACGTAACGATCAAATCTTGGCAGCGGGCGACGTCCTTACGTCCACAAGTACTGTCAAAGTTTACAACGCATCAATCTCTGGACCGTCCAACGTGAAACCCTTTGTCACATGTGAGTGGACGGCGTCGGCCTCGGCGGGCACATCGCCGTACACCTACGGCTGGACCGCAAACTCGACGACCGGATCGGGACAGTACTTTGACTACACCAATGGTGTCCCGAGTGGCGGCTCGTTCACAGTGCAGTTGAATGTGACGGACGCCACCGGCGCTCAGATTTCCGTGAGCAAGAATGTTAATGTCAGTTCTTCTGCGCCGACCTGTAATTTCTGAACAATCACGTCGAATCGCACGTCTAGAGACCGGCGGGTAATCCCGCCGGTCGAGGTGTTTGAGGCATGGCAAATCAACATCTTTCTTCCTGCGGCTGATGTGGTCTCTGACTCGCTGCGCACGTCGTCTCGACGCATGAACCGCTCAGCGCAGGGACTCGCCTTGCTGGCCGTCGCGTCTGGGACTGCTATCCTCGGAGCCTGCAGCGAGTCTTTAGCGCCCATTCAGTTCCCGCGGCCACGTGTGCGCCCGGAATGGGTCACGGGCGAAGCTGCAGGTGCGCTGGACTCCGCTACGGGATTGTTTCGGATACCGTACCCTTTGCCGGCATATGTAACACTTCCTGTGGCCGACGCCCTTGCCGTTGCAGCTGCGCGCCTCTTAGGGTCACCGAGCCCGTTCAACACTGCTCGCGCGCTTTTGGAACATGACCGCGGGGCCCCAATCGATTTTGAACATCTACGGGTTTGCGAACGAGCCGTCTACGTCTTCAGTCCGTTTGGCGAATTTCCGGCCCCTGTGCCGGGCTACCTCCGACGCGGTTGGGGTGCGCAATGGGCCATTGCTCTTTGCGGACCCGACGCCGCCGCCCAGCTGTCGATCGGGGTTCCCGACAATCCAATGCACTTGCAAGTCGTCGACGATACTCTTGCGAATATCGGGACACCAGGAGGTGGAAGTGATTTCAATGGGGCTGGCGTACCACGCCAGTTCCCGTATGGCCTGCCGCTCACTCCTGAAGGCGCTGTCGAGGTCATTTTCAGGATGACGATGCGCCGAACGTCCAGCATACCCGTAGCGTTCGATCAGCACGACGATCGCGGAATTGGTGAGTTGCCGCTGTGCGCCAGTTGGCGTGTGACTCTTGAGGCACCGGTAACAGTTCGAAGCGAGAAGACCGGAGCACTCTTTTCAGCTAGCGAGTTTTTCGCCCGTCGCGCTCCGGGCTGCTATTCTGACGACGTGGTACTGTACGTGGCTTCGGCTGCTCAGCCGACGACCGGCTTACTGGTTTTCCCGAGAGACACGATCTCAACCGACCTTTCCCTGGGCATCGACACCGTGGCGGTGCCGCTTTCAGGTCCAGTTCTCTTTGAAAGAATTAGCGTGATACGGTAGTGCACTGTCCCCCCTTTCTCAGGCTCGAACGCTCGCCGAAAGTTGACGACGCTCTGAATGTCGAGTCCCTCGCCATGAGCTGGCGATTGATCCGCCCCCTCATGTCGTTGCCAACCGCTTGAGCGTCCTCAAGGGCCGGTCTTGGGCCCGGAGGACGTAGAGGCCAGTGAGCGGTCGTCATCAGCCGCTACTTCGCGCAGCTCGTGTGGAACGATGTGGGCCCGCTGGATCATTCCCTTCAGATCGGCAAGGCGGAGCGACCGCATACCGTCGTCGGCGTCGTTGAGGACGTGCGAGACTTAGAAAGGAACAGCGCAGGGTTCGCGCCGACCCGCGCTTGCGTTCGCACTTCTCACTTCGTCAAGCGATACCCATCAATCCGAGGAGCCCCGGGGGCGGCGACGGCGATCTCGCTAAGCTGCGGCTGCGATCGTTGGGTTGATGCGTCGTGCTGATCCATCAGGGCTCCTGACGCCTTAAGGGGCGCTCGCGCGACAGTCTGACAATGCGTTGCTGATCACGCTCCCCCTGAGCGGGCTGTTCCACGCCAAGCACGACAGAGCTCAACATTCGCTCTCCTTGTCGTGCCCCGAACGTCGGCTTGCCACTCGAGCTTTCAGTGACGGCCGCGCCGAGAGTATTTTCTACCACGGTATGTTGATCGCCTTCCTTTCGCACTCCGACTGCGGCCGGCACGACACGGGCTGGGGCCATCCGGAGCACGTCGGTCGACTGCGCGCGGTGCCGAGGGCGCTGCGCGAGGATCCTGACCTTTTTGGGGAGCTGCTCCACGCCGAGGGGCGTCACGCGACCGAAGACGAATTGGTGGGCGTCCATGACGCCGCGTACGTGCGCGGCGTGCGCGACCTCGCGGGTGCGGGCGGCGGGCGGCTCGATTCGGACACTGTCGCGAGCGAGGGGTCGTGGGATGCGGCGACGGCGGCGGTCGGCTGTCTGCTGGACGCCGTGGACATGTCGATCGACGGCCGAGCCCAGCGAGCGTTCTGCGCGGTGCGTCCGCCCGGCCACCACGCGCTGAAGGATCGCGCCATGGGGTTTTGTCTATTCGGGAACGTGGCGATCGCCGCGCATTACGCCCGCGCGCACCACGGACTGGAGCGCGTGCTGATCGTTGACTGGGACGTGCATCATGGCAACGGCACGCAGGCGCTGGTCGAGGGGGAGCGCGACATCCGATTCGTGTCCATGCATCAGTGGCCGTGGTATCCGGGCACCGGCCCGGCCTCGGACCGCGGCGAGCACAAGAACGTGTGGAACGTGCCGATGCCTGCCGGCGAGCAACCGCGAACCTACGTGGACGCGTTTCTCCGCGCGGTGGACGCCGCCACCGCCGGCTTCACCCCGGACTTGGTCTTCATCTCGGCCGGCTTCGACTCACTTCATGGCGACCCGCTGGGCGGCTTCACGCTCGAGGTCGAAGACGTGGTCACGCTCACCGGGGAGATCGTGGCGCGGGCGGCATCGTGGTGTGGCGGCCGTGTGGTAAGTGCGCTCGAGGGCGGGTACGCGCCGGACCGCGTGGGCCGCGCGTGTGTCGCGCACATGCGGGCGCTGGCGGAAATGCCTAGGTTGGGGCAATGACCGCGCCCGCCAGCACCGTCACGCCGACCGGCGTCGCCGCGGAGCCGACCGCGCCCGCCGGCCCGGTGATTCATTACGTGGACGACGGGGGAAAGCTGCGGCGCGACCTCACGCTCGCGGACCTCGCCGACATCGTGCGCCACAAAAGCGGGCGCTTGTGGGTCGACATTCGTTTGACGGACAAGCACTGCGTCGCGCTGCTGGAGAACGTGTTCGGGTTTCACCCACTCGCGATTGAAGACGCCCAGAATCCGTCCAGTCGCGTGAAAGTGGATGAGTATCCGGGCTTCCTCTTCGCGATCGTTCGCGGTGTGCGTTTCCACGAGGGCACGGATGATCCGTACGACCTGGAGACATTCAACATCTCGTTCTTCCTCGGACCGAACTACCTCGTCACGGTGCACGGCGGCGAATCTTCGGCGTTCGTGACGGTGACCGACCGGGTGGAGCGCCATCCGGACATGCTTGCGCGTGGCGCGGACCGCGTGATGCACGCGATCATGGACGGTGCGATCGACGCGTATTTCCCCTTGCTGGACCGCATCGATGAATTCGTTGACGGATTGGAGCAGCGCGTCTTCAAGGACTTCGACCGTGAGGCGCTGCACGACATTTTCCAGGTGAAACGGCTGGTGGTGTCGCTGCGTCGGCACCTCGGGCCGCAGCGCGAAGTGTTCAACGTGCTCGCCTCCCGTCCCAGTGCGCTCCTGGCGCCCGAGATGCAAGTGTATTTCCGCGATGTCTACGATCACATGCTGCGCATCAACGATTCGCTCGAGACGTACCGCGAGCTCCTGAGTAGCACGCTGGACAGCTACCTCACGCAGGTGTCGAACCGACTCGGCTCGATCACGAAGGGACTCTCGGTCATCGCAACGATCAGCATTCCGTTCGTAGTGGTGAGCGGCATGTGGGGCATGAATTTCGCCCACATTCCGTTGTCCGAGAGTCCGCATGCGTTTTGGTACATGCTCGCCTTGCAGCTGGGGCTGTCTGCCGTGCTGCTCATCTGGCTGCGCGCCCGCAGGCTCATCTGACCCCGGCGTAGCCATGTTCTGCCCGGATTGCGGTACATGGAATCGCCGCGTGGCGGCCAGCTGCTCACGGTGTCATGCCGGCTTGCCCGAGCTCGCGGATGGTCCGGCCGAAAAGCCGGACGAGGAAATCGCGAAGCTCAGACACGTGACCGGGGCGCGGTATCGCGTGCGGCGGCGCCTGGGTGGTGGTGGCATGGCGAACGTCTACCTCGCCGATCACACGCAGTTGCGCCGGTCCGTGGTGCTCAAAGTGTTGCACGGGCACTTGGGGAAGGACGCCGAGATGATCGAGCGGTTCCGTCGCGAGGCGCGCGCCGCGTCCGAGCTGGTGCATCCGCATATCGTGCCGATCATCGATGCCGGCAGCGCCGATGGCGTGACGTTCACGGTAATGCCGTTTCTCGCGGGCGGGTCGCTGGCGGAACGCATCGCGCACGGCGCGCGTCCGGCGGTTGAGGTGGCGTCGATCATCGCGCAGGCGGCGACCGCGCTGGACTTCGCGCACCGGCGCGGCATCGTGCACCGTGACGTCAAGCCGGACAACGTGCTGTTCGACGAAGATGGTCACGCGCTCGTGACGGATTTCGGCATCGCGGAGGCGCGCAGCCAGGGCCGCCTCACGGCCAGCGGCCGCGCGATGGGAACGCCGCACTACATGGCGCCGGAACAGGCCATGGGCAAACTCGTGGATGGGCGCAGCGACGTGTATGCGCTCGGGGTGGTCATGTACGAGGCACTGGTCGGGGCGCCGCCGTTTGATGGCCCTGACGGTTTCGCTGTCGGGTACAAGCAAGTGCACGAGGCGCCGGTGCCGGCGAACGAGGTGAATTCCGAGATCCCCCCGGCCTTGAACGAGATCGTGATGAAGTGTCTCGCAAAATCGCCCGCTGACCGGTACGCGCGCGCCAACGATCTCGCGGACGCGCTGATCAAGTACATGGCGACCGCGCCTGGCAGCGAGGTCGCCATGCGCGACGCGGTCACGGCCCGGGCAGTCGCGAAGGCATAGCCGATGATCGACGTCTATCTCGGCGACAACCTCGAGGTCCTGGCGCGATTCGCGTCGGCGTCGTTCGACCTGATCTACATCGATCCGCCGTTCAACACGGGAAAGACGCAGTCGCGTCCGCAGCTGAAGACGACCGAGGACGCTGGCGGCGACCGGGCGGGTTTTGGGGGCAGGCGCTATCGCAGCGAAAAACTCGGCGCCAAGGCGTTTGCCGACACCTTCGACAACTACATGGACTTTCTCGAGCCGCGTCTCGTGCGCGCGCGCGAGTTGCTGACGCCGACGGGCAGTTTCTTCCTGCATCTGGACTACCGTGAAGTGCACTACGCCAAGGTGCTGCTCGACCGCCTGTTCGGACGCGACTGCTTTCAAAACGAGATCATCTGGGCGTACGACTACGGCGCACGCTCCACGAAAAAGTGGTCCGCGAAGCATGACAACATCCTGTGGTACTCGATGCATCCGACCGAATACGTGTTTCAGTTGGACGAAGCGGACCGCATACCATACATGGCGCCGGGCCTCGTAACGCCCGAGAAGGCAGCGCGCGGCAAGACGCCCACGGACACGTGGTGGCACACAATCGTGAGTCCCACGGGCAAGGAGAAGACCGGATACCCCACGCAGAAGCCGCTCGGCATCCTGGAGCGGATCGTGAAGGTGCACTCCACGGTCGGACAGCGGCTGTTGGATTTCTTCGCGGGGTCCGGGTCGTTCGGCGATGCCGCGCATCGCAACGGACGCGACGTGGTACTCGTGGACCGCAATCCCGACGCGCTTGCCGTGATGCGCAAACGCTTCGAGCACGCCGGCGCGCGCTTTCATGTGACCGGGGAGGTCGCCGAGGCGGGCTAGCGTCTAAGTTCCACGGCCCATGCTCGTGTCCGTCGCACTCCCGGTTCCGCTCTTCGCGCCGCTGACCTACGCGGTGCCGGATAGGCTCACGGATCGCGTGGCGCCCGGGAGCCGCGTCGTAGTGCCGCTCCGAGGGAAGCGCGAACTGGGTTTCGTACTTGGGCCGGCCGCGGCCCGCGAGGCCGGGAAAACCAAAGACATTCTCGACGCGCCGGACAGCGCGCCCGTGGTGGACACCGCCATGCTGGCGCTGTGCACCTGGATTGCGGACTACTATCTGGCGCCGATTGGCGTTGTGCTTCGCGCCGCGCTGCCGTTGTCGCTTACGGGAGCGTCGCGGCCGACGCCGACGCCCAATACAGCGCGCCACGTCGAGATCACGAAGACAATGATGTCCCTGTTGGAGCGCGACGCGGCGTTCAAACGCGCGCCCAAACAACGCGAGGTCTACGAGTTGGTGGAATCGCTGGGCGGCAGTGCGGCCGTGGACCTGCTGGTGGAACGAATGTCGTTTACGCCAGCGACGCTCAAGGCGATGAGCGACCGTGGGTTGATCGCGATTCGGAAGGACGTCGTGCAGCGCGACCCATTTGCGGCGCGTCCAACATCGGCAGCCCAAACCCACGACCCGACGCCGGCTCAGAAGAACGCCATCGTGGCTCTCCGAACCGCCGCGCCTGGCCAAACATTCCTGCTCCACGGCGTCACCGGCAGCGGCAAGACGCTCGTGTACCTCGAACTGCTGCGCGAGGTAGTGAACGTGCGCAAGAAAAGCGCGATCGTGCTTGTGCCCGAGATCGCGCTCACACCACAAACCGTGGACCGCTTTCGCGCGGTGTTTGGCGATTCTGTCGCCGTACTGCACAGCACGCTGAGCGACGGCGAGCGCTACGACGCGTGGCGTGCACTACAGCGTGGCGAGAAGCGAATCGCCGTCGGCGCTCGGTCGGCGATCTTTGCGCCGCTCGCCGATCTGGGCGCGATCATCGTGGACGAGGAGCATGAGTCCAGTTACAAGCAGAACGAGTCACCCAGGTATCACGCGCGCGAAGTCGCCATCGTGCGCGCAAGAGAACAAGGGGCAGTGGTGGTGCTCGGCAGCGCGACGCCGAGCCTCGAGTCGTGGTCCAACGCGGCGTCCGGCAAGTACACGCTGCTCTCGTTGCCGGACCGCGTGGGTGGCGGGAAACTGCCTGCGGTGCGCGTGGTGGACATGCGCATGAAAGCCGCGACGGCACCACCGACATCGCCAACGGCGGCATCGAAGGTGACCGCCGCGGCGCGGTTCGCGCTCAGCGAACAATTGGAGGATGCGCTCCGCGACCGGCTCACGCGCAAGGAACAATCCATCCTGCTGCTCAACCGGCGCGGTTACGCCTCGTTCGTGCAGTGCGCACAATGCGGAGAGGTGGAGGCGTGCCCCAACTGCAGCATCAGTCTTACGCTGCATCGCACACCCGAGCGGCTGGTGTGTCACTACTGTCGGCACACGGCCGAACTGCGAGCCGCATGCGCGCAATGCGGCGGCGCGTTTCTCCGGCAGCGCGGCCTGGGCACGCAGCAGGTGGAGAAGATTCTGACTGAGCGGGTGCCCGGCGCGCGGATCACGCGCATGGACATGGACACGACAAGCGGCAAGTGGGCGCATGCCAACATTCTCGATCGTGTGGGACGCGGTGACGTCGACATCCTGCTGGGCACGCAGATGATCGCCAAGGGCCTCGACTTTCCCAACGTGACGCTCGTGGGTGTGATCGATGCGGATGTCGGTGTGAATCTGCCGGACTTCCGCGCGTCGGAGCGCTGCTTTCAGCTCCTGAGCCAGGTGGCGGGCCGGGCAGGGCGGGGGCCCAAGGGCGGCGAAGTGATCATCCAGACGCGCGTGCCCGGGCATCACGCGGTGAAGTGCGCCATGACGCACGACTACATGACGTTCGTGAAGCAGGAACTGGCGAGCCGTGTGGAACCGCGCTATCCGCCAACGTTGCGGCTGCTGAACGTCGTCTTCAGCGGGACGACCGAAGGGGAGACAGTGAAGTTCGCGATGGCGGCCGCGGATCGCCTGAGCGCGCACCTCGAGGCCGAGTCGCGCGTCGCCGCCGAGATCATGGTGGTGGGCCCGGCGCCGTGTCCCATCGATCGAATCAAAAATCGTTGGCGCTGGCACCTGCTGCTCAAGTCGGAGCACGCGGGCCGCCTGACGCAGGTTGGGCGGTACTTCGCCGAAGTGCTCAAAGTTCCGGCGCGCGGCAGGTTGCGAGTGATCGTGGATCGGGACCCCGTCTCACTGCTGTAGCGCCGTGTCGGCGGCGCGGCCAGCACTGGCCTCGTGTTAGCTTCCCCGTGTGCACATTGCGCCACCGGACCTGACCACGCCCGGTTTGAGGGACGCAGCTGACGCGAAGTTTGCGCACGCGCCAGCTGACGGTGTCTTGCCCGACGGTTTTTTCTCGACGACGAACCTGCCCACGTACGTGAAGGTGGAGGGGGCATGGCGTCTGCCGAACGAGCCGCGCATGGACGGCGGCATTGTCTTCGAAGGCGGCGAACTCTGGGTTCGCGAAGGGCGGCAGATCAGGAAAGGCCAGCTCGTGGCAGTCGCGAACGCCGAGGACGGCAAGGAAGGCATCTTCGTGCACGCTGCGCCGTTCTTCGGCGGCGAACATGGCCAGTTCGAATTCATGGCCAGCGAAGTGTCGCGCGAGAAGCCGATCGACTACGTGACGATGGCCAAGCTGCTCATCACGCAACGCGACCAGCGTGGCTACACCGTGTGGGTCACCGGGCCAGCACTGGTGCATTCGCGCGCACGCGGTGACATGAGCTGGTTCATCGCCAACGGCTTTGTCGGGGTGCTATTGGCAGGCAACGCAGTCGCTGTGCATGACATCGAGGCGTCCATCTACGGCACCACGCTGGGCATGACCCGCACCGGGGAGATCAAGCAGGGCGGGCACGGCTTGCACATGCGGGCGATAAACATGGTGCGCGCCGCCGGGTCAATCGCGGCTGCTGTTGAACAGGGGTTGATCAAGGACGGCATCATGCACGCCTGCGTGACCAGCAAGGTGCCGTTCGTGCTCACCGGCTCGATCCGCGACGACGGCCCGCTGCCCGACGTGATCACGGATATGCTGCAAGCGCAGAACGCGATGCGCGCGCACACGATGAAAGCGACGATGGCCGTGCTGGTCGCCACCGCGCTGCACGCCATCGCAACGGGCAACATGCTGCCGGCATTCGTCATGGAGCCAGGCGGCGGCCTTCGCGAACTGCCCACGATCTGCGTGGATTCGAGTGAGTTCGTGGTGAGCAAGTTGAAGGATCGCGGCTCGCACCAGGCGTTTGGCGTCGTCACCAACGCGCAGGATTTCATGCACATTCTTCGTCTGTACGTGGAGCGCGAACTCGAATCGAGATGAACCCAACGGACACGACCCGGGATCGGTTCCTGGCGGCGGTCGCCGCGAAAGTGGACGCGGCCGCGATCGCCGAGGTCCACCTGTTTCAGCCGATCAAGCAGGGCGGCCTTGAAAGCGGTGTTGCTGTCGTGGCGGTCCACGAGGGTTTGGCCCAGCCAGTGAACAACGACGAATCCGACTCGCGGAGCGAGTCGGCCGAGCACCAATCCGGCTCGCCCCGCGGGCCGGCCGAGAACCGTAGGTTAGCCGTCTATACCGCTCAGTATCGATTGACGCTCAAGGGTCCTGAGCGCGGCAAGTGGGAGTTCTCCATCAAGGCGGATGCGGATGCGCCTCTGGTGACGGTCGACGCCGTCGTTCGCGGTGTGCAGCGCCGGGTGGCCGACGCGGTTGAGCCTGTCCGTCTCAGCGGCGCGGACGTTCGGGCGGCTCTGCCGCCGCCATCCCTGGGCTGACTTGTCTTGCCCGGAAGCGAGTCGTACGATTAGGCAGGACCGACGCCGTGCCTGACGGGTAAGAAACGAAGCAAAGCGAGTCAAATTGTCTCTCGGAGATGCCAGTATGACAAATCTTTCGTTGCGTGCGTCCGTGTTTGTGGTTGCCGTCGCCGTACTCGCCGCTTGTGGCGGTGACAAGAGCAAGGCCGACGGTGGTTTAGCAACTGATTCCACCCTGAACCGCGATCTGCAGCTCGCCGGCACGGACACGGCGGCCAAGCCGCAGCTGACGGACGTTCCCAAGGCGCCACCGCCGGCTACCAAGACGAAGACCAAGGCCCCGACCAAGGCGCCAGCGACCAAGACGGCGCCGGCTCCGGCGGCGCCAGCGGCACCCAAAATGGGCACGATCGCGTCGGGCACGCAGTTGTCGCTCAAGACGGGCTCGGACCTTTGCACGAACACCAACAAAGTCGGTGACTCCTACACCGCCACGCTGAGCGAGGCGGT
>Ga0315281_10005823_pt1 | contig 17587 bp, 20 predicted proteins | sample YL17G07_0_MG_FD_204540 | JGI IMG/M metagenome (GOLD analysis project Ga0315281, IMG submission 204540) | Sediment microbial communities from Yellowstone Lake, YNP, Wyoming, USA - YL17G07_0 | ecosystem: Environmental > Aquatic > Freshwater > Lake > Sediment | place: USA: Wyoming | collected...
CACGACGAAGGGCGACGCCGATTGATCGGTCCAAGCCACGCCGTATTCGTGGCCGTTCCACGCGACCGCCGTTGCCCACTGACTCCACCCCCCGATCGATTGCATCGGCATGTTGGGTGCGATGGCCGGACAAGTGGGCCAGTACTGGGGGACGATCGGTCTTGTCGAAGCGTGGGATACCGCAGGATTCGTGGCGCGGACGGTGCGAGGAGATACGAGGATTGTCCAGAGGAGGACCGCAGCCATCGGGAGGCGCCGCGTCATGATTCTTACTCGTCGCATGAAAATCATTCCCAACTGACGTTTCATCTTTTGGCTACTGAAGGCGAGGTTATCACGAAATGCTCCTGCGCCGTTCTTGAGGAGGTGAGGTAAAGACACCAGGATATCCCAACAAGGATACCGAGGCTGATCACAACCATTGCGAAGCGGCCGAGATCCTCTGGGCGCTCCGATATGCCGATGACCAGAAGGAGGATGATCGCCGTCGAGAATAGGCTGGCGACCACGAGGTTCGCGTAGCGCGCGATCGTCGTGAGGCGTCTGGCCCTCCGTGCCCCGAACAAATTGAGGATCGTGAAACCGACCGAGCCAAGGATGACCGCGGCATCGCTGGTCTCGAAGCTGGAAATCGCGGCCGACCAGAATGGTGGCGTCGGAACGCAGGTCCTACCCTGTTGAAAGGCCTGCGCCCGATGGAATATCAGGAAGCCATGCACCAGGAAAATCAAGCTGGCAAACATCACCGCCGCGAGCGGTTGATTGCAAAAGGGTTGAGGCGCTTTCATCGAACGACTGACGGAGCGGAGTGCAAAACTAATGGACTCCGATGACGTGAGTACCGCCATATCGGCACCCGCCGGCTGTGACATCGGCAATGCTTTTCGTACAAAGCCCCGGTATGTTCGCTCAGATCCAATTGAACGGCCACCCGCCCGACATTCTCGCAAAATCGCGGAAGAAGAGTTGGGAGAAGAAAAACAGAAACAGCGTCAGAAGAATCAGGCTCTCGAGATACGCCACCTTGAGCATTGTTTCTTGATTCTTGCGGAGTTTCACACCGACCAAGACAGCGAATACTCCGGAGACAATGGCACCAGTTCCAGGAGGGTAACTGAAGATGAATGCGGTGAACGTCGAGATCTCAAACTTGCGCTGAACGGATTGGAATTGCAGCAACGAGAATCCGCGTACTAGCAGAACGTCGAATGCCAGAAAAGCAAGAACGGAATTGAGCGCGAGCGCGAGTTGGGGAATCATGGGCAATGAGCGCAGGGGCAGCCGAATCCGGGCCAACAGGCCGTGGCACGACCACCCGCCGCAGGGTGAATTCCGGCCTTATCGTCGGGGTCGACTCCAGGCGCGTACTGGTGAGATCCTTCGTGGCCGATTGTATCTACGAGATCGTCAACATCTCCGAATGCAGGACTGTAAAGGCAAGTTCCTACAACGGATCCGCCAATAATCTGAGTTCCACCATAATTACTATTTCGCTGTCCAGAGCAATCATTCATCGGCTTACCTGCCGGGAACATCCGTGACACGGAAGGCGTCTTGCAGCAGTCCGCAAGTACATCCTGGACGAAATCAATTGCTGCCACTTTATTCGTGGCCATGAGTTTGCCTAGTTTCGCTCGACAAGGCCCGGAAGCAAGAAGGCCATCAGGATCGACCATCAAAATCGGGTTGTCGCGAGCGTACGCGTAGAGATTCATGTCTCCGCGGATTCCGACCGGGTCCGCCTGATAGTAACGCCCGATGGTGGAGTACGTTCGATTCCAGTTATCGAACAAACCCGAATCCGAATCCCGGTATTGTCCCGGAAACAGAAATGGTGGCCCAGCGCCCGCTTCGCTCTGTGTCGCGCCAAACGGCCGCAGTTCCCGATTCCAGACGAGAGCCGCGGCCATATCGGTCATGCGTGTGGGCGTGTCGAGGTGATCGGTCACGACGAATTCGATCTTCTCAGAAGCGCATCCGAGCGCCTTATAGGCATAGTTAGTGCCGCTCGCGGTCGCGTCCGTGTAAGGGGGCGTGACGCCACAGGCGGCGAGTAACGATCCTCCGAGGAAACTGAAGCTCGTATCGCGTCTCATGTCCGTTTGCGCGAAACCATCGAAGCCCCATGTGAGTCTGGGGTTTCCCGTATTCTTGTCGACTCGCAGACTGTTCGACGCGCTACCAAGTTCAAGCTCGCCCGCGGTTGGTGTGATGCGCCCCACGAGGCGCCACCCAAGCCACATGTAATCGGTCCATTGATTCGCGCCGACGTTCAGCTCGGCGGCCAGCTGGCCTTCGGGAAGATAGATGAATCGCGTGGTTCCCGTCGCGGTGGCCTTCTGCACGCGATGCCCGTCTGCCCTGTAGACGTAGGTAGCCGTGACACCGCTGTCCACCTGTGTCAGTCGCCGGTTCTTGCCGTATTGATAAGTATGCACGCTATCGGAAGTCGCATTTTTATTGTTGTTGTAGTTGAACGTCAAGATCGGAGCGCCCGTGGTGGAGGTGAGCCATTGGTGACTCGCCGCGTTGTAGTTGTAGGTGGTCGTTACGCCGCCCTCGGTCAACGTGAGGATATTTCCGGCCGGATCGATCGAGTAGGTGCCGATGCCGAATGGTCCGGTCGAGCCTCCGATGCGATACATCGCGTCGTAGGTGAAGGTGCGGCTGTTCGTGCTGTTGACGAGGTCGGTGATGACGATCGGGTTGATCTCTTTGTCGTAGCCAATCTGCCTCGCGAGTACGCTGCCGCCCGAATAGATTCCGATCGGGCGGTATCTCTGGTCGTAGTCCCTGCTTTCCGACAGGCCGTTGCCGTAGAGAAGATCGGTGAGCGGGCCAAGAGGGCGGTAGGCAATATTCGTAACGACCGGTTGATCCGCCACTCCGCCGATCGTCGCCTTAAGGTCCGTGACTTGCCCGAGCAAATCAACTGTCGTTGTCGTGACTCGTCCGTCGGGATACGTCATCCCGATGCGGTTGCCGTCGTCGTCGTAACTCATCGCGAGATCATACGGGGTTCCGCCTATCGTTCGGCGATCGAGCGTGAGTAGGCCTCGTCGTTCGTGTTTGAAGGTAGCGGTTCCTGATGCGTCGGTGAGCGACGAGAGTTGACGGCGGTTGTACGATCCCGCCGTTGCGTCATCATAAACAAGCGTTTGGTTGAGCGAGGAGTCGGCAGGGTACGAAATCGTCAGTAGCCGGTTGATCGGGTCAAACGTTCGGTTCTCCACATCGGCATTCGCGTCAGTCTGGCTTGTTCGGTTGCCGGCCGGGTCGTTGCCGAATGTCCACGTTCCCGTGACGGGGCTCGTTTGACTTCGCAATCGTCGAAAGTCATCGAATACGTATGAAGTCGCACTGAGATTAGCGTCTATCACGGACGTCAGGCTGTCGAGTTTATCGAATCCATAGCTCGTTGTGGCCGTTCCGGCTCCGAGGCGTTGGATGACGGATGTCAAACGGTTCGCTTGATCGTACCCGAACGTGGTTGTCGGTTGCGAGCCATCTTTCAGATGATTATTGTCATTGATCTTCCAGAGCCGCCCTCCAAGATCGTAGAATCGCTCGGTGTATTCGGTCGCCGTGCCGCCCGGGGGGGTCGTTTTCCAAAGGCGGCCATACACATCAGGTACGAAGGTAGTTGTCTTCCATGCGAAGTAGGAGGAACCGTTCCACCGCTCGTTCGCTTCGCTCGTCCGAAAACCCATAATGTTGTACGTCCAGTGCAGGCGGTCGCCCGACGTCGTTGCGTTGATGCGTTGTTCGCGCACGGTCGGTCGATGCACGGTGTCGTACTCCGAATGGGTCACGTCCCCACGGGGAAGAGCGAGATCCTGTAAGAGGCCGTCCGCATTGTAGGTGTAAATCGTCGCGAGAGGCGCCGGGTAAAAGGTGTCGCCGCTGATCGTGGAGGTTGAAATCCGGCCGACCGCGTCGAACACCCGTGTCGTCACGACGTTATTCGGGTCGGTGATCTGTCGCGCCTGACCGTAGACGGTGTACTGATCGAACGTCGTCGCGTTCGTCGCGGCATCCGTCGTCGTCTGGAGCATCCCGCGCCGATTCAAGTCTGCGTCGGCAACCGCGTCGTAGAAGGTGTTCGTGGTCTTGTCGACGACATCGGTCCGCTCTCCATCAATGGTGAGAACGTTGCCGAAGGCGTCGTACGTCAGCAAGGTCGTGAACGTGTTGACGACGCCCGCGACGCGCCCGACCCGATCAATTTGCGTTGGCAGCTTCGACGTGGCGCCGAGCGTGTATTTGACGAGGGCGAACTGGCCCGCCGTGTCGGCACTCTCTTGCTGCACTTGGATGAGGTCGTAGGAGTAATTTGGCCCGAGCGAGGAGTCGTAGGAGTAGGTCGTCGTGCGTTTGATCGGTGTGGCGGCATTGTCGGCGACGACCATCGTCGCGATGCCCCCGAGCGTGTAGTACTGCGGGCCGCCCCCGTCCTGCGTGTACGTGTAGTACGTCCATTTCGTCCGATTGCCGTTGCCATCCGTCTCAGTGAGCTTGTTCGGCCAGTTAGGCTTGTTCACGCCGATGTCCCACGTGAGCGTCTTCGTCTGGTTCCCGCCGCAGCCGCATCCCGGCCCGCTGATCTGCGTCACCAGACGGTTCGTCGCGTCCCAGGTATAGGTCGTCGAGCGGGACAGGGCGTCCGTCATCGTCGTCGTGCCCGCGCTGTACGTGAGGCTGAAAGCATTGTTCCCGGCGTCTTCGGCGTAGCTCGTCGCCCGGTCCGCGGTGTAGGCGAAACTCTCCTCAATGTGGCCGAACGGATCGCGGACGGCAGTGAGGTTGTGGACGTCGGCGTCGGAGTACTCGTAGGTCCAGCTCCGGCCGTCCGGGTAGAGCACGCTCGTCAGGTTCCCGTTGCCGTCGTGCCCGTAGGTGAAGACGCGACTATCGGGGCTCGTCGTGATCGTCGAAATCCGCGACGGCGTGCCGGTGTAGGCGAAGGTCAGCGTCTTGGTGAACGGGTCAGTCACGGTCGTGAGCAGGCCACTCGCGTACGTGAGCGTCGTCACCTTGCCGAAGCGATCGGTGATCTGCGTGAGCTGGCCGCTCGCGTTGAAGCGCCGCGTGACGTGCGTCCGGTATTCGAGCACGTCGTAGGTCGGGCCTGCCGATTCGGTGAGCTTGTAGTGGTACCAGAAATTCGGCCGGTAGACGTCGGCGTCGGTCACTTTTGAGAACGCCACTCGGTCGCCAACGGCATTGTGGTAGAGCACTTGCTTCCCCCCGCTGAAGGTCGAAACGACGGACACGTACTCGTCATAGGGGTGCATCCAGCCGTAGCCGAGGTCGGTCGGGGCGTCGGCCTGCTGGTTGTCGTAGTGGCGGGTGAGGCTGATCGGGTACGGGCCGCCGAGCGAGAGGTCGGTCCGGTCGTACCAGACTTTCCCGGTCGTTACGTCGACCGGTTTGCCCGGCCCCTGCCCGGCGTCTTTTGCCTTGCAGCGGGTGCAGTCGGGTTCGCACGGGCCGACCGCCCCGTTGGCGCTGGCGTAGTAGATTTGAATTGGCGCTGAGAACTGCGTGCCCAGGAACGACGTTCCACGGAGCTGAATGACCGGCGCGCATCCGGTTCCGTCTGCGAGGAAGTAGATGCTCGCCGTTGCGCAGTTGTACGAGAAACCGCTCACGCGCCCGTTGACGTAGACATTGACGTCGGTGAAAACGCTGCACACGTCGCCACCGAAAGCTCCGATCCCGACCAAGACCGCGCCCGAGTCCGGGTCGGGCGTGACGCGCTGGCTGTCGAAGGGGAGGGTGATCCAAAGGAAGCTGTCGGCCGCGACCGGAGCGGCGAATGCGCACATCGAGAGAATGATGAACAGAATCATCGCTGAACCCGATCGGGCACTGGCGAGCCGGCTCGCCAGGTAACTCCGCTTGGACGTGGTGAGTCGGTCGGCATCCGTCGCATCGCGCGCCGCGATAGCGAGAGCCCAGGGAGCGGTACCCCCACCCCAACACCCGATGTCCGCAGTCGCGTGATGATCTCGGTCGACGCGGTCATTCTTGGGATTCCCGTTTACGGCAGTTTTGTATTTCACTCTTCCGTGACGCGGTGATTGATTTTCTTCACATTCTGCGCTGAACATCCCCGATCCTCCTTAGAGCTTACGTCCGGTAGACTTCACATTGTTCGAAAAAATTCCGCTAGGATCTGAATGAGTTACCTCTCACCGCGGGCGTTCCGTTCATCTCGCTACACTCTCCAAATTTTTCGGCGCCGAACGATCGGTCGACGACACATCCCGTTTAGTGAGAGGGGTGAAGCAGCGCATTCCTTACCTCCTGGCTGCAAGGCCCCCCCTTTGGAGGGGGTAACGAACCGCTCGGTTTGTCCAAGTCCATTCCATCGAGTTCGCCGGGCGGCGGCCGAACTGGGTCTTCATGAAGTTAAACGGATGACCGAGGCGATCTGCAAAAAAAAGAAAGGCCATAGTTCCTCAGGAGGGGTCGAGGGTTATCATTCGGGGCTCGGAAGCGTGGGCACGAGCCTTGCGAAGAGCCGGCATGACTCGCGGGTGACGCACGGTTCGCGCCGCTGCATCGCCGGAAGCATGACGCCGCCCGCCCGGTCGCTTCGACGGGATCCCCGAACGAGTAGCGCGAGCCAGGAGTGTGACGTGCGCGACAAAGCGTCGGGGCCGCCCGACCGAGACGATCGAGAAACTCGCTCCATCGACGATCTCTTAGAGGCGTGCCACGGGGATGATCCCGAGGCGGTGGAGGAACTGGCCGGACGGGCCTTTGCGATGGCCTTCGTGGTCGCGCGGGAAAGCTTTCGCTTTAGTTTGGAAGACGCCGAAGATCTCGCCCAAGAGGTGGCGCTCGCCACGATTCTGAAGCTTCGGCATTCGTTCGCCATCGGCACCTGGATTTTTCGGAGCGCGCAGTTTCGGTGTATCGATCACGCCCGACGGGGGCAAACCCGCGAGGCGGGCATGGCGGAGTTGGCGGCGGCCACCCGGGTCAACGCGATACTGCACGAAAGCGAGCATGCGATCGAGACGTCGCTGTGGGATCTCCGCGCGGCCCTGCCCAGCTTGTCGCGCAAAAACCGCGAGATTCTGCGACTTCGATATCGGGACGAATGCACGTGGACCGACATCGACGCGCGCCTCTTCGATGGACGGCGCAAGAGTCAGTATCAAGCGGCGAAGAGCCTCCGGGAGTTGGTGCGCATCCTGCGCCCGCCGGGCTACCGAGCAAGCAAGCGTTGAAAACTGGGGCGGTTGCGCCACCCGGCCAACCGCCCCGTCCATCCGGCGGTTTAGCCGGGCGGAATCGACATCGACGAGGCACACTCGACGTCGCCGCCCCCGAGGATGCCCCACCACTGCAACAGCGTGGACAGAATCCCAACCAACATTTCGCCCTCCTTTCCTCGGCGTGCAAAGCCGACGGGATATGGAGGGCGCCCTCACATCAGTCGTTCGAGGGGCGGCGGTTTGGTTATCGTGTGACGCGAAAAAAAACATCGCAGGCCGTGACTGGCCACGGCACCGCCGCCCGCGTGGGGCGACGCCGGAAATGTGAGGAAAAAGGGCGTGAGCGACGCTACGCGGCGGGGTCCGTTGGCGGCGGCACGAACACGCGGTCGGGATGCGTCCGCAGCGCTTCGAGGAAGACGCGCACGTGCCGGACCACCTGGGGCGTGACGGGCCCGCGCTCGCTGGCTTCTCGCAAGAACGCGAGCGCCGCCAGCGCGCTATGGTGGGCGCCGATGCGCGCAAAGCGGTCGATCAACGCCCGGCAGAGCGCGGGCACCGTCGCGGGTTGGCCCAACGCGAGCAACGTTTCCGCGCGGAGGAGCTGCGCGCAGCCCGCTTCGTCCACCATTTCCAGCGCGTCAAATTCGGCGGCCACTTGGTCCAACATCACGAGCGCTTCGTTCGAACGTCCGGCTTGCACCATGATGCGGCCCAGAATCCAGCGCACGCGCACCCGTTCGGTGGTGAGCCCCAACTCTTCGAAGAGTTTCATCGCCTGGTGGAGATATTTTCCACTCGCATCGAGGTCGCCGAGCTCGGCCAGCACGTTGCCGAGATTCGAATAGAGCCGGGCGAGGGTCGGCAGATGGCCTTGGGCCTGAATCGCCCCGCGTAGGGCGAGAAACGCATCGCGACTTTTGGTGAACTCCCGGCGATCGAACAGAATCGCGGCTTCCAGCAGGCCGGCGTGATTCTCACGCTCAAGATCGCCGTAGCGCATGAAGGTCGTGGCGCACCGGCGGGCGAGCCGCAAGGCTTCGTCCGTACGATCGAGCTGCGCGACGACCCACGCGCGGATGTAATCGAGCACGGCCAGATCGAGCTCCGGGTTGACGGTCTGGGCGAACCATTCTTCGGCCCGATCGAGTGCCTGGAGCGCCTCGGGATAACGGCCGAGATAGCGGAGGGCGTTGGCGCGTTCTTTCCACGCGGAGCCGCGGCAATACAAGACGATATCGGCGCGGAAGGCGCCGGGCGTGATGTGGTCGGCAATGTCTGATGCGAGCGTCGCGATTGCCAGCGCCCGGGCCGGTTGGCGCTCCAATTCGCCCTGGGCGGCCGTCAAGAGATTCCGCACGACCATCGGCCGGCGATAGTCGGTCGACCCGGCCACGAGTGAGCCCCAGTGGGTGGGATCCTCGGCGAGGATCGGTGGCACGATGACGGCGGCCCGTGCTTCTTCTTGGCGGAGCTCTTCGGCATAGGCCAGGACGTCCGCCAGCCCCGCCGCGTCGGGCTCGTCCGAGGGATCGCCGGTCAGGGCGGGGACGCGGCCTTCGCGAATGACACTTTGCAACTCGCGGTATTCCTGTGCCGTCTCGTGACACTCGAGACAGTCTTGCAGATGTCGGCGGATGCGAGCGACCTCGTCGGGGGCGTCAATGAGTCCATCGACAAAATTGATGAGCGTGGAGTCGTCGAGATGCGGGGAATCCGTCATGGGCGCGCTTTCGTCACGCGGTGATACAACTGGCGTAGGTGCTTCAGGCAGCGGTGGACCGCGAGTTTGGCATACCCGACCGTCGTGCGCCGGGCGGATGCAATTTCCGCGAGGGACTGCTCGTCATAGTAGCGGATCAGCAGAAGGTCCCGACACTTGTCCGACAATTGAGCGAACACTTGGCGCATCGTGAGCGTCCGATCGAGCGAGTCGGGCAGATCGAGCGTTGCTGCATCGGGGATCTCCTCTACGCCGTCGGGCAAGGGCTCCAGCCGGAGTTGCCGTTTCCAATAGGCTTGCGAGGCATGGACCATGGCGCCCACCAGCCACGGCCGGAGGCTGCGAACCTGCTGCTCTTTGCCGACGTACGAGAGAAAAATGTTGTGAGCCAGCGCCTCCGCTTCGCTTTTGGGGATCCGAAACCATCGAATCGCAATGTGCAAGAGGAGAGCGCGATGCTCCACATAAATCGCTTCGAGATCAGGACGAGGATCCTCGCCGCCGCCGTCGTGCTCCGTCATCCGGTGGACACTCCCCCCGAAGTCTTGTCGGGTCACCGCTTGCGTGTCATTCGCGCGAACCAACGGCGAGTATAGCGCCGCGTCGGCGGGGCGTTGGCGCCGCTCGACCCGATCGCGTCCGGCGCCCGAACCGCGGTGGGAATGCCGGCAGCGCCAGCGCCTCCGGGATCGTTGATCGTGGAAATCTCCGGTGTACAGCTCGTATTCCTTCGTATCCGGCTCCTTCAAGGCGGGCGGCCGACCCACACTTTCGCCATCAAGTTAAACGTTTCAGACGGTCGATTTGCAAAACTGATTCTGGCGTGGGCGCGGAAAATGCGGGGCTCAGGGGGCCGCCCTCGCCCGGTCTACCGGAAAGTCAGCGTATGGTCCGAATCGTCCTCACCCGGATCCGGGTGAAGGACGTCGAACTAATTATGGCGACTGATTCCACCGAAACATGAAGGGGAAGAAAGACACCACCGAGGGAATCGGGTTACTTTAGAGACTAGCTCCAGATGGGCCGCTTTCGCCTTCTCCCTCAGGCGCATTCGATGGGGTAATCTCGACGGGCCCTACCTTCCAACTAAGACCGACTGCATCGCCTAACGCGCGGTAAACTTTGCGACGATCTGCATCACTGATTTTGTCGGCTTCTTCCTTCAGCTCGAACAGATTCCAGAGAGATTTTAGTCTCGAATGTGGGATGTATCCAAGCCGATTGACCGAACCGAAAAGCGGTTGGTCTTGGAATTCCGCTGATTCCGGTTCTTCTTGCAGTTCGCCTTGTTCTTCAGGATACAGTTTCATTTCCTGGCCCAGCGCTTCGGCCATCGGGAGTTCTTCGGGATCGGAAGAGACTTCGACGCGAGGCTCCGTCTCTGGCGCAATCACACGGACGTTGGCCCGTGGGTGGAGCTCGACGCGCAGGCTGGAAATTGGACCCGCCGGGGTCGCGGACCCTCCTAGCTCGACCTGACCGGCGTCGCCGGTGAGCGCGAATTTGAGGTCAAAGGTGACATCGCCGAAGGTGAACGCCCGTGGACTGCCTTCTTTCCCAGGCTCGCGCGCCACCGATTCAACCTGCTCGGTCAGCGCACTTAACAAATTGCCGACGGTGGGTTCCATTCTGGTCACCTTACCCTTTTGGTGGCGTCGGCACCGCAATGAGCTCCAAACGAACCACGCTCATCGTTTCGCCGCTCGATTGCTGCCGCGCCGAATTCAGGATGCCGATTTTGTTCGCTTTGGTGTCATAGGCAAAGACGGCCCGATACTCCAGCTCCACGCGGGGAATGGCATAGCGCTGTCCCGTTTGTTGATCCAAGACTTTCTGGGCTTCCGTGATCGCGGTGACGAGTTCTGCGAGGATCGTTCCAAGCGGAAAAGCCTCTTTTACCAGCGCGTCGTCGGCCATCGACCCTTATCCTCTCGCCGCGGCTTCACCCGCGGGCGGCACTGGAGGGACCTCCACGGGCGACGCCGGCAACGATGGCGGTGGCACCGGCACGATCAACAGGTCGAGCGTCGCCGCGGACTCGGCAGTGTAGGCATACTTGCGGCTGTATGTGGCGTCGAGCGTGGCCGCCCACAGTTTGACGCCGACCTTGCCACCCATGTCAGTCTCGACGCGCGTCGTGAGGGCTAACTTCACGGTCAGGCGCGCCTCGCGACATGTGAGATTCTCCGGCATGAGTTGTGCCTGCGTCGCCGGCACGATGGCGACAAGTTTCTTGACCAAGTCGACGAAGTCGACTTCTTCTTGGCGAGCGACATCGGTGTCCGGCATCTAGGCTCCTTTCCCTGCAAGGTCACTGAAAGTCTATCGTGGTTTCATCGATCGCGGTCCGAAAATCAAGAATCTGGAAATGGTGGAAGGATCGGTAGTCGGGAAAGGGCAATCTCCGTTGGAAAGGCGAGCATTCTGCAGAGATCATGGACGTGCCTGAGTTTCTCACCTTCCTTCGCTTTACGGGATAGGAGTCGTTTGAGGACGTCGCTTTGCCACCCGCTCTTGCGGCCGTGGTGAGATCTCGCGAATCCCAACCTCCCTCTCGACCGCATCCGCCACAACATGTTATGAAGGGGGCGCTTTACAGAACGCTCATGTCAGAATCCGCTCCTCCGAATTCGCAGGCTGCCACGACCGCGTTGATCGCCGACGCGTACCGGGAATTTAAACCGCTCCTCCGGTCTCTCGCGATCCGGCGCTTTCGAATTCCGGCCGATGATGTGGAGCCGCTGGTGCAGGACGTGTTCCTCGCCTTTGTCGGCCGCCTGACGACCGTTCGGGAACCGCGGAGTTGGCTGATCGGCACGCTGTGCAACGAGTGTCGCGATTATTGGCGAGTCCAGGGCCGCCTCGTCCCGATGCCGACGGATTGTGACACCTGGATCGACCGGGCCTCAAGTGACGTGGACGAACGCCTCGACGCGCGGCTGCGGGTGGAACGCACGTTGGCCACGATGGATGAACGCTGTCGGCGCCTCTTGCGGCTCCGGTACGTGGATGGCTGCACGGTCCCGGAAGTGGCGACAGCGCTGGCGATGAAATATCGGTATACCAAGAAACGGCTCTATTTGTGCGTCGATCGCTTTCGCGCGCTCTATCTGACCACGATCGGAGCTACGAAGTGATCGCCCGACATTATGCGTTCGCGGAGTGGTGCGCGTACGTCGAGCGGGAATCCGACGAGGGGGATCGCACCGAGCTCGAAGGCCATCTCGCCGCCTGCCTCGCCTGCCGTCGTCTCGCCGACGACGTGCGGGCGATGCTTCAAATGCTGCGCGATCCGGTGCTTTGGCCGATTCTTCGCGATGTCGACTGTAGTTTCAACATAGCGCCGGAAGTCGCCTCAAGCGAATTGGATGAGTTACTGCACTTTGCCGACCGGCTCGCGGCGGAGCAACTCGACGCTGCCGTCCAATTCCGGTCTCTGCTCCTCACCGACTCCGACGACTCGTCCGAAGCCCTCATGGTTCCGATTCCGAAGAAGCCCACCGCAGGGGCGGTGACCTGTCTGTTGGATGAGGCCCGGCGCGTCCGACCGACCACTCCAGAGCATGCGCTGGCACTCGTCACTCTCGCCGTGGAACTGGCGAAGGCGCTGCCGGCCGAGGCCTATCCCGCGCGTCACACATTCGTGGTTCGCGGCCAGGCATACCGGGATCGCGGAGCGACATTGCTGATGCTCGGACGCGAGAACGAAGCAGCCGACGCGTTGGATCGGGCGGACGCCGCGCTCCGGCAAGTGCCCGCTGCCGAATTGGAGCTCGCGCTTGTTGAACAAGTACGGGCGACGATGCTGCTGTCCGCCGGGCGTGTAGCCGAAGGACTTCGCCTCATTCGTCGAGCGCTGCAGGTGTTTGGAAAGTATTCGGATCTCTCGAATTTCACCAAGGCCAGAGCGATGGAAGCGGCTGTGCTCGGACGCTCGGCTGAAATGGCCGTCGCGACCGCGATTGGTCGGGACGGCGTCGCGGTTCCTGCGATGAACGAGTAGTGGTGCAGTCATCGACCCCTTGAACCGCCTCGCTTTTCTTTCTTTCCGGTGCAGGGGTGGCAATGTGCCACCCACGATCGACTCCTCTGAAATAGACGGCACAGTGTCGCACGTGACATTTTTCGAAAGGACGAGTCATGAAAACGGTGGGGTTTTTCCCGGGCAAGGCGGGTCAGCGGCTCACGATCAAGACGAAACCGAACGACGCTATTTTGGGGTACTACATCCTTGTTGACCAATGGAAGGGGGCACCGAGTACGTTCGTCAAATGGAATGGCACGGAGGCGGAAGGCGCGAATGGTGTCACGTTCGACCTTGAGCCCGCTGACGGGTACGACGTAACGATCAAGGCCGAGGTGAAAAAGGATGCGACACCGAAGATCGCGGTGACGCTCGCCATCGACGGCACGTCGAAGGAGTACGACATTGAGTTTCCCTCATCGGAGGGGCCCGTGGTATCTCGCGATTGGAACATTTTTCTCCACTGAGAAGGAGTCGTCATGCGCCTCACTCATCCGCATATTTCGGGTCGGGTTATTGCCGCGTTTCTCTGCGTCTTCTTCGGTGGGCTCGCCCAAATCGACGCCCAGGCGCCGTTGCCCGCTGGCACCGCGTCCCCGGCACCGGAGGCCGTCCTCAGTGCGACAGTAGGTTCGATTCGCGATGACGCCCGCGCGAGCATACTCACTGCGGCCAAACAGCTTCAAGCGGTCATCAAGCACGGCGTGGTCACGTCCGCCAACGCGACCACCGCACCCGATGGGTACGCCTCGCGGGTCCATGCCTCGATTCAGGACTATCTCAACTTCTTCAGTGCCGCCATCAATCAAGTGGAAGAGTCGGCAAACGGCCAGTCCCTGATCTTGCGCCTCAATCCGGTTCGGACGGGCATCAATCGAGTGGGGCTGTCTCTGACGCTGACCAAACCCAGCGTGTCTTCCCTTGTCGAGCAGTCCGTGCCCGAGGACGCACGCGCGAGCGTGGTCGGTGGCCTCGAAAAACAGCAGGGCGATTTGGACGACACCACCTTTGCGGTGGCCTATTCGTTTGTGACGCCCAAGTTCGAATGGACGGCGACCTCGCCGTGCTTTGGCCGAGATCCGGAGACGTACCGAGATCTTCTTTCTGGTCTGCTCATGGCCGCACCAGATGTCGATGTTCGAGCGGAGCAGATAGCGCTCTGGCAACTCAAGAAAACGGTGATCGCTCTCTTGCCCGAAAGCGTCCGAATGGCGAAAGTGAATGAAGTGGATTTTCCGTTGACGGTACCCCTCACCGACTTTGGGGCCAATGCGGGCGTGGCGTTTCAGCTGGCGACGCAATGGGGACAGCTTGAGGGGCGCGGGACGCTCAAGGAACAGCAGTTTTTCACAGAGCTCGGCTTTCAAACGGTGGAGGATTTGTACGATAACCAGCCGCAACTCTCTCTGGTGGGTTCGTATCACCACCCCGCGCGGTTCGGGGGACCGAATGAGTGGAGCGCGAACGTCGAACTCCAGTTTGGCCGGTACAACATCAATCGACTCGTGCGCGAGAGCAGGGGCAATGCCGCCGCGGCCGTGCAACTCTTGAAGACGTATCAGGCGGCGAATGACACGGCGGATAAGTTCGTCCTCGTGGCCACCTACAAACATCGCGAGGCCTATGCGGTGGCGACGTTGGACATCGGCGGGAGTCCGGTGACGGGGTTCACGCCGATTGACGCGGCGAGCTACTCGGAACTCTCGGCGCGTCTGCAATGGGGCATGAAATTGCACCAACTGGTGTTCGCCAGCCGCCCGCGCGTGGATGTGACGTTGGAGGGGATCCGCACGCTGGAAAACACGACGGTCACGAAGAACCGCTGGGTGGGCAGTGTGACGCTCACGATGCCCGTGAATGATGCCATCAGCGTGCCGCTCTCCCTCACCTACGCCAACAAGACCGAGTATCTCGATCAGAAAGACCGGCGCCTGTCAGCGCACTTGGGGTTCAGCTATCGGCTGCCAGGACTGTGAGCCACCGGATGACTGAGCGAAGATGATGACGGAGTGATGCCGCTTCGATTCCGATATCCCCCATCGCGAGAGGGCTGGCATTCCTGGAGTCCGTGCCAGGGCGTCACGGGCTGGTCACCGAACCAGGTGGCCGCCCTCGTCAAACCAATAGTCGTTGATTTCGGCGACGTTGAGCAGGTTGGCCTCGTCGATGCGGTCAAAATATTCGACTTCGAGGGCGCGGTACAGTTCGTTGGACAAGGTGCGCACATCGTCGGTGAGGGCAGCCTCCAGGGCCGTTAGTTCGGTGTCGAGTACGGCCGTCCGCGCCGATGAACACGGGGTTCCGTCGTCCTCGGCGTCGACATCGACGCGGACGGTGTGGGCATGGCTGTACCGATGGTCAATGCGGGTGAGCGTGGCCGTCACCGCGTCCAGCGGCACGGTGGTAAGCGACACCTCGAGCGCGGCGTACAGGCGCGGCAGGTCGAGGGTGGCCGTGAAACTCGCGCCATCGCCTTGACTCCCAAACCCTGAAAACGCGAGCGTCGGATTCTGGTACCCGCGCGTGTCGAGGCGGCGGGTGAACTCCTCAAAAATCCAGTGGTACCAGTCGTCGTCGGTTTCGAACTGGCCGAGAGTATCGAACGCGCGCCGCTTGGCGGTCGCCGTGGGCAACGCGTCGGGACTGTAGACGGTGATGGTTTTCGTCGTAATCATGGGCGGTGGGGGTTACGAGGCGGGAGCAGTCGGTGGGACGGCGCGCCCGCTGGCTAATATTCATCGGCGCGCATCACGGTGAGGACGCGATACACCGGCTCGGAGTAGGGATCACCCCCGAGCCGGCACTCGGCCGAGGCGTAATAATCAATTTTCCAGAAGTACGTGACGCCCAAGAGTTCGAGTTTCCCGAAATCGTGTTCGCCGTAGGGGTCGTTATCTTCGGTGAACGTAGTGAAGGTCTGCACGGCCGCCTGGAGGAGTAGCTGGCGCTCAACGGGGGTACTCGCGCCGGCCGTGAAGAGCGTTTGACCGCGGCCGGTGCCGGTGATCCGGAAAGCGTCGTTGTCGCGGGCGATGTCGTGGGCGGTGGGCATGGGATGGAAGGGGCAAGGGGGAGGCTTACGAGCGGAAGAATTCGGCGAGCTCGTCGTAGTCGATGCGGTCGAGTGCATGCGTGAGGAGCGCGTAGGTCAGCGGATGACTGCCGCCGAGATCGTCGGCGACGGCCTCGGCGAGCGCGTCGCGGAGGATGGCGGCCGGTGCGCGCGCGGGGACGGCCGACTTCAGGAGCAAGTGGTAGTAGCGATGACTGAGGGCGGTTGCGGCGACGGCGGTTTCCCAGAGCGAGAACGTCGGCGCGGCGGGCGTGGTCGAGGTGGTCATACGGAAAGGGTTAAGAAACGAAACGTGTCGCGGGAGCCGCGGAAGCCGCGTGCGTGGGATTTGGTCAGCTCGTCGGATAGAGCTGATCGAGGAGTATCCACAGGAACTGTTCGCAGTCCGCGCACACGCGAACCGTCAGGGCGAATGCCGGCGCGCTGGGCAGGGCGAGGGCGTAGGTTTCGGCGTCTGTCGTGCCGAAGTCGTCATGTGCGAGGTGCGCGCATGCGCGGGTCTCGCAGGTGGCGACGCGCGCGCGCCGCTCGTCGGTGGTAATGGAGTGCGTCATACGAAAGGGATTAAGAAATTGAAAACCAGTTACGCGGCCGGACGAGCCGTGCAGGTCGCACACTCGCCCGCGTCGGAGAGGGGCAGCTCGGACGCGAAGCCTTCGGCGCCACAATTCCCGCAGGTGACCCATTCCTCGAGCGCGTCGTGCTCATTCAGCACATACGTTTTGTACGTGTCTTCGTCAGTCAGGAACACGAAACCGGAATTGGGATTGAACATGACGGTGGCGTGGTCGCCGAGTTCGACGGCGGCGGGAGCATCCGCCCAGGCGGTCAGCAGCAGGCCGGCTTCGGCGAGCTCGCGGCTCCCGAAGCGGGAAAGATCGGTGAGGGTGTCGGAGGAGGACATACACAAGGAAGGTGAAGGAATGGGGAGCGAGACGGCCGCGGTCGGGGCGCGCCTCGTGAGGAGACGCGCCGGACGGGGCGGGGCGGAACGCGCAACGCGTCCGCGGGGGCGGTCAGCAGGAGCAGCCGCCGCCGATGCAAGGGGTGCGCATGGAGGGTGAGGGGTTAAGAATAATTGGGGGACGTGTCCGGCGACGCGGCCAGCGCAACGGGCACGGCCGAGGGTACGCCGGAGGACGCGCCGAGCGGCGCGGCCGCGTGGCCATCGGGCGCGGTGTCGGGGGCATCGCCGACGGCAGGCAGATCGAGCGTCTCTAGGCGGAACGGCATGACGAGCGCGAAACCGTCGCGGGTCGTGTGGCTCAACGGATGCACCATCATTGGCCGGTCAGGGGCGTACACGTCGAGCAGGAGCAACGGACTCCCCAGCGCCTTGGCCACCCGTGCCAGTTGGGTCACGTCGAGGGCGAGGCGGACACGAGGCGCACCGGCCGGTAGTGTTCCGTTGAACGTGGGGAACGTCTCGCGCGTCGGGGGCCGTTCCTGCCGGATCCAACCGGCCGCGGTCGGGTAGCTCAAGGTGTCGGCGGTCGCCGTGACTTGATAGGTGTTCCACATATTCACTCAATTGTTTC
>Ga0315281_10005824_pt1 | contig 17586 bp, 14 predicted proteins | sample YL17G07_0_MG_FD_204540 | JGI IMG/M metagenome (GOLD analysis project Ga0315281, IMG submission 204540) | Sediment microbial communities from Yellowstone Lake, YNP, Wyoming, USA - YL17G07_0 | ecosystem: Environmental > Aquatic > Freshwater > Lake > Sediment | place: USA: Wyoming | collected...
TCCGATACCAGGCGCCCAGAGCGGTCCGGACCACAGCCGGATTTCGCTCACTCAATGTGACCTCAACGTAGCCGCCACGCAATCGAACGATTGGCGGCTTCTTTGTACCGACCGTGACTTTGAGGCGATACCGCCTGCCTAAGTAGAACAGCGACTCGCCGCTGACGTAGTCGCGAGGCAATACTTGGGCAAGCCGCCTTCGGATCGCGCTGACGTGGCCGTGTATCCAGCGTGCGCGCACTGCGACAGCTGTTCGAATCTGCTTGTCTGAAGCGCGTTCGGGAGCATCGACGAGCACGCGCCCGTCTGGCTCTACATGGATCGCAACCCGACCGCTCTTTCGTTCAGGTTGGCGGCGTACCGAATACCGGACCAATTCGTCGCCGTATCGAACGCTTTCCCTCATCCGCGACTGAGCCCCACGCGGGTGATCTGGATCACCTGCTCGACTACAGCCTTGGCGTTCTCCAGGCCGACCAGCGTATACAGATTCGGCAGCAGTCCCTTGCGTATCGCAGCTTCGATGTTCTGCGGGTTGAGGGAGTTCTCGGCAATCGCATCCCGGACCACGCGGTCGGTCGCGAGGGCCTGTTCGATCGCCTGCTGGCGATCGTCGTCGCTCAAGGACGCGAACGCTTCCTCACCCAGTACCAGCCTGATCGCGCCGTAATAGGCTTTTACGTGGCGGTTGTCGCCAAAGGCGTCCGGTACTCCGGGCGTTTCGCGTGCCTCGAGCTTTTCCTCGAACTCCTTGAATAGTGCGTACTGCTTCAACGGGTGGTCGAACATTGCCTCGGCTTCCGCGATGGCCTGTTTCAGCAGGTCGGCGAATACCTTCTGGGCGTAGGGGTCCTCGGCGAGGTCCTGCTCGATGGTCTTGCGCAGCCGGGTACGTATCAGGTCGGTTTCGTTGCGGGTTTTCTCCTCGGACCACTCCGCGGTCTCAGGAGACACGCCCAATTGGTGCACGAGATAAACGCCCTCGGGCTCGCGAACTTCCTTGCCGATCACCTGCTTGTCCACCAGCCGGCGGATCTGCTCTTCGTAGGTGCTGTAGTCCACCGTCTCCATCGCATCCTGCCGCGCGATCATGCGCAGGCTGGTGAAGAAGCGCAGGTCTTCCTTGTAGCGCACGATGAGCGCTTCGGAGAAGCTACGGTCCTCGAAGAAGCTGCGCGACGACAGCGCGGTTTGCAGGCAGAGGCCGAACGCGGTCAGTGCCGCGGAGAAGTCGTCCCTTAGCTTCTGGCGCTCGTCGTGGCTCTCGCCGCCCGGACCGGTGACGAGCTTCGGCATCAACACCTGCCGGTACTGCTCCGTGTCCTTTCTGTTTGTCACACCGGCAAAGAACGACCACAGCCGGTCGTGCAGGCCGGGAAGCTGCTTGTATTCCGTGCTGAACTGCCGGTACAGGCCATCGATGTCGGCGATGTCGTAGCCGCTCTGGGTATTGCTGGCCAGGTCCTGGTAGGCGCGTATGGCGGTGTCCAGTTCCTTGAGAATGCCGCGGTAGTCCACCAGCACGCCGTATCGCTTGGCATCGTGCAAGCGGTTCACGCGTGCGATGGCCTGGATCAAGTTGTGGCTCTCCAGCGGCTTGTCGATGTACAGCACCGTGTTGCGCGGTTCGTCGAAACCGGTGAGCAGCTTGTCCACCACGATCAGCAGGTCCGGGGCGCCATCGGTCGCGAAGTCCTGGAGAACCCTCTTCTCGTACCCCTCGGCGTCGCTGCCTACGTTCTGCTTCCACCACTTCTGCACCTCGGGCAGCTTTTCTTCGTCGACTTCGGTATTTCCCTCGCGCGTGTCCGGAGGTGAGATCACCACGGCGCTCGTTACAAGTCCGGTTTCGTCCAGCGCCTGCTTGTAGCGGATCGCTTCGCGCTTGGTGTCAGTGGCCACCTGACCTTTGAGGCCCATGCCAAGCTTCTTGATGTTGTCGTTGAAGTGGGTGGCGATGTCCCAGGCGATCAGTTCGATCCGGTTTGTCGCGCCGTAGATCGCGCCTTTGCGGTCGTACTTCTTCTTGAGGTCGGACTTCTGCTTGTCCGACAAGCCAGCGGTGATCTTCTCGAACCAGCGATTGACCGCTTCCTCGTTGATTTCCAGCTCGGGGACGCGCTCCTCGTAGAGCAGCGGCGCCACGGTCTCATCCTCCACCGCGCGTTGCATGGTGTAGGCGTGCACGATCGGGCCGAACTTGTTGGCGGTCTTCTCGTTCTTGAGCAGAGGCGTGCCGGTGAAGGCGACGTAGGCAGCACGGGGCAAGGCCTTGCGCATGCGCTCGTGAGTTTCCCCGCCATGGCTGCGGTGGCCCTCGTCCACCAGCACGATGAGATTGGGTGAGTCGTTACGGCACTCTGGCAGCTTCGATGCCGTGTTGAACTTGTGCACCAGCGTGAACAGGATCCGGTCCGTGCCGCTGCCGATGCGCCTGGCCAGATCCCGGCCGGAGGTGGCTTTGCTTTTCTCTCCTTCCTTCTTCGTTGCGATCATCGAACCGAACGCTCCTCCGGAAATGAAGTTCCGGGACAGCTGGTCTTCCAGGTCGATGCGGTCGGTCACCACCACCACGCGGCATTCCTTCAACTCATCCCGGAGCAGCAGGGCCTTGGTCAGAAACACCATCGTGAAGCTCTTGCCGGAGCCGGTGGTGTGCCAGATCACCCCTCCTTCGCGCCCGCCGTCGGGCCGGAACTGGCCGAGGCGCGCAAGCAGGGCGCGAATGCCGAAGAACTGCTGGTAGCGGGCGACGATCTTGCCCACCTTGCGGTCGAACAGGATGAAGCCACGCAGGAGTTCCAGCAGCCGCTTGGGGGTGAGCAGGCTCACCAGCAGGCGATCCTGGTCAGTGGGTAGCATCGGCTGCAACCACAACGATTCGAAGTACGCGCGCAGCTTCGCCGGCTTGCCCTCGAACAACGCCGCTTTTGCCTTGGGGTCGAGCGGCCGGTTCTTGATCTCGGCCATGTGCGCTTCGCTGAACTCTTCCTCCCGCCAGCGCGCCCAGAACTTCGCCGCCGTGTTCGTCGTGCCGAAGCGGCCATCCACCTGGCTGATCGACAGCAGAACCTGCGCATAGGCGAACAGATGGGGAATCTCGTCGTTCCGCTGGTTGCGCAAATGCTGGCTGATGCCCTCCTGCACCATGGCCTTGCTGTTCGTGTTCGACTCCGGCCGCTTGGCCTCGATCACCACCAGCGGAATGCCGTTCACATAGCAAACGATGTCCGGCAGACGCGAATGCGTGGCCTGCGCCGAGAGGACTTCAAGCTCCTCGGTCACGTCCCAGGTGTTGGCCTCCAGATTCGTCCAGTCGATCACCGCAACCGTGGGTTGATGCTTCTTCCCGTCCGACATGAACTCGGTGACGGTAATGCCGAACAGCAGCTTCGCGTACAACCGTTCGTTCGCTGGCAGGAGGCCTTCCCCAAGGTTGACCGCCGAGAGCTCGCGGACGATCTGATCGATACCGCTCGGCGACAGCGGGAACCACTCGCCTTTGTATTCAAAGCGTCGGGATTTGAGTACTTCGATCAGTCGAGGTTTGAGTAGGACTTCGCGAGTGGTACCGCGCATGACCAGGCACTGCGCCGTTGTCAGAAAGCGCCAGCCCAGGTTGCACAACAGGTGTAGCCCAGGAAAATGGGCACTGTATTGCTCGCGAGTCTGGGGGGGGCTGTCAATCATGCACAGACCTCGGTGTTACGTCCGGACAATCGAACTCGACGCCCGCCGGCTAGAAGCTGTTGCATGAGAACGCGCTTCTCAAGAACAAGCAGATCAATCTGCCGCTCCAATGCGAGTATGCGATCGTCCTGCGCATCAAGCATCGAAACAATCCTCTCTTGATCGGCCATGGACGGCGCGTTCATCAAGAGGTCCTCAACCTCTGCGGAGTTGATTGCGGGATAGTTGGATCCAGCAACAAGAGCGTTTAGCTGGCGCTGGATATCGTCCGAATACAGATAGTGATAGACGTAGCCGGAGTTGGTTCCCTCTCGGCAGGACAGAACCGCAAAACCGGTTGACGCAATGCAACCCCTTTGTGCTTCGGTAGTACGAGAGAAGCCCTTCAGATGTGGCCGAACTGTAGACATCAAGATGTCGCCAGGTCGAACGATCCGTCGTGCTCGAGAAGGCGCCGTCGAGAACTTATATAGAGAAAGATCGGAGGAAATCTTTCCTGCTTCAACGTCAGCGAGCGATATATAGCGAAACTCGAAGTCGCTCGAAGTCTCATTGGTAAGCGATTCCGCATCGACGTTGACGATCTCTCCAAGCGGAATTCTTTTCCACCCGAAATTCTTCCAGTCGGCAGGATGGTGGGGGGCAAAAACTAGCTTCATTAGAGCCTGTTTTTCCATTCTCGAAGCCAAGAGAAGAGAATCTGTCTGAGCAATTGCGCAATCCCAAGTATTTAATAGGCCGGCAATGCGCTGTTGTTCAGCAAGAGGCGGTATGTTGAACGGCCACCGCAACCAGTGCTCAATCCTAAAGAGCATCTTTTCTATGTGAACACCTACGCTTGAATGGAAACAGGTCTGCTGGAAGTATTTTGTTTCGGAAAGGTATCTCAGGAAGCCAAGATCAATTTCATCATCGGTCCCTAAGACTGCGTACTCGTTAGAGACAACTGCACCACCTAGTTCAGCCGGCACCAAGCCGCACGCTCCGTGCACGATTTGACGCTTGGAGATCAGGAAATCGCCCTGCTCGATAAAGTATTGCGAGGGTGTCTTGACCTCCGAGCCGCGTAGGACCTCGCGCTTCTCTACGCCGCCTCGTGATCGTTTCACGGTCACGAGTGTGTACTGGCGCTCGGACTCCAGAGATGCGGGGCGACGTATTTCATGAAGATGGGCACCCAAAGGCGTACGCCGCCAGCCCTTTGGGGTTGGTGAAAGCTTTGGAATTCCGGACTGCACTGATGCGGGATAGCCTCCGCGTTTCGACGATTCAAGATCGTCCGATGTAGTGGTAGTCAAGATAGCGTCTGGAGCAGCCATCGTTTAGCGACCTTCCCGCCGCTTTGGCTTGACGGCCTTCGAAAGCTGCTTCGTCTTACTGATCGCCTCTGCAAAGTGCTTCTCCACCGCACTCGGCGCATCAAGCAACGCCTGTCGGTATTTTTCGTACTCCAGGTGCGCTTTCTTCAAGGCTGCTTCGTTGCTGACTTTGCCGGCGTGAGTGAGGATGTCGCGCTCGGAGACGCGCAGGAAGTCGTCGAGCTTGCGAATCCAGTCGGCCATGGTCATGGCTCTGCGATTCGCGGCCTGTAGTTCGGCAAAGTCGAGGTACAGAGTGACGATGCGGTTGAGCGTGTCCAGCTCGTCAACGGCCAGGTAGTTCTTTGCAACCTCCGCATCGGTCTTGCGTGGGCGCGAGCCCTGCCAGCTGGTTAGCCCCATATGCGGACGGCCCGCATCGGCGCGCTGGACGATGACTTCCGCGGCGGTGCGGCCATGCGCGGCCCAGTGCATCTTGTTCTGCACGGTGGCAAAGAACTGTTGCGAGGCTTCGGCGCTTGGGTCGTAGTCGATGCTGGTGGCGTAGATCTCCAGCGCTTTGCGCCAGAACACTTTCTCGGAGCTGCGAATGTCGCGGATGCGCGCGAGCAGCTCATCGAAGTAGCGGCCGCCACCGGCAGCCTTGAGGCGCTCGTCGTCCATGGCGAAGCCCTTGATCAGGTATTCGCGCAGGCGCTGCGTGGCCCAGATGCGGAACTGGGTGCCCCGTTGGCTCTTGACCCGATAGCCGACGGAGATGATGACGTCCAGGTTGTAGTGCTCAATCTCTCGCTGAACGCTGCGAGCACCTTCGGATTGAACCGTTGCATAAAATGCAACGGTTGCTTCGCGGCTCAGTTCGCGCTCATCGAACACGTTTTTGATGTGGCGAGAAACTACCGATTTGTCTCGCCCGAACAGTTCACTCATCTGCGTGAGGCTGAGCCACACCGTTTCACCTGCCATGCGTACCTCGACGCGCGACTGGCCGTCCTCGGTCTGATACAGCAGGAATTCGGCGGGCGCGGGCTCAGCCATACTGGAACTCCTTCCGGCGCTCAGTGAACCGTACGATTGTTTCGTGCGGTTCGAACCTGTGACAGAACGTCACGATTTCATTTCCAGCGGCATCGCTATTCATACCCGAGCTCTTTCAGGTACACGGCCATCTGCTCTTCCAGCGTGGCCAGTTCTGCCTTGAGCTTCTGGCGCTCGGCGCGGACGGCGACGAGGTCGATCTCTTCCTCTTCCTCGAAGGTATCGACGTAGCGCGGGATGTTGAGGTTGAAGTCGTTCTCGGCGATCTCGGCCGGCGTGGCGAGGTAGGCGTACTTGTCCACGCTCTTCCGTGTGGCGGCGGTATCGAGGATGCGCTGCAGGTCCTGCTCGCGCAGGACATTCTGGTTCTTGGCGTCCTCGTAGTCGCGGCTGGCGTCGATGAACAGCACTTTGTCGTCGGTTTTCTTCTTGCGAAAAACGAGGACGGCGGCGGGGATGCCGGTGCCGTAGAAGAGCTTCTCCGGCAGGCCGATCACCGTATCGAGCAGGTTCTCCTCGATCAGCTTGCGGCGGATCTTGCCTTCAGCCGCGCCACGGAACAGCACGCCGTGCGGCACCACGACAGCCATGCGGCCGGTGCGAGGCTTCATGGTCTCGATCATGTGCAGAATGAACGCGTAGTCGCCCTTGGTGCGCGGCGGCACGCCGCGGCGAAAGCGACCGAACTTGTCCTTGTCGGCGCCTTCGAAGCCCCACTTCTCAAGCGAAAAAGGCGGATTGGCGACGACGATGTCGAAGTGCTTGAGGGCGGCGTCGCCATCCAGCAGCTTGGGATTGCGGATCGTGTCGCCCCACTCGACGCGGTGGTTGTCCTCGCCGTGCAGGAACATGTTCATCTTCGCCAGCGCCCAGGTGCTGCCGATGGCTTCCTGGCCGAAGAGCGCGTACTTGCGCGAGTCGTAGCGCTCGCGGACCAGCCGGCCGCACTTCATCAGGAGCGATCCAGAGCCGCAGGTGGGGTCGCAGATCTCGTCGCCTTCCTTCGGGGCCATCAGCCGCGCCATCAGGCTGGAAACCTCGGGGGGCGTGTAGAACTCACCGGCCTTCTTGCCGCTGGTGGAAGCGAAGTTCTTGATCAGGAACTCGTACGCGTTGCCGATGATGTCGAGCTTGCCGACCCGGCTGGGGCGCAGATTGAGCTCCGGCTTGGCGAAGTCTTCGAGCAGGTGGCGCAGGATGTCGTTCTTTTGTTGCTCGTCTCCGAGCTTATTGGAATTGAAGCTGATGTCCTGGAAAACATCCCGCAGCTTGCCGATGTTGGCGTCTTCGATCGCATGCAGTGCCTTGTCGATGCGCTCGCCGTTGCCGGGTTCATGACGCTTTGCGTGCAGGGCGTAGAAGCCTGCCGACGGCGGCAGCACGAAGCGCTCGTTCTTGAGCATTTCTTCGATTAGTTCCTTTTTGTCGCCGTACTCCGCCTTGTACTGGTCGTAGTGGTCCTGCCAGACGTCGGACAGGTACTTGAGGAACAGCATCGTCAGGACGTAGTCCTTGTAGATGCTCGAATCCACCGTGCCGCGGAAAGTGTCGCAGGCGGCCCAGACAGCGGCGTTGATGTCGTCCTGGCTGATAGGGGTGTCGGTCATGGATCGAGTTCTCGTCAGTGGTTCGATGAGCCTGCGGATTGAGATAGTTCGAATGCCAGTGTTTCGAGCTGCCGTTCGCGATTTCGAATGAGTGACGTAAACAGAGCGCGCTCGCGCAGCGCGAGACGGGCAAGCTGGGCGACTTTTTTCTGGTTGAGAATTGAAGGCACGCTGATCTGCAGAGCTTCGAGCTCTGGCCGGCGGATGCTCAACTGGCTTGATCCCTCGGCCGCCTTGCGCAACACCCGCTGAAGGGGAGGTTGATTAATCTGCCAGGCAAGGAACTCCGGCAAGACCGCCGGCGTGGACTTCAGTCGTAGATGAAAAAGGTGCGGCCCGCACACTGCTGAGCCCGGCACGGTGTCTAGGCACGTGGCGTAGTAGCGGTTCCCGCGCGCGACCAGGAGCAGGTCTCCGGGGATAAGCCAATCCGGATCTCGGCGCCCGGAAAGCTCGGTCCGAATGACATCGGCCCATTGGACGGTGCCGTCCAGAGCCAAGTCCCGCATCTGGACAACTCTGACCGGGCCTTCTGGGACCTGTTCGACGGGCCCCCGAAAGGGGTAACCCGCTCGAATTTCGGCAAGGTCACCCAGAAGCCTGATTTCAGCATCAATCATGATGACGCGAATTCTGCTTGCATTTATATACCGGGTCAATGTATAATTAATTGCGTCAATGATAATGATGCATTATTAAACAGGACAAAGAGGCTGTATATGGGCTACGAGATAGATTTCTTGCCAGTAGGCAATGGAGATAGCAGTGGCGATGCAATAGCAGTTCGCTGGGGAACGCCAGGTAACTACAAGGTGCTTATCTACGATGGCGGCACCTCGGATTCTGGGGAGGCGCTCGTCAATCACGTCAGACAGCACTATCAAACCGAGCGCGCAGACTACGTCGTCAGCTCACACCCCGACAACGACCATGCCTCAGGGCTTTCGGTGGTGCTTGAGGAATTGGAAGTCGGCGAACTCTGGATGCACCGGCCGTGGGAATACTCGTCGGTCATTCGGGACTACTTCCACGATGGTCGCCTCACGGACGAGAGCTTGGCCGAGCGGCTCAAGACGAAGATGCGCGCCGCATATGCCTTGGAGGAGTTGGCGACCGAGAAGGGCATCCCGATCCACGAGCCTTTCCAGGGATCGGCTATCGGTCCGTTCAATGTGCTGTCCCCCGAACGCGATTGGTATGTCCACGAACTGATCCCGGGGTTCGAGAAGTCTCCGAAGCAAAAGGCGGAGAAATCAACGACGAACGACATTCTTGCCGCCCTCGCGGAAGCGATTCGAATGGCGGGCGCGTGGATCGCGGAGACATGGAACGTGGAACTCCTCAGGGAAGACGTTGAGACTTCCTCGGAGAACGAAAGCAGCGTGATTCTGTTTGCCGATTTCGACGGGCGAGGCGTGTTGCTGACCGGCGACGCCGGCATTCAGGCACTGAACCGTGCAGCAGATTTTGCGGTGCTCTATGCCGTCGACCTGCCGACGCGCCTGAAGTTCGTGCAGGTGCCGCATCACGGTAGCCGGCACAATGTGTCTACGTCAGTGCTCAATCGGATCGTTGGTCCGCGCCGATTGGTGAACGACGGAACGTTTTCAAAGGCAGCGTATGTTTCGGCTGGGAAAGAGTCTACGACTCATCCGCGCAAGATGGTCATCAACGCGTTCATTCGCCGTGGCGCAAGTCCGGTCGCTACAAAAGGCTGGAACATCCGGCATAGCCATCAGATGCCGGATCGAGGTTGGGGACCGGCACCAGGACTTAGCTTCGCTTCGCAGGTCGAACCATGGGAATGACCGACAGCCTCTCCCGCCTCGCCGATCCCTACGACCGACAAGCGCGGCTGTATCCGGCGCTCCTCGCGATTGCGCCGGCTGTTCTCACGGCAAGTAGTCTGTATGGAGCGCATGCATCGCTTTTAACTTCGGGTACAGCCATTCTCGTGAGCTGCGGCATGATGTTTTGGCTCGCGAATATGGCCCGAGATCGAGGGAAAACGCTCGAACCGGAGTTGTTCAACACCTGGGGCGGAAAACCATCCGTTCAGCTTCTCCGGCACAGGAACCTACAAGTTGATGCGGTGACGAAGCAGCGATACCACGCTGCGTTGAGCAGCGGGATGCGAATCGAGTTTCCTTCGCCAGCTTTCGAAGAAAGGGATTCTGCCCGCGCGGATGCGGTCTACGAGTCCGCGACCAAGTGGTTGCTTGAGAGAACCCGCGACACGCGCCGCTACGCGCTGCTGTTCAAGGAGAACATTTCGTACGGCTTTCGGCGGAACATGCTGGGCCTACGGTCGTATGGAGCGGGCATTTCAACAATCGCACTTGCATGGGCGGTGGCCGCAAGTGGACTTGTGCAAGCCAATTATTCCATCGTCGAACTTCGCCGTATCTTGGATATCCCTCCGACTAACCTGATCGCAATCGTAGGATCGGGATTGCTTTTGGTGATGTGGCTGACAGGCACGACGAAAGGCCGAGTAAAGATCGCTGCATTTGCTTACGCGGAGCGGCTTCTCGCAGCATGCGAGTCATTCAACGAAGCGCAACCAACTGCTAGAACGATCAAGAAATCGAAAGCCAAAACGTGAGCATCAAGCCTTGAACGCCTCGCGCGCGGCGGTCAGCGTGGCATCGATCTCCGCCGCACCGTGCGACGCAGACACGAATCCCGCCTCATACGCCGATGGCGCCAGGTACACACCGCGCTCAAGCATGTGGTGGAAGAATTTGTTGAAGAGGTCCTTGTCGCACTGCATCACTTCGGCGAAGCTGGTCGGTGGCGCGGCGCGGAAATAGAGGCCGAACATACTGCCGATCGATTGTGCCGAGAACACCACGTTTGCCTTGCGGGCTTCCGCGATCAGGCCTTCGATCAGCGATTGCGTGGTTGCTTCGATCTTCGGTTGAAAATCTTTTTCTTCAACAAGCTTCAACGTCGCCAATCCCGCTGCGACGGCGACAGGATTGCCTGACAGCGTTCCCGCCTGGTACACGGGCCCGAGCGGCGCGATCTTCTCCATGATTTCGCGCTTGCCGCCGAAAGCGCCCACCGGCAGCCCGCCGCCGATGACTTTTCCCAGGGTCGTGAGGTCCGGCTTGATGCCGTAGCGCGCCTGCGCGCCGCCCAGCGCAACGCGAAAGCCCGTCATCACTTCATCGAAAATGAGCACCGCGCCATGCCGGGTGCAGTTTTCGCGCAGCGATTCCAGGAAGCCGGGCTTGGGCAGGACCAGGTTCATGTTGCCGGCGACCGGTTCCACGATCACGCAGGCGATCTGGGAACCTTTCTCCTTGAAAATCTTTTCAATCTGACCGGTGTCGTTGAAGTCGAGCACCAACGTGTGCGCGGCGGTTTCAGGCGGCACGCCCGCGGAACTCGGGTTGCCGAAGGTGAGCGCACCGGAGCCGGCTTTTACCAGCAGGCTGTCGGCATGGCCGTGATAGCAGCCTTCGAACTTGACGATCAGGCTGCGCCCCGTATGGCCGCGCGCGAGGCGGATCGCGGACATCGTCGCCTCGGTGCCCGAGGAGACGAGGCGGACCATTTCCACCGAGGGGACCAGGCGGCAGATCGCCTCGGCCAGGTCGATCTCGCTTTCAGTCGGCGCGCCGAAGGAAAGCGCGCGCGCCGCCGCCGCCTGCACGGCCTCGACCACTTGCGGATGGGTGTGGCCGAGCACCATCGGGCCCCAGGAGCCGACGTAATCAATGTAGCGCTTGTCGTCCGCGTCCCAGAGGTAGGCGCCCGAGGCGCGCTCCAAAAAAGGCGGCGTGCCGCCGACGGCGCGGAACGCGCGCACCGGCGAGTTCACGCCCGCGGGGATATGCTCCCGCGCGCGCTCGAACAAGGCTTCATTGCGTGTGGTCATGTTTGAATAGCTTACCGTAGGCGCGCGCCCTTTCGGCGATGTCCGGCGCTTCGAACAGGTCCGAGATCACCGCCAGGCAGTCGGCGCCTGCGCCGAGCAGCTGCGGCGCGTTGTGCCGCGTGATGCCGCCGATCGCCACCAGCGGCACGCCGAGCGTGCGCGCCTGGCCAAACAGAGCGAGCGGCGCGCGCACCGCCCCAGGTTTGGTGGGGGAGGGGAATACGCTGCCGAAGGCAACGTAATCGGCGCCTGCGGCGACCGCGGCGCGGGCCGCGGAGAGCGAGTTGTAGCAGGAGGCGCCGAGCAATCTGCCGCCGAGTCTTGCACGCGCGGCGGCGAGTTCGCCATCGTCGCGCCCGAGGTGCACGCCGTCGGCGCCGCATTCCAGCGCGAGTTCGACGTTGTCGTTGACGACGAACGGCACAGCGCGATCCCGGCACATGCGGGCAAGGGCTTTCGCTTCGTCAATACGCTGCTTGCTCTTGCTCCGGTACTGCAACATGGCGATACCGCCTTCGAGCGCTTGCACGACGCTGCGCAGCAGCGTTTCGGAGTCTGCGAACTCCGGCGTGATGGCGTACAGCCCGCGCAGCTTCATCGGGATTCGAAAAAGCGATTGGGAATGACCTGCCCATGCCCCGGAGAGAACCCGGCGGCAAGCGCTTTCCAGGTGTATTCCTGGGCTTGCTGGACCGCGCGCTCTACCTCCAGCCCCTTGGCAAGCAGGGCAGCGATCGCGGCGGCGAGCGTGCAGCCGGAGCCGTGATAGCTCCCGGGCAGGCGCGGCCAGCGATCTTCGCGCACCACGCCGCGCGTGCTGTAGAGTGTGTTGACCACCTCTGCACCCGTCTCGTGCGTGCCCGTTACGAGCACATACTTGCAGCCAAGCTTCGCAAGCGTACGCGCGCATTCGGGGAGATTTGCATCCGGCGCTGCGCCGGCCAGCCGACGGGCCTCCAAGCTGTTGGGCGTCAGCACCGTCGTGCGTGGCAGGAGCGCGCTGCGCAATACCTGCATCGTTTCGGCATCCGCGAGCGCATCGCCCCGGCCGGAGGCGAGCACTGGATCGAGCACCATGGCAGCGCGTGGATGTTCGGCGAGGATGGTGGCGATGACTTGTGCATTGGGCGCCGAGCCAAGCACGCCGAGCTTGAACGCGGCAACCGGTATGTCCGCGAGGATGAGGCGCGCCTGGCGCTCGACCCATGCCGGCTCGAGCGCAAGCAGGCTTTCGACGCCCCGCGTGTCCTGCACCGTGAGACCGGTGAGCACCGACAGTGGATGGCAGCCGAGACTCGCGAGCGTGAGCAGGTCCGCCTGCAGGCCTGCACCGCCGGTCGGATCGGAAGCGGCAAAGGCAAGTACCACAGGAGGTGACGACGACATGCGCTATTATCCGGGGCAATTTTACCGTCCCGCCACCAATGACCGAACAGCAAGTGCAATTCAAGACATGGATGTGCCTGATCTGCGGTTGGGTCTACGACGAGGCCGCCGGCATTCCTGGAGAAGGAATCGCAGCGGGCACGCGCTGGGAGGATGTGCCGATGAACTGGACCTGTCCGGAGTGCGGCGCGCGCAAGGACGACTTCGAAATGATGGAGATCTGAGCGCTCAGCCCTTGAATGCCGCGGCGAAGCGCCCGCCGAGCGCCTTCAGGCGCCCCAGGATCGATTGCTCGGCGGCGCTGCGCTTGCCGGCCTTGGCCGATTCAGTGCGCAGCAGCGCGGGCGATCTGGCGAGACGCGCATAGCGGCCGAGCGCCGCCAGCAGCGCGCCATGCAGCAGCGCGAAATTCACCGGCTTTTTCAGGAAGCGGTAAATCCGCGCCTCATTGATCAGGCTGATGATCAGTTCGGAGTCCGAGGCCGCCGATACCGTAATCAACTGGGTTTGCGGCGAGCTTTTTTTCAGGATTCGCAGCAGTATCGCCGGGTCGTTGGCGCGCAGGTCGAGGTCGCAAACCATGGCCGCTATTTCTTCCGCCGCGAGAATTTCCAGCGCCGCGTCCACGTTCGCGGCCTCGTGCACCTTGTAGGAGTCCTTCGCCAGTTCGCGCACCGCGCGTGCGAGCGCCGCCTCGCCAAGGACCAGAACCGCCGCGTTCGAGGGCAGCGTGGGGGCGGGCCCTGCCGCCGCCGCCTCCAGCGCGATTGCTACGTCGACCGCTTCGGCGATAGTCGCGCGCAGGTCCTCCTCCTGCCAGGGCTTGGAGACGAAGCGGAACACCTCGCTCTCGTTCACTGAACCGACGATTGCCGCGAGGTCCGAGTAACCGGTGAGCAGCAGGCGCACGGCTCCCGGCGCGATGCCCTTCGCCTGGCGCAAAAGTTCCACACCCGGCATCCCGGGCATGCGCTGGTCGCTTACCAGCACGTGAAAGCGCCGCGCGTGCAGCCGCTCGAGCGCTGCGGTGCCGCTGTTCGCGACTTCGACGTCGTAGGTGTCGCGGAAAAGATAGCCCAGCGCGCTCAGCACCCGTTCTTCGTCGTCTACGAAAAGCACCCCCGGCCTGCGCACTGCCGGCTTGGCGGGCGCTGCTTTGATTGAAGTACCCAAGGCGCGGCGCAGAGCACCCACATTTCCGGCGATGCCTGAAAGCGGCGGCGGCATCGTGGTGCTGGCCACGGCCGCGGTGCCGCCGGGAAACGCATTGCGCAGCGCATCGAGAAATTCGCGCGCACCGCGGTAACGGTTCTGCGGCTTCTTGGCCAGCGCCTTCGCAAGAACCATGTCGATAGTAACCGGCAGGCGTGGCTCGTACGTGGAGGCAGGCGGTGGCGGATCCTGGAGGATCTGGCGCATCAGATTGGCGCCCTGGCCGTCGAACGGCGGGTGTCCGCACAGCACCTCGTAGACGATCACGCCGGCGGAATAGATGTCCGTGCGCTCGTCGATTTCGCGCCCTTCGTGCTGCTCCGGGGCCATGTAGAAGGGCGTGCCGAGCACTTCGCCCTGCTGCGTCAGCTGCGAGCTCCCGATGCGCGCAATGCCGAAATCGCTGATCTTCGCCTCGCCCATGCTGCTGATGAGGATATTTCCGGGCTTGAGACCGCGATGAACGACGCCATGGCTGTGCGAGTAGTCGAGCGCCTCAAGCAGTTGCTCCAGGACCGAGGGCAGCCTGGACAGATCGGGCCGCCAGCCGCCGAGCAGGTGATCGCGCAACGAACGCCCTTCGACCAGTTCCATGGCGATCCAGGCGAAGTCGTCGTCTTCGCCGTATTCATAGATGGCGACCACGTTGGGATGCTGCAGGCTGCCGGCGGCTTGCGCCGCCCGCTTGAACCGTTCCAGGATCTGCGATGCCTCGCGCGCGTCGAGGTCGGCCTTGCGGATGACTTTGAGCGCCGAGGCGCGTTTGATGACCGGATCGAGGCCGCGATAGACGATTGCCGTCCCGCCGCGACCTAATTCGCCCGAGAGCTCGTACCTGCCGATCCGGCCGGGCGTCATGCAGCGCTAGGCGGCGGGCGCCGCGGGCGGGTTGATCGGCAGCACCACGGTGAAACGTGTGCCCGCGCCTGGCTTGGACTGGACTTCGAGCTTGCCGCCGTGGTTTTCGATGATCTTGTAGCTGACCGAGAGCCCCAGCCCGGTTCCCTTGCCGATCGCCTTGGTGGTGAAGAACGGATCGAAGATTTTCGGCAGCACGTCGGCCGGAATGCCTGAACCGTTGTCGGTCACTTCCACGGCAACGTGCGCCGCGCCGCGCATCCCGGTGCGCACCGTGATCGTGCCCTCGCCCTCGCGGGTCGCCTGCGCGGCGTTGGAGAGCAGGTTCAGGATCACCTGGTTGATCTGCGATGGTGAACAGGTGATGGGCGGTATCGCGCCGAACTCCCGGCGCACGATCCGGTTCTGGAGTTGCGCCTGGCCGATGCGAATCGCGCTGTCGATGCCCTCGTGCAGGTCGAATTCGCCAACCATGCCGCGGTCGAGACGGCTGAAGTTCTTCAGGTTGGTAACGATCTCGGAAATCTGGCCGATGCCGAACAGGCCGTCCTTCACCAGCCGCTCGAGTGCTTCGAGCGCATCGCCGCCTGCGGTCTTACCCTTCAGCCCCTCGACCAGCGCGCGCACCTGGGCGAACTGGGCGGCGAGCGCGGTTTCATCGGCGCTCTCTGAGGAGAGCAGCGTAAGCAGGCGATCGGCCGCGGCGGCAAGGCGCCCGACCCCGGGGACGCTTTTTCCCACCGCCTCCAGGCTCGACTTCACATAGGCCAGAGGCGTGTTCACCTCGTGCGCGATGCCGGCCACCATCTGGCCCAGCGAGGACATCTTCTCGCTCTGGATCAGCATTGCCTCGGATTCCTTGAGCTTGACGAGCGCGCCGGAGAGTTCGCGTGTGCGGTCCTTCACGCGTGCTTCGAGGCTCTCGTTGGCCTCCCGCAGCTGGCGACTGCGCAGGTCGAGGCTCCAGACCAGGAACGCGAGCACCGCGAGCAAGAAACCGGAGTAACAGAGCAGGCCGACACGGTAGATCTCCGTCTGCGTGAGCGCCTCGTCGAACACCCGGTCGATGGCGCGCGCGAGAGTGTCAAGGCGCGGACCGGTGGAAGAGAACCAGGCCTGCTCGAACATCGCGTCGGCGATAGCCTGAAATTCCGCGATTTTTACCTCCCCCCCGGGTTCGGCGCCCCGCGCCCCGGCGAGCGCTGCCTGGGCCTCGGCAAAGCGCGCCATCAGGGCGCCCTTGTCCTCGAATGCGCGCTTGAGTTGCGCCAGTTCGCGGCCGACCGGAGGATTGCCCAAGCGCAGCGCCCGAACTTCGAGCGTTGCATAGGCGAGCCGGTAGCGAGGCGAACGCGCGGAAAGAGACGGGGACGGGACAGGCGCCGCGCCGCGGGCAGACAGCCGTGCGTTCACCAATTGCTGGTTCCAGCCGGTGTCCGCCGCGCGCAGCTCGGCAAGTGCCGTACGCGCCCCATCCACCGCGGCGAGGTCCACCGAGCTTGACTGCCAGTAAAAGAAAGCCCAGCCTCCGGCCAGAACCAGCGCCATGAAACCATAGCCGATGATGCGGATGATGCGCATGAAGATCCGAGCCTTCCACGGGAGCTGGATTCGGGTTCCCCGAGGGCGGCCGAGTATACCGGCGGCAGGGCGGACGATGCGCTAAAATAGCGGCAAGCGTGCTCTCGATCAATCTGACGAATCACTTCCTGATCGCCATGCCCAACATGGCCGATCCGTACTTTGCGAAGTCACTGACCTACGTCTGCGAGCACAACGATCAGGGCGCGCTCGGCATTGTGGTCAACCGCCCCATCGACATGAACCTGCAGGCGCTGTTCGAGCGCCTCTCCCTTAGCCTCAAGGATCCTTCTCTCGCCGACGCCCCTGTCTATTTCGGCGGCCCGGTGCAGACCGATCGCGGCTTCGTGTTGCACCTGCCCGCGGGCGACTGGCAGGCGACATTGAAAGTAAGCAGCGGGGTGCGCGACACCATCGGCCTCACCACCTCCAAGGACATTCTGGAAGCGGTCGGCCGCGGCGAGGGTCCTTCGAAGATGCTGGTGTCGCTAGGCTATGCCGGCTGGTCGGCGGGGCAGATCGAGCACGAGCTGACGCAGAACGCCTGGCTCACTGTCGAGGCCAAGGACGCCATCCTGTTCGACATTCCGGCCGATGAGCGCCTGCCCGCGGCGATGCAGTTGCTGGGGGTCGATTACGCACGGCTCGCCGACCAGGCGGGACATGCCTGACCAGGTCAGCCGTACAACCGCGCGTACCGTCCTTGCGTTCGACTTCGGATTGCAGCGTATTGGCGTCGCGGTGGGCGAAGCCGAGCTCGGCACCGCGCATCCCCTGCAGGGCGTCGCTGCGCGCAGCCAGCCCGGCCGCCTCACCGCGATCGAGCAACTGGTGAAAGAGTGGCGGCCTTCGCTGCTGGTCGTCGGGCGTCCGCTCGGCGAGGACGGCGCGCCGCACGAGATGACGCGCCGGGCCGAACGCTTTGCCCGCCAGCTGAACGGCCGCTTCCGGCTGCCGGTAGCGATGGTTGACGAGCGCTACAGCTCCTCCGAGGCCGAAAGCCGCATGC
>Ga0315281_10005825_pt1 | contig 17585 bp, 16 predicted proteins | sample YL17G07_0_MG_FD_204540 | JGI IMG/M metagenome (GOLD analysis project Ga0315281, IMG submission 204540) | Sediment microbial communities from Yellowstone Lake, YNP, Wyoming, USA - YL17G07_0 | ecosystem: Environmental > Aquatic > Freshwater > Lake > Sediment | place: USA: Wyoming | collected...
TTGTGATAGAATTCTGCATGACCTGCCTCCTTATTTGTGGCTCTGTATTGGACTCCATATAAGCCCAGTATAACCCACGGTGACAAGGGGCAGGTCACTTTTTCAACTGTCAACCATTATGTCTATAAATCTATCCTTGGACCAAACGCTGTAAATAAAAAAAGTGTTAGGGGAAAAGATGGAACAAAACACCTCCAGTTCACTGGCCCTGAATGTCATGAGCGAGTTTGCCGATCTGACCGGGCTCCTCTCGGACAGTAAAGCGCCGCGGCGCTACTTGTGGACAGACGCTTTTGCCGTCTGCAACTTCCTGGGGCTTTATTGTCAGACAGGTGATGAACAATACAAGAAGCTCGCGCTGCACCTCATCGATCAGGTCCATTTCAAACTCGGACGACACCGCGACGATGACCCCAGGACCGGCTGGATCAGCGGCCTCAGTGAACAGGAAGGCGGATTGCACCCTACAAAAGGCGGGTTACGGATCGGCAAGGGCATGAACGAGCGCGGGCCCGGTGATCCCTATGATGAACAGTTGGAATGGGACCGGGATGGACAGTACTATCATTACCTGACGAAGTGGATGCACGCTCTCAATAAAGCAAGCAGAGTCACGGGAGATCCAACCTGCAACAGATGGGCGATCGAACTTGCGAAAACCGCTCACGCCAGGTTCACCTATGTACCTTCGTCCGGCGGTCAGAAACGCATGCACTGGAAAATGAGCATTGACCTCTCGCATCCGCTTGTAGCCTCGATGGGGCAGCACGATCCTCTCGACGGATTCATCACGTATCTCCAACTTCAGTCGACCGCGGAAAAAGATTCTGATAGATCAACACGGTCAGACCTCAGCGCAGAGCTCAAAGACATGGCCGAAATGTGTGAAAGAAAAAGTTGGGTAACGGATGACCCCCTGGGTATCGGCGAACTCTTGAGTTCCGCATGCAAATTGGCTCAATTGATAATGATCGAAGGTCTTGATCAAGCCGAACTTCTGGATGCCCTCCTGGAGACTTCCCTGGTCGGTTTGCAATCCTATGCACGGGAAAGGAATCCCTTGAAGCTTCCTGCTGATTACCGGCTCGCATTTCGGGAACTGGGCTTGTCCATTGGATTATGCGCAATTGAGAAGTTGCCGGGACTGATCAAGCAAACTCCACCCGATTTTAAAATGAGACAGCGATTTCTTTCACGGACCGAAAGCCTGATGCGGTATATGCCTCTTCGTGACGTTATTGAGACTTTTTGGCTTGAACCTGCAAACAGACGGGCGAGCTCCTGGAGGGAGCATCGGGATATCAACATGGTGATGTTTGCAACCAGTCTGGCCCCTGATGGGTATCTCAGCCTTGGCTAAGGCAACGGGGTCTTTGCCCGGAAACCCATGCTTGACATGTATGGGGTTTTCAACAGAAGCGTGAAGCAGGGAAAAGTTGATACGGAACATGCTCCCCTCACGGCCGCTTCCCGGCTGCAAGCCGCGAAGCCACGCGTCCTTCCTGTGTGCGCACCTTTTTTTCTATAATCAAAAACCCGGCGCTCATTTATATTATTAATAGGCAAAATTCTTGACAAGTGCGGGACGTTGTGATAATTTTTTTAGACTTCAGAACGTGAATTTTCCTTTCTCTGCTGAATAAAAAGAGGCCATTGCACGTATGATAGATATTAACATCACGCTCCTTTGGCAGCTCGCCAACTTCATCGTGCTGCTTATTGCGCTTAATTTTATCCTCTTCAAGCCCATCCGGCGGGTCATGCTGGAGCGCGAGCAGGGCATCAGTTCCGCGTTGGGCGATGTCAAGGCCGCGCAGGAGCGCATGCAGGCGATCCTGGAGCAATATAATGCATCACTGGCCGAGGCAAAGCAAAAGGCCGCAACAACCTACAATACCGTTTATCAGCAGGGCCTCGACGCCCAGCGTGACCTGATCTCCGCGGAGCGCGCCAAGGCGGCCGAATTGCTGGACAAAGCGCGGAAAGAGCTCGCGGCGGCGTCCGCAACGGCCCGGGCCGACCTGAGGAAAGACGCGGAGCGGCTGTCGCGGGAAATTACCTCCAAACTGCTCGGAAGGGCGGTTTAGAATCAGCGCGGAGCTCATAGCGGAGAGTTCAGAGAAAATCCAAATCATGAAAAGTATAACAAAAATCTTTGCTTTCGCATCCCGTCTGGCGGGAACATGTTTGCTCGCAACGAGCGTATTTGCCGAGGAAGCGGCCAACGAAGGTCATGAAGCGATCACCTTCATGGGCGACTGGCTGCCGCGACTGGTCAATTTTGCCATCATTGCGTCGGTCGTCGTTTATTTCGCCAGAAAGCCGATCAGTGATTTCTTTACAAACCGGTCCGCCGAGATCGCAAAGGCCATGCAGAACTCGCGCGAGGCGCGTGAGCGCGCCGTGGCCGCCCTCGCGGACATGGAGCAAAAGATCAAGGAGCTGGAGGCGGAGACGGGTAGGTTGGTCGCCGAGGCCCAGTCCCGCGGCGAGAAGGACAGGCAGGCGCTCGTTGAGGAAGGCGGGAAGGTCGCACAGGATGTTCAGGCCCAGGTCAAACAGGGCATTGATATGGAGCTCCACAAGGCAATGACCGCGCTCGCGGCCGAGGCGTCGCTCCTTTCCCTCGACCTTGCGGAAGGCAGGATCAAAGAAAAGATCAGCAATCAGGACCATGAGCGCATAGTGAAGGAATACATCTCCAAAGTGGGAGGCCGGGCTTGATTCGGATCATCGCGAAGAGATATGCCAAAGCCCTCGTGCAGCTTGCCGAGGAACAGAAGACCGTTGACAAGACCAGGGACGACCTTGCCGCGTTCACGAACGCCGTGGGTTCTTTGCCTGCGCTACAGAAGCTTTTTGCAAGCCCTGTCTTTACTCCCGAGAACAAGAAAGCCGTCATCAGGGAACTGGCGGTCAAGCTGAGCATGCAACCGACCACCCAGAGGTTCGTGGAGCACCTGGCGGAAACGGGCAGGATCAGATATGTCAGGGACATGTACGAGGCCTTCCAGGAGATACTGGCCGAGCGCACGAATCGCGCCATGGCGCGGTTGACCACTGCCGCGGCAATTAATTCCACGGACCTGACGGAGATCAAGAAAAAACTTGAGGCGCTCACCGGCAAGCAGGTTGACGTCGACGCCCAGGTGGATGCATCTCTTATCGGCGGGGCCAGGGCGCAGATCGGAAGCACGGTCTACGACGGGTCCATCAAGAACCAGCTTTCCAAGATGCGGGAACAGTTGATGAATTAATAAACCAGTTGTCAGTAGTCAGGAGTCAGTAGTCAGGTGGGAACATGATAGTTTCTTCCGACTCCTGATCTTCCGGCTCCTGGCCCCTGAATTTCACGAGGTGTAAAAAATGCAGATCAAGGCACAGGAAATCAGCGAGATCATAAAAAAGAAGATATCCGATTTCGAAAAGACCGTTGAGGTCGCCGAAGTCGGCACGGTGCTCACCGTCGGCGACGGTATCGCCAAGATCTTCGGTCTCGACAATGTCATGTCAGGCGAGCTCCTGGAATTCCCGGGCAACGTCATGGGCATGGCGCTCAACCTTGAAGAAGAGAACGTTGGCGCGGTGCTCATGGGCGACGACTCCAAGATCCGCGAAGGGGACATCGTGAAGCGGACCAAGAGGATCGCCGAAGTCCCCGTGGGCGACGCCATCATCGGCCGCGTGGTGGACGGCATCGGCCAGCCCATCGACGGCAAGGGCCCCATCGCTTCCAAGGAGTTCCGCCACATCGAAGTGATCGCGCCGGGCATCGTAAAGCGCCAGTCGGTGCGCGAGTCGCTCCAGACCGGCATCAAGGCCATTGACGCCATGATCCCGATCGGACGCGGACAGCGAGAGCTCATCATCGGCGACCGCCAGACCGGCAAGACCGCCGTGGCCATCGACACGATCATCAACCAGAAGGGCCAGAACGTCATCTGCATCTATGTAGCCATCGGCCAGAAGCGTTCCACGGTCGCGCAGGTGGTCAAGACCCTGACGGAACATGGCGCAATGGACTACACCATCATCGTCTCGGCCACGGCCTCGGACCCGGCGCCGCTCCAGTTCATCGCACCCTACACGGGCGCCACCATCGGAGAATATTTTCGCGACAAAGGCGGCCACGCCCTGATCGTGTATGACGATCTGTCGAAGCAGGCCACGGCCTATCGCCAGCTATCGCTGCTCCTTCGCCGTCCTCCGGGCCGCGAGGCATACCCCGGCGACGTGTTCTATCTCCATTCCCGTCTGCTTGAACGCGCGGCGAAACTGTCCGACAAGCTGGGCGGCGGATCGCTCACGGCGCTCCCGATCATCGAGACCCAGGCCGGCGACGTGTCCGCCTACATCCCGACGAACGTGATCTCCATTACCGACGGACAGATATTCCTCGAGTCCGACCTGTTCTACTCCGGCGTGCGGCCGGCCATCAACGTGGGTATTTCGGTATCGCGCGTGGGCGGCAGCGCACAGATCAAGGCCATGAAGCAGGTGGCCGGCACGCTCCGCCTCGACCTTGCGCAATACCGCGAACTCGCGGCCTTTGCCCAGTTCGGCAGCGACCTCGATAAGGCCACGTTGGCCCAGTTGAGCCGTGGTCAGCGGATGGTCGAGCTCCTGAAACAGGACCAGTACTCACCGCTCCCGGTCGAGCAGCAGGTCCTGGTGATCTTCACGGGGACCAACGGTTATGTGGATGAAGTGCCGGTGCATGCCGTGAGGAAGTTCGAGGCCGAGCTTCTGCGGTTCGCGACGAGCAAGCACCAGTCTCTGCTTGACGACATCAAGGGCAAGAAACAGCTCGACGACGACCTCAAGGCGCGCATTAAAAGCGTTGTCGAGGAATTCAAGAAGACATTCACGGCGTAAACACTTTCACCGCAGAGGACGCAGAGACTGCGGAGAAAAGATTTAATATTCAGGGCTTGACTCAAATCTGCGTACTCAGCGATCTCAGCGGTAAAAAGGTTTGAAAAGGATTTTTCATGCCCAGCTTACGAGACATTAAAAGAAAAATAACGAGCGTCAGGAAGACCCAGCAGATCACCAAGGCCATGAAGATGGTGGCGGCCGCCAAGCTCCGGCGCGCGCAGGACCGCGTGATCGCCGCGAGGCCCTACTCGCGCAAGATGCTTGCCGTGATCGCGAATCTCGCGGGCCGCGTTGAGCGGGCGCAGCATCCGCTCCTTGCCAAACGGGAACCCAAGCAGGTGAAGTTTCTCGTGCTGACCTCTGACCGCGGGCTCTGCGGCGCGTACAATACCAATATCCTGCGCAAAGCGGTCGAGGTGGTCAGGCAGTTCAAGGCCGAAGGCAAGGACGTGAAGGTGAATGTCGTGGGCCGCAAAGGCCGCGACTTTTTCCGCAAACGTCCCGGATACACCCTGGGCAAGGTGTGGTCTGAACTCGGCATGATCGACTATGAGAAGGCGGCCGATGTGGGCAAAAACATTGTTGAACGCTTCGCCGCCGGCGATGCCGACGAGGTTTATCTTCTTTACAACGAGTTCAAGAGCGTGATGCAGCAGAAAGTCACTATCGAGAAGCTTCTGCCCGTGGAACCGCCGGCCGAGGCGGACCCGTTCATGGCCGCTGTCGACTATCTGTATGAGCCTACAGCTGAAGCGATCCTCAGTTCAATCCTGCCCAAGCACGTCGAGGTGCAGGTATACCGAGCGATGCTTGAGAGCCAGGCAAGCGAGATGGGCTCGCGGATGACCGCCATGGACTCGGCCACGCGGAATGCCAAGGACATGATCGAAAGGCTCACGCTTAAGTTCAACAAGCAGCGCCAGGCCGCGATCACCAAGGAAATATCCGAGATCGTCGGAGGCGCGGAAGCGTTAAAATAGTTTAAAGTTCACGGTTTAAAGTTGGGGACCGGCCCCGGTCGGTTGCAGGGAAATCATCAAATTGGCGTAATAGTATCCACAGGGGGGTATCAATGAGCACAGGGAAAATAGTACAGGTGATGGGCGCGGTGGTGGACTGCGAGTTCCCCGTCGGGGACCTGCCCCATTTGATGAACGCGCTTCGGATCGATCAGGCGGAAGATAAGAACCTCGGAACTCCCGAGACTCATCTGACGCTTGAGGTCGCGCTTCACCTCGGCGAGAACCGGGTGCGTACAGTGGCCATGTCTTCCACCGACGGTCTCATGCGCGGCATGAAGGTGAACGACACCGGCAAGCCTATTTCCATGCCTGTGGGCAAGGAAGTGCTCGGCCGCATCATGAACGTGATCGGAGAGCCGGTGGACGAGCTGGGACCGATCACGACCAAGGACACCCTTCCTATTCACCGTTCCGCGCCGATGCTTGAGGAATTGGACCCCTCGAAGGTGCTTTTCGAAACCGGCATCAAGGTCATCGACCTCCTCGCCCCGTATACCAAGGGCGGCAAGACCGGCCTCTTCGGCGGCGCGGGCGTGGGCAAGACCGTGCTTATCATGGAGCTTATCAACAACGTCGCAAAGCAGCACGGCGGCTACTCCGTGTTCGCGGGAGTGGGCGAGCGCACCCGTGAAGGAAACGACCTTTGGGCGGAAATGAAGGAATCGGGTGTTATTAACCGGACCGCTTTGGTCTATGGCCAGATGAACGAGCCGCCTGGAGCGAGGCTCCGCGTCGGTCTCTCGGCCTTGACCGTGGCCGAATATTTCCGCGATACCATGGGACAGGATGTGCTCCTGTTCGTTGACAACATATTCCGTTTCACCCAGGCCGGCTCCGAGGTGTCGGCGCTGCTCGGCCGTATGCCGTCGGCCGTGGGATACCAGCCGACTCTCGGCACCGAAATGGGCGCCCTCCAGGAGCGCATTACCTCCACGAAAAAAGGGTCGATCACCTCGGTGCAGGCCATTTACGTGCCTGCCGACGATCTGACCGATCCTGCGCCGGCAACGGCGTTCGCGCACCTCGATGCCACCACGGTGCTTTCGCGCCAGATCTCGGAGCTGGGCATCTACCCGGCGGTTGACCCCCTTGATTCGACGTCCCGTATCATGGATCCCCACGTGGTCGGAGCGGAGCATTACGCTGTCGCGCAAAGGGTGCAGCTCGTGCTTCAACGGTACAAGGAACTCCAGGACATCATCGCGATCCTCGGCATGGACGAACTTTCCGACGAGGACAAGCTCTCCGTGTCCCGCGCCAGAAAGATCCAGCGCTTCCTGTCGCAGCCGTTCCAGGTGGCGGAGGCCTTTACGGGTACACCGGGAAAATACGTGCCGCTCAAGGAGACCATCAAGGGCTTCAAGGAAGTTGTCGACGGCAAAATGGATGATATCCCCGAGCAGGCGTTCTACATGGTCGGTCCTATCGAGGAAGTGTTCGAGAAGGCGGAGAAGCTCGGCTACAAGAGGTGATTCGAGAAGCAGTTCGCAGCTGACAGCTCATAGCGTTGATAAATACCGAAGAGTTGCGAGCCACGAGCTATGGGCGAGGAATGGAAAAAGAAGATGGTCGCTGAAAAAGGGAAAATGCTGCTTGAGATAGTTGCGCCGAGCCGCCAGGTGGTCCGTTCGGAACGAGTGGATGAAGTGATCGCGCCGGGTAGTGAGGGCGAATTCGGCGTGCTGCCGGGCCATACGCCGTTCCTGAGCACGCTCAAGGTCGGCTTGCTCTCGTATCGGGAAGGGAACGCGTGGCATTACCTGGCCGTCGATTGGGGTTATGCGGAAGTGGGGCCGGATCGTGTTGTTATTCTGGCCGAGGGCGCGGACCGCGCAGCCGACATCGATCTTACGGAAGAGCGGATAGTGAAGGATCGCGCGGAGAAGTCGTTGAGCGAAAAGCTCGACCAGAAGGACTATGAAAAGGCGCGCATTGATCTCTTGCGGGCAATGATAAGAATACAGGTGGCGGAACAGCACGGACAGAAGTAATTCACGCTCGACACGATCGTACGCGTCGCCGGCGGCCCTCAATATCGGGGCCGCTTTTTATTATTGTTGCTTGTCCCTTTCTCGAACCGCCCATTCCCGTCCCGTGTTTCGTTATTCCTCGAGTTCCCCAACGGACATGTCCCTCTGTTCAGCCGAGATCATCATAATGACAAATTAACATTGTGAACGCGGCGTATTTTTGCTATAGTCAATGGCGTATTCACGCGTCGCGTCAAATCTGAATCGGGCGGAGGTTCCTTGTCGGTCGGGAACCGTTTCACGGAAAATACTATGGGACTCGCACCTGCGAAAGTCATGATTGCCGATGATGAGAAGAACATCCGGGAGCTTCTTCGGGACGTGCTGTCGCCCCTGGTGTCTCATGTTGTCGCGGTCGAGAACGGCGTCAAGGCGCTCGGGCTGCTCGAAAAGGAGGAATTCGACGTCCTCCTTCTTGATATGAATATGCCTGGCCTCGACGGCATCGAAGTCCTGAAAAGGACCAAGAGTCAGGACATCCCGACGGAGGTCGTCATCCTTACTGCCCACGCCAGCGTGATGACCGCGGTTGAAGCCATGAAATTGGGCGCATATGACTACCTGATGAAGCCCTTCAAGATCGTTGAGCTTGCTCCGGTCATCGAAAAGGCTTATGAGAAAAAGAAGCTTCGCAATGAAAACCTGCTGCTCAAGACCCAGGTCAAACGGCAATGGGAAACCCTCTCAATTATCGCGGAAAGTCCTGCAATGCGGGAAGTGCTCGAAATGGCCAAGAAAGTAGCCGGTTCGGCGTATCCTGTATTGATTATCGGGGAGAGCGGCGTCGGCAAGGAACTGGTCGCTCGGACCATCCACGGCAGTTCCGCCAGGGCTGATGAATCGTATGTCGTCATCAATTGCGGCGCCATCCCCGAGAACATGATCGAAAGCGAGCTATTCGGATTCGAGAAGGGGGCGTTTACCGGCGCCCACGCGCGAAAGCCCGGCCTTCTGGAGATCGCACACCAGGGAACCCTGTTCCTCGATGAGATAGGAGATATGCCGCAACCGCTGCAGATTAAGCTCCTGCGGGTCATCGAGACGGGGTGCTTCTATCGGCTCGGCGGCACCCGGGAAATGAAAGTGGATGTACGGGTCCTCTCCGCGACGAACAAGAACCTGAAGACGGAGATCGAAAAAGGCGCGTTCCGGCAGGACCTCTACTACCGGATCAGTGCGCTGAAACTCGTCCTCCCTCCCCTTCGCGACAGACAGGAGGACATTGTGCCATTGATCATGCATTTTCAGAGCAGGGACCTGGCATTTAAACAGAAAATGTTCAATGACCCGGCCCTGAAGATATTATCTGCCTATTCATGGCCGGGCAATGTGCGCGAACTTCAGCACGTTGTTCACCGCGCACTGCTGCTGTCAAAGGGAAACGTGATCGGGCCTGCCGATCTGCCGTCCGATCTGATGATGGAGCCGGGACCGGGAAGTGCGCGCCTTGACGACAGGGAACGGCTGCATGTCCTCACGGTCCTTAAAAAGTCAGGAGGGGACAAGATCAAGACGGCTGAAATCCTTGGAATCCATCCCAAGACACTTGCGCGCAAACTTTTTGGCTACGGACTCGCTGGATAAACGATAGGTCCCCGAAGAACAAGTCGGGAAGCAATACACCGCGGGACCGTTCAAGCGCCTGCGGGAGGGGCCGGACGATTGACTCGATGGCGCTGCGGTTTGCCTTGCGCGAACAGGAATCGCAGGACAAGAACCGTAAACCGGAGCAAGAGGTAGAGGACCGCGTCAGGTCCGAGGAGGCAATGCGCTTGAGGGAGGAGCACTTTGAAACGATCTTTGATTCCATCAATGACGCCATTTTATTACTCGACCCCGATACAGGCGTCATCCTGGATGTGAACCGGGAAGCGACCGACATGTTCGGGTATACGCGGGAGGAGGCCCGCCGGATCTCGGTGGGAGATATCGGTTCCGGCGAGCCGCCGTACGCGCAACAGGATGCGCTCGCATGGATACGAAGGGCCTCGGTCGGCAAGCCGCAGCTCTTTGAATGGCATTGCAGACACAGGTCCGGACATCGGTTCTGGAGTGAGGTCAACATGCGGCTTGCCGTTATCGGCGGCCTCGATCGCGTCCTGGCGGTGGTCCGGGACATCACGCGGAGAAAAATGTCAGAGGAGAGGCTGCATGAAAGCGAACGGCGCAATAGAGTGCTGTTCGAAATTGCGGGAGATGCAATTTTCCTGATACAGGGTGAAAGCTTTATCGACTGTAACATCCGGACCCTGGAGCTGTTCGGATGCGACAGGGAACATATTCTCAGGCAGCCGTTGTCCCGCTTTTCCCCCCTCGTTCAGTCGGACGGTCGGGATTCAAAAGAAAAGAACCTTGAGAAGATCGCGGCGGCCCTTGCGGGCGAGTCACAATCCTTTGAGTGGAAATATATCAAATGCGACGGGACGCCGTTTGATGCGGAAGTGAAGCTGAACAAGATTGAATTCCCGACGGAAACTTATGTGCAGGCCATAGTGCGGGATATTACTGAACGCAAGCGGTCCGAAGAGGCCCTCCGGGAGCTCATGAACGTGGTCAGACGGTCGCGGAAAGAATGGTTGGATACCTTCGATAGTATTACGGACATGATCTGCATCCACGACAACGATTTCACGATCATCAAGGCGAACAAGGCCTATGCGGCGTACCTCGGATTGAAACCCATAGACATCTTTCAGAAGAAATGTCATGCTCTTTTCCCGCATGGGACATCATCACCGCTTCTGGGCTGCCCCCCTCGGCGGACCGCGGATGCCGTCATGCCCGTGCTTGAAGAAATCGTTGACGTAAATACCCAAAGAACCTTCAACATATCGACGTTCCCGTATTATTCTCCCCAGGGCGATATCATCGGATCGATCCATATTGCGAGAGATATCACCGAACGGAAGGAATATGAGATGCAGTTGATCATGAAAGAACGGCTTGCCTCGCTGGGTGAGATGGCAACCGGCATCGCCCATGAGATCAATAATCCGCTGGAATCGATCATGATCTCCGCTGAATCGCTCCTCCTGCGGGTGGACAAGGGGCCGTATGATCAGGCGCTCTTCAAAAAGTACCTGCAGATCATCGATGAGGAGGTCCTCCGCTGCCGTGACATTACGGGCAACATGCTTTCTTTTGCCCGAAGGACGTCCGCTGACCGGAGCACGGTTGATGTTCACCAGGAGATCGACAGCGCGCTCAGTCTCATCGGCTATCAGGGGAGGCTCAAACAGATGGAGATCATTAAAGAGTATCAGGGCCGGCCGCTGATCAGCGGCAGCGCGGGAGAGGTGCGGCAGGTCATTGTGGCCCTTGTCATCAATGCCCTTGATGCGATGGGAAGTAAAGGCACGCTCAAGATCGAAACGGCGGTCCGGGCGGACACCGCATGCGTCATGATCAGCGACAGCGGTCCGGGAATATCCCCTGAATATCTGGCGAAAATATTCTCCCCGTTTTTTACGACGAAAGCCGCAACAGGCGGCACCGGGCTGGGGCTTTCCATTGCCCGGAAGATCATCGCCGGTCACCACGGCGCCATTCAGGTCGCGTCGGAGCAGGGTCACGGCGCCACCTTTACGATCACGCTGCCGCTTGCGCCGCAGCTTCTTCCATGACAACCTGTCCCTGACGCAGTACAACCTGTCCCCGACTCACCCGCCTCCTCGTCTTCCTTCTGTTGAACAATCAACCGGTTAGGTCCTGGCATTATCTTTGCTATATCTCAGACGTACCGACGGACTCTGAATATCTTACCTGATTGTTGAGACCAGCCATGGCATTGGACGCGAGGATACTCCTGGTAGACGACGAAGTACGGCTGTTAGAGACGCTGTCCATGGCGCTCGAGGACATGGGGTGCTACGTCAGAACAGCGCCGGGACCCGATGAGGCCATGCGGCGCGCACGCGAGGAAACCTTCCAGATAGCGTTCGTCGACAATTTCCTCGGCCCGATGAGAGGAGTTGATCTCATGCAGCATATGGCGCAGCAGGATCCCGCCCTGGATTTCGTGATCATGACGGCCAATCCGGATATTGATCTTGCCGTTGAAGCGCTCAAAACAGGCGCAAGCGATTTCATCCGCAAACCCTTTCGGATCGAAGAGATTCTCAGGTCAATCGACTACGTGTACAGGAAAAAGGAGCTGGAACGTCGGAGACGGGAATTGATGACCGGCCTGGAGCGGAAGGTGAAAGAGAAAACCGAGGAGCTCAAGCACACCTGTTTATCCGTCCTCGTGTCCCTTTCCGGGGCAGTGGAAACAAAAGAGTTCGGAACCTATGGCCACAGCGGACGGGTCAGCGACTATTGCTGTTTGATCGCCAGGAGACTGGACTTCGACGAACTCGGCATTGAAAATATCAGGGCAGCCGCGCTGCTCCACGATATCGGCAAGATCGTCATCGGCGACGCAATCCTGGGGAAAAAAGGACGTCTGAGCGACGAAGAAATTAATATCGTCCGGCGCCACTCGCGCAAGGGGGCCGAAATTCTTCGTCCGTTTAAACAATGTGAAGCTCTTCTACCCGGAATTCTTCATCACCATGAAAACTACGACGGCAGCGGATACCCGGCAGGCCTGGCCGGAAACGCCATCCCCTTGTTCGCACGGATCATCGCCGTCGCCGACGCCTACGATTCCATTCTGTCCAGCAGGCCATGCCGTTCCGCGGCCGGCCAAACCACGGCGACAGCCGAACTCATGGCACATGCGGGAAGGCGGTTCGATCCCAGGCTGGTGAAGGTTTTTGTCCAGGTCCTGCAAGCGGGTCATTCTGCCGCGTGAAGGGGCAAGGACGATAGGAGTGCCGAGAGAAGACATCGATGAAGAATTCCTGGAGCGTATGGCCGTACGCCTGCGCGAATATTTTCGGGAAGCAGCCGAAGAGCTCATTGCAGAGCTTGAGAGCGCCGCGCCCCGGTGAACATAACGAACCAGGAAGGGAGGACGGAATATCATGAGCGCAACGTTTAAACAATCAGGCAATAGCGGCGTTTTGACACTGGAGGGAGAGCTGACGCTGCCACATGCGGAAGAGCTGAGAAAAGCGCTCCTCAGCGCTATCCTCGCTGCCGCCGACGTCTCCATTGGCTTTGGAAGCGTGCAGGAGGTGGACGTGTCCTGTCTTCAATTAGTTTGCTCCGCGCACCGGAGCGCGTTCAGGCTGAAGAAGCGGGTGAGCCTCGGAGGCAGTTTGCCGCCCGTGGTGAAGGAAGCGGCGGAGGCCGCAGGTTACGCGCGTTTGAAGGGTTGCAAGCGGGACTGCGACAAGAGCTGTATCTGGATGGCGGCGGGCCTGGGGGGAGAACATGACGAAGGACCTGAACTATAACGACGATGACAGCGGTGAGAACATGGTCCACGCGCTCCGGGTAACATTCCGGGAAGAGGCCTATGAGTTGGTGGCCGAACTCGAGAGCGCGCTGCTTGAGCTCGAGAAGGACCCCGATAACATGGAGCAGATCGGCAGGGCATTCCGGGCCATGCATACCATCAAGGGGTCCGGCGGGACATGCGAGTTCCGTGAGCTCGTCGCATTCACGCACGAGCTGGAGACGATCTTCGACAGGGTCAGAAGCGGAAAAGTAAAAGCCACCCACGAGATCATCAATCTGACCCTGCGGGCCTGCGACCAGATCAAGTCGCTCTTCGACCGCTATTACCAGGGCGGGTCATGCGATGAGGCGAAAACAGCGTCGATCCTTGCCTCGTTCAGAGCGCTGGCGCCCGGGGCCGGGACACGGGGAAAGGCAACACCGGCCTCGGCGGGAGAAGGAACGACACAACACGTCACCTATCGGATACGCTTCCGGCCGAGTGCGGAGGTCTTTGTCCGGGGAACGGACCCGATCAACCTGCTGAACGAATTGCGCGAGCTCGGGATGTGCGAGGCCGTGGCTCAGACGGATGACGTGCCGTATCTGGAAGACATCGACCCTCGGAGATGCTATACGCACTGGGACATGATTTTGACCACCTCCCGGGGCGTGGACGCCATTCAGGATGTCTTTATTTTTCTTCGGGACGGTTCCGAACTGAATGTGGACATCATCGATGAAGATGGAAGACTGGAAGATGAGAAGAGCTATAAGAGACTCGCTGAAATCCTGGTCGAGCGCGGAGATCTGACGACCGATGAGCTCCAGGGCGTGCTGAAGTCAAAAAAACTTATCGGCGAGTTGCTGGTAGAGGCGGGAGCGGTAACTCCTGGACACGTGGAGTCCGCTTTGGTCGAGCAGCGGCATGTCCGGGATCTGCGGGCGCAGCGTCAGGGTGATGATGCGACATCGAGCATCCGAGTGTCGACCGACAAGCTTGACAACCTGGTCAATCTTGTCGGAGAACTCGTGACGGTCCAGGCCCGCCTTAGCCAGACGGCCCTCGCCGCCGGCATCCCCTCGCTGCACTCTATTGCCGAAGAGGTAGAGCGTCTGACCGCGTCGCTGCGAGACAACACCATGAACATCCGGATGCTGCCTATAGGCACGATGTTCAGCAAGTTCAAGCGCCTCGTCCGGGACCTCTCCTCGGAACTCGATAAAGAAATCGAACTGAAGACCGATGGCGCGGAAACCGAACTCGACAAAACGGTGATCGAGCGGCTGGGCGATCCGCTGCTCCATCTCATCCGGAACAGCATTGATCACGGCATCGAGCAGCCGAAGGACCGAGTTGCCGACGGCAAGCCGCTGAGCGGCACGGTCCATCTGTCCGCAAAACATTCGGGAGCGCATGTTTTGGTGCAGATCCGGGACGACGGCAAGGGCCTCGATCCCGCTGTGGTCCGCGCAAAGGCCGTGGAAAAAGGACTGATATCCGCCGATGCAAAACTGACGGAAAAGGAGCTCTTTTCGCTCATCTTCGCCCCGGGCTTTTCTACCGCGAAAAAAGTCACGGGCTTGTCAGGCCGGGGCGTTGGAATGGATGTAGTGAAACGAGCCATCGATTCGCTGCGCGGCTCCATCGAGCTCAGCAGCCAAAAAGGTTCGGGCACGACAATAACGCTGAAGCTCCCCCTTACCCTCGCGATCATCGAGGGTCTTCTGGTCAAGATCGGCGCGGAGTCGTTCATCATGCCGCTTTCCCTGGTGGAGGAATGCGTGGAGCTGACGCACAAAGACATACAGACGGCCAATGGCCGTGATCTGGCCCATGTGCGAGGAAAGCTCGTTCCGTTCATACGCCTCCGTGAGCAATTCATGATCGATGGGGAGAGGCCCTCCATTGAACAGATCGTGATCGTCTCGATAGATGAGCAGCGAACGGGTTTCGTGGTAGACCGCGTAATCGGCGGACACCAGACGGTGATCAAGAACCTCGGCAGCGTCTACAAGGACCTCGGGGGAATATCCGGCGCAACGATCCTGGGAGACGGCGCCATGGCTCTGATCCTCGACCTGCCGCGGCTGACGGCGATGGCGGAACGCGAAGAAGCCGGCAAGAACTGTTAAGGGCCCCGGTCATGCCGTCGCCGGGTTCCCGAAGCGTGACGTTCGCGCCGAACGCGCCGCTCACGGGGCCTGTACGGGCGGCACGGCCATGCGTCGGTTGAGATGCTCCTTCGACCGCGCCGCATCAGACGAGAAAAAAGCGTTTAACCGCGGATAAACGCCGATGGTTCAAAGTCTTAAGGCAATAATAAGAAGCGCTGATCGGATGATGCTCCCGTTCGAGATGCGTTATAGATTGAAGGTCGTACCCGCGTTCATCCACGGTCCCAATTGCTGTTTTTAGACATAATGGTCTCGAGAAAAACATGCTGAGTTTATCAGAGAATACACTGCCGGTGATCTACCTCAGGGCCGGGGAGCTCCATTTTTCAGAGCAATCGGCAAGGGTCTATACCGTGCTCGGCTCCTGCATCGCGGTGACTATGTTTCACCGTCGCCTGGGTATCGTCGCGATCTGTCACGGGTTATTGCCGGAATGCCGGGGAAAGGGACAGTGCGGCGGCGAATGCCCGGCGCCGGGAAAGTACGTGGATTGCGCCATCCAATGGATGACGAAGCGATTCAAACAACAGGGAGTGTTGCTTCGTGAGATCGAGATCAAGGTGTTCGGCGGCGCGGACACGTTCAGCACGGGGCCGGCCGGCAGAGGCGGGATCCGCGTCGGCAAGCGGAACGCCGGGATGGCACTGCGGGCACTCGGGAAGGAAGGCCTCAACATCCTCTCGCTTGATGTGGGGGGCGCGATCGGGCGAAAATTGTTTTTTAATACCCACACGGGCGAGGTCCTGATCAAGCGCCTGCAGCCTCATGTGGTCCTGGCAGTCACGAAAGGCGGGGAATGAGCATCACGATTCGGTTTTGGACCCGGATATGTCCGATCAGCGTCACGCGAGGGCAGGCATTTCACCAGTATGCAATACAGATGAGGGACTTACGGTTCGATTGATTCTATAATTTCCCCAAGGAGCGCCCATGGATACGACGGAGGCAGGTACGATTTTCAATAAAGTGGAGGACTTTCTTCAAGTTTTTCGTAAAGGTGAGGAATTCACCCAAACGAGCTATTGTAGGGAGGGTATATTATGAAAAAGGTTTTGATCGTTGACGATTCCGCATTGATCCATCAAATGTACAAGATGGCGCTGACGCGTTACAAATGCGCCATAGTGAATGCGCAGAACGGCCAGATCGGTCTGGACAAGCTTGCGCAGCACCCCGATATCGACCTGATACTGCTCGATATCAATATGCCGGTCATGGGCGGCCTCGAGTTTATCAAAAAGGTAAAGGAACTCGGCGCGTATGAGCACATTCCGATCGTTATTTCGAGCACCGAAGGAAAGGAAGAAGATGCGAATCGGGGAATTGCGCTCGGCGCGCGCGGGTATGTGACGAAGCCGGTTCAGCCAAGCGACCTCCATGCGCTCATTGAAGCGCTTCTCCCGGATTCGCGGTAACGCTCCGGCATGCCTTAATGACGCCAAAGATGATACGCCCCGTGCTGCAAAGTCCTACTGTCCTCTTCCGTCGGACAGGTTGTTCTCACCATGAGACAGGCTGTCTTTTAAAGAAGGGTTTTATTTCGATAATGCGCTGAAATACCGGAGCTATTGACTTGGCATTGCTCTTGCTGTAGTTCGGATAGCTCTGAGACATTCAGTTTGGACAGTTAAAGAGACCAAGCATATTGAGCACAAGCATCCCTGATCTTAAAATATAAAAGAGAAATGCCAACGAAAAAGGAGGGCGAAATGCTGACCAGATCAATGAAAATAAAAGACATGTCGGTAAGGTGGAAGGTAGCGATCCCAATCATCGTGATTGTAACTGTCGGGATATTGATCATGAGTTTAGTTGCCGGCGATAAGTCGATGGAGCTCGTGATTGATGGAGCGAAAACGACAGCGCTCAATGGTTATCGGGACACTGTGTTAAATGCCTTAACTACTATGATGGTCGCTGGAAATTTCAAAGAGTCCAAGACCTCTTTTTTCGAACAGATGGGTCATATAGTCGACCTCAGGGTGATAAGGGCGGAAGCCCTTGATAAAGACTTTGGAAAGGGCTCTTGTAGTCTTCCGCTTTAACTCTTCCCTAATAGTCTTGCCTCATTCAAAATAAACCAACTCAAAGCTACAGCCGTTCGGATTATAATAGCCGCCCTAAGAAGAAATAGAAAGGTGCCCGGAGCGGC
>Ga0315281_10005826_pt1 | contig 17584 bp, 15 predicted proteins | sample YL17G07_0_MG_FD_204540 | JGI IMG/M metagenome (GOLD analysis project Ga0315281, IMG submission 204540) | Sediment microbial communities from Yellowstone Lake, YNP, Wyoming, USA - YL17G07_0 | ecosystem: Environmental > Aquatic > Freshwater > Lake > Sediment | place: USA: Wyoming | collected...
CCTGGGCTCAACATGCGCCCAGCATACAACATCGACCCTTTATGGTCAATTCTTAAATGTTACGTTACACTAGAGCGTTTGGCGATCAGGGCGCATTGCACCAGGGTCGTCCGACCTAGTTTACTTTCTCGTTTGGTGATGCGGCCCGAGTGCCCGGTCTCGTTCGAGCTCTGCACCCGAGGCATAATCCCAAAGTATGCCGCCAGCTCTCCTTCTTCGGGGAAATCTTGGATGTCGCCGATCACCAAGAGCGAGATGCTGGCTCCCAGCGACCCGATCCCCTTGGTGCTGGGCAGATTCAAGTAGCCTGGCAGTTTCTTAGCCGCTTCCTCGATCACTTGCTCCGGCCGACCAACGCTCAGGCTCAAACTGCGAATCTGTCCTACGAATACCTCGAGTTCGATCCGGGCCAGCTCCTTGACTCTCTGTTCCAGCACCGCGGTCAGCCCCTTCTCGTTCGCCAGGGGTTCTTTATTGAAATCGATCCGCCGCGCCGACAACCGGTTGTTGACTTCGTTCAACCTTCACTTGCTCAGGTAATTCTTTCTGGTGGCGGTCAAGATGCTTTGCGCTGACTTTATGGCCCCTCCACATAGACTTGTTTGCCTTTCGTTACGTACTGGCGGGCTATTTCCGCGGCCTTGATCCAGGCAACACAACGCACCCATTGAACTCGATCTTGCTTTTCCCCATGACCGTTCTTGAACGGCTCGTTCACGGCCAACGAGAAATTGGCCACGGGCTTGCCGGACTGCGGAAATCTTAATTCCGCGTCAGCCGCGGAACGTCCGATGAGAATGACCTTGTTGACTCCTAACTCTGACATAGGTTTCACACTCCTTTTCTTAGAGGTATCCCGCCGAAACGCTGGACACGCCAGATAAACTGCCGTGGCATCTGGCGGAGGACCCGAACTGGCGGCGTGCTGGCCACAGTGGTAATTTCGCACGCAACCGGCGCACAGCATGACCAAAGCTGATTCTTGAAGCGGTCGCACCAGAACCGGAGTTCCTGCACAAGAGTTCTTGGTGTCTATTTGGTGTCTATTTCTAAAACGCCCCAGGTAGATTTAGCAGGAAAGGATAGAATTAATGGAACGACGCCAGCAGGCAGTATTAACGCCTATTTGCAAGTATTTGGTTGATCTGCGGCAACTTAGCCGAGGTGGGGGAGATCGAATCCCCCCTTCCGCACCATTACTCGCCCTTTGTTGGTAATTCCAGCCATAGAGGCTACTACGTCCCTGCTTGGCAAGGCTACAAGCAGGCAGTCGGCGGTAGGCAGAAAGCAGCACGCAGTTGACGGTAGGATACGGCCGGCAGGTAACAGGCGGCATCCCCCGACCGGTCCCTGCTGCGGGCCGCCTCCTGCCACCTCCCACCTGCGGCCTACCAGCTACTGCTTTTTGTGCTAGACTGAGCGGTGACCAACCGGTCGGTATGCAACCCATGACCACAACAACCGAGTCGAAGCAGAAGCTCCGGGAAATCTGCCGCGTCGCCGCGCGCGTCTTCTACGAGAAGGGCTTTGACGGCGCCTCCATGCAGGACATCGCCAAGGCCGTGGGCCTCACCAAGGCCGGCCTCTATCACCACGTCGGGAGCAAGGATCGCCTGCTCTATGAAATCATGAACTATGGCATGGATATCCTGGATGAGACGGTCCTGCAAAAGGTCAAAGACATCCTGGACCCGCGCGAGAAGCTCCGCCAGACCATCATCGGCCACATCGACTTGATTGTGCGCGCCCGCGATCTCGAAATCACGGTCATCCTGCATGAGAACCGCTCGCTGAAGGGGGCGCTGCGCAAGAAGATCAACGCCCGCAAGCGGGTGTACATCCACCACCTCGAAGGCCTGATCGCCCAGGTCCAGGAGCAGTCGGGCGGCACGCCCTTGCTCTCCCCGCCGCTGGCCGCCTTCGCCTTGCTGGGGATGGTTAACTGGCTTTACCAGTGGTTTCGGCCCGAAGGCCCCACCAAACAGAACGAACTCACCGAGACCTACGTGGATTTCTTCTTCCGCGGGTTGTTGGGAACCGGGTAGCGCCGAGGGCGGGTTTTTCCACGCGCGCCGCATCACGGGCGCTGTTGTCTCCTCTTACACCGACGTGTTAGCATGTCCGCGCTTTTCCCCAGGGGGAAACAGGAGTGCGCATGGCTATTCCAACCGTGGCGTTTCAGGGTGAGCGAGGTTCCTTCAGCGAGGAGGCGGCGTACAAGTTGCTCGGCCCCCACATCCGGGTTCGGCCCTGCGAGACTTTCTCCGCCATCTTTGAAGCCGTGGCGACGGGCCAAACGAAGTACTGCCTGGCGCCGATTGAAAACACTCTGGCTGGCTCGGTGTATGAGAACTACGACCTCCTGCTGAAGCACGACTTGCACATTGTGGGCGAAGTCAGCCTGCGGATCGTGCACAACCTTATCGCCTTCCCCGGGACCACGCTGCGGAGCGTGCGGCAGGTTTACTCCCACCCCGTGGCGCTGGCGCAGTGCAGCCGATTCTTCGCCCGTCACCCGAAGCTGGAGAAGATCCCCTTTTATGACACCGCGGGAGCGGTGAAGATGCTAGCCGAGCGACACGTGCGCGCCGCCGCCATCGCCAGCCGCACGGCAGCTGCGGTGTATCACGCGCGCCTCCTTAAGACCCACCTCGAAGATCATCACGAAAACTTCACGCGTTTCCTCCTGCTTTCCAGGTCGGCGACTGTCTCGCGCCGGGCCAACAAGGTTTCCCTCGTTTTTTCCACCGAGAACGCCCCGGGGGCGCTTTACAGGTGCCTCAGCGTTTTCGCCCTGCGCGACATCGACCTCACGAAGATGGAATCGCGGCCCCTGCGTGGTCGGCCTTGGGAATACTTCTTCTACCTGGATTTCATCGGCAATGTGAAGGAGGAACGTTGCCGGAACGCCCTGGCCCACCTAGGCGAAGTGACGAATTTCCTGCGCGTCTTGGGCTGCTACAAGCGGGCGGAGCGGTATGTGTAGGGGCGAGCCTTCTGCTCGCCCAGGGTTGCGTCTGCGCCGTTGTCGAGGGCGACCATGAAGGTCGCCCCTACCGCACGAAGCGAATGATCCCAAAGCGCGTGGGCACGTGGAAGGTTCTTCCCTCCGGGATCGTGCTCCAGGACATGAAGCGGCGCCGGGAGCCGTCGCCGGGACCGTCGGCCCGGTAGAAGTTGATCCGCCATTCCGTGTTCGGCTCCACGCGAAGCACGTTCATGGACCAGACCGGGATGCGCATCTCGCACGTCCACACGTGGTTCTTCGCGTCGACGCGTGTGGCATGCTCGAAGTTGGAGTCCCAGCTCGCGTCGTTGAACGGCACCTTATCTTTATCGATTTCCAGGTCGATCCACTGGTTCGTGGGCGCCACCTCAAACTCATAGTAATGATTCACGCGCGCGGGTTCCGGGTTGGCGAAGACCTCCACCACGTCGCGGTTCCACAACTCCCATCGCTCTTTGGCAGGATCTTCTCCTGCGTAGATATTCAGCGTGGAGTATTTGCACTGGAACGCAAAATAGACATGGGTGGCGGTCCAGAGGCTGGCCACTCTGGTCTCGGCCTGGGGAAAGCTCGGGCGGCCGGACGCGGAGTGGTCAAACCGGACCCACGCTGCCTTCTGCCATGCTTCCTTGGTCAAATCTCCGTCGGGGACGAAATCCTCCGGTGAGAACTTCGCCGTGATGCGGGCATCGCTCGTGTAAGGACTCGGTTCGCTCCTGGGCTTTCCTGTTACCTCGGCCAGAAGCCGGTGGCTGGTTTTTCGCGCGGCGGGGAGGTCGGGCAAGGTGAACTCAAGGACATGCCGGTTGATGGTGAAGTTCGCTTCGTGCTCGCCGGCGCGGAAAGGGTCGAGCGGTTCCTTGGCGCGCACCGCCAACTGAAGCGAAACGACTTCGTTGCCAAACGCTTCCGCCACTGCCGTCGTTTTCAGCTCCCGGCTGAAGCTGGCGGGAGTAAGCCGGATCTCGACCCCCGGCATCCAGGCTGAGAACTGACTGCCCTCCGGAGAGCCTTGAGCAGCAATGAGCGGGACGAACAAGAGAGCCAGAAAAGTCCGAATGAAACCCATGAGACACCTCGTCGGATGAGCTTGGGCGAAACGAATAGACGATCTAGTGTACCGCGTCATAAGCAACTTGACCCATCCGGACCGGTCTTCTCTACTTGGGGACAGGGAAAGAGCCCCGGCGATCTTTTTGTCGTCCCAAGAACGAGCGAGTTGGGAGGCTTGGGCGCGCGCCCGAAGCTGGATGAGAACCGCTTCTGGCACGCGTTTCTCGATATCAAGAACCAGGGGCTCGTCGCTCTGGTCATCAAAGGAGCTATACATCGCCCGGGAATTGAACCGCGGGGCTTCCACGGCCTCCTGCGGATTCATGCCCAATTCCGCGACGTTCAAGGAGGCCTGGAGCAGCGTCTGATCCTGACCGTCGCCGCACGGCGTGGAGAACGCCAGCCAGGGTTTCCTCTCCTTGAGTGCTAGCGTAGGCGTCTCGCAAGCAAACAATAGAAATCGAAATGTAACACAATGCGCTCCTGCCGCAGGTTGAAAAGAAGCGAAAGAAGTGGTAGTTATGAGCTGGCGGTGTGGCTCATTGGTCTGGGAAATCAGGTTCTGGAGTTCCAATCCTTGAAGTCGGGAGGAGTGATGCGGGAAGTGAATCGGAGGCAATTGCTCGAGGGCTTGGGAGCTGCGCTGGTAGCAGGAAAAGGTCGCCGAGGCACACCCTGCTGCGGTGTCGCGTCCGCAGGATGCCGCCAAAAGCAAGATGCCTCTCGACCGCACCGACTTTCGACCCCGCTTTGTTCTCTCGGCTACGGTCGCGACAGCCGCAGGGTCTTTATCTCCCAAGGTTTCATGTGGAAGTGGATCACGTTGCCTTCGCCCACGGACGCGATGGTCTCTTCGAGCAAATTGGTCTCCACGGCTCGAACCGCAATAGGGAATTGAACCGACACGTCACCCTCGCGCCCTTCGGTCTCGAAGAAGCGGAGGACGGGATCGGCGTCATAGAAGCCCTCGGTTTGCTTCATCGCATAAAGGACCACGTGGTCACTTTCGGTTTTGATGAAGGAATGCACTTCGGGCAGGCCTCCCGATTTGCCAGCCCATTGCTCCTGAGGACTCGCGTGGGACGGCTCTTGCAAAGCAATCAAAGGTGAGTTGAAGGAGAGCGCCTGGATCTGCACTTTACCCTCACGCCATCCGCCGCGATGCGGATAGATGGAGTAGCCAAACGTATGCGAGCCTTCGTCGGCGCGCGGGTCGGGGGCTATGGGCCCACGGATGACCGAGAGACGAATCAAATCGTCCTTGGCGTCGTAGCCGTGACGACCATTGTTGAGGATGGCCACGCCGTAATTCGCATCGGAAATGTCCACCCACTTCCCCATGACCATCTCGCGCTCCTGCTGGTCGCGTTCCATAACGCCATAGGGGATTTCGGCTGAGACCTTCGTCGAGGAGACGCCCACAGGAAAGCCCACCTTCAGAAAGGTGTTGCGCTCATACCAATCCGTCGTCATGGCGACATCGACACGTGGGACACCGGGGGTGACACTAACATCTTGAGTGAACTTCGAATTGCGAAAAGTATGCACGACCCGAAGGGTCGCCCGAGAAGGGCCGCTTTCCAGCACCTCAATGGAGGCGGGTTCATCGAGATCCCATTTCTTTCCCGTGAGGCCGATGTCCCAGGCGGGGCCGGAGTACTCAGGGGCAACCTTCTTGGCCTGATCGGGAGTGTCCTCCAGGGCCACGAGAAAATTGCCTTCGGCCCGAAAAGCTTCGCGCCGGTTCTGCTTGTCATAAAGCCGCGCGACGTTGCCGGTGGAGGGGTTGAATTCCACCCGCAGGTACTCGTTCTCCAGATAGGGCCGGGGTTTCGTACCTAGCTGCAATCCCGCAGCTCGGGCCGGGCGGCCAGCAGCCTCCGGCTGAATTCGATAGAGCTTCAAGCCCATCTGAGGAACCTTCTGGGCCACAAATGCGACCGTCGCGTGTTCGCGACCGCCCTCGCGCTTGACGGGAGTTAGGATCTGCACCGGCTCGGTTTCATTGCCGTGCACAGCCACCATACGTGCGGGAAGAGAAGTGGCTGAAACCTCGACGGCGACGAAGTCGGTGCGATCCCAGGATTGCGGGTTGTAGACCACCACGGGGATGCCGGCGCCCGTCGTGTTAAGTTGAAGTCCCAGACTCTCGAGGGAGAAGTTGAGAGCTCGGCGCCCGCGCTCGAAGACCTCGTCGTACTGCTTGGCCGAATCGCCGTAGATGGGTCCAATGCCCGAGCCGTCCAGCAGATCGTGGAACTGGTTCAGGAGTGCCAGTTTCCAGGCATTGGTCAGATCACGGACCGGGTAGTAGTCGCGGTAGTTAAAGAAGACGGCGATTTCGGAGAGCTTCTCCGCCGCCAAGAGCAATTGCTCGGCTTGGCGGTTGTGGCGTTTGATGTCCACCTGCGTGGTGTAGCAACCATCGAACACCGGGTTGAGTTCACTGTGCACAACGGGGAAGTCCTTCTTCTCCGCGAGGAGCAGATCAATGTAGTCCTCGACGTTGGTGGTCTTAACGCGCACCTCATTCGGAGAGGCATTCAATTTGGCGATCCCCGCGACATCGTTGGCATTGGGGCCCCCGCCGTGGTCGCCCATGCCGAAGAGCACGAGGATGTTCTTGACTCCCATGCGGTCGGCATTCTTCATACCCAGGACGGTTGTGTGGTCGTGATCCATCGGCTGCGTGTATTCGCCGGGTGTGGTGTAGCCGAGCACGCGCGTGCCATCGAGCCCTTGCCACCAGATGATGGGAGGCCGCTTCGGGTCGTGGGGCCGGTTAAAAAGGAAGAAGTCGATGCCGGCCTTGCGGGCGATTTGCGGCATGGAGTAGGGATGACCGAATACATCCGGCTGCCATGCCACTCTCACATAGCGGCCGAATTTCTCCTTCGTGTACTTCTGCCCGTAGAGGAACTGCCGCACCAGTGACTCGCCATCGGGCATATTCTCGTCCATCTGCACCCAGCCCGAGCTGACTGGAATCCAATTGCGCGTCATCACTCTTTGCGCAATTCCTTTGTAGATTTCGGGATAGTGACGCTCCATCATCTCGAAGACCACAGCCTGATCCTGGGCGAAAGTGAAGTCCGGGTATTGGTCCATCAGGCGAAGCTGGTTGCTGAAGGTGTTGAACATGATGTCGTGAATAGACTCTTCCCAACGCCATAACCAGGCCATGTCGATGTGGGCGTAACCGACGACATGGGCGGTGTAGTCCTTTTCCTGAGTCGGTGCTTGGGCCTGGGCTGCGGAGAAAGCTCCGAGGAAGACAAGTGCAAGCAGCAAGTACCTACGCATGACGGCTCCTGACCTGTGGGATCTTTGCTCCTAGCGTCAAACACACCACCCTATACCAGCCCTTGAGTGCTTTCAAGTCGAAAGCGCCAGGGATGTATGGCGCCGGGATGCCTTAGCAGGGTCCTGGACAACGGGACTTTTGCTGTCGGAAGGGCGGTGCTGACCCTCTGAAATGACGTGTCAACGCCGGGGGTGGCGCAAGGCGGCCGCTCTATTCGCCGAGGATTTGGATGAGGTAAGTTCTCTCCAGCGGCCCGTCGTACTCCATGAAGCAGATGGTCTGGCGGGAGCCCCGCACCAGCTTGCCGTTCTCGATGGGGAAAGTGCAACTGATCCCGCCCATAATGCTCTTCAAGTGCGCGTCGGCGTTGAAGCCGAGGCGGCCGTCGAAATCGAGGTAACGCCGGTGGTGGTAGTCCTGGTCCTCGGGGAAGAGGCGCGAGAGATGCGTGAAGATATCTTCCTCCAGGCAGGGAATACCCTCCGTTACCAGCAGGCCGGAAGAAGTGTGCGTGGTCAGGATGTTGACCAGCCCGTTCTTGACGCCGCTCTTCTGAACCACCTCCTCCACCTTGGCGGTGATGTCGATGGCTTCTTCGGCTTTTCGAGTTTGGAGTTTGACGCGTTCCAGCTTGATCATCATGGTTAGTTGCCCGTCGTCTGTGGTCAGTTGTCGGTAGCCAGCCCCAGCAGCCGTGCGGCGTTCTCGCGCAGAATCCTGCCCAGACAGCCTTCCGTCAAGGACAGGCTTTTCAGGGCGTGAACCATGTTCTTGATTTCCACGCGAGGATAATTCGACCCAAAAACGATCCTGTTCCGCAGGCTGCGCTCGATCACCGTCGTGGGGATCTGCTTGCTGAAAACGAACTGGAAAAACTCCTTCGGGCTGTCGTAATAGAGACAGGAGGTGTCGAGGTACACGTTCGGGTACTTCAGCGCCAGCGCCGTCGCTTCCCAAACCCAGGGCCAGCCAAAGTGGGCCAGCACAAAATTCAGCTTAGGGAATTCCCGGATTGGCTCCTCGAGAGGTAGCGGGTGCCCCCGTTCGAGAGGTGTTTCCGGGGCCCAACTCATCCCGGTGTGGATGAGGAGTGGAATCCCCAGAGCGGCAGCCACCTCATAAACCGGGAAGACCTTCCGGTTGTTGGGTCGAAAGTCCTGCAGGGCCGGGTCAAGCTTCAGGCCTCTTAGCCCCAGGTCCTTTACCGCGGTTTCCAGTTCACGGGCGGCGCCCTTTTTCAGCGGATCAACGCTCGCAAAGCCGATAAAGCGTTTGCTGCGGCGGCAGAGTTCCGCTACCTGTTCATTGGAACTTACCGCGTCCTTCCGCGCGCGTCGGCAATCGATGGGCAGCAGAACGGCCTTCTCCATCCCGGCCACGTCCATTTGCAGAAAAAACGTTTCCAGCGGCTGGAAATTGTTGCCAATATTGAAGACTTGGCGCGCCACGCGTTCGTAGTTCGCGTACTTCTTGACGAATTCGCGGATGAGGACGGGATGAGTATGAAAGTCAATCATGATTTCGCCTTGAGTGAGGACCGCGCCGCCTGCTTTGCCTGCGGCCAATTCCGGCACCGGAACTCTTCCCAATGCCCAGGGTCGCGGAAAGCCTCTGTGCCTCCGGGGCGCGTAGTGGAGAAGGCGCCTGCCAGATTGCCAAAGGCCAGGCACGTGGTGAGGTCGGCGCCGCGTACGTATTGGTGAAGGAACCCAGCGTCAAAGCTGTCGCCCGCGCCCACGGGGTCCACCGCCTCCACCCTGGGCGCAGGGCAGGTGAACCGCTGGCGGTCGCGTTGGGCCAGGGCGCCCTCGGGCCCCAGCTTCACGGCCACCACCGGCACGACCTGGGCCAGCCGCTCCACCGCAGCGTCCAGGTCGTCCACGCCCGTGATTCTCTTCGCCTCGCGAGCATTGGGAAGGAAGACATCGACCAGCCGCAAGACTTCGTGGAGGTCGCCGTTCCAGCGGTCGTCCGGATCGTCGTTGGTATCCAGGGAAACGGTCAGGCCCGCGGATTTCAATCTCCGAAAAAGTTCAGGTACGCGGGGGCGCAAAGCCCGGTGCAGGAAAAACGAGGAAAGGTGAAAATGCTGCCCGGACGCGAGGTAATCGAGGTCGAGATCCCCGAAGCACATCTCGAACATCGTGCCCGGATAAGTGAGGATGTTGCGGAAGCTCGAGCGCGGCAGGATGACAGTCAGCCCCGTCGAGCTCCGACCGCCTACTTTCCGTACGCGGGAAACATCCACTCCGCCGGCGGCCAGTCGTTCCAGGCTGATCTGGCCCAGGGGATCGCAGCCAATCCGCGAGACAAACCCCACCCGGCTGCCCAGGGCGGCGAGATTGTGAGCGAAGATCGCCGAAGAACTACCCAGAGTAAGGCTCAGCCCGTCCGCCAGCAGTTCGCGCTCCGGCGCAAGTTCCTCGGGAAGACCGTAGAGGATGAGGTCCAGGTTAAGCTCGCCCACTACGGTCACGTCGAAGTCAGGCACGTCCGGCGCTCCCTGGTTAGTCCTTATCGTTGAGGATGACCACGCGACTGAGGTTGCGCGGTCGGTCGGTATCGAAACCCTTCTTTAGTCCCGTGAAATACCCCAGCAACTGACCTGTCAGGGCGTACGCCGCCAGGCGGGCGAATTCCGGCAAGTCGAGATGGAGCTCCACCAGGAAATCCGCGGCGCGCTGCGTGGCGGCATCGGCGGCGTTGGTCACCACCACGGTGGTTCCGCCTAGCCCTTTCACCTCCTGCAACACCTCGCGCTCGGCTTCGAAGCCGGTCTCGGAAAGCAGGAAGGTTATGAGAGTGTCGGCGCTGACGATGGCTTTGGGCCCGTGCCGGAACTCCAGGGTGTGGAAGGCCTGCGCATAGGAGCAAGACATCTCCTTCACCTTGAGCATGGCTTCATTCGCCAAGCCAAACAGCGGTCCCTGGGCGAGGAAGGCATAGTCAGCAAAGTCGTGCGCTTGCACGAACTGCTGAATTCGCGAAGGTAACGGATCTAGAACCGCCTGGGCCATCGCCGGCAACTTCCGCAGGGCTTCCGCGAAGCTGGCCTGCTGGCCATAAACCGCCGCCAGGGCTTGGAGGCCCAGAAGCATCGAGGTGAACGAGCGCGTCATCACCGTGCTCTGTTCGTCCGCCGGAACGAGGTAGAGCGTGGCCGCCGAAATCTCTTCCAGCGGCTGGTGCGTGGCGCAACTGACGGCCAGGGTACGGACGTTCTCCTTCAGTTCCAGATATTCCGCCGCCTTCAGGATTTCCGAGGTTTGGCCGGACCGGGAGATCAATACGGGTTGGCAAGGCTCCGGCCCCGAAAGGATAAGGCTGGGGAAGAGTAGGACCTCGGAGGCAGGCACGGCCCGCGCACGCAGACCCGTGAGCTTGGTCCAACTGGCCGCAGCCGCCAGCGCAATGTAGTAGCTGGTGCCGCAGCCCACGAAGAGCCAGTCGGTGCGGCCAGGGAATCGCCCGCAAATCTGCTCGAACTGGCCGTTTTCATCAAGAACTTGAAAGCACTCCCACCAGCAGGCAGGCTGGGAGAGGATTTCAGCGCGGGTGTGTCCACCGGGGCTAGATGGAGTCGAAGTCATAGAGAGTCCTCTGTGATGATTCTGAGAAAAAGCCAGCGATCTCGCCTCGGCTCCGCCGGCCACGCCCGTACGAAAGCGTCGGTTTCCCGGCGGGGGGTTAAACTAGAGTCACTTCAATTCCTGCTTCCTCAAGGGCGCGCAAGTCGGCTTTGGAGATGCGGCTGTTGGTGACGACCTGGTGCACCGCAGAGATAGGCGCAATCGAGGAGAGGCTGCGGCGCCCGAATTTGCTCGAATCGCACACGACCACCGTTCGCCGCGCGATGTCGATCATGACGCGGTTGACCTTTGCCTCGAGGAGGTTCGGAGTTGTCAGGCCAAAATGGACATCGAGTCCGTCCACCCCCAGGAACAGGATGTCGGCGCTCAAGCGGTGCAGGGTTTCCTCGGCGAGCGGTCCCACCAGGGAAAAGGAGTTTTCCCGCAAAATTCCGCCGGTGAGGATGACCTGTATGGCCGTGCCCGCAAGTTCCGCAGCGATGTTGACGGCATTGGTGATGACGGTCAGGTTGCGTAAGTCCCGCAGCGCCCGGGCAACCATCGTCGTGGTCGTGCCGGAGTCCAAGACGACCGATTGGCCTTCCTTGACCAACCGCGCGGCAGCTTCGCCAATCCGCATCTTTTCCTTCCGATGGAGTCTCTCCTTCTCGCGCAGGCTCGGATCCAGAAGCGCCCCCGTGCGGACCGGTAGGGCGCCGCCATGGGTTCGACACAGCGCGCCCTGGCTGTGCAGGACTTCCAGGTCTTTGCGGATAGTCACCTGGGACGTCCCGAACCGCTGGGCGAGATCCTTGACCAGAACGCGGCCGTCGCGATTGATGAGATCGAGGACTGCGCGTCGTCGTTCCTCGTTCAGCATGGCTCGTGCGCAAGCGTGTTCAAATGCTCCGCCTGCTCCTCTCGCAGTGGCCTGGGCTTACTTTCCCTTTCCATTTAATACTATTCCCTTCGAAAGTCAAGACGAAAAGTGCGCGTGGAGGTCCGGGAAGCCTGTTGCTGGGCATTCCCAGGCGGAAGAATTCAAGGGCGAAAAACAGGGAACGTCCCAGGAAGGGCTTGGGCGCAAGGCCAGCAACCCGTTTCGGATTGGATCCAACTGGCCCGACCGAAACCGGCCAGCGCCCCGCGGCCTGTTGGGTTCCTCTCCCAGGGACGGGCACCCTTCGAGTTCGGGTCGCGCCTATGGCTTGCCGTCGGCGGCGGACGATAATAAACTTGTCAGGGCTATTACGAAGTACGGCCGGGTTCCCAGAGCTTCACAGCGGTTCGAGAAAGGGCAGAGTCGAGGTCATGATCCGAGCGTTTTACTGTTTTCGTTCACTTGCCTGTCACAGTGTCTCACGACCTTCCGTCCGGGCTTCTACGCTGCTTCTCCTGCCGTTGGTTCTCATCTCATCCGGCAGGCTGCGCGCGCAACAGGAGAGCGAGGAAATCCAGGACATCAGCGGCACATACCAGTTCTTGGCTGCCGGTGACACCCTGGCGCTGCTGGAAGAAGAAGGCAAACTGAAGGGTTACATTGATGTGCTTCAGGGCGAGGACGAATCTGACGCAATCTTGAGTTATTCCATCAGCTTGGGTTGGCGCAAGAAGAATCAGGTGGAGTTCAAGACGGGGAAGATTCACCAGAAATACTATCGTTTCTCTGGGGCCGTCGAGCGCGGCTCAGGTCATGAAGAGCGCGACCCGGATTACCTCCGTCTTGTCGGCGATCTGGAGAGCATCACCGTCAACTCCGAGAGCGGACAGGAAGTTGCCCAACGGATGCACGTGGTCTTCAAGTCCATGGGACCAGAGGCGGAGGAAGAAGACTGACCCCTGCCAGCCTCGCCGCCGTCCCTGACATCTAGTCCACGCCGCTGGCTGCACCTGCCCCAGATCTGCTCCACGTCAAGGAGGCAGTGGGCATAGACGCGGCAGGGGAGCCGGGCCGCGTGAGCGTCGCCTGGCAGCAGAGGCCTGGCGCTGGCCCGAGCTTCAATTCCCACGCCTTGTGGCAGGAGATTTGCTAGTCGAAGGGCGAAGGTGAAATCTGACGCTAGGAGCAAGGAATGGCTGAAAAGGGAATCGACATGCTCCGCCGTCTGCTGGGCGATGAGCGGGCCATTGAAATTCGGACGACCTGGGCCAAGCTCTCGCCGGACTTCGCGCACTTCGTGACCAGCTTCCTGGCCGGCGAAATCTGGTCGCGGCCCGAATTGGACCTCAAGACTCGGAGCTTGGTGACGATTGCGGGGTTGGCCGCGCTCGGCCGACCCAACGGGCTTCGCTTGAACATCGAGATGGCGTTGAACAATGGAGCCACGCGGGAGGAAATTCTTGAGACTCTCTTACAGATGGCTCCTTATGCCGGCTTTCCAGCCTGCTGGGAAGGTCTCGTCATCGCCGATGAGGTTTTCAAGCAAAGGAAAGCAACACAGAAGGCCGCCTGACTGCGCCGGGGCCGGCTGTCGCCATAGGGCTGCGGATGGCCACTCCGGGCCTCTCCTTGTCATTCCCCGGCGAGCCGCGCGTTGAGTGGGGCCGTCCCGCGAGCCGATTTCTTTCGCAACCTTTCCAGGCGCTGCGCGAAGCGCTCGAAATGCGAGCGAGGCGCCGAGCTTTCGCGCAAGCGCTCGAGGGCTACGGTCGTGAACTCGAGTGCGGTCGCCGCGTCGCGCCGCCGATGCTCATAATAGATGGCCAGTTCTTCCAGTGCCTGGATGGCGAAGGGCGCTTCGCGGCGGGCGAGTTCGTTCCACAGCTCTACGGCCAAGTCATATTGGCGCTGCCGCTTGTGCTGGGCTGCGAGCTGCCAGAGCGCCTGGGCTTCGATGCATTCCGGGAGGCCTTTGGCCAAAGCCTGCTGGCAGGTCGCAACCGAGCGTTCCGTGGCCCGAGCCCGCTCGAGCATCCGGCTGAGGCTGAACAAGTCCAAGCTCGAAGTCAGCGTTCGGTGCTCGGCGTCGCCGAGTATTCGCGCCAGCTCCACGACTAACGCGGCGAGCGTCACGACGTCCAGCGCGTTGTGATAGAAAACCGGCTGAAGCCCCTGCGCGCTCTCCGTGCGCAGGTAGTCGAAGTAGATCTCCGGAATCTCGGAGCCCGGCACGTCACCCGCGCGCGCAATTCCCAGGACCGCGCTTTCCAGATCCGCCAGCTTGCAGCTTTCCAGGCGAAGTCTCCACAAGCGCCGAGCGGGATGCAGCGCGTCCAAATGCACCAGGCGGGTGAAGGGAGACTTCAGCCGCGCCAGAGCGTAGCGAGTCTCGAGCAGGGGAATGTCGAACGTCTTGCCATTGAAGGTCACGACGCCCTGGAATTCCTGGAGCGCTTCGGCGAGCGCCACCAGCGCGGCCTTTTCGTCGGGGTAGTCGCGGAGGAAGAACTGTCGGACCACAAACTGCGAACCCTCAACTGCGCCGATGCCAATCAGAAAGGCGCAGGTGCCGGTGCCCCCTGCCAGTCCCGTGGTCTCCGTGTCGAGGTACACCAGTTGTGCGGAATCCGGCAGGGCGGTGCTTTCCAGCAGCAGATTCAACGGGCTGAGGTCGGCTGCGGCGAGGTCGCCAATCCGTAACTTCCCGTAAGGGCGGCCAAAGGGCAGCGCCTGCCGCGCCAGGAAGAACTCGCCCCAAACGTTCTTCTGCACCTCGCCGTCAACGTACTCCTCAATGCCTTTCGGCGCGCGCTGGGCAGGCAGCTTCTTGGGGGGGCGCTCCAGCCGGCGCAGGTACTCAAGCTGGCGCTCCAGTTCCGCATCGCGGCCGCTGGTCTTTGCCGCCTGCTTGAGTTGCCGGAGTTTCTCTTCCAGGTTCATTGTCATTAGTCAGTAGTCAGTGGTCAGTTGCCATCTATTCACTGGCAAGCATGCGGGCACGACGGACTACGGACCGCGGGCCACGGACAGTTTTCGCAGAATCTCGAGCGCAACCTCTTTGCCCTTTTCCCCGATCTCCCCCACCGGGCCCACGCAGGACGGGCAGCCTGCCGGACAGGGGCAGTTCGCTATCAGTTTATACGTATTCTCAAGCAGCGTCTCGCTGAGGCGGAAGAGCGGCTCGCTGAAGCCGACGCCACCGGGGTATTTGTCGTAGAGATAGATGTTGGGTTCGAAGAGGTTCGCTAACCGCACGCGCTGCCCAGTGGGGGCCGGTCTGAGACCCGCCCCTGCAGCGGCTCCCTGGGATGAGTTCTCTCCGACCGAGACGCCCAGGTCGCGCGCAGCGCACATCACGAGCAAGGTGGCGATGGCCTGGAGGGCGTTCCCCAGTCCCATGACGCCGTCGAGCCTGGCGCCGCGGTCGTAGGGCAGTTCCTCGAGCAGCTCGCGCGGCAGGGTGAGCCAGTAGGCCGTGGTGTGCATTTCCTGCTCGGGGAGACTCAGTTCGCCCGAGCCCACGTTCTCCATGGTGTAGAACTTGATCTTCTTGAAACCGACCACCTGCGTGTTCACCTGCACCTCGCCGTGGTTCTTGCGTGCCGGGCCGGTGGGTGCGGTGGCGAAAGTCTCGAGGATTTTTATTTTTGTGTAATCGATGGCATCCGTGAAATAGTCGGACTCGCACTGGCGGACGTAGGCCTTGCGGTTCTCATAGTCCAGGCGCTCCACCTGGTACTGCTCGCCGTCCTGAATGTAGATGGCCTTTTCGTGGACGGTGGTGAGGGCACTCGAGAAGTCCACTTCGCCGATGACCTGCGACTCTTCGGTGTTATCCACAATCACGAAGTTGTCGGAGGAGATCGACCGCAGGCTGATAGCATCGGCGGGATAGCTTTCTGAAACCCAGTGCCAGCCGTCAGTCGTGTGGTGGAGGAAGCCGACGTCTTGCAGGTGCTGGCAGAGGGTTTTCAGGTCCAGCGATCCGAACTTCTCATCTTCGCGCAAAGGCAACTCGAAGGCGGCGCACTTCAGGTGATTGAGCAGGATGAAGAGATTGTCCGGATTGACGTAGCCGTGTTCGGGCAAGCGTCCGAAAAAGTAGTCGGAGTTCTGCACCATGAACTGGTCGAGCGGCGCGCTCGAGGCCACGAGCACTGCGGCCGAGGTCCCACGCCGGCGGCCGGCGCGACCAGCGCGTTGCCAGGTGGAGGCAATCGTCCCGGGATAGCCGGCGAGCACCGCCACGTCGAGCGAGCCGATGTCGATGCCGAGCTCGAGCGCGTTGGTAGCCACCACGCCCAGCAAACGTCCCTCGCGCAGGTCGCGTTCGATCTCCCGGCGCTCGCGGGGCAAATAGCCTCCGCGGTAGCCTCGAATGGCCTCTGCTTCGCCGGGAAGCCGGGCGAAGTCCTCCTTGAGGTAGGTGACCAGGATTTCCGTAGCCAGGCGGCTGTTGGCAAACACGATGCTTTGCAGCCCGCGATCCAGGAAGGTTCGGGCCACGCGGCGCGTCTCATTCAGGTAAGACCGCCGGATGCCGAGTTGCGAGTTCACCACCGGCGGGTTGTAGAAGACGAAGAATTTCTCCGCGGCGGGCGCGCCGTTTTCCTCGAGCAGCTCCACCTCTTCCTCGATGATGCGCCTGGCGAGTTCCGCGGGATTGGCAATCGTCGCCGAGGCGCAGATGAACTGCGGCCGGCGGCCGTAGAACCGCGCGACGCGTTTCAGCCGGCGCAGGACGTTTGCCAGGTGGCTGCCAAAAACGCCGCGGTAGTAGTGCAGCTCGTCGATGACCACGTAGCGCAGGTTTTCAAACAGCCGTTCCCACTTGGTGTGGTGAGGCAGGATGCCGGTGTGGAGCATGTCGGGGTTGGTGATGACCAGATTGCCGCGCGCCCGGATAGCTTTACGCGCGTCCTGGGGCGTATCGCCGTCGTAGGTGAAGGTGCGGATCTCGTCGCCCAGCTTCTCCGTCCAGCGATTCAACTCCGCCAACTGGTCCTGCGCGAGCGCCTTGGTAGGAAACAGATAAAGCGCTCTCGCCTCGGGGTCTTCGAGCAGGGCACTCAAAATCGGCAAGTTGTAGCAGAGCGTTTTCCCCGAGGCCGTGGGCGTGACCACTACAAAATTCTTGCCCTCGCGCGCCAGCTCGCAGGCCGCGGCCTGATGGGAGTAGAGGCTGTCAATCTCCCGGGCGCGAAGGATCTCCACCAAGCGCTCGGGCAGGAATTGGGGAAACGGCGCGAGGCGCGCTTCGCGGGCCGGGAAGTGCTTGACGGCCGTCACTCCGCCGCGTGCGGGGAAGCCTTTGAACTTCTCCCGAATCTCCTCCAGTGCCCCGTGCACCGGGGTGATAGCTTGCGTGCCTAGCGTCGTGAGCGATTTGGTGTCTTGGTCTGCCATTTGCGTTTCCTAACCCCCAGTCCCTAGCCCCCAGCCCCTGTCTTCTGTCTTCGCCTTTTCTTCGCTCATGCTAGCACAAAGCCCGTGGAGGGCCAAACGAAATCGCTTCTGTAGCGGCGGCCTTTAGGCCGCCATCAGCGTGGCAGGCTGAAGCCTGCCGCTACATCGCTGGGCCAGAGGCTTGCCGTTCCGTGCCGAAAGGGTTTTGTAGAGCCGCATTCTAACTGCAAGATTCGCCAGGTACTTCGGCCCTCCCCTCGACTGTGCCAGAACCACATGCTTCTTAACAGAAAAGTCCGACCTTGTTCACTCCAACCGTGCTGGCACTTTGGAGTGTAGTGGGCTGTCAGGTTTACTTCGCGTCT
>Ga0315281_10005827_pt1 | contig 17582 bp, 16 predicted proteins | sample YL17G07_0_MG_FD_204540 | JGI IMG/M metagenome (GOLD analysis project Ga0315281, IMG submission 204540) | Sediment microbial communities from Yellowstone Lake, YNP, Wyoming, USA - YL17G07_0 | ecosystem: Environmental > Aquatic > Freshwater > Lake > Sediment | place: USA: Wyoming | collected...
TTCCCATTCCCTGAAGAAGACCCATTGTTGTAGTTGATTTTCCTTCGCCAAGCGGTGTCGGAGTCATAGCTGTTACTTCAATGAACTTCCCGTCAGGTTTGTCCTTCAACCTCTCCAGAACTCTTGCAAAACGAACCTTTGCAATATAATGTCCGTGTGGCAACAGCTCTTCTTTTTTGATCCCAAGCTCATCTGCCAATTGCTGGGATGTCTTCATGTGTTTCTCTGCATCTTCTGCTATTTCCCAGTCTGCATGTTTTGTTGGATCAAGCAGCATGGTAAAAATCCCCCTTTCTCTAAAAAGTTATTTATACGTAATATATAGAAAGCAGTGAGCAGTAAATAATTAGTAGTTATTAGAAGAGAGTAATTTTTAACCCTAACTACTGCCTACTGTCTACTGACTACTTATTATTAGTAGCTGATCAATGCGCTGAGGAATTTATCAGTTGTACGCCTGAGCTTTTTGCTCATCTCCATGGCAATCTTTTTGAGAATGTAGCATGCAAGTTTTGTATCTTGCTCCATAAGCCTGTCAAATTCTTCCTTTGGAATAAGAAAAAGCTCCGCATCTTCAACTGCAACAGCACTCGCAACATGGTGCCTTCTTTCAAGAATGGATAGCTCTCCGAAGAAATCTCCGGGAGTTACAACAGTAAGAGTTTGTCTCCACCCATCAGCAGTAACTCTCGAAATTTCTACCTTACCTGAGTGGAGGAGAAAAACCCCGCGGGTATCATCTTTTTCTTTAAAGAGTTGCTCTCCTTTTTTAAGGGATAATTTTTCCACGATTTTGGAAAGCTTTTCAAGGCCCTCACTATCAATATCACTGAATAAAGACTGTTGTTTTAAAGCCTGAATCATTTCTCATACCTCCTGACTCATAATTGACTGATATTTATTATTAAAAAATTTCCAGTTTTACTGCGCATACCTTGAACTCTGGTATTTTTGAGATCGGGTCAAGGGCAGTGCCTGTAAGGACATTGGCTGCTGCCTCTTTATAATGGAAAGGTATGAAGACCATTCCCCTTATTGGCCTATCAGAAATCATAGCCTTAATATTAATTGCACCCCTTCTTGATGAAACCCTTATTATCTTACCATCATTTATGCCCAATTGTTTTGCATCATCGGGATGAATCTCAACATATGCCTCTGGTGCTATTTTATTAATGGCATCAATCTTTCTTGTCATTGAACCTGTATGATACTGGAAAAGCTGCCTTCCTGTCGAGAGTAAAAATGGATATTCATTATCCGGCAGCTCCTCTGCCGGCTTGTATCTCACAATACTAAATGAAGCCTTCCCCCTTGGAAACCCACCTTTAAAAAGATAAGGGGTTCCTGGGTGATCGAGCGTAGGACATGGCCACTGAAGACCCTTGTTATCTAACCTCTTGTATGTCATACCTGCCAGCGCTGGCCAGAGTTTCCCAGCTTCCTGAAACACCTCCTCGGTGAAGTCATATCTCATTCCGTAACCGAGCTTTTTTGAAAGTTCTCTTATTATCCATAAATCCTCTTTTGCCTCTCCGGGCGGTTCAACTGCCTTTCTCATCTTCTGCACCCTTCTTTCCGTATTTGTAAATGTCCCTTCCTTCTCTGCAAAGCATGCTGCAGGAAGAATAACGTCCGCTAATTCTGCTGTCTCGGTCATGAATATATCTTGGACAACAAGAAAATCCAATTTCTTCAAGGCTCTTATCGTGTGATTAATATCGGGGTCGCTCAAGACAGGATTTTCTCCCATTATGTACAGTGCCTTGATATCTCCCTCATGTGCAGACTTTGTCATTTCTGCTGCTGTCAGACCAATTCTTTCAGAGAGCTTGACACCCCATGCCCTCTCAAACTTTTCCTTTATTCCTTCAATATTCACCCTCTGATAACCAGGATAGAAGTCTGGCAAACAACCCAAGTCACAGGCCCCCTGGACATTATTTTGACCCCTGAGGGGATTGACTCCTGTACTTTCCCTCCCGAGATTCCCTGTCATCATTGCCAGGTTTGCTATTGAACAAACATTCTCTGTACCATGGATATGCTGGGTAATCCCCAGAGTATAGTAAATGCCTGGTCTCACTGCATTTCCGTAAAGGAGGGCTGCCTTGATAATGTCTTCTTTCGGAACTCCTGTGGTCTTTTCAGCCACTTCGGGCGAATACTCAGCGAGCATCTCTCTAAAGGGTTCAAATCCTTCTGTCCTCTCCTCAATAAACTTCTTGTCTATTAACCCTTCTTTTACTATTACATGCATGATAGAATTCAAAAGGATAACGTCTGTGCCTGGCTTGTGCTGCAGCCATATAGTAGCGAATCTCACAAGATCAATCTTTCTTGGATCCACAACGATTAGTTCTGCACCCTTTCTAACAGCCTTCTTCATCTTCAAACCTATGATAGGGTGTGTCTCTGTTGTATTTGAGCCTATGACAAATATGACGTCATGATTTTCTATCTCAGGGATAGAATTTGTCATCGCACCAGAGCCAAAAACTGAAGCCAGACCGGCCAGTGTTGAACTATGTCAATACCTTGCACAATGATCGACATTGTTTGTACCAATTACAGCTCGCATGAATTTCTGGAACAGATAATTCTCCTCATTTGTGCATTTTGCTGAGGAAAGACCTCCAATAGAGTCAGGACCATACTTATCTTTTATATCTTTGATTCGCTTCGCAATGAAATCAAGGGCTTCGTCCCATGAAGTCTCTCTGAAGAATTCGGAGTTCGGTCGCCTCGGCGACTCGCCTGAGGCGAGAGTTCGGAGTTCGGAGTCTCCCCTCCACCCCTGCCCTCCCCCTCGAGGGGGGAGGGTTAGGGAGGGGGTGCTAACTGCTGATTGCTCTTTTGGAGCAACTCTTATAAGAGGTTTTGTCAGTCTCTCTGGACTATGGATGAATCCGTAAGCAAAACTCCCTTTTAGACAGAGCCACCCTTCGTTAATTGTATCTGTCTTCGAGGTAACTCTTATAACCTCATTTCTCCTGACAACGAGGGTTAGGTTACAGCCACACCCGCAATAGGGGCAGATTGTATCAACTTCGTTTAAGTCCTGCCTTCCCTTCTGAGCCCACATCTTTCCAGTAAGGGCACCAGTAGGGCACACAGCAACACACTGACCACAGAATTCACAGTTAAGGTCTTTATCATAAGGAGGGCATATCTTTGTGCGAAATCCCCTGTAAGCAAAATCGATCGCACCAACGCCCTGAATCTCATCGCATATTCGGACACATTGGCCGCAGAGTATGCATTTTTCCATCTCCCTTTCAACGAAGGGGTTACCGTCTCTCTTCTTATAAACCCTTCGCTCACCCGAAAACCGGTTTTCCTTGATTGCATAAAAATATGCGAGTTCCTGGAGCTTGCAATCTCCAGCCCTCTCGCATACCCTGCAGTCATCAGGATGATCAGAAAGGATGAGCTCAAGGGTAGTCCTCCTCATTTTTTCAAGTGTAGGGCTTGTTGTTATGACTTCCATACCTTCACTTGCAGGTGTTGTACAGGCAGTAGCAGGTCTTGCAATGCCTTTAATTTCTACTATGCAAAGCCTGCACCCTCCAAAAGGAGCAAGTTCAGGATGATGACAAAGAGTAGGTATTGAAATATCGAGTTTCTTTATAGCGTCGAGTACTGTAGAAAGCTTTCTTACAGTTACTTTTTTACCGTCTATTGTTAGTGTTACCATATTATTCCCTTACCTTCTCTGAAACTCTTTCTTTTTTTAATTTCCTCATCTCCCTGAGCGCCTTCTGTCCTTCTGTAGTACCTAATTCGCATCTGAGGCATCGTCTTGCCTCCTTAACAGCCATCTCTTCGCTAAAACCTAATTCCACTTCTTTGAAGTTTTTCACCCTTTCTTCTGGAGAAAGATGCGACATTTCTTGAGGTTCTATCTCTCTTATCTCTTCATCAGAAAGTTCAACTGGTTCAATATACGTCGAAGGCCCGGTTGCCTCATAACTTCTTATTAAGCTCTCTCCTCTGAGGTATCTGTCAATAGATTCAGATGTCTTCTTCCCGGCACTGATAGCATGGATTACGGTACCTGGACCTGTCACTGCATCTCCCCCTGCAAAAACCCCTTCCCGTGATGTTGCCAAGGTTTCCGTATCAACAATAATTGTATTCCTTTTTGAAATCTCGAGCCCATGATCCTTACCAAGAAAAGAGACATCCGACTGTTCTCCTATCGCTACTATCAATGTATCTAATTTTATAGTAAACTCAGAACCCTTAATGGGAACAGGTTTTGCTCTTCTAGTCTGGTCTATTTCTCCAAGTTTCATGCGAATACACTCAATACCAACTAGTTTGCCGTTCTGGCTCAAAATTTTAACTGGCGCAGTCAAAAACTTTATCTCGATTCCTTCTTCTATAGCCGCATCAACCTCCTCTTTATATGCAGGCATCTCCGACCTTGTCCTTCTATAAATGATGGTAACCTTCTCTGTTTCATGAATGCGATTTGCAACCCTCGCAGAATCTACAGCGGAGTTTCCACCACCGATAACCCCGACCTTTCTTCCGAGCCTGATCTTTTTTCCGAGATTCACCGCTTCAAGAAATTTCAATGAAGGTATAATACTCTTCGTATCTTCACCTGCAATATTCATTTTCATAGGCTTATTGGCGCCAAAGGCAATAAATATGGCTTTATATCCTTCTGAAAAAAGACTATCAATGGAAATATCTCTTCCAAGTACAGTGTCTGTCTTAAATTTTACCCCTGCATCCTTTATGATATTGATATCCGTATCAAGAATCTCCCTTGGTAATCGGTATTGAGGTATTGCCACTTTGAGCATCCCGCCTATAACAGGCTTTGCTTCATAGATAGTGACATCATATCCTTTCTGAGCAAGAAAATAACCTGCTGTCAGTCCTGCAGGACCAGAACCTATAATAGCAACCTTCTGTTCTCTTGCCCATGAGGATTGAATCGGTAGACTCGGAACCTTCTTCACACCATACTCAGTAGCAAAGCGTTTCAGTGCCCTGATAGCAAGGGGCTTCCCGTCCTCACCTGCTTTACACTTCAATTCACATGGATGATGGCAGAGCCTTCCGCAGACACATGCTAAAGGGTTGTCTTTCCTGATTACATAAAGTGCTTCGTCAAAACGTCTGTTGGCAATCAAAGCTATATAGACAGGTACATCTGTACCAATGGGACAGGTATGCTGACAGGCTGAAGATACTATCTCTTTGCAAACAAGCGCAGAACATCTCTTTTGCCTAATATGTGACTCATATTCATGTCGAAAATATTTAATGGTACTTAAAACAGGGTTGGGGGCTGTCATTCCCAATCCGCATAATGAAGTTGTTTTTATATAGTGGCTGAGTTCCTCAAGAAATTCTATATCTCCCTCTTGGCCCTTTCCTGATGTAATTCTTTCTAATATCTCAAGGAGTCTTTTTGTCCCAACCCTGCATGGTGTACACTTACCGCAGGATTCTGACTGGGTGAACTCAAGGAAAAACTTCGCAGTGTTAACCATGCAGTCTGTCTCATCAAGGACAACCATACCTCCTGAACCCACAATCGAACCAACCTGTGCAAGTGACTCATAATCCACCTCTATATCAAGAAGTTCTGCCGGTATACAGCCTCCTGAAGGACCCCCTGTCTGCACAGCCTTAAACATCCTTCCACCTTCAATACCTCCACCAATATCAAAAATTATCTCTCTTAGGGTAATGCCAAAGGGGACTTCTATCAGTCCGGTATTTTTCACTTTTCCTGTTAATGCAAATACTTTTGTTCCCTTACTATTCTCTGTGCCTAAGGAAGAAAACCATTCTGCACCTTTTCTGATAATATATGGAATATTTGCAAGTGTTTCTACGTTATTAATAACTGTGGGCTTGCCCCAAAGTCCGCTGTCTACAGGGAATGGAGGTTTTGCTCTTGGCATGCCACGTTTTCCCTCTATTGATACAATCAGTGCTGTTTCCTCACCGCATACAAAAGCCCCTGCCCCTAACTTAATCTTTATATCAAAGTTAAAATCCTTGCCTAAAATGTTCTTACCGAGGAACCCTCTTTCCCTTGCTTGCTGAATAGCCTTTTTCACCCTCATTACTGCAAGGGGATATTCAGCCCTGATGTAAACATATCCCTCTTCAGCACCGATAGCGTAAGCACCAATAATCATTCCTTCTATCACAGAATGAGGGTCGCCTTCAAGAACAGCCCTGTCCATAAATGCTCCCGGGTCTCCCTCATCAGCATTACATATAATGTATTTCACGTTAGATTTTTTTCTTCTACAGATTTCCCATTTAAGTCCGGTAGGGAAACCAGCACCTCCTCTTCCTCTGAGGCCGGAGTTCTTTATAACAGAAATCGTTTCTTCAGGAGTCATCGAAGTGAGAACTTTTTTGATGGAACCGTAGCCACCAACTGACATGTAGGCCTCAATGTCTTCAGGGTCTATCTCACCACAATGAGATAAAACAACCTTTGTCTGTTTTCTGTGAAAGCTATAGAAATCATCCTCTACGGCCCACTCTGTAATGGGACTGCCTTTTATAATATGTTCTTTAACAATCCTTTCCACCATATCAGGCTTTACGTATTTATATGTTGTCCGGGCGCCATTAACAATAACATCTACAAGAACATCTTTTGCACAAAAACCCCTACAGCCAACCTTTTGTACTGAGCAATTCTCTTGAAAGACTGCATCAATGCTTGCTGAAGATAGTGCTTTCTTAAACGATGACAACACCTTTTCTCCGCCGGCTGCGAGTCCACCTGTGCCTGTACAAACCTTTATTACGATCTCTTTATTCATTTACTCTTACTCAGTCTTCTCATATCCTTCATTAATTTATCGAAGGTCATCTTACCATGCACTTCTTTGTTAAGGATTATGACAGGTGCGATACCACATGCACCAACACAGTTAACCTTTTCTACGGTAAACTTGAGATCATCCGTTATATCTTTACCAGGAGGAATATTGAGTTCTATTAAAAATTTATTTAACAGCCTCTCAGAACCCTTAACATGGCAGGCGGTACCCCGGCAGACAGTAATAATATTTTTACCCCTGGGTTTAAGATGGAATTGGGCATAAAATGTAGATATACCATAGAAACGGCTTGCGGGAATATCAAGTTTTTTAGAAAACCAGTTTACTGCTTCCTCTGGAATGTAACCGAAGGTCTCCTCTACATCTTGAAGGATGGTTATGATATTTCCTTCATTGTTCCGATAATTTGTTAATATTTTCTCAAGAGCCTCTTCCATTTTTCAGCGGCAAAGAGTGGGAATATTTTATAAACTCATAACTATATAAATTATAGAATAGACACACCAACTATTGCAATCCATTGAAGCTTTTTACTCCCCTCCCCTTAGACCTTTGGTGAATTGGTAAATATGAAATAAAACTTGGCTATTATATCTTATTTCCAAGGATAGTGTAAAAAATATTTATACTTATAAGGATATATAATGAATAACTCCGGAGCAAGGCCGCAGGTAATCTAAATATTCTTATTGATTGCACTGCTTGTTGTCATTCCTGTGAAAGCAGGAATCCATAAAATAATAAAGATTCTGGATTCTCGCCTCGGCGAGTCGCTGAGGTGACCGCATCAAGTGCGGAATGACAGAGAAAAGAAAGAATGATAAGGAAATCCTGTAGCAAGACTACAAGGAATAGCAATCTCCAGAACAGCAAATATGTTGAGAAACAGAGAAACTATATTCTATAATTCTTTAATCCATTCGAGGAAGGTTTTTTTATGAATGTAAAACCACTTAAAAAGAGTATCTTTTTGTTTTTTTTATTCACTTTTTTTATTCCCAAGAATCTCTATTCTTTAGAGATATTCTCAATTCAGGCCGGTGTTTTCTCTATGAAGAACAATGCCCTGAGTCTGGTTGAGTCCTTAAAAAAACATGAGGTCAAATGCACTACCGATGAAATAGGAGGAACATACAGGGTCTTATGTGGTGAATTTAACCAGGAATCTGATGCATATGCACTAAAAGAAAAATTGACATCCCTGGGGTATAAAAAGGCCTTTGTTGTTTCTAAGATATCTCAGGACACTATCTCAGGAGATACTTTGGTAAAGCAGTCTCTCCTTCATAAGGCTTCTCTCTCTTCTCAGGAAATGACTGATGAGAATCTTATAGGGACAAGCCACGAAGAATTTACATCCAAAACCCCTGTCCTCCTCGACCGGGTCGTTGCTGTAGTAAACAAGGAAGTTATTACCTGGAGTGAACTATACAAAATAATGGAATTTGAGGCAACAGAGCAGATTAAGAACCTGAGCGAAGAGGAACGAACCAAAATTTTCAAAGAGAATGAACCTCTCTTCCTCGAAACATTGATCGACATGAGACTTCAACTCCAGGAGGCAAGGAGCCTGGAGATAGGGATTGCCCGTGAAGAGGTAGAAGAGACTATAGAAAATATCAAAAAGAAATATTCCATGACAGATGCAGATTTCACAGCATCTATTAAAAAGGAAGGACTTACCTTAGAGGAATATAAGAAAAGACTTGCTGAACAGATACTGATAAACAAGGTAGTACAATATGAGATTAAAAATAAAATTGTCATCTCAGATGCTGAAGTTAAAAAATCCATGGATACAAATAAGGAAACATACAGCGGAAGCGAAAAATATAGACTTAAACAGATATTCTTTAAGGAGCCAGAAGGCAATATGGATAGAAAGGTCATAGAGGAAAAGGCACTGCTTGTTCTTCAGAAGCTGAAGGCAGGTGAGGATTTCTCTAACCTCGCACAGATTTATTCTGAAGACCCCTCAGGAAAGCTGGGTGGTGACCTTGGTCTTATTGACAAAAGCCTCCTTGCAAGTGAATTTACTAATGCACTTTCTGGAATGAAGGCAGGAGACTATAGTATGCCCTTCTGGACAGAAAGGGGTCTTCATATCATAAAGCTTGATGAAAGAGTCTCTGCCCAGAATATTGATAAGGTAAAAGAAGATGTAAGAAGGCAATTAACAGAGGCAAAATTTTTAGAAAACTACAAAAGCTGGATCAAAGGCTTGCGGGAAAAGGCTTTCATAGAAATACGTTTATAATGCCATGCCAATTCTGAGAATCGGAGTACTTGCATCAGGGAGGGGTTCGAACTTTCAGTCAATCATAGATGAGATAGAGTCTCAAAGGCTGAAAGCCCAGATAGTTTTATTGATAACTGACAATCCCTCAGCCTTCGCTATTGAGAGGGCAAAGAAACACAGTATTGAATACCTCGTGATGATGCCAAAAGACTATAAGTCAAGAGATGATTATTTTGCAACCATTGCTGAAGAACTCAAGAAAAGAGATGTGGGTTTAATTGTCCTGGCTGGTTTTATGAAAATTGTGGGAAAACCACTGATAGATGCTTTCCCATACAGGATAATGAATATACACCCTGCTTTACTGCCAGTCTTCCCCGGTTTACGCGGCCAGAGACAGGCCCTTCAATATGGTGTGAAACTCTCAGGATGCACTGTCCACTTTGTGGATGAAGGCATAGATACTGGCCCAATAATCATACAGGCTGCAGTTCCGGTTTTTCAGGATGATACAGAAGAAACCCTCTCTGAGAGAATACTTTTTTACGAACATAAAATCTATCCTGAAGCCATAAGACTTTTTTCAGAGGGAAGATTAGAGGTGCAAGGCCGGACTGTAAAGATTAAAGGGTATGTCCAACATAGTACCTCTATCGTAAATCCACCCGTAAAGGTCGGGAATGACTCGTACCGAGAAGGCTGATGAGAATTTTAGGAGGTATTATAAAAGGAAGAAGGACTGCCACTAAAAGGCTACTTTCTAAATCATCACGTGGTGAGACGTTGAGGCCTACCTCTTCAAAGGTCAGAGAGGCTATATTTGACATAATAAAAGACAGAATTGAGGGCGCGAGCTTTGTTGATCTCTATGCTGGCACAGGCACAGTTGGGCTTGAGGCATTATCAAGAGGAGCCGATAAGGCTTTCTTTGTAGAACCTAATAGATTAAGAGCTAAGACAATCAAAGAAAATGCTGTAAAATTTGGTTTTAGCGAAAAGGCAATAGTGATAGAAAGAAGGGCACATGAATTCCTCAAAAGGGCTTCTGTTGAGAATAGGAAGTTCGATATCTTTTTCCTTGACCCTCCTTATTTTTCAGAGGAGATAATAAACACCCTGCCTGCAATTGGAGAAAAGAAACTTTTAACAGATGACGGCATAGTAATAGTAGAACACCTCGTCAAGAAGAAGTTGGCTGAAACAGTGAGTGAATTAAAGATAATCCGGAGCTATAGATATGGAGATACCATGCTAACGATTTATATGAAAAAGAAAACACAAGAAAATACAGGAGTATCAGGTGAAAAAGAGAGCTGTTTATCCGGGTACATTTGACCCCTTTACATCTGCACATTTAGACATCATAAGAAGGGCACTGAGAATATTTGATGAAATAATAGTTGCCGTTGCCCCAAGCCAGAAGAAAAGTCCCCTCTTCAGCCTTGAGGAAAGACTTTATATGATAAAGAAATCCGTAGAAGATCTTGGGTATGTCAAAGTCGAGGCATTTGATGGTCTGCTTGTAGATTATGTAAAGGAGAAAAAGGGTATTGCTATTGTACGCGGGCTTAGGGCTGTTTCTGATTTTGAGTATGAGCTTCAGATGGCACTTATGAACAGGAGACTTAATACCGAGATAGAGACAGTCTTTCTCATGCCGAGCGAAGAATACAGCTTCCTGACCTCGACTATGGTAAAAGAAGTCGCATCCCTTGGAGGCTCTGTTAAGAATCTCGTTCCTGAGATAGTTGAAAGGGCCCTGAGAGAAAAATTCAAGACTGCATGAGGAAATACAGTCCTGAAAAATTTTAGAGCGTTAAGAGGTATTGTATGGCTAAAGAGGCGCTTTTAATCATTGATATGCTTAATGATTTTGTCCTCAAATGTGCCCCCTTGGAGGTACCCGAGACAAGAAAGGTGGTACCGAACATAAAGAGAGAAATCGAAAAAGCAAGGGCTGAAGGCAATCCTGTTATTTATATCTGTGATATTCATGCACCTGATGATAAGGAATTTTCTAAGTTTGGCTGGCCTCCCCATGCTGTAAAGGGCACAAAGGGCGCTGAAGTAGCTGATGAACTAAAACCTCAGAAAAAAGATCTCGTGATACAGAAGAGTACATACTCAGGATTCTACAACACTGATCTTGATAAGACGCTTAAAAGACTCGGTATAGATAGCATTAGGCTTACTGGATGTGTAACACATATCTGTGTAATGTTTACCGCATCAGACGCAGTCCTCAGGGATTATAAGGTCACAGTATTGGAAGACTCTGTTGCAGGGCTTACCAAAGAAGATCATGATGCAGCAATAAGGATCATGAAAAATGTGTTAGGGGTAAGGATAGTATAAAGATAATGGCAGAAAAAAGGCACTGTATGCGGAATGACACATAGAGGATATTCTAAGGCTTGTAATATTTCTTTTTCTTTGGCAGGTAATCCTGCTCTACATAACCTTCATAATCATGAGGATATTTATAACCTTGCCCATGTCCTAATTTCTTAGCGCCTAAATAATGACTGTCCTTTAAATGGTCAGGGACTTCCATAGTCTGTTCTTTCTCAACGTCTTCCATTGCTGTCTCTATGGCTTTGTAACAGGCATTACTCTTTGGTGCCTTTGCAACATAGATAGTTGCCTGTGCAAGTGGAATCTTCGCCTCCGGCATCCCTACGAACTCCACTGCCTTGAGTGCAGAAGTGGCAACCACCAGCGCCATCGGGTCAGCATTCCCTACATCCTCTGATGCACAAATAACAATTCGTCTTGCAATAAATCTGGGGTCTTCACCAACATAAAGCATTTTTGCAAGATAATAGATAGCTGCATCAGGGTCTGAACCACGCATACTTTTTATAAAGGCTGAGATTGTATCATAGTGCTGGTCACCTTTTTTATCATAAACAATATGCTTTTTCTGAATTGACTCCTCAGCAATCTTGATAGTTATTCTTATCCTTCCATCACTATTCGGTGACGTTGTCAGCAAAGCAATTTCTAATGCTGACAATGCCTTTCTTGCATCCCCATCAGACATCTCTGCAATATGATTTAAGGCATCCTCATCTGCTGTTATTCCAAGATTACCAAGACCACGCTCTTTGTCATTTACTGCCCTTCTCATTATCTCTAAAAGTTCCTCCTTTTCGAGTGGCTTGAGCTGGAACACCTGGCTTCTCGAAAGGAGCGTTGAGTTTACATAAAAGAATGGGTTCTCCACTGTTGCAGCAATAAGGATAATATTTCCTTCTTCTACATCAGGAAGAAGCGCGTCCTGCTGGAGCTTGTTAAACCTGTGTATCTCATCGAGAAAGACAATGGTACGGTTTCCCTGTTTCTTCCTTGCCCTTGCCTGTTGTATAACTTTTCTGAGTTCGTCAAGCCCGATCGTGGCTGCATTGAGCCATTCAAAATGTGCCTTTGTCCTCTCAGCAATTATTCTTGCAAGGGCAGTTTTCCCAGTGCCAGGAGGGCCATAAAGGATTAAAGATGTGATCCTGTCTACTTCTATTGCCCTACGCAGGAGTTTACCATCTCCAAGGATATGCTTCTGCCCTACATATTCATTGAGATTCCTTGGACACATGCGATACGCAAGGGGTGAAATAGTAGTATTCTCTTTAAAGAATTCCATGTTTTATGTTTGCTGATACAATGAGAATTTTTCAAGTAAGCGTTATTGACAAATTTCATTATTTGTTTTACGATTACTTTATCGATAAGATTAAAGGGGGATAAATGGCTACAACGAAAATATCATCAAAATATCAAGTCGTAATACCAAAGGTTGTAAGAGAAAAACTCCACTTAAAAAGTGGCCAAAAGATGACCGTTGTTGTAAAAGGCGAAGTGGTTTATTTAATCCCTGAAAAACCCCTTGAATCCTTTAAGGGGTTCTTAAAGGGTATGAATACAAAAGATATAAGGGAGAATAAAGAAAGGTAATGCTCCTTGTTGATTCCTCCGGGTGGATTGAATTTTTCACGGATGGACCTCTTGCCGATGAATATGCAAAATATCTCAAAGACTTTACAAAGATAGTAACTCCTACTATTGTCCTTTATGAGGTTTATAAAAAAATAAAGAAAGAACGAACAGAAGAGGATGCATTATTTGCCGTGTCCTTGATAAACAGGACATCAGTCATCCCATTAAGTGAAAGCATAGCACTTTTAGCAGCAGACCTTAGCCTGAAACACTCACTCCCGATGGCTGACGCTATTGTTTATGCAACAGCCCTAGAGGAAAACTGCAAAGTAGTAACCAGTGATACACATTTTAAAGGTCTTGATAGGGTAGCACTTGTCATATAATACATTTACATTTGAGAAAAGCATGTCCTTTAAAAGTTTAGTGTCTGTCATGCTGAACTCGTTTCAGCATCTGAAATCAACACATTATGAGACCTTGAATCAAGTTCAGGGTAACAGAGCCGCGGGCTTTAGTCTACGACCTGTAGAGCCTGCGTTTTATGAGACATTGAAAACCAATAACTCACGCAAACTGTCATTGCGAGCACCCGATGGGTGTGCTGCAATCTCATTACAAAAGTCGAGATTACTTCGTTTTACTCGCCATGATAACTTTCTCATTTTACTAAGACGGGCATTAGTAAGGCGACATTCTTATCACTTTCTGTCATTGCGGCTTGTCCGCAATCCTTCTGGGTTTTTCAGAAAGATTCTCTCCTCAGCGAGTCGCCCGAGGCGACCCGACAAGCGGGAATGACATCAATGTAGCTTTACTTATAGCCGCATTAGTAAGTGCATAAACTCCAAATTTGATAGGAGGAATTGCTATGTTCCATACAGCCGACCCAAAGGAAATTATAGAAGGAAAGATAACGGATGTATATTTCGAAAGGGCACTGAAGATTCTTAAGGCCAAAGGGGTAAATCCGGTTGTAAAGGCAGAATTCATAGCGAAAAGCCTCCCTGAAGATTGGCCCTGGGCATTATTTGCAGGTCTTGAAGAGGCAATGTATCTTATGAAGCATCTTCCAATTAAGGTAAGGGCTATGAGAGAGGGAACAATATTTTATTCCTATGAGCCTGTAATGGAGATTGAGGGAAGATACCAGGACTTTTGCGTTTTTGAAACTGCTATCCTCGGTCTTATATGCCAGGCATCAGGGGTTGCAACAAAGGCTGCAAGATTTAAAAAACTCGCTGGCGAGAAACTCGTTGCCAGTTTTGGCGCCCGCAGGATGCATCCTATGCTTGCACCGATGATAGAAAGGAATGCCTATATAGGGGGATGCGATGGTGTTGCTGTTGTCAAGTCAGGTGAGCTAATCGGCGAAGACCCTATGGGGACTATGCCACATGCCTTGATTATCTGCTTCGGCTCTACAGTCGAGGCTCTTAAGGCATACGACGAGGTATTAGAGCCAAAACTAAAAAGGGTCGCCCTCATTGATACATTCCTCGATGAAAAGTTTGAGTGTCTCAATGTAGCAAAAGCCCTTGGTAAAAAGCTCTTTGCAGTAAGGTTCGACACTCCTTCATCAAGGAGGGGCAACTTTTACAGGCTCCTTGAAGAAAGCAGATGGGAACTGGATATGAGAGGTTATAGACACATAAAATTCTATGTAAGTGGGGGAATAAAAGAAACAGATATCCCTGTTCTGAATCCTGTTGTTGATGGCTATGGTATCGGAACATCCATAAGCAATGCACCTGTTGTTGACTATGCTATGGATATCATGGAAGTTGCAGGAAAACCTTTAGCTAAAAGGGGAAAGTGGTCAGGCAGCAAGAGGGTTCTCGCATGTCCTGAGTGTGGGGAGAGAAAAATTGTTCCTAATGGGAAAAAGCAGTATGTCAGTTCCTGCGGTCATAAATTCGAAGATGTCCTCATACCTGTCCTTGACAAAGGGAAATACCTCATAAAGCTCGAACCTCCTTCAAAAATCAGAAAGAAGGTGCTGGATGCTGTCAAATCTCTTCCCCTTGAGTAATATTCCCTTGGGTAAACAAGCGTCCAATATATTGATCACCCTGGAGAAAGACTGCGATACTTCGTCATTCCTGCGAAAGCAGGAATCCAGTGCCTCTGTTTCTGGATTCCCACTTCCGTGGGAATTACATAGGAGATCAAATAGTGAAACTGCAAAAAATAGCGAGTTCAAATGCATTGTCATTCTGAATTCATTTCAGAATCTCGTATTTTTTTACGACAGATCCTGAAACAAGCCTGCCCTGAAGAGATCCCGAAACAAGTTCGGGATGACACTTTCAGGGTTCAGGATGACAAGTGTCAGATTATCTGATAACCATGGGCTCTGTTTACATACTAAGCGCTATTTTATTATGGAGCTCCCTCGGTGTGGTTGTAAGGCTATCAGGTGTTGAAATACATATTCTTATGTTTTATTCACTCGTGGCATCTCTTATTGTCCAGGGAATAATCTTATCCCGGAAAACTTATAGAAAAGAGATTCCTCAGTTCAGGATGCTTAAGTATCCAGTGATACTCGGCTTTTTTTCATTCCTAAACACATTCACTTATTTTTATGCGTTTAAAAATACCACAATAGCAAATTCAGTACTTACACATTACACAGCTCCTGTAATCGTTGCATTTCTCGCACCGCTGTTCCTGAAAGAGGTAATTACAAGAAGGATTGTTATTGCAATAATCATAGCTTCTATAGGACTCTGGATCATGCTTGACGGATTCTCATTCAAATCCGCCTCAGGCGGACAGATGGCAGGAATAATGGCTGGTCTTGTTTCAGGACTGGCCTATGCAATAATTATCATCTTTTTGAGAATACAATCTCAGAATTTCAACCCTCTTGTGCTCGCTTTTTTTACAAATGTGACTATTACCATCATTCTTTTACCTTTCATAAGAGAGTTTCCTTTAAAGGCATTATGGAGTTATCTGTTCATGGGAATAGTTCATTCAACTATTGCACCTATTTTATATTTCAAGGGTCTTCAGCATGTTACTGCTAATAGGGCTGCTGTTCTTGGCTACATAGAGCCGGTTGGTGCGATAATTATCGGGATTATATTTTTAAGTGAGCACCCACCATCTATTTCACTCGTTGGTGGTGCATTGATTATCTTTTCAGGTTATCTCACTTTAAGAGGCTGAAGAGCTTTAGTGCTAAAGAGCATAAATGCTAAATAACTTCAGCTCTTCAGAACTTTAGCGCTCACGCCCTTATCACATCCATAGGCTGGATTTTTGTTGCCTTTTTGGACGGATAAATACCTGCCAGTATGCCAACTCCTACGGATGCAAGGAAGGATAATATGAGTCCTGTCAGAGAGACCGTAAAAGGCAGATCTGAAAGCATAAAAATAATGATTGTTGTTATAAAACTTGCTATCAGACCAACAGTCCCCCCGCTCAAAGATATAAAGGCTGATTCAATAAGAAACTGAAGAATTATATCCCGTTTCCTCGAACCTACTGCCCTCCTGATGCCAATTTCAACTCTTCTTTCATTTACGATTAGAATCATAATGGACAATATCCCTATACCTCCAATGAAAAACGCAACAACTGCCGCCACCCTGCCGAGAACGGTTATCATTGACATCGCCTGTGTCTTCAATGCCATCACATCCTTTAAATCAATGACAGTAAAGTCATCTTTCTGCTCCTTTCGTATTTTATGCCTCTTTCTTAATAAATCCTCAATTTCAGCCTTAACTACTGGAATGGATTTTTCATCAATGGCCTGGACAGAAATGCTGTTGATATAATCTTTATTAACGAGTCTTCTGAGAAAGGTATTCAGAGGTATGAATATTTGATTATCCTGATTAAACCCTGATATGTCTACACCTTTTTCCTCCATTAATCCTATTACCTGACAGGGCACCCTCCAGATGAGGATATATTCGCCGATAGGGTTTTTAACACCAAAAAGTTTGTCAGCAACCTCGCTACCAATAACCGCTACCCTGTTGAGGTTTCTATTATCGTTATCATTAATAAATCTGCCTTCTTTTACGCGAAAGTTTCTCACATCTGTATAATTCGGCTTGACTCCCATAACCAGGACAGAAGTAAGGGTTACATCACCATACCTGACAGGGAATGATTTGTTGCTTGATGGTGACACATCACTGAGAAATGGTGAACTTTCAATTAGTGCCTTTGCATCCCTGGTAGTCAGTGTAGTAGCCTCACTCAATAGTCTCGTCTGAGCTCCAAACCTCCTTACTACACCGCTCCTTACAATAAGAAGATTCTTCCCAAGACTGGCTGCTTCTTTTTCGGTTTTTTTTCTGAGTGAATCTGAGAGATTGGATACAATGATTAGGGAAAAGGTTCCAAGAAAAACCCCGAGAATCGCCAGGGCTGTCCTCAGCTTAAAATTCGTCAGCGATCGAAGAGCAATTCTAAGATTCAGGTATATTCTTTTCATCTTTGTTTGTGCCCCTCACCCTAACCCTCTCCCACAAGGGGAGAGGGGATATTAACCCCACCCAGCCTCCCCTTAGATAAGGGGAGGAGTTAGGAGGGGTTACTCCCCTCCCTTG
>Ga0315281_10005828_pt1 | contig 17576 bp, 13 predicted proteins | sample YL17G07_0_MG_FD_204540 | JGI IMG/M metagenome (GOLD analysis project Ga0315281, IMG submission 204540) | Sediment microbial communities from Yellowstone Lake, YNP, Wyoming, USA - YL17G07_0 | ecosystem: Environmental > Aquatic > Freshwater > Lake > Sediment | place: USA: Wyoming | collected...
TTGCTCCTGCTCGACGGCAAGCCGGAACTGCTCGCGCCGCAGCTTGGCGGGGCGCGAGATGACGACGCTACGCCAAGTCACGACGTTTCTCCGGCGGGGCGGGGTAACGGTTGCCGAGGACATCGACGTTGAATTTTTCAAATCGCAAAATCCCTGTCTTTAAGCCGTTGCCAGGCCATGTGCCTTGCCATGTTTTGCCAAGGTTGATATTGGCATTGTTATCGTGACTGGCAATGTCTATGGCAGCAGTTGCAACATTCAATCCTGCAAAATAACCGAAGTATTCACGATCTCTGTTTTTTAGTAAGACGGCATCATTTTTGTTCAGCGTAAACTTGAACGAATATGTTTCATCAATGAGTGTCCATTCATCACGAGGCTTGGCAGCCGTTGCAGCACGGTTTAGCAGTTCCACTTTTTTGAGACGATCACTTTGATAAACTGGAATGAGGTAATGTTTACCACCTTTCTCGAATACATCTACGCGCAACATTGAGGCTTGGTCTGCAACCCCACCACGTAGAAGAACGCCTCCCTTTTGGGTGGAGAGTAACTTCACACTGCGAATTTCTGGCGCGACTTTATTTTCTGCACTGGGCTTATATAACTTAGGTTGTCCGGTAGCAAAAGCTTTCGCCCCTGCGCACTTGTTCTGTTTTGTGTCTTCGGATTTATGTGGCTCTAGTCTTCCGCGTAGTTCATCAACCCATGCTGCGTTGCGGGGATCATTCCATCCGACGATATTTTCTATGTCTCTATATTTTAGTTTGGTAAGCAGTGTTTTAATTGCAGAAGTCCCTGCGTCAATCAGACGATTTTCTTTGCCTATTGAACGGATAGATTCTTGGTGTGCCGCACCGCTGTTGCGCCGTTGCGGAGCGCGGGAAACAAACAATGGATGCAATGCCTGCAATGCTTCAGGCGAATATGTGCCGAACTTTTCCATTTCGCTGCGAAGCAGGGCAGGGTCGTCCATGCTCAAACGCAATTTAACTTCGTCGCGAAAATGCGGCCACGGATTGGGGAAATGTTCCTGTACTTGTTGGAACATCGCGGGGTTCACAATCTCGCCCGTGTCCACATCCACAAACCCTTCGCGCACCTGCTCCAGTTCCTTGCGGCGCGAGTAATCGGACAAGCGTTTGACCATGCTGTGGTTGCACGCCGCGACCACGGCGGCATCCAGCGCGTGGTGTCGGTCGGAGTCTGAACGCACTTTGACCAAGCCCCAGCGGGCGCGCAGGAACGAGGTCATCTGGCCGCTGAGCACCACGCAGCGTTTGGCTTCGCTGTCCTCGTGCAGTTGCAGATATTGCTCGACGTAGTTCTTGAAGAACTTGCAGATGTAACGCGTGTCGTTGAGATTGCGTTCGCGGAATTCTTTCGCTTCTTTGTCGCCGAAGTCCTTGCGCAATAAGCGGCTGCGCTTGGCAAGGCGATAAGATTTATTTCCTTCGACGAAACCGACGAACTGCCGCCAGCGTTCGCTGTTGTCTTTGCCATCGAGATACTCAAAAGGCGTGCGGTTACCTTTGTCCTGATTACATTTGGTGTGAACAACAACCTTGTTATTCATACTGTCGTCAAAGCTGCGCGAATAGGGCAGGACGTGATCGACTTGGGTATACATATCGTCGGAATCACCAAACATTCGGTGGATATTCAATTCGCTTTGGCAATACGGACATTGGTCTAGCTGCTGACGAAAGAGTCTCATTTTTAACAACTCATCGCGTTTTGGCTCTCGTTTCACAACGCTAATGAAATGTTCTAATCCTTTTTCTTTTTCAACTTGAAATTCTTTTTGCAGCTTCTCTATATCGCGTCGTTCATCGAGTGGGCGTGATAAATCGCGCGCCATTTCGATATGCACTTCATGCGGTGAGCCGTATTTCTTGATGAGCGCGTTTACAACTTTGCGTGCCTGATTGAGCGCGCGCAGCACCACCGGGTTGCGCGGAATGTCCATATCGTCGTTGAACACCATGCGCCCGGTTTTGTCGCGCTCTTTGTAGAACGGTGGCAGGTATTTATGCTCGCCTGCGCCGACTTTGTGTAACTGGCTGTGGTGGCCGTATTCCGGGATATTGGCGACGGCTTCGTCGTAACGCTGGCCTTGTTCCATGAACGGTACGATTTGGCGCAGCGCCTTGAGTGACAGGTTGCTGAACTTGTCGAAACGAATATCGAGGAGTGCGTCGATCATCTTTTCGGCATTGGGCAAGTTCAGCTTGAGCAACTCGGCTTTCACTTCGTCATCGTCTTTGTAGACGCTCAACACCCATGCGATGTCGTCGAGTTGTTGCGGTTTTCCGTCCAGCGCATCGGTAGATATTTTCTGCCACTCGGAGGCGAGTTCTTTTTTCTCCAGCGTTTTGCGCAATTCCTGCCAAGCAGGAAATTTCACCAGCGTAGCGGATTCTGGGTCTTTGGTTTTCTCATCGGCTTTTTGTCCGCTGGCATACGATAGACCGGTATAGCGGAATGACTCAGGCAAAAAGCCCGCTTTGGTAAGCGCGGTGCGCAGTTGCTTGTAGGTAAAGTCTCCTGCTTGCTGATAAGGCATGAGAAGAGCGATGCGTCGCTCCGCCTCATTCAGCGGTCGAGTCGTGCCATCCACCACGATGCGCAGATTGTTGAGGCGAGTGAGCCAGACGTGCCGTTCGGCGGTGAAGCTGGCTTTTGGGGCGCGATATTCGGTTTTCTCGAAGGTGCAATGCCCCAGCATTTTCAATAGATCGCTGCCTGCCAACGCGGGATTTTGCGCCCAGAACAAGCCGCTCTTCTTGTCACCGTTACCGAGGATGGCGGCTTCGAGTTTTTCGGTGGCATAGGTATTGCCGAGTTTGCGCTGATGTTCAAACAGTGCCTTCAACTCGTCGCCGAGCAAGATGCGGGATAGTGCTTTGCTGTAATCACCTTGCTTGTTGCGTTGTGCCTCTGGAAATTCGGCTAGCACCATTTCGGCGGCGCTGCGGTAGTTCTTTTCATGCATCAGTCTTTTCGTGCCAGCCAGCCCTTGCTTGACCTTGCCACCTTCGCTTTTAGTATCGCCTTCCGCTGCTTTTTCTTCAGCGCGGCTGATCCAATGGAAACCGCGATGTTTGCATAAGTGATAGATTACGCGCGCCCATTCTTCGGCGGTCAGTGGTCGGTCAAGCGCGTCAACGCGCAATTGCCAAGATGATTTTGGAACAGGGGTGTTCTTCTCAATTTTGCATTTAAACAGATTCGCTTCAGCAATCACACCTTCGCGTTTGAGCAAGCGCGCCAGCTTGGTAAGCCGCCATGCCCTACGCCGCAAACGGCGACGCAACAGACGCGCGGAGCGTCGGACAAGGTTAAGCGATTCGCCCTCTTTGGCGGTTTCAGCTGCATCGAAACATCGCACGCCAAGGTCGATGATGCGGTTTTCACCCAGCACCGCCCACCCAACCGAAGCAATACCGATGTCCAGACCGAAAGTGAGCGGTCCAAGATTTTTATGCTTGCTTGTCATTGCGTTCTCCCTGATAATGCAATCGTTGTAGTTCATCCGGGGTGAGAGCCGTTGCTACAATAAAGAATCGAAAGATTCTGTATCCGCCCGGCAGTGACCCTGTCGGGCTTTATCTTTTTGTACGATACAAATAAAGAGTTGAGTGAGTCGGCATCTTAGGGGCCTGGCTACCGCTGATGCACCGCTATGCGATCATATTGCAACTGACCGATATTTGCTTTGCTATTTCAAGAAGTAAAAAGCGTTTATTGGGTGTTACAAATACAAGATTGCGTTGAAGCGCATAAAATTGTTCCCCCACCCTCAGTCCCTCCCCCGGTGGGAGAGGGAAGGCAATCCCTTGTTGAGTTTGGCCTCAAGAAACTTTCATCGGCAAAATCACCAACTGTTGCCCGCGCCTGTGCAGCCTGCGCTGCAAGCTCAGCGCGGTCTGGTTATGCAGCCAGCGCACCATAAAATTATCATCGGCGAAAATCAGTTTGGAGGCGAAGCATACGCTGTTGGGGTATTCGTCGCTGATTTCCTGGGTTAGTTCGTCCAGCGCCTGTACCGGGTCGGTGCCGTATGCCATGCGCCAGGTGGCTTGCAGCCCCTCCGCTTCACAAAAACTGGCGAAGTAACACAGGGTGTTTTCGGTTTTGTATTGCATGGTGCGGATGGTGGAGTCGCTGTCGAAACTTTGCGTATCCACTTCGCCTACACTGAGAAAAATAAAATTTTTGAAATGGCCGGGGAATAGACGCAGCACCCACATGACGGTGTGGATGCCCACGCCGCGATGTTCGTCCACCATAAATACCGCAGTGGGTAATTCCGTATCGAGTTTTTTCGGCAGGCAGGAACCGGTCTTGATTGTTTGGGCGAAAAGTTTTTCCACTTCGCGTAATTTTATTTTTGTTTCGGCATAGTGTCTGTGGATTAGCAAACATAGTGCAACTACCAGACCGGTAATCATCACGGTGACCCAGCCGCCTTCTGTGAATTTTTCCACCAGGGTCACTACCAGGATACTGCCGGTGACTGCCAGCCCCAACATGGAAAGTGCGAATTTTCTTTTCCAGTTGCGGATGCTGCGGCGATCGCGCCACCAGTGCACCGAAAGTCCGAGCAGGGACAGGCTGAAGGTAAGGAAGACGTTGATGCTGTAGAGCACGACCAGTAATGTGACAGAGCCCTTGCTCCAGACTAAAATCAGCAAGGCCGAGATACCCATTACCAGGACTCCATTCTGCGTGACCAGACGCGAGGAGAGCTGGCGGAACTGGCGCGGCACCCACGAGTCTGCGGCCATGTTGGCCATCACCGCAGGCCCGCCAAGAAAGCCGGTGTTGGCGGCGACCAGCAGCAGGCCCGCTTCCAGCGCCAGCACCAGTGCCAGGGTGCTGGAGTTGACCCAGTCAGGCATGTTCAGCGTGCTGATAATCGCACTGAAGGTCACCGCATTCAGCGTTAGTCCCTCGACATGCTGCGCCTTCCATAGCAGGTACAGCACGATGATGCCGCCTGCGGTGAAAGCCAGCGACAGCGCCATATACAGCATGGTCAGTTTGCCGGTACGTGCACGCGGCTCGGTGAGCATATTGACGTTGTTGGATACCGCCTCAATGCCGGTATAGGTGCCGCCGCCCAGGGAATAGGCGCGCAGAAATAGTGATGCCACAAAGATCCAGCCGGTCTGCTGCGCCAGCGAGGTGGTTTCGTTCAGGGTGGCGGGAATCAGCGCAGGCAGGCCTTCGGCATGGGCATAGATGCCATAAGCGATGAGCAGTGCATGGCTGATAAAGAAGCCGATAAAAATCGGCAGCAATACTTTGATCGACTCTTTCATGCCACGCAGGTTGAGCATGATGAGCAGGATCAATAGTAAAATTTCACTCGCAAATTTGAGGTCGTGCAACGCGAGCGGCAGCAGGCTGAACAGGGCATCAGCGCCGCTGGCTACCGAGATGGTGATGGTGAGTACATAGTCCACGATCAATGCGGCGCCTGAAACCAGGCCGGCATGCGCGCCGAGCAATCGCGTGGCGACCTTGTAGCCGCCGCCACCGGAAGGAAAAAGTTCAATTACCTGGTTATAGGCAAGTGCGATGATAAAGACAGTTAATGCGGTTGCCAGCGCCAGATAAAGCCCGAGCTGCGTATGCGTGCCCAGTGCGAGAAACGCCTCTTCGGGGCCATAGCAGGAGGAGGACAGGCCGTCTGCACCCAGCCCTATCCACGCGAGGAATGCCACCAACACAATATTGTGGCGCGTGGCCGGGTTGAGCGGGTCGAGTGATTTTCCAAGGAAACGTTCGTATAAATTGCTTAGCAAGATTAGGTCAGCCCGGCCAGGAGTTTTGAATAAAGAGGATAAAATTTTATAATCGAGCATTATCAACCTAATAAAAATAATTTACCACAAGCTTCAGCAAAACTGATTTACCCCATATTTTTTGCCAGGCAAATAAAGCGCGTGCATAGCCTGTTTGGGCATGGCATCGTTAAGGTTTTTTCAGCACGAAACAGAGAATATCTATTACACTTCAATATCTTTTTAAACCTGAGTGTTTTAATCATGTTCTGTTCAAGGATAAATATTTGGCAATATGCCGCAAGCTTGTTATTACCTGTTGCTTCGTTTGCTTTTATGCCTTTAAGCTTTGCGGAGGACGGCAGCGTATCTGAACAGGCCTATCTGCAAGATTTCCCTGTTGTATTGAGCGCATCGCGCTTGTTGCAACCCTTGTCGGAAGCGCCCAATGCCATGAGCGTGATTGATCGCAACATGATCAAGGCTTCTGGCTTCAGAACCATTGCGGATTTGTTCAGGCTGGTTCCCGGTATGTATGTCGGCAATCTCAATGGGCATACGCCGGTTGTCGGCTATCACGGCTCGACTGAAGAATACTCGCGCCGCATGCAGGTGCTGATCGATGGCCGCAGTGTCTATTTGCCTCCCTTTAGTACAGTAGACTGGGAAGATATTCCGCTTAATATAGAAGACATCGAGCGCGTTGAAGTGGTGCGCGGCCCTGCGGCTGCTTCGTTTGGCGCGAATTCATTGCAGGGTGTGATCAATATCATTACCCGCGATGCGGCGAGTTTGAATGGCACGGAGCTTTCAATGATCAAGGGCGGGGAGGGCGTTGCCGATTTGGCGGCGCATCTGGGCCAGGCGGGTGAAAAGATGGATTACCGTATCACGCTGGCACACCGTGAAGATAGCGGATATGGCTCGACGGTGATGAATGACGGCAAGTTTACCAATCAGGCCAATCTGCGGGCCAATTTTCATCCCTCGGGTGCGGACAGTTTTGATTTTCAACTGGGTTATAGCGATAGTACAAGAGGCTTGGGTATCGCGGGTAAGGCAGATGATGTATTCAGGAATGTAACAGCTACTTCAAGCTTTCAGCAAGGCACTTGGCTGCATGCGCAGCAGAATGGCGATGAGTTGAAATTGAATTATTTTCATATCAGCCGCAATTATATTGATCCCATATATTCCCCGCCCGTTGCATTGACGTCAGTGGCAGCACAGACTGTCGCAGATCGTCACGATCTGGAATTGCAGCAAACGATCCAATTGGGAAAAACCAACCGCATGGTATGGGGTGCAGGGGGGCGCTCGGATTATGTGAGTAGCCCGGTGAGTTTGACGGCACCTTATACCTTTACGCAAACCCGATTATTTGCACATGACGAATGGAGAGTCAGCCCGTCTGTTTTGATGAATGCAGGAGCCATGCTGGAAAATGACGGTTTTGGACATACCAATACTTCGCCCAGACTGGCTGTCAATTACCATGTCACTCCGCAACATACTGTGCGTGCAAGTACCTCTGTCGCATATCGCACACCCGCGACGCTGGAAGAAAAAGCCAATATTCCGAATGCATATGTTTCATTGGGCGGATTGCGGCCTGAAAAGACGTTGTCAAAAGAAATCGGTTACCTCGGAGAGTTTAATTCGGCAGGGCTGACGCTGGATGCCAGAGTTTATAACGATCAGGTGGAAGATATTATTTCTGCCGACCCTGCGGCTACTATCGATGGACGGCCATATGGTTTTGCCAATCTATATGCCACGAATTACTACGGATATGAAGGCACGATGAAATACCGCTGGAGCGACAGGGGCAATATCATGGTTAATCTGGCGCGGCAATTTGCGCGTTGTGAAATTACCGGAACAGCGACGAATCCTTTATTTGTATCCATGTATCTCCAGGGCTATATGGATGAGTGTCCGTTATCCGTGCCCGATTACAGCGGCAGTATCCTGCTTACCCAGCAAGTGAAGCAGGATCTGCAGGTTAGTGCCGCTTATTATTTTCAGGCAGGAATCAAAATGATCGGTGCCGTTGCGCAATCAAGTATGCACAGGGTGGATTTGAGAGTCGCCCAGTCTTTTGGCAATCCCGGACGGGCAGGCAATGGGGATGTTGCTTTTGTCGTGCAAAATGCTTTTCAGGATGACTATACAAAATATTCCACTACGCTGGAAACCAATAATATGGCGTATAAGCGGCGTGCCTATATTTATGCAACCTATAATTTTTAGTTGAAAATTCACCCTTGAATCATGCCATTTTAGCTTTTATGAGATACGTCTTTGCCGGAATATTGGTGATCATTTGTTTGCTGCCAGCATCTTCCCGTGCCGCAGCGCTCAAGCTTGCGGTGGTGCTAAGCGAGCAGGAGGGCGCATATCTGGAATACAGCAACGCACTCGAAAAATTACTGGTGAATAAAAGTGTTACATTGACTGTGACGGATGCGGACAAACCCCTGCCAGATGCCGATTTGGTGATAGCGGCGGGCATGAAGGCGTTTATAATTGTTGCGCGTGCAAAACCTGCCGCGATGCTTGCGGTACTCGTTCCAAAAGAGGGGGCTGGCAAATTGCTCAATGAATTCCCCGCGCTGGCAAAATCAGACTCAAACACCTTTTCAGCCATTTATCTGGATCAGCCAGTCAGGCGTCAATTGGATCTGATTGCGGCCGTACTTCCAAGGGTCAGGTCTATCGGTGTGATGTATTCAACACCGCCCAAAGAGTTGGGCGCTTTACGGACGAAGGCTGCGGAGCGGAAATTTGAGCTCAATGAACGCTCTGTCGCTTCTTCATCCGCACTTCATACCGCATTGCAAACATTGCTGCTAAGCAGTGATGTATTGCTCGCGTTACCCGATGCCGAGATCTATAACGCATCGACTATCCGTAATATTTTATTGGCAACCTATCGCAATAAAGTACCTTTGATCGGTTTTTCGTCTGGATACGTCAAGGCTGGCGCCCTCTGTGCGGTATTCAGTACGCCCGAGCAGATAGCGTGGCAATCTGCAAATATTGTTCAAGAGTACATTGAGACACGCGTGTTGCCATCAGCGCAATATCCCAAACAATTCGAAGTGTCGATCAATGAGCAGGTGGCACGTTCATTGGCATTAAATATCAAGAGTGCAGCAGAGGTACGCGATGAAATTGGAATAACGCCATGAAGCATTACGGAATTGAAAGACAAACCTTGTTCGTGGCCATGATCCCCATCCTGGTGATGGCGGTATTGCTGGACAGTTATTTTATCACCACCCGCTTTTCTGATCTTGAACGCTCATTCCTCGAACGCTCCCAATTGTTGACGCGCCAGTTGGCTTCATCCTGCGAATATGCCGTGTTTTCGGGAAACACAATATTGTTGAAGCAAAATATGGATGCAGCATCGACGCTACAGGATGTCAAATCGATTGCGATTTTAGACGACAAATTTAAGCCGATGTTGGAGACAGATGGCTCCACGAATCAGTCTTCATTCAATGAGAGCATTAAGTCGCTGCCCGTATACCAGGATGGTAAAATCCTGCGCGTGTATGAACCTATCATGGCAACGCAGATCAACCTTGATGGCTTGCTTGCCAGCACTAGCGTGGCCAGGCAGCTTGGCTCGGTTGTCATTGAACTCGGCAGAAGCCGGTTAAATAAGCAAAAAGAAGAAATATTGCTGTTAAGCCTGTTGTCGACCATGCTGGTTTTTATCATCGCGATGATTTTGGCTTTCCAGGCCGCGCGCAGGATTAACAAACCTATATTGCAAATGCACCAGGCGATACGCCGCATAGCCGCGGGAGAATTGGAAACGAATGTTGCAGCGCAAAGCGATATACACGAATTGCATGAATTGATTGATGGCATCAATGATATGTCGCGGCAATTATTGCGTGATAGGGACATGCTGGAGACGCGCATTGTCCAGGCGACAGACGGGCTGCGCGAGAAGAAAGAAGAAATTGAATTGGCTTCCCTGGAAAGAGATCGTTTGAACGAGAAGCTTGCGAAAACTCTGGGAGAACTGCAAGCGATCATGGAAGCCAACCCCGATATTCTTTATGTGTTCAATACGAAAAACAAACTGGTGCAATGGAATTCGAATTTCGCAAAATTTTTCAGGTTGTCCCCGGATAAATTGTTAAATATGTCAATGACAGAATTTGTGTATAAGGCGGACAGGGGATTGGCAATAAAAGGGATGAGCGATGTATATGCAAATGGATCTGCTACGATGGAGTTGCAACTTGTCAGACATGACGGGGTACTGGTTCCGTATTTATGCAACGGCGTGGTACTTAAAAATATACACGGCGAGGTAACGGGATTTACAGGAACAGGCCGGGATATCAGCGAACGCAAGGCAGCCGCTGAGCATATCCACCATCTGGCCCATTACGATATGTTGACCGACCTGCCCAACAGGTCGCTGCTTTCTGACCGTTTGCAACAGGCAATCATGATATGCAAACGGGAGCGTACCAATCTGGCACTCATGTTCCTCGATCTTGACATGTTCAAATTTGTCAACGATAAGTTCGGACATGATATCGGCGATGTATTATTAAAAGAAGCCGCTGTACGCATACAGACTTGCCTGCGCGAATCGGATACTGCGGCACGTATAGGCGGCGACGAGTTTGTGGTATTGCTGCCATCTATTGATTCTGCGCAAACCGCATTGCTGGTTGCCGAGAAGATACGCCAGGCACTTAGCCAGCCATTCGAGATAGACGGGCATAGTCTGAGAATTTCTTCGAGTATCGGTATTGCAATCTATCCCGAGCACGGCAGTGACGAGAAGACGCTGCTCAAAAATGCCGACACGGCCATGTATATGGCCAAGCAAAAAGGCCGAAATGCTGCGATATTTTTTCCTGTGCAAGGACTAGTAGTCCGTTCCACCAAAACGAAGACATGAAACGGCGTCTTTTTCCACCATGCGTTGTTGCATCCCCTTGCCGTATACCCCATACGGCAGCGGGTTCGCGCCTAGCCTAGTGAAAAAATCCATCCGTTTCATTTGTTACCTTTTTGGTGGAACGGACTACTAGTGTCATGATTTGCAAGTTCGTTGAATCAAAGCAAGCCATATAAAAACTATACGCTATTGTAGGAGCGCAGATTTCTGCGCGATTTTTAAAAAATTAATCGCTCGACAAGTCGTGCTCCTACATTAGGCGAACTTCTAACTCAGGCTCCTAGGGCTGCCTTAAAGTCCTGCAAGTACCCTGATGTGCGCCAGCACGCTGCGCCCCAATGCATGCAGCGCATAACCGCCTTCCAGCGACGATACTATACGACCGCCTGCATGACGCCGGGCGAGTTCCTGCAGAATTTCTGTGATCCAGACATAATCCGATTCGCGCAAGGAAAGACCGCCCATGTCGTCTTCGTGATGCGCATCGAACCCCGCCGAGATCAATAACAGTTGGGGTTGAAATTGCTCGAGCGCAGGAAGCCACTGTGCGGTGACCGCAGCTTGAAACTCCGCGCCTGTCGCGCCCCGTGCAAGGGGAACATTGACGATGTGTTTGTTCGCACTTTCCATGCCTTGGTAGGGGTAGTACGGATGACGGAAAGTAGAGCACAGCATGACGCGTTCGTCATGATTGAAAATTTCATCCGTGCCATTGCCGTGGTGCACATCAAAATCGGCAATTGCCACGCGCTTCAAGCCATGATGTTCAAGCGCATGCGCCGCAGCCACCGCGACATTGTTGAAAATGCAAAATCCGGCAGCCTGATTACGTCCGGCATGGTGACCGGGCGGACGAATATTGCAGAAGGCATTTTGCGCCTGCCCCGAAATCACCAGATCAACCGCTTTAACTGCGGCACCTGCCGCATGCAGCGCAGCCTCCAAGCTGTGCGGGTTCATCGCGGTATCCGCATCCAGATATACCAGTCCATGGTGTGGCGAGCGGTTAAAAATTGATTCGATATAGTCGTGTGTATGCACCCGGGCCAGTTGCTCTTTGCTTGCTGCGGGCGCCTCGTATTGGTCGAGCAGCTTGAGCAGGCCTGAAGCGATGAGTTGATCGTGGATAGCCTGAACGCGCGCGGGGCACTCGGGGTGACCTGCACCCATATCGTGCTTGAGGGAAGAGGGGTGAGTCAGGTACGCAGTAGCCATCAATATTTAAAGCGGTATGTTTCAGCCGGGTGTAACTGCCAGTTTCCGTTGCCTGTCAGTTCCAATACCTTGCTATGATACTTGAGAATAGTTGGCCGGTGACTGATGCTGACCAGGGTAGTGGAAGTTTGAATCAGCTCGCGGTACAGCAATTCTTCGTTTTCGATATCCAGTGCGCTGGTCGCTTCGTCCAGCATCACATAACGCGGTTGCGAGAGTAACACTCTGGCAAAGGCAAGCCGCTGTTGCTCGCCTACGGACAATACTTTGGCCCAGTCCTTAACCGCATTCATACCGCCCAGTCTGTCGGCGAGATGGGGCAGTCTGACACGTTGCAAAAGCCGCAGAAGTTCTTCGTCCGGAATTTTTCTGTCCTGGTGCGGATAGAGCAATTGCTCGCGCAGACTTCCCAGTATCATGTATGGATGTTGCGGCAGGAACATCATTTGCCCCGTTTTTGGATGCACGATGAAACCGCTGCCGCTATTCCACAAGCCCGCGATTGCGCGCAGCAATGAACTCTTGCCTTCACCGCTGGCGCCTACGATCAACAAGCCTTCTCCCGTATTCACCTCAAGGGTCAGGTCACGGATCAAGGTGCGTTCCAGACCGGGGGTTTGTAGCGTGACATTTTCCAGCGCCAGACGCGAATCCTCCGTCGAATGGATGATATTTTCAACCTTGGTGCGTACCTTTGTTGTTGCCGGGGGGAAGGTTAAGGTTTTCGAAAATGCGTCGAGACGATTGACCCCGGCGATAAACCTGCTCAGGCTTTCAAAATTATCCACGATCACGGCCAATGCGCTTAATACTGCCGCAAATGCCCCCGCAGCCTGAATCGCTCGTCCTACCTCAAGCTCGCCCGAGAGTACCCGTGTGGCAATGATTGCACTGGGCAGGATAATGGTCAGAAAGCTGTAGGCATATTGAAACAGATTCAGGTTGAGCTGCCATTTGATCAGCTTGAGGTAGTTGCTGAACGCTTCATGAAATTTCTGTTTTGCATGGGATGACTCTTGTGTTTCACCGCGATACAAGGCGATTGACTCGGCATTTTCACGGATGCGAATCAGGCTGAAGCGAAAGTCGGCTTCGCGTTTGAGTTGCCTGAAGTTGAAACCGATTAAAACCTTACCGAAGAAAAAAAGTGTAATCAGCGTGCCGCTAACCGCATAAACAATGAGGAAATACACCAGCTCTCGTGAGATAGACCACAGCACACTGCTGAATGCAATAAGCTGTATCAGCTCGCCGACGATAATCAGCAAGAAATACAATGAGCGTTGAGTGAAGGTGTTGATATCCTCGGCAATCCGCTGATCCGGGTTGTCTATTTCGGTATTGGAGGTGAGTTTGTAATAGGCCCGGTTGCTCAGGTAACTATCCAGATACCGGTGCGTGATCCATTGCCGCCAGTAAATTCCCAGCTTGTCGCGCACATAGTAGTAGAAACCATAAATCGGCACCGCCATGAGTAAAATGACGAAGCAGGTTTTGATCGACAGCCAGAATCTGTCGGCATCCCTGGTAGCCAGGGCAGAGGTGAACTCGCCGGTCTGTTCGTTAAACAGCACATTGAATTCAGTCTGCCCTAACAACAGTAACACGAGCAGCAATAACATACCCCGGGCCCGCCATTTTTCCTCGGAGAACCAATAGGGTTTGGCGATATCCTTAAATTGACGCCACAGGTGATGGTTAAATCCAGTCATAATTTCAATATGGAGTTGATATTGATAATTTCATCTGTCAGCAGCCAGATCAGTCTTCGCCCCGAGGGGGTCGGCTGTTTCGTTCATCCCAAATAATCCATTAGCCCGTCATCCCCGTGTAGGCCGGAATCCAGACAATTAACAATTCCCCAACTCTCTGTTTACCGGCTGCAAAATGATACGACACGATGCGGCAATAGACGGAGAGGATTTGCCGGGTTCATACGTGGTCGAACAGAGCAATGTCGCCCATGGGATAGTGCTTGCGGTTGCTCGTCCACAAGGGGCAGCGGTTCTGCCGCGCGCTTGCGGCCAGCAGGTAGTCTTCGAGGGATATTCCCTGGTGTGCCTTACGGTAGCGGTGAGCATACTGCCCGGCCATCTGCCCGGTTTCGCTGTCGATACTAATGCGCTGGCAGAGGCCGAACAGGATTTCAATCTCTTTGTGTTCCCGCTGGAAAGCTCCGGCGTAAATTTCGGCCACGACAATAGGCGACAGTAATAAAACAGTTTGCGTTTCCAGCAGGCCGATAAAACAAGCCACGGCTTGCGGCTGCTTTTTTAGCAGGTGGATGACGATGTCGGTATCCAACACCAAGCGCTCAGGCTTCATCTGTTTTAGCTCGAAGCAGGCGACTGGTTTTGCGCAGTTTGCGCACGTAGGTTTCCGGCTCCGTATTGGCAAAGCTTTCCAGCGGCTTGAGACGCTTGAAAAATGCCTTGGCATCGGCGACGGGATCTTGCTGGATGTCCTTTTCCAGTGAACGGCGAATAAGTTCTGAAACGCTCACGCCCACATTACGCGCCCGCGTTTTAAGCCTTTCGTACAGATCATTCTGAAGATAAATCTGGGTGCGGTGCATGGTTTACACTCCTTATGTGATGTATGCATTTGTACATTATAGTGAAAGAGAGGACGCCTGTCACCGCACTGCAATGGCGAATCAGCGAAGCCCGATTGGGAATGGGCTTTATCGGCATGGGTGGCTTAAAACCTGAGACTGTGGAACTCAAAAATCAATCACTAAAAAATATCCTCCCCTGTTTCATCCGCATTCAGACAGCATTTCTTGTACTTCTTGCCGCTGCCGCACGGGCAGGGATCGTTGCGTCCGGTTTTAGGTTCGGGGCGGACGTAGGTTTCATGGGTATAGCACGAGTTATATGGGGCGAGCAGATAATCGGCATCTCTTTTCAGGCTGCGTTCTTTTCTTCTTTTGTCTTCTTCCCGCCAGCGTATCTGGCGCTTGGTGATGGCTTCCGGTTGATAAAATGCCCAAGGGTCTGTGAATCTTTCCCATTCGGGCGGGAAATATTTTCCTGCATAAGCTTGTCGAACTTCCTCGGCTGAAAAATGAACCATGAATCCGCCCTGTTGTTCTGCCAGGTCTTCCAGCAAAGGCCGATATTGTTCACGCGGGAAGTGCAGCAACAAGCTGGCTGCCGACAAACGAAACTCCCAATTATCGTCTTCATCGTTCGCCATTCCGGCGAGCCATGCCAGCGCTTGTTCGAGCTTTTCGCCCCCTTGGCGCGCGGCTGCGACGATTACCGTTTCGATGGCGTTGGCGCGCATGTACTCGCCTATTTCGCTGTCTTCGCAAAGGGCGATCAAGGCGGGCAACACGCTATCCGGTTTGTTCAAAAACAGTGCGGGCCAATAGCCCGCGAGCCAGTCTTGCATGTCGTCATCTTCTTGCGCCAAGTCCCGCATGATTTCCACCAGCTTGAGTCCTGCTTGTTCGCTGGGGATGAGCCCGAGTATGCAGGCCGCATGAAGCCGCAACCACCACACACCATTGCTGGCATCATCCGGCCAAAGGAAATCATCATCGTCCAGAATGTCCAGACATTCCGTCATCTTGTCGCCACGACTGGCGCACTCGTCTATGACATTGCGCGGAACGCGGTCTGCGTTTTCGAAGAGGATGTCTGTGAGTTTGGATGGGCTGAGTTCGGCGAGTTCTTCGTCTGGATAGGTTGGAAGTGGTGGATGATCGTTCATGGTGCGAGTGTTTTTACGTGGCCGGATTTTGAATAGTCGAGGATGCGTTGGTCGGCAGTCACCAATACGGCATTTCTGGCGCGGGCGGTGGCGACCAGAAAACGATCCGCCGGATCAGCGTGTAATTGTTCTGGAAGTTGGCAGCTATCCAGAACAATTTCCGGTTCGTCGAGGGCTATCAGTTTAAGCCCCGGATTATCGAGTGCGCGCGCCATCCATTTTTGCGTCGGCATCGGCAGGACGATGCGCCGCTTGCTTTCGAGCAGTGCGATTTCCCATACCGAGATGATAGAGATGAATAAGTCCCGGCGCTGTCCGGCTTGCTCAATGGCGCGCAGTGTGGATGGCCTGATCTTGCCCTGTACGCCGCAAGCCAGCCACAGCCAGATGTGGGTGTCCAGCAGCAACGAGGATTCAGCGCGCACGGCGGGTTTTCAAGCTGAGGTTGGGTTCCGTTCCGGCATCGGCTTCCCAGATGGTTTTCGGCATATTCACCACATCGCCGATCAGGGTTGCCTCGCCTGCCATGTAACCAAATAATGGTTTGCGCTTCGTTCCGGGCTGCTCCACCGGAACCAGCTTGGCGACCGGCCTGCCGCGCTTGGTGATGACTACCGGGTTGTGGCTTTTTTCCACCTCGTCCATGATCTTCAGGCAATTTGTCTTGAACTCCGCAGCTGGTATTTGCATGATATTTCTCATTGTGGTCATAAGCAAGTGGTCATGTTAGCAGAGGGGGGCGGAAAAATCCATGGCCGATTCAATGTGAGGCTTATTCCAATTCCCATTAAAAACAGCATTAATCAAAGACAATCCAGTAAGAACCAAACCCCCTCCAACTCCCCCTTGACAGGGGGAGAGCCAGGCTCGCTCCTCCCCTGTTAGAGGAAGGGTCGCAGCAGAGCTGCGGGGTACCCACCAGCATACCCCTTGCGGGTGCAAGGGGAGGTTGGGAGGGGTTTGAGCCTAATGGATTATCCGGGTTTAATATTTATTCTATTTTGCAATAAAACGCTATACAGGGTGATTCTGGTTGGGCCAGTCGCGGTAGTGCTGGTGCATATATTCGTATAATCTCTTTGGGTTCAATTCTAACCAATACCCCGTAGCTTGCTGCGGGCTGCTTTATTAATGAGCAATTAAAACCCCAGCAACTTAAGATCAAATACCCGTTCAATCAGCCAAACCGAGGCCAGCAGCATAATCAAAATCGAACCCATAAGCAGCACGACGCGGCGATAGAAAAGTGTGTTTCTCAAATAATACGCCAGCGGCAGAAAGGCGCTGACGATGGCAAGCTGGCCGCCTTCCACGCCGAGGTTAAAGCCAACCAGTGCCAGCAGCAGCGCATCTTGCGGCAAGCCCAAATCGGCCAGCACGCTGGCGAAGCCAAAGCCGTGTATCAGGCCGAAGGCAAACGCAACCATCCAGCGTCTGCCCTCAATGAGCGGAAACACATTGTTCAGTGCCGACAGTACGACGGAGGCGGCGATGGCTGATTCCACCAAGCGCGAAGGCAGGGTCACGACTCCCAGTGTGGCGAGCGTCAGGGTGATGGAATGGGCGAGGGTGAAAGCGGTGACGATCTTGAGCACATCGATTAATGCCGGGCGGAAGCCGGGTACCGCTTCCCAATGCTTTTTCGCGCGCAAGAGGACTGCGGGAAGCAACAGTGAAAGCAGGAACAGGATATGGTCAAACCCGATCCAGATATGCCACACGCCTTCTTTGGCGTAGGCCAGGAACTGTTTTAGCAGGGTGACTTCCGTCAGTTCGAAATGCTGGCTGGTTTTGTCCGGGCTGAAAATGCCGGTGGTGGTTGTGCCCTTGTACTCCAGGCGCAGCAGGCCTTTATGCTGCGGGTCTACATCAAACAGCAGGCTGTAATTCAAGTCTACGGCAGAAAGGGGTTG
>Ga0315281_10005829_pt1 | contig 17576 bp, 16 predicted proteins | sample YL17G07_0_MG_FD_204540 | JGI IMG/M metagenome (GOLD analysis project Ga0315281, IMG submission 204540) | Sediment microbial communities from Yellowstone Lake, YNP, Wyoming, USA - YL17G07_0 | ecosystem: Environmental > Aquatic > Freshwater > Lake > Sediment | place: USA: Wyoming | collected...
TTGGCAACGTTCGACGTCTGATGCGATTGCAAGTTCACAGCCGCGGAGATCACATCACGCGGTCCGATCATCCAGCCGACACGCCAGCCCGTCATCGCGTAGGTCTTGGCCACCCCGTTCAGCACGATGCACGTGTCGGCAAGCTCGGGCACCTGCACCGGCATCGACACGAACTCGTGACCGGCATAGGTGAGGTGCTCGTAGATCTCGTCGGTGATGACCCACACGCCGCGGGCGACGGCCCAGCGCCCGATCGCCTCGATCTCGTGGCGGCGGTAGACCGCGCCGGTGGGGTTGCTCGGCGAGACGAACAGGAGCGCCTTCGTCCGTTGCGTCCACGCCGCGTCGAGTTGCTCCACCGTGACGCGAAAGCCTGCATCGGCGGTGGTGGGCACCACGACCGGCACCCCGTCGGCCAGTGCGATCGATTCCGGGTACGTCGTCCAATAGGGCGCGGGAAGCAGCACCTCGTCGCCGGGGTCGAGCAGGCTCTGGAAGGCGTTGTACACGGCGTGCTTCCCGCCGTTGGTGACGACGACCTGTTGGGGCTCCACGACGAGACCCGAGTCGCGGGCCGTCTTGGCCGCGATCGCGGCGCGCAACTGCGGCAATCCCGCGGCCGGCGTGTAGTGCTGGTCGTCGATGTTCCGGCAGGCCACGAGCGCTGCCTCCACGATGTGGGACGGCGTCGGGAAGTCGGGCTCACCGGCACCGAAGCCGACGACATCCTCGCCGGCCGCCTGCAGCGCCTTGGCTTTCGCGTCGACCGCCAACGTGGCGGACTCGGTGATGCGGGCGACTCGGCGCGAGATCCGGCTCATGGGCTCATGGTGGCACGCGCGATCCGCGCCTCCCGAACGATTTCGCTCCGCGACGCTACGAAACCAGCGTGGCGGCGGGATCCCAGCTCGCGAGGTCGGCGAGGCGTGGGTCGTTCGAGAAGACTTCCACCACCGGGATCTGGAGGCCGAGCCGACGCTGGATCACCCGGGTGTCGTTCTCCTGGTTCCAGAGTTGCAGCGTGACCGCGACCCCGCTCTCACCCGCGCGTGCCGTCCGGCCCGAGCGATGCAGATACGCCTTCTGGTCTTCGGCCGGGTCGTAGTGCACGACCACGTCGACGCCGTCGACGTGGATCCCACGCGCGGCGACATCGGTTGCCACGAGCACGGAAACCTTGCCGGACGTGAAATCGGCGAGCGCGCGTTCCCGTGCGCCCTGTCGAAGGTCGCCGTGAATCGCGAGCGCATACACGCCTTCGCGATCCAGTTGGGTCACGAGGCGGTCGGCACCCCGCTTCGTGCGCACGAACACGAGCGTGCGCTCCACGCCCCGAGCGATGGCCGCGGCCACCTTCACCTTGTCCATCTGGTGCACCAGGAGGAACCGGTGTTCCATCTCTTCGACGGTCGGCTCGGTCTCGGCCACGGCGTGCAGCACCGGGTCGTGCATGTAGCGATCGACGAGCCGTTTCACCGCACCGTCGAGCGTCGCCGAGAAGAGCATCGTCTGATGCGGTTGCGTCATTCGGTACAGGATCTTCTGCACCTGGGGCATGAAGCCCATGTCGGCCATTCGGTCGGCCTCGTCGATCACGAGCACCTCGACCTCGGTCATCGACAGCTCTCCCCGCTCCATGAGGTCGATGAGCCGACCGGGCGTGCCGACGACAACGTCGACACCCTTGCGCAGCGCCGAGATCTGCGGGTCCATCGACACGCCCCCGTAGACCGCCTTGACCGACCGCTGCCGAACCTTGCCGAACGTCGTGAGCGCGGCCGTGACCTGGGTGGCGAGCTCGCGGGTGGGAACGAGGACCAGCGCACGCGGATGGCCCGGGCCGGCCTCTCCGATACGACAGAGCAGCGGCAGCCCGAAGGCCAACGTCTTGCCCGAACCGGTCTTCGCCTTGCCGCAGAGGTCGCGGCCCTCGAGGGCGTCGCGGATCGTGAGCGCCTGGATCGGGAACGGGCCGGTAATGCCCTCGCGGGGGAGGGCGGTAACGAGGTCGGCCGGAAGGCCGAGATCTGCAAAGGTGGTACTCATCGGGGAAGTGCTCGCTTTCGTCGTCGTCTCGGTGGCATTCGAAGGTGCCCGCCCACTGGCAACAAAGCCCGGAGCGGTGGGTCGATACTCGATGCTGCACCAACGAGTGCGAGGCGACGCGAAGGAAAAGCGATGAGGATGGACCCGCGAGCGGAATCTTGGCTCGCCAACGGCCAGGATAGCCGTTCCAGCACTCGGCTGAGAGATACCTGAGCGATCGCGCCACACGGGGCTCCCCCGACCGGCACAATTGCGCTGTGCGCCTCCTGGTGGTCGAAGACGAGGAACATCTCGCGGCCGCGATCGCCGACGGCCTCACCGCCGAGGGTTTCGACGTCGATGTCGCCCACAACGGTCCCGACGGGCTGTGGCGGGCGCGCGAAGGGTCCTACGACGCAATCGTGCTCGACGTCCTGCTTCCCGGAATGCACGGCTACAAGGTGTGCCGGACCCTGCGCGACGAAGGAGTGTGGACCCCCATCCTCATCCTCACGGCAAAGGACGGCGAATACGACGAAGCCGAGGCACTCGACACCGGTGCCGACGACTTCCTGTCGAAACCGTTCTCGTTCGTCGTACTGCTCGCGAGGTTGCGCGCCCTCATCCGGCGCGGCGCACCCCCGCGTCCGAACGTCCTCACCGTCGGAACGCTCGAACTCGACCCCGCCGCCCGCCGCGCGCGGCGTGGCGGCACCGACATTCGCCTCACCGCGCGCGAGTTCGCATTGCTCGACTTCCTCATGCGTAAGCACGGCGACGTCGCGTCGAAGACCGACATCCTCGATCATGTGTGGGGCATCGATTTCCAGGGTGATCCCAACGTCGTCGAGGTGTACGTGGGATATCTCCGACGCAAGATCGACCAGCCATTCGACACCGAGAGCATCGAGACGGTGCGCGGCGCCGGTTACCGACTCGTGGCAGACGTCTAGTGGAAGCCGAGCTCGTCGAGCGTCGCCGCGCGTGGTGGCCGCGCACGGTGCGGGTCCGTTTGACGTTCGTTGCCAGCCTCGTCTTCGCGGTTGCCTTCAGCGCCGCGGCCTTCGGCCTGGTGAACGTTGTCCACAACAATCTGGTGGACAAGATCGAGTCCACGCAGAACGCGCAGCTCGCCGAGCTCGCGGCCGCGCTCGAGCAGAACGACGCGCAGGCCAGCGAGTTACGGCCCGCGTACGTCCTCGGTGACGACGGCCGGCTGCATCCAGTCCTCCGTCCTCCCCCGCGCCGCAACGGATACCTCGACTCGCGTCTGGTCATCCAGACGGCGGCCGGTAACGTCACGGTCGTCGCGCAGCGGTCGCTCGCCGAAGTCGACAGCACCACCGAGAAGTTGACCCGCATCATGTGGTTCGCGGTGCCGGCCCTCGTCCTCCTCGTCGCGCTCGCTACGTGGTATCTCGCGGGTCGCGCGCTGCGTCCCGTCGAGGCCATCCGGCTGGAGGCCGAGTCGATCACCGGTTCGACGATCCACCGGCGGGTGCCCGAACCCGACACCGACGACGAGGTCGGGCGCCTCGCCCGCACCATGAACGCGATGCTCGGACGCCTCGAACGGTCGTCCCAGCGGCAGCGACAATTCGCGTCCGACGCGTCGCACGAGCTGCGGAGCCCGCTCGCGTCCATGCGGACGAACCTCGAGGTCGCGCTCCGCAATGCCGATCGCGCCGAGTGGCCCGCGGTCGCCGCGCGCGTGCTGGCCGAGAGCGCCCGCATGGAAGACACCGTCAGCGACCTGCTCGACCTGGCCCGCGTCGATGAGGCCCAGGGCGATGTCGCCGTCGAATCCCTTCCCGAAGTGGATCTCGACGAGCTGGTACTCGACGAGACGCTGGGCGAGCACCGCGTCCCGATCGACACGACGCGCGTGTCGGCCGGTCGGGTACACGGTCGGAGTGAGCAGCTCACGCGCATGACCCGTAATCTCCTCGACAATGCGCTTCGGCACGCTCGGTCGCAGGTTGTGATCGCGCTCCACGTCGATGCCGAATCCAACATGGTGGAGCTCACCCTCGACGACGACGGTCCCGGTATTCCCTCCGAAGATCGCGAGCGTGTGTTCGCGCGCTTCACTCGCCTCGACGAAGGTCGTGCCCGCGACGCCGGCGGCCTCGGCCTCGGCCTCTCGATGGTGCAGACGATCGTCGAGCGGCACGGCGGAACGGTCGCGATCGACGACGCTCCGCTCGGCGGGGCCCGGCTCACCGTCCGATTGCCGGCGGTCTGAGAGACTCTCGAGTCCTCATGCCGACGTTCACGCTCGTCAGCTTCAACGCGCACGGTGGCCTGCACCCGCGCCGCAACGGCGTCTGCCGGCCATACGACCTCGCGTCGGTACTGGAACGCTTCGACACCGACGTGATCGTGGTCCAGGAGTCGTGGTGGCCCGACGGCGGAACCGCCGCGGTCGATGACGTCGCCGCCACCCTCGGCGCCCAGGTGTTCGCCCTGCCGTTCGGTCGAGGCACACTGCACCCGTGGCCGCACGTCCCGCGCGACGGCATCGGCCACGGAACGGTGGGACTCGCGGTCATCACCCGTCTGCCCGCGAGGTTGGTCGCACGGCTTCCCGTTGGTCGTGTCCTCGGCGACCCCGCCCCCGAACGGGGAGCCCTCCATCTCGAGCTCGTCGTCGGAGGAACGACCGTCGACCTCGTCGGCCTCCACCTCACGTCCCGACTGCCCCACGGGCCTCCCATCCAGCTCCGCAGGCTTGCCCGCCAACTCCCCACCCGCGGCCCTGCGGTCGTGACCGGCGACTGCAACTTCTGGGGTCCCGGCGTGCGCGCGCTCCTGCCCGGCTGGCGGCGCGCGGTACGAGGGCGCACATGGCCGGCGGTCATGCCCCACAGCCAGATCGACCACATCCTCGTGCGATCCGAGGTAGGCGTGGTCGACAGCCAGGTGTTACCCGATGTCGGCTCCGACCACCGCCCCGTGCGCGCCACCCTCAGCGTCGGCCCACGGCGCCCCGGCGCCGAGAGCGGGAAGGTAGCGGCTTCAGGCGAGCGGCTACGCCGCGACGCCGGTCGCGGCGGTGCCGTCGTTGCGCACCATGACCACCGCCGAACCGACGATGGCGATTCCACGCCACCGATCGGCAAAGACCGCGGCCTTGGGGTTCTTACGCGCGGGTAGCCCTTGCGTGCCCCACACGCCACCCCAGCCGTCGAGCACGTAGTAGCCGGTCGGCACGCCCGAGACATTGACGAGCGTGAGGTCGCGCGCCACGTCGATGCCGAATATCGGCGTGGTCGCGGTTCCGAGCGTTCCGGTCGTCGCAGTTCCGTACTTCGACACACCTCCGAACTTGTCGAGCACGAGGTAGCCCGCACCGTCGGGGGTCACGGCGATGCTGCGCGCGTCGTCTCCCGCGAACGTCGGGTTGCCCAGCGCGGCGAGCGGACCTGTTGCCGCGGTTCCCCATTTCGAGATCGTTCCGTTGGCGAGCAGCACGACGTATCCCTTGCCGTCGGGAGTGATGGCGATCGAGCGCGACTGGTCGACTCCGGGCGAATACGGGAATACGAGCATTCCGAGCGTCGAGGGATCGGCGGCCGACCCGTACTTGTGGACGGTGCCGATGCCGGTGAGGACGACATAGCCGGCATTGTCGGGCATGACCGCGACGTCGCGTGCGAGATCCGAGCCGAATGTCGGCGAGCCGAAGGAGGACGCGCCGCCGTAGCCGTGCACGGTCCCGTCACCGTTGACCACGTAGTACCCGTTCGTGCTCGTAGCCGCGATGGCACGGCCGGGCTGGCGCAATCCGACCGGACACGGCCCGAGGTTGGTGAGCGCGCCGAAGAGCAGACCATCGGGCGGACATTGCCCCGGCAACCCGCTCGACGTGAGCATCTGGTTGTAGACGCTCAGGACGACCGTCGAGTAGTTCGAGGCCGTCGCCCAGTTCCCGTTGCCCATGTCGTTCCACAACGGCGCGTGGCCCTTGGCGAAGTAGTGGTCGAAGTTGTACGCGGCACTCGCGGGAGTGCTACCCCACAGCTCCGGTACTGGCGGGTCGGGAATCGTCGTGGTCCGCGAGAGGATGTCCGCGTAGTTACGAAGCAACTGGATCTGCGCGCGCACGCCGCTCAACGCGGAACTGAACTGGAAGCCGTTGCCGCACGTGTCGCACGCGCCGATGCCCGAGAAGTTGTTGTTCGACGGCTTGACGATCCCGTAATCGGGAAAATTGAACCAGGCGGTCTCGACGATCGACTGGGCAAAGGCGACGTCGCCGCGCACCGCGTAGCGTTTGCCCTCGTCGACGAACATCTGTGCCAGCTGTTGGAGGGTGGCGCCCTGGGCCCGGTACGGGAGGCTCGCGGGCGCGTGCGAGGAATAGAACGCGACGATCTGGTCGGCGGTGAGCGTCGACGCGCCGATCACCGGCACACCCGGTGAGCCGGGTGAGCCGTCCGAGGGCACGCAACCGGCGAGCGCGCCTAGGGCGACAAACAGCGCTGCTGCGAGAAGACGGGACCGCATAGCGCCAGATATCGGCGCGCGTCCGAACTCGCTTGAGAGTGACGCTACCCTCCACGAACGATGATCGACGTGATCGACTACCGGGCGGGGAATGCGCCGAGCGTCATGTATGCGCTCGAGTACCTCGGCCTGCCTTGTCGCCTCGTGAGCACTCCCGACGCGGTGGAACGGTCGGAGCGCCTCATCCTCCCGGGTGTCGGCGCGGCGCGCGCCACACTGGCTTCCCTCGAAGAGCAAGACCTGGTGGGCGCGCTCTCGGTACGTGTGCTCGGCGACGGCGTGCCGTTCCTCGGCATCTGCATCGGGCTCCAGGTGCTCTTCGAGCACAGCGAAGAGGGCGACACGCGTGGCCTGGGATGGGTGCCGGGCCTGGTGCTGGGCTTCCCCGACGACCGGCGCGTGCCGCAGATCGGCTGGAACGAGGTGCGCATCGTGCGCGAGCACGCCGTCACCCGTGAACTACCGGAACACGGGTACTACTACTTCGTGAACTCGTACTACTGCGCACCAACCGATCCCGACGACGTCCTCGGCGTCACCGACTATTCCGGCGAATTCTGCTCGGTGGTCGCGCGTGCCAACATCGTCGCGACTCAGTTCCACGCTGAGAAGAGCGGACCGCTGGGACTCGAGCTCCTGCGCGGTTTCGCGCAATGGGACGTGCCATGTTGACGAAGCGCTTGATCGCGTGCTTCGACGTGATCGCGGGCCGCGTCACGAAGGCCCAGCAGTTCCAGGACAACATCGATGTGGCGCCGGCAGAGGAGCTTGCAGAACGGCTCTATGCCGACCAGATCGACGAGATCGTCTTCTACGACATCACGGCCAGCGCCGAGAAACGCAAGATCGACCTGGACACGGTTCGCCGCGTCGCACGCCACGTGTTCGTGCCGTTCACCGTGGGCGGTGGGATACGTTCGGTCGACGACATGTTCGAGGTCCTCAAAGCCGGTGCGGAGAAGATCAGCGTCGACTCCATGGCCGTGCGCAACCCGGAGATCCTGCGCGACGGTGCCGAATCATTCGGTCGGCAGTGCATCGTGCTCAGCACGCAGGTCAAGCACGTGGGAGTGCGCGACGGATTCCCGAGCGGTTACGAGGTGTTCATCGACGGCGCCCGGCTGGCCACCGGGCTCGACGCCATCGACTGGGTGCGACGCGGCGAGGAACTCGGCGCCGGCGAGATCGTGGTCAACAGCATCGACCGCGACGGCACCGCGTCGGGATACGACCTCGACATCACCAGAGCCGTTGCCGACGCGGTGAACGTTCCCGTGATCGCGTCCGGGGGCGCGGGAACCATCGACCACATCGCCGACGGCCTCACGGCGGGCGGCGCCTCGGCCGCCATCATCAGCTCGATCCTCTATTCACCGCGTTTCGTCCGCAACATCGGCGTCCGCGAACTCAAAGAGGGGCTGCGCGAGCGCGGGGTGCCGATGCGGCCCTACCTCGACGACCGCCCTGCCGGAACCCACGCCGATCCCCTATCCTCCTGAGCAGGTGCGAGTCCACGTATGACACAGTCACGAAAACCGCCCGAGCAGCTCTTTCGGCGCGCAGATGGCACCCTCATGGTGCGCGAGCCCGACGGTCGGAGCCGGATCGCAACCGTCGGCGAGAGTGCCGAGTGGTCGACGCCGACGCCCAGATGGTGGCAGCGCCGAGCCGGTCGACGTCGTGGATCACGATGACCCGCTCGCCACACGAAACCTTCAGCTCCAAACCCCGCGAAGAGTGTCGGAGCCAGGCGTGCCGGGCAAGCTTCGATGGGAGCACACCGCACGACGGCGAAGTGCGGCACTGCAATCGTGGCGGTCCCGACGGCGGTCATTCCAGCCGGTGGGATGGGACCCAGTGGCAGCTCGTCTCCGACCGCATGGAGCACGACCGCACCTGACGATCAGGCGACCAGGCGACCAGGCGATCAGGGCTCGCTCGTCGCCGCGACGGGCTCAAGCTCCCACTCCACGTTCGGGGCGTCCGCCCAGAGGCGGTCCAGGCCGTAGTACTCGCGAGTCTCCGCGAGGAAGATGTGCACGATCACGTCGCCGTAGTCCATGAGCACCCAGGTGGCGTCGTCGAGTCCCTCGACCGCTCGCGGACCCTCGCCGTCGGACACCTTCAGCGCGAGTTCGACTTCGTCGGCGATGGTGCGGACCTGGCGCGGGTTCGTGGCGCTCACGATCACGAACATCTCGGCGATCGAGATGATGGGGCCGACGTCGAGGACCACGATCTCCGTGCCCTTCTTGTCGGCGGCCGCACGAGCTGCGATCGCCGCGCGCCGTGACGAATCGGACGCCGTAGCCATCAACCGGCCACGCGCCGGCGCGAAGAGGCAGCGGACCGGGTCGTCATCACCTGCCAGTGTAGAGGCCGTGTGCACGGATGGCATCAACGACGGCCGGTGCTACCAGACCGTCGATCGGTCGACCGCTCGACAGGCGCGCGCGCAGGTCGGTGGACGAGACGTCGAGTCGAGGAATCGCGACGCGCTCGACCTTCCACCCAGCGCCTGGTGGCTCGGCGTAGGCGTCACCGGAGCGCTCCACCACGACGATCGTCGCGAGGCCACGCGTCTCGTCGAGCCGCAGCCACGTGGACATGTTCGCGACCGCATCCGCTCCCAGCACGAGGAACAACTCGCGATGCGGACCCGCGAGCGCCTCGAGCGTGTCCGCCGTCACGGATGGGGTTTCCCGCTCCACTTCGATCGGCGAAGCCTCGACACCCTCGACGCCCTCGACCGCGGCCTCGACGAGCATCAAGCGATCACGTGCCGACGCGACGACATTGCCCCGCTTCTGCCATGGATCGCCGGCGACGACGAGCAACACGCGATCAAGACCAAGCACCGATCGCGTCTCGGCCGCAACCACGATGTGCGCAACGTGGATCGGATCGAACGTGCCGCCGAAGACTCCCAGCCGTTCCACACGGGGAGTGTACGGGTGCACCACGTGTTCACCGCTGCGAAACACTCACGACATCGGCGCCAATACGATCGAGAGATGGGATCACACCACGTCCTCATCAGGGTCTGGCTACCCGACCGTCCCGGCGCGCTCGGACTGGTCGCGTCCCGAATTGGCGCCGTCGACGGCGACATCGTCGGGATCGACGTCCTCGAACGAGGCACCGGCGTAGCCGTCGACGAGTTCGCGGTCGAACTGCGCGATCCCGATGCAATCGCGATCCTCGTCCGCGAGATCGAGGAGGTCGACGGCGCGAGCGTCGAGGAGGTCCGCGTCATCCAGCACTTCCCGGATCCCCGCCTCGATGCGCTCGAATCGGCGATTCGGCTCTGCTCCGCTGCGACGGTGCCCCGCCTCCAGGAGACACTCGTCAGCGAGATCTGCGCCAAATTCCTCGCCGACTGGGGAGCCCTCGTCGCAGACGGTTCCGTGCTCGCGACCAGCGGCGACCACGTACCCGGCCCCGGGGTGCTCGACGTGCTCGACACCGGGACCGCGGCGTCCCCGCTCGTCGCCGGGGGCACGACGGGGCCGGACGACCTTGCGGTCGCGTCCCTCGCCGAGCACGGGGCCACCCTGCTCGTCGGGCGCGACGGGCACCCGTTCCGACGACGGGAGCGCGCGCAACTCGTCGCGCTCGCGAGCATCGCCGATCGGGCCTGGACCCTGCTCGAGGGCTGAGCTCTGGAGGGGTGAGCGGGTCAGCCTTCGGCGACGGTCTCGACGAACTTCTGGAGTTGGCGCAGATTCCGGCACTCGAACACGCCGTCGCAGTAGCGACCGTATTCCGACACGATCGAGTCGCCGGTGTCCCAGTAGCTGCGAGGCTCGGGATCGAGCCAGTAGACGCGGCGACCGCGCTTGCGCATCGCCTCGACAACCCAGGTCTGCGACGCGTGGTAGTTGTTGCGCGCGTCTCCGAGCAGCATGATCGACGTCTTCGGGGTGATTTCGGCGTAGTGCCGTTGGTGGAACACCTCGAACGCGTGGCCGTAGTCGGAATGTCCGTCGACCCATACCACGTCGGCCTCCGTGTTGACGCGATGAACCGCCTCCAACACATCGTCCGACTCGTGGAAGAACCGCGTGACTTCGTCGATGCCGTCGATGAACACCCACGACCGGACCTTCGAGAACTGGCTCGCCATCGCGTAGACGAACATCAGCGTGAAACGGGCGAAGCTCGCAACCGACCCCGAGATGTCGGCGACGACCATGATCTCGGGCTTCGACGGGTGGGGATTCCGGAACTTCGGCTCCGCCGGCACCCCTCCGTACGAGAGCGACGCGCGGACCGTCTTGCGGAAGTCGAGATGACCACGATTGCGGCGCCGACGCCGCTGCGCGAGCCGCGCCGCGAGCGCGCGGGTGAGCGGATACACCGCCTGCTGCAGCGCCAGCATCTCCTCGCGCGACGCGTGCATGAACTCGATGTCTTCGGGAAGCGGCTTGCGCAGCGTTCGTGCCATCGCCTCCACGCCACGATCGGCGACGAGCAGGCGGCGGATCTCTTCCTCGACGAGCTCGCGCAGCTCCTTCAGGCGGGCATCCACCTCTTCTCGCGCGAGCCGCTCGCCGAGCTGTCCCTCGCCGACCTCGCCCTGTTCGCGCGACATGCCCATCAGGCGTGCGGCGAGGTCATCGAGGTCGAGCATGCGCAGCGTGCGGTACAGGTAGTAGGTACCACCGACCGGCCGACCCGGCTCCATCCCCGCGTACTGCTTGACCGCGATTCCCGCGAGCTGGCGGAGCGCGTCCCGGTCCATGTTCGCCAACGCGGCGAGCAGCATCGCCGCCAGCTCCTCACGCGTCAGCCCCGCCCCCGAACCCTCGCCCGAACCCGTCTGACCTTCGCCGGGCATGTCGCTCTGCTCGGCGCCTCCTTCGGCCGACTCGCTCCCGTCCTCCCCGGGGATCCCCTGGCTGAACAGCGAGAAGTAGACCTCGAAGACGGTGTCGAACGCCTTCTGGTGACGATGGTGTTTGACGAGCGTCGCGCTGAGTATGCCCTTGAACAGGTCACGGTCGTCGATGTGCACGTACTCGATCGCTCGCATCGCGTCGAGGTTCTCGGTCATCGACACCGGAAGCCCGGCGGCGCGCAGTTCGTGGACGAAGCCTTGCAGGACGTCGAGCAGGGAAGGAGCAGCAGATGCCGGCATCGGCGTCAGACGGCGGCCTCAGCGTTGGGAACCTCGAGCTCCTTGCGCGCCTTGGTGATGTCGGACTGGTACTTGAGCAGCACGTGCAACGTCTCGCCGATGACGACGGGATCGATCTGCGGCTTCCCGAGGTAGAGCAAGGTGCGGGCCCAGTCGATCGTCTCCGAGATTGACGGCGACTTCTTGAGCTCGAGCGAGCGGATCGAACGCACGACGCGCGCGATCTGTTCGGCGAGGGCTTCGTCGACATCGGGGACACGGACGCGGACGATGTCCTTCTCGCGCTCGAGAGTCGGATAGTCGATGTGCAGATACAGACACCGACGCTTCAGGGCCTCCGACAACTCACGCGTGTTGTTCGACGTGAGGATCACGATCGGCCGCTGCTTCTGACCGACGATCGTGCCCAGCTCCGGGATCGACACCTGGAAGTCGGACAGCACCTCGAGCAGGAGCGCCTCGGTTTCGATCTCGACGCGATCCACCTCGTCGATGAGCAACACGACCGGGTCGGGCGAACGGATCGCCTCGAGCAGCGGCCGGGTGAGGAGGAATTCCTCACTGAAGATGTCGGACTCGACGTCGGCCCAACTCGACTCGTGCTCGCGGTCGACTTGGATTCGGAGGAGCTGCTTCTTGTAGTTCCACTCGTACAGGGCCTTCGCTTCGTCGAGACCCTCGTAACACTGGAGGCGGATGAGCCGGGCCCCCGTGACGGTCGCGATCGCCTTCGCCAGCTCCGTCTTGCCGACTCCCGCGGGTCCCTCGACGAGGATCGGCTTCTCGAGACGGTCGGCGAGGAACACCACCCCGGCGATTCCGACATCGGCCAGGTAGTCGGCCGTGCGCAGGCGCGTGATCACATCGTCGACACTCTCGAACCGCTCAGCCATCTTCCCGCTCTTCGTCGTTTCGGCTCCGGGGCCCCTCGGGCCACAGATCGTTCACTGTCGGACCCTGTTTCTAGTTCCTGACCTGGCCGTCACCCCAAACGACGTTCTTGTAGGTGGTGAGCTCGCGGAGGGCCATCGGACCGCGTGCGTGGAGCTTCTGGGTCGAGATGCCGATCTCGGCACCGAATCCGAACTCGCCGCCGTCGGCGAACCGGGTCGACGCGTTCACCATCACGGTACCGGCGTCGACTTCCGTGGTGAACCGGCGTGCGGCGGCGAGATCGCGCGTGAGGATCGCTTCGGTGTGTCCGGATCCGAAGCGGTTCACATGGTCGATCGCGGCGTCGAGCGATCCCACGACCGCCACCGCGAGCTTCAGTGCGAGGAATTCCTGCGCGAAGTCGTCGTCGGTGGCCTCGCCCATCGCCGGCCACCACCGCCTCGCCGCGGCATCCCCGACCAGCTCGACCTGGAGCTCGGCGAGCGCTTCACACACGCGCGGGAGAAACGCGGCCGCCGCAGACTCGTGCACGATGAGCGACTCGGCCGCGTTGCACACGCCGGGACGGCTCGTCTTGGCGTTCACCACGATGTCGAGCGCTCGGTCGAGATCAGCTGACGCGTCGACGTAGATCTGGCAGTTGCCGTCGCCGTCGATGATGACTGGGACGGTGGCGTGGTCCCGGATGCTCTGGATGAGCGCGTGGCCCCCGCGGGGAATCAGGCAGTCGACGGTGTCGAGCTGCATCAGCTCGATCGCCGTCTCGTGGCGGACATCGTCGACGAGCGCCACACAGTCGGCCGGGAGCCCCGCCTTCGCGGTCGCATCGCGCAGGATGTCGACGATCGCGACGTTCGACTGCAACGCAGTGGCGGAACCTCGCAGCAGCACCGCGTTGCCCGATTTCAGGCAGATCCCCGCGGCGTCGCTCGTGACGTTCGGGCGGTTCTCGTAGATGATGGCCACGACACCGAGGGGTACGCGCACGCGTTCGATCTGGAGCCCGTTCGGTCGGCGCCAGCCGTCGAGGACTTCGCCGACCGGGTCGGGAAGTCGGGCGACGTCACGCAGTCCCTCCGCCATCGCGCCGATCCGCGCCTCGGTGAGTCGCAGACGGTCGAGCGGGCCCGGCTCCATGCCCGCCGATTCGGCGCCGTCGAGATCGGCGCGGTTCGCAGCCAGCACCTCGTCGGCCCGGTCGGCCAACAGGTCGGCCGCGGCGACCAACGCCGAATTCTTTGCTCCGGTCGACGCGAACGCCAGGCGCGTGGCCGCGATCTTCGCCCGCCGTCCCAACTCCGTCACGGACACCGACATCCGCAGAATTCTAATCGGGGCGCATTGCTCGGCCGGAAGTTCGGGCCAGAAGTACTCGGCCCGAAATACTCGGCCAGAAGTTCGGGAGGGGTGAGACCGTCAGCCCACGTTGCCGCGCAGCCTCGCGGCGCAGCGGCCGGGGCAATCCGATCTCACCCGCTCCCGCTCCTCGCCGGCCGTCGAAGTCCTCGATCGAGGACTCTCCCCCCGTCGGCCGACGACGAGTTACGGGGAGGGAGTGTGACCGATGCCACCGCCGCGCGCAAGAGCACTCGTGCGCGAAATCGCTTCCGCGCCCCGAGATGCGCGCGTTTCGTAGCACTCGACCCACGGAGCGTGGTGTCTTGGGAGGCATGTTCGCTCCGCCACCTCAGCGCACCTCGCGCACAGGGCGATACCAATCAGGGCAGCACCACGAGATCGTCGCGATGCACGACCTCGTGAGGAGAACCCTCGGGAAGGTCTGCGGTGTGGCGCCCGGCGGCAACCCGCAGCGTCGCCGCCGAGTAGCGCACCAAGCCTTTCGCGAACGGGCGGCCGTCGGCGGCCACGATCTCCACCGCGTCGTCGGCGTCGAACGTTCCCTCGACTTCGCGCACGCCGGCCGGCAGCAGTGACCGATTCTCGGAACACAGCGCGCGGCGCGCGCCGTCGTCGACGACGATGCGCCCGGTCGCGCCACGCGCGAAGGCGATCCACAACTTACGGCTCGGGAGTCGCTCAGGCTTCGGGCGGATCGCGGTTCCCACCGCGCGGCCCTCGATCGCGTCGATGACCACGTCGGGCACGTCGGCACCGGCAATCACCACGCGCACACCGGACCATGCCGCGATCTTCGCTGCGGCAAGCTTGCTCGCCATCCCGCCACTGCCGCGCGCGGTGCCCGTGCCGCCCGCGACGGCCTCGAGCGCGGCGTCGACTTCCACGATCTCCTCGATGAGCGACGCCTCGGCGTCGAGGCGCGGATCCGCGGTGAAGAGGCCCGACGTGTCGGTGAGCAACACCAGCACGTCGGCCTGCACGAGATGCGACACCAGGGCCGCGAGCCGATCATTGTCGCCATAGCGGATCTCGTCGTCGGCGACCGTGTCGTTCTCGTTGACGACGGGGACGACACCGAGGTCGAGGAGGCGCCGCAGCGTGTCCCGGGCATGCAGGTACTGCGATCGCACGCCGAAGTCGTGGGGAGTGAGCAGCACCTGCCCAACGAGCAGGTCGACACGCCCGAAGATCGCCCCGATGCGCTCCATGAGCAGCGGCTGGCCGACAGCGGCCACCGCTTGGAGGAGGCCAATATCGGTAGGCCGGGTTGCGATGCCGAGGGCAGGCAGCCCTGCCGCGATCGCGCCCGAGCACACCAGCACCACCTCGTAGCCGCGAGCACGCGCCGTCGAGATCTCACTCGCGAGCTTGACCAAGGCCGCGTCATCGAGTTCACCGGCCTCGGACGTGATCGACGAGGTCCCGATCTTGACCACCGCGGTCGACGCCATCAGCCGAGGCCCTCCTGGTACTCGAGTTCGACGGGACCGACGCGCACGAGGTCGCCTTCACGGGCGCCCGCGCGCGCGAGAGCCCGTTCGACCCCCATGCGCCGGAGGCGGATCTGGACGTACTCCATCGCTTCCTCGTTCGTGAGATCCGCCATCGCCACCACCCGCTCGGCGCTGCGCCCCGACACACGCCACGCGCCGTCGGCATCGCGAAGCACCGTGAAGCCCTCCTCGGCGGGTCTCAGCACCACGAACGGTTCGGACACGGGTTCGGTTGCCCGCGCTTCGTCGACAAGGACCGCGAGGCGCCCGAGGAACCGATCGAGTCCTTCGCGGGTGACCGCCGAAATGACGATCGCGTCAGGGTCGCTCAGCTCGGCGGTGGCGACGTCTGCCTTGCTCCCGACCACGAGTCGCGGCCGCTCGAGCAGCTCGGGCTCGTAACGCCCGAGTTCGTCGAGCAGGACACGCTGCTGGTCCTCGGGCGATCGCCCGTCGACCGGCGCGAGGTCGATGAGCAACACGAGGGCTCGCGCCCGTTCCACGTGGCGGAGAAATGCGTGACCAAGCCCGCGGCCTTCGGCTGCACCTTCGATCAGGCCGGGTATGTCGGCGAGCACGAACTCGTGGTCCTGGAAGCGCACGACGCCGAGATGCGGTACGAGCGTCGTGAACGGGTAGTCGGCGATCTTGGGCTTGGCCGCGCTCACCGCCGAGATGAGGGTCGACTTCCCGGCGTTCGGGAAGCCGACGATCGCCGCATCGGCGAGCAGCTTCACTTCGAGGCGTAGCCAGCGTTCTTCGCCGTATTCGCCCTGTTCGGCGAAGCTCGGCGCCCGGCGCGCGTTCGAGAGGAAGCGGGCGTTGCCACGACCGCCACGACCGCCGTGGGCCGCGAGGAACCGGTCGCCGTGATGCACGAGGTCGGCGAGGAGTTCACCGTCCCGGTCGCGCACGATCGTGCCTTCGGGCACGGTCACGACCAGATCGTCGCCGTTCGCCCCGTGACGCTGCTTCCCGGAACCGTGGGTACCCGAGGGGGCGCGCCGGTGTGGATGGTCGCGGAAGGAGAGCAACGATGCCACGTTGCGATCCGCGGCGAAGATGACATCACCACCGGAACCACCGTCGCCGCCGTCTGGACCACCTTTGGGGGTGTGGGCCTCCCGGCGGAACGACACCGCGCCGGCACCGCCGTCGCCGCCGCGCACGTTCACCTGTACTTCGTCGACGAAGTTGCCCGACACAGTCGCTACTTCCCTACGTCCCCTACGAACCGGCGTCGTTCAACGGGGGTATAACCCCGGCGAACGACGCCAGCTTGCTAGGTGGAGGGGATGACGTCGACGAGTTTGCGGCCCTTGCGGTGGCCGAACCGCACGGTGCCGTTCGCCCTGGCGAAGAGCGTGTCGTCGCAACCTTTCCCGACGTTCTCACCGGGATGGAATCGCGTGCCGCGCTGGCGCACGATGATGGTGCCCGCGTGCACCTGCGTGCCGCTGTAGACCTTCACCCCGAGGCGCTGGGAATTCGAGTCGCGACCGTTGCGCGACGAGGCCGCACCCTTCTTCTTCGACATCAGTCCTCCTCGGCCGTCTCGTCGGCGGATTCACCGGCGGACGCGGCGGCCCGAGAGCGCGCGCGACCCTTGTTGATCGCGGTGATCTCGAGCACCGAGAGGTCCTGGCGGTGGCCGTAGCGACGGCGGTTGTTGCTCTTCGGCTTGTAGATGAAGCCGTTGATCTTGGGGCCGCGCGTGGCTCCCACGACGGTGGCCTTCACCACCGCGTTGGCGAGATCGTGGCGGGTGGCCAGGACGGTGTCGCCGTCGACGACGAGCACCGGCTTGAGTTCGACCGCGGCACCCTGATCGGCGCCCACGAGCTCGACCTCGAGCCGCTCGCCCTTCTCGACCCGGTACTGCTTGCCACCGGTACTGATCACTGCATACATGGCGCGGCGGAACCCCTACAACATGTGCTGGGCGACGAATGTCCTGGAACTGCGAAAGGTTAGCCGACGAGCGACCGCCCCGTCGCCGCGGAGGCGGTCAGTCCATGGACCTGAGGAGCGACTCGTCGATCAGGAAGCCCCGACCGTGGCAGGTGGGGCAGGTCTCGCTGAACGACTCGACGAGCCCTTCGGAGATCCGCTTCCTCGTCATCTCCACGAGCCCGAGCTCCGACATCTCGAAGGCC
>Ga0315281_10005830_pt1 | contig 17575 bp, 13 predicted proteins | sample YL17G07_0_MG_FD_204540 | JGI IMG/M metagenome (GOLD analysis project Ga0315281, IMG submission 204540) | Sediment microbial communities from Yellowstone Lake, YNP, Wyoming, USA - YL17G07_0 | ecosystem: Environmental > Aquatic > Freshwater > Lake > Sediment | place: USA: Wyoming | collected...
GACGGTTCTCGTGCGTTTCGCTGTCCGGGCATCTCCCGGATCCATGGAATCCTGTCCGATTCCCTGATCATTGGATTCTGCCGGGCCCGGCTCCTGGTTCTCATCATCGTTTTCAGGTTGTACTTTCATGCTTCGTTCCTCTCTTCGTTTTTTTTGTTCATGTTCTCCAGTTCTTCGGTGTCGCCGGGGCCCCTTTGACATACCACTATGAGCTATGCTAGTGTATGGGCTTTTATTATAAATTGCAAAAATGAGAAAACGGGAGGTGTATCTGGCCCCTGAGACAAATCAAAGGCCATTTATTGGCAATTTGGAAGGAACAAAAATGTTCCTTCTTAAATGATTACACCGAGCAGGGAAACAGAGAAAACAGGCATGCGTTGAATTGACTAAGTGGCGAGACCCCCCTACTCCACCTGCCTCAGCTCATGGAGTGGTACCCCCCTTGCCTGCATACTCGGCTCCTCCGCTTCCATTAGAATCAACGTCGGTGAACGACAATTCCCGATCGATATCAGACAGGGGGTACCCCACCCCATGCCGGATCGATGACCCCCCTACCCCCCTTGTTGTAGTGTAAAGTGACATCATGTCTATTTTATTATGTAAGATTCCACGTTTTAAGATTAAAAAAAAGAAATTCATACTGAGGTGAGTGCTTTATGAAGTCTTTTTCAGACATCATCCGCACTCAATTATTCCCTCTCAAATGAGAGTGGCGGAGAGTGCGGCTCCCTCGCTTTTCATTAATCGCCTAGTCGGTTCTGTTGCATTCGAGACTTACGCTTCTTATTATAGTTTCACCCTCCCCTTGCCATGAACCATTATTGAACCCAACTAAATTCAGAGATCATGAAATCGTATTGGCGTTGTAAGAAAAATTCCATCGTTACCTAGATCAATGAGGGAATTAAATTAAAAATCGCCTTAGAACCATGCATTAAAGAAAAGTGTGATGAGTGACGGGATGGCTTGTGTATCCATATGAGCACGGCAGGGAAATAACGATGTACTCTAAACCTACAAACCAACCAGATCACCTATTTTTCATCTTTCCATTGGAAGTCTAACTTTTGGCTTATTATTTGTCAAAATTTTAGACCTAAAATTATATCTATTCCTAGTCCTAATTATTAATAATGACAATTAAAAAAGAAACGACATTAATTAAAGTAAATAATAAAAGCGATTCGTTGCGTACAACAATCCCCATCTCAATAAAAGAGATATTTGAGTTGGAAGAGGGTAGTAAAATCAGGTGGATATATGATCGGAAAAAAGGACTGAGCATTGAGATTCCGTCTTCCAACGGAAATGGAAGGGGTGGGGTCTAATGCCCAACGGAACAACATTAATCGAACCGGTTATACCTGGCATAAATTTACCAATAAGAATCAATAAGGGAACGGATGAAGATTTTCCGGAATCTCAATATAAAAAATTGATCATACTTTCCGATATTTCATTAAATAAGACTGAGATTGAGTTACTCAATAAAATAGAAAAGAAATTTTCAAAAAATGGCTTCAGATTGAATATCGCAGAATCTCAAATAACCCTTTATCTTCAGTCATTAGATTTTTCGGCGTTTAAAAAATATATCACCGAGTTATTGGATGCTGAAGACCGCACCATAAACAAAACCCTTTTTTTAGATATGATTAATGAAATCGCTAAAATAAAAAGTTATGGAATAAAGGGCAAAAAAAGGCAGTACGTTACGTACAATAATGAGAGAAAAGTTGAAAATCGCCAGTCAAAGGTAGAACGACGCGGGTTATACTATTACGCACAAAAAAATAATTTCTCAAAGGTAAATAACGAGCTCCCGAAAAAGATTGAGAATCTAATAATAAACAAGGATAGCGAGACTGTATTAAAACAACTTCCGGATAATTGCATCGACTTAATCATAACATCACCACCGTATAATTTCGGATTGGGTTACGATACGTCGAGGGATGGAGTAAATTGGGAGAAATATTTCTATAAACTGTTCACTATCTTCGACGAATGCATCCGCGTTCTAAAGTATGGTGGTAGAATAATTGTAAACATCCAGCCGTTGTTTTCAGATTACATCCCTAGTCACCACATTATTTCAAACCATTTTATGGAGAAAAAACTAATCTGGAAAGGTGAAATTCTCTGGGAGAAAAATAACTATAATTGTAAATATTGTGCGTGGGGGAGCTGGAAAAGCCCCAGCAGTCCATACTTGAAATATACCTGGGAATTTTTAGAGATCTTCGCAAAGGGCGATTTGAAAAAAGAGGGATCTCCTGAAAACATCGACATAAAAGATGATGATTTTAAAAAATGGGTAGTTGCAAAATGGTCTATAGCCCCAGAAAGAAAAATGGTCCATTACGATCATCCTGCAATGTTCCCGGAAGAGCTGGTAATGCGGGCGTTAAAACTGTTCAGTTATCAGGGTGATGTTATATTAGATCCGTTCAATGGTGTCGGTACAACATGCGTTGTTGCGAAAAGAACGAATAGAAGATATATAGGGATAGATATCTCTAAAAAATATTGTGACATCGCAAAGAAAAGGTTAAAAGAAGTTTTACCGGGAACAAATTAATCCGGCAAAATTCCCCCAAGTTCATTTCTTATCGCATCGTGAGATAATTTTTCCAAAACAATTTTTACTTCATTGAAAAACGAATAAACTGCATCAGAGTTAATCGGATTTGTTGTTTTACCTCGAATAATAAAAATTTGGTCTAACGGAGTTTGCCCTCTCGTGGGAATCTCATTGAGGTCAATCTCATTCCTCTCGGAAACACAATAGACCCTGACATTCGGAGATCCCTGTTTCATTTTCTGGGCAGTAAATTGTGACTCACTAAACATCGTTTTATCAATATACGTTTTGCATTCAATGGCGATTATTGGGATAATTATTGTGTATTGGTCCTCTCCAATATCTACTGTAAATTCCTTCCCGATACAAAAATCGATGTCCTTTGTTTTAATTTTCGCGTTTCCATTTCTGTCCAATACAACCCCGCCAAAAACACCTTTGTTAAAAAAGTCAAGGTTTAATCTTTCGATTTCTGGAATATCTTTTAAAAGAAAACCGCAGAATTCCTCTAAAACTGTTGGCCGGAATTTTGATTGGGATGTGATTCTATTATCTGCAAGGAATTGATCGACATGGGGGTAGTAGGCGTTTAATAATTCTACTTTTTTGTCGATATCCTCCATAGTTATCCCAATTATCCGTAATTGTTCTGCCTGATACGGTGTATAATATTGCTCTTTAAACTGAACAAAATCTTGGCACACTCTCCTATATGCATTCCCCTTTATATCCCGACATTTTCCGTTAATATTACTTTCATGATAGAAAAAATACCCAACCATATATTTTAGAATTCATTTTTGTCCATATCATCCTTGTGCGGGATATTCCGATTATTCTAATGGAGTGACCAAAATCTACATTTCAAATCAGGATCTTTAAATAAAACCTTAAGGTCTTCATGCCATAACATGCACTTTTCTTTAATGCATTCCTTTGGTCCTTCCGGATGGCTCATTGAGAATGGACAAATCTTCATATTTAAAAATAAACATCTTTTTGAGCGTTATATCTTCGCTATAACCTGTTTGCTGCGCGCCCGTTCTTTTTGTTCATCCTATTCAATATATCAAGCGATATAAATGAAAACACTGTTTTTCGACGGAAAAACTTATTATGTGGTCGTCTGAACTTGAGATCATGCGACTCAATAATGATTGTTAGGAGGTGAGAAATGAAGGGGAAGGGATCTAATGAATCACAGATCTGTAAAAAGTGCGGATTAAAAATGAGAGCTATCTCCAAATCGCGCCGCTTGTTAGATCTGGATGAAATGGGTGATATGACTGATGCTGAAGCATCTGAATATGAAGTTGCTGAGATGAATGATGATTCTGGAGAGTTTGGGATTGACCAAATTCTGTACGAATGTCCAAAATGCCATAATACAGCAACCGTTGAATTTTTGTAAATTATTTTAGAATGTTATAATAAACCGGAATAATAATTCGCGCCCGTTTCATTGGCGAAATTCGATAATTATTTAGATTCAAAAGAACTATTTATTTATATAAAATGTCTCGGAATGAAATAGAAGATCTTCTAGTATGGATCGGTGAGGGCATCATCGCGCTAGCTTGGTTTATCTTCAGACCAATAGTAGGAGAGATCTGGTTATTAATCAGAGTTCCTTTTGAGATGATTTATTCGTTTTACCAAATACTAATGGCATTAAGACAACTTCAAGAACAACTCCAAATTTTACAGTATATCTTACATATTATTCACAATCTGACTACACCACCATTGTTCCAAGGAATTTTACAATCAATCTCTCCATTTGCAAGTTTAATCTGGCTTTTGTTTGGGGGATATATCTTTTTCAAGATCGTTATCCCAACAGTTGCCGATGCGCTCTAAACCTCAAAACCAACCTTCATGCAACACCAACCGCTTGCACTTGCGATCAACCGCAGACGCAACAGAACTTATAATACAAATCTTAAAGAATTCTTGTTATGGGAATTGAAGATATCGTATATGATTTAATCAAAGAATACCGTGCATCAAGAGCTGACAAGCAAAAACAAATAGAGATTGCAAAGCTGATCGCGAAAAAAACATATCTTAGATTTCATTTTGAATGGAAGACTGAAAGAGATGCGGGAAGACACGAAAGGGCAATTACAGCTCAAAAGGCGATACTAAAACAATACGCTCAAATTTTTCTAGATATTGCAGTTGAAATTTATGATGTTTTACCTGACGAATCAGAAAGAATGCAAAACATTGCCTCAATAATGAAAAGTGGCGCTTATGCGATTATTATGCAGGGGGATAATACTACTACTACAATCGGAGATGAGTGCTCAGCAAAGGTTACAGAATTTGTACAAGAGTTGATAGAATAATTATTTTTAATCAAAATTTTTTAATTGTAAAAGAACCAATAATGAGATGCGTATCATCCGCAATAGCATCAAAATAGATGATCGTGGAATTGCGGTCACGTTGCTCCGCAATCTTAGTTCGCGGTAAGGTAAGGCTTGGCACATTTCCGGTTGCGTGGTGTTCTCCGGAATGGCGGGCCACGAGGGGGGTTTAAACCTCCCTCTCAATATCATAAAATCATTTTTTTATTATCTCGGTTTTAAAACAAAATAAATTGCAAAACCTAATGAAATTCCACAGATTAATGCACAAAACAAAAACTCAGTTGAAAATGGAGGGAGAAATACTGCGATAATTAAAGTAATTAAAAAAATTGCAGTAGAAATAATTGCATTTTCCGTATCTCCAATAATAACCACCTATCTAAATTTTCTTTTTTGTTAATCTTTTTAATAAAGCGCCATCTTGGAACTTTTTTAACATTTCTTTTTGATTGAGGTAGGTCTCTCTCTCAAAATTTTTCAAAAAGTGAGTGTTCTGATTGTTAAATTCTTGATCGAGACTAATTGCATTTACGTCTCGGTTAATCTCTTCTATTTAGTGTATTCGATCCTTTGATTTAATATAATAATAAGAGTCCTTGTTAAATATTCTGAACCGGTGTTCTGGCGGTTTTGGGATATACACGTATTTCGGTTTTCCAGGCGGTGTTATAATATTTCTTTGCGGCTTTCTATTAACACCGATGATATTTGCCCCAGTGACCGACGCCAATACATCCGATGCCGGATTATTTTCTTCAGCTGGGATTTCAGATATTATTTTATTAATATTTGTGTAATATGAGATAGTTTTATCAAAAAAACCCATCTCTTTAATTTTATTATTAAAATGGCGGAGTCTGCCTAATTGTGCAGTCGTAATTGTTTTGCCCTCAAAGTCAAACCAGTAGTTAAAATATTCTTTTTTAACATAATGTTCTATTAGTTTATCCTGTTCATTTCCTGTCATCCTAACAGAAATAGGCACAAAAATTGGTTTAGTGTTTTTTAAATTTAAAATGTCAAATGACTCGTCAACAAAGCGAAGATAATTTTCATCAATTAGTGTCTCTATTTTTTTCCATTTCATCTCATCAATTAAGATTTGTTCATCGGGTATCGGGCATTCTAACCTGACAGTTGCTCCATAGAGGAATTGTTCCATCTTTTTGGTTGTGGGATTGTAGAAATGAAGCCCCCCAAATATTTCTCGTTCCGATTCTTCAGGATGGTGATAAGGGTGTGGTACCCAGTATTGACCTAAATCATTTCTAATAATATCTCGTATTGAATCCTCTAAAGTGCAGTAAAAAGGTGCTATTTTTGATATTAACTCCGCAGGAGGATCATGGCGATCAATAGCCTCTTTGGTTTTCGAATCTACATTAAATTCAACAATTACTTTTAGCGCAGATACCCACGCATTACCCAGATTAATTTTATCGAGATCTGGTTTGAGTGTAAAAGTACCCTCGTAATTAGTGTCAATAAAAACGTAATAATCGATGGCATCTTTTGTAAATTTTATCGATTGTTCTTTCAATTGAGGAAGCCATTTCCAAAAACCCAATTCCTAATAGTTGAAAAAGAAAAATGATACTAATCTAATTCTATGCTGTTCTTCTGTCATTTTGGTCGCCGAATATTTTATTTAATTCTTTAAGGCGTTTAAAATATTGCGGATACCAATTACTCCGCATAGTCCTGATATTATTGGTATCCAAAAAAATGCCACTGTTCTAATTACTCGATTTCAGTAATGTGGTGCTTCTTTAATTGTAGCGCGCTCTTATCGAAAGTTTCATTTCGAGATCGAAACTGTCATCTTCTCAAAATAATTATTATCACATATGAGGAGATAAAATGGAATTGGATTTTAATAAATTACTCGGAAAAACACAACAATCAAAAATCATAAATCCTATTGAAATTTTCAACGATTTGGATAAAGAAAGTGATAAAGTTTACCTTTGGCCAGGTCAAAAATCGGTTCTGGAATTATGGCATGAAACACACCGGTTAAAAAAAGACACTATTGTTAAGCTACATACTGGACAGGGTAAAACCCTAATTGGGCTTTTAATGCTTCAATCCTTGCTTAATGAAGGAAAAGGGCCGGCTCTCTATCTTTGCCCTGATAATACCCTGGTCAAACAAACTGTTAATCAAGCAGATGCTTTTGGAATAAAAATTGTCGAAGTATCAACTGAAACGACCGCGTTGCCACGAGAATTTTTAAATTCTGAAGCAATTCTCATCGCAAATTGTTATAAACTATTTAATGGAAAATCAGTCTTTGGAGTTGAAGGGACCGGTCGAGAGATTCGAAAAGTCGGAGCTATTGTAATTGATGATGCTCATAGGTGTTTGGAAATAATTAGAGATTCATTCTCGATTAGGAGTAAAAAATACGTTAAAACGGTAGAGGGATTAAGTAAAAATCCAGTATTTCCTAAATTGTTTGATCTATTCTCTGATAGTTTAAAGAAACAATCTCTTGGGAAATTTGATGATATTATTCAAGAACGTGATGAAATCTCAATTACAGTTCCCTATTGGGTATGGCATGAAAAAATATCGGATGTAATGAAGATAATTAGCGAACATAAAGACTCACCAGATATAAAGTTCTCATGGGATTTAATTAAGGACGAATTAGAGTATTGCCATTGTATTTTTTCAGGAACTCGGGTTGAAATTGTTCCTCGATTAGTCCCCATAGATTTGATTCCATCATTCTCAGACGCTAAACAAAGAATATTCTTATCAGCAACTTTAACCGAAGATGCATTTTTAATAAAAGATTTAGATCTTGATCCAGCTAGTGTTTTGCATCCGCTCATCGATACTGAGTTGAAATATTCTGGCGAAAGATTGATAATTTTACCTACTCTCGTAGATCCCTCGTTAAAACGGGAAGAATTGATTATATGGTTTGCAAATCTACCAAAAAAATATGGTTCGTTTGGGTTTTTTGCGATTGTTCCATCCGGCTATTATGCAAAATTTTGGAAAAATGCGACCGTTATTAGTGCTGCAAATTTTGAAGATTCGCTTGAATCACTAAAAGAAAATATTAAAAATAAAAAAGCGTTTGAACACTACATTCTTGTCAATAAATATGATGGAATCGACCTTCCCAGTCATACTTGTAGGATTCTTTGTTTAGATTCCCTTCCCTCGTATGATGCATTGATTGATCGTTACAACCATACTGTAATGCCTAACACGACAATTATCCAAAGAAAACTCGCTCAACGTATCGAACAAGGAATTGGACGTGCTATTCGAGGTGTAAATGATTACTGCGTTGTATTAATTATCGGAGCAGACATTTCGGCTTTTTTTTCAGAAAATGCAAAACGTGAATACCTTTCAAATGAGGCACAACGTCAGATAAAAATCGGGGAGGTTCTAGCCAAAGAAATTAGAAAAGGCAACCCTTCTTTAACGGCAATTGAAAATCTCATCCAGAATGTAATCAATCGAAATCAAGGATGGAAGGATTATTATAAAGAAGAAATGAGGGATCTTGAAATTAAACCAATTAATTCGATCTACATTAATCGAATAATGTTGGAGAGAGATGCTGAGAAATATTATCAAAAACAGCAATTCTCTCAAGCGATCTCAACTATTGGTAAAATTATTGAAGATGTAAAAAATGATAAAGATGAATTGGGATGGTATTTACAACTCAAAGCAAATTACGAATATTCTATCGATAAACGAAAATCACTTGAAACTCAACTTAGTGCATTTAATACAAATACCCGGTTATCTCGGCCGCCTGAGGGAATTCAATACGCAAAACTATCAAAAGGGAGTGTCAACCGTGCTCAGAGAATTTATGATTATATCCGATTAAAAGGTGATTTCACACCACTAATTCTCGAAGTTGACAATATTTTGGATAGATTAGTTTTTGGCTTGCCCTCAGATTTGTTTGAAGAAGGAATTGACGAACTAGGGAAAATTCTTGGATTTGAAACAAATCGTCCAGAACAGAGATGGGGGTGTGGTCCGGATAATTTGTGGCAAATTAATGACGATCATTTTTGGATAATTGAATGTAAGAATTGTGTTACCGCTAACCGGGGGATATCAAAAACCGAAGCAGGACAATTGGACACAAGTATAGCCTGGTTCGAAGAAAAATTTGAGGATTGCCATAATGTCCCAATAATGATACACCCGTCGAATAAGTTAATGTCTGATGCATTTTCAATAAAAACACTTTATGCAATTCGAGTGAATGAGCTTGAGAAACTGAAAAGTAACGTCAAGAATTTCTATAAATCGTTTTCAGGAGTGCCAATCGATTCGATCACGCCCGATGGAATCAAATCGAAAATAAAAGAATATTCTCTCGATTCAGAAGATATTAAAGCGACCTTGTCCAGAATAACAAAATAATTTTTTGTTTTAGTTCTGGATTTTTCTATCTTCGAGGTTCTAGCAGATTGTTGTTTAATATGAAAAGCGAAATTAAGACATATTATTATGACAATGATAACAACAACTACCCACAATTTTTTAAGATGATTCGTTTTCGAATTAAAGAAGGTTCATGATACTGACATGAAAAAACAAGAGATTTTATCTCCCTCTTATACCGGGTATTAAGTACCTCGAATCAATATATATACAAAATTTGGAAAAACGCCTATGACAAGAGAAAATGTTACAAAACGACAACATTTTATCCCTCAACAATATCTAAGAAATTTTTCTTTGTCTGGGGATCATCTCTATGTTTTTCCATTCTCCAATGGAAAACCATACTTGAATGAAATAAAAAATTTAGCAAAAGAAGATTTTTATTTTGGAAGTGACAGTGCTGCAATAAAATTTGAACACGAATTGAGTAAATTTGAACAACAACAGAATTCGTTGTTTAAAAAAATTATTAACAATTATCGATTAAACATTCTAAATAACGAGGAAAAAAAACTTTTACGATTTTTCACACTCTTTCAAGAATCACGAACAAAAACCTCTAAAAAATTTTCACAATATTTCGCTAATTCTTTGAAGACGACTAAAAATGGAGAAATCGACGTATTTCAAAAAATCCCTCGAAATGTTGGTAGAGAAATAAACGATGAATATCGCACCACATTTGGGTGGACTTTAAGAGCGCCTATACTCTCTCATGAGAGTATTTCTGATTTAAAGTCTATTTTGATAATTAATACAACTAATCAAAATTTTATTTGTGGCGATGCACCAGTTGTTCGATTTAATCAATTAAAAATTTTCAATGAGCGATTACAAAGTTTATTTTCACCGGGCTTGGAGATTTTTTACCCAATTAACAACGAGATTTTATTGTTCTTTTACGATCCTAGAGCTTATGACATTGATTGTGATTTTGATTCTACATGTTACTTAGATAAACAGACTGACCTTGACTCTCTCAATAAATTACAAATTATCAATGCCCTCGAATCAGTTTTTTTTTCAGATATTCAACAAAAAGATAACATTGAAAAAATCTATCAAGAAATTCAAAAAATTATTTACAAAAATGCGGAGGAGAAATACGGTTCTTATGAAAAACTAAGTAGTTTCATAAAAAGTAAGGATAACAATTTGTGGAATGTCTTTTGTTTAATTTCAAAATACTTCAATTATGAACTTGATCTTTCGTTTATTCACAAAAATGTGGAATACGAGCAATATTGGATAAAAAAATATCAGGATGCAATAGATACAAACCAACCCCAGGAATTGATTCGAAATAAGGATCTTGAGCAAAAAGTACGCACAATTATTGAAAAAGAAACAAAAATCGGTAATAAAGACAATCACTAATTCACTTTTGAAAAGAGCGCGCCGCGATGCGAACAGTTTAGCAGAACCGTGAAAGCGATTTTTACAAAAGTGGCATTTTTTTGGGATCCCTATAACCCCCTTATTGAATACGAGGGTATGAATTCGAACCTCTCCAAAACCCAATCCTCATATTACCACGGCCTACCAATACGTACCCATGAAGAAGAAGCTCGTCTTCTCATTCCTGTTCATCCTCCTATTCCCTGCACTGATCCTCCTCCTCTCCGGGGATTACACCTGGCCAGCCGGCTGGATATTCAGCATCTGGTTCATTCTTCTCTGTTATTCTACCATCCTGTATCTGCATCATAAAGACCCGGCCCTGCTTGAAGAACGCTACAAACAACCAGGTGCCGGCAACCAGGAACGCTGGGACATATATGTTGTCTACGGGATCATGATCGGGTTCATGTTCTGGATTCTCATCATGCCGCTCGATGCAAAACGGTTCGGGTGGTCCCCCGTCTTCCCCCTCTGGGTGACCGTTCTCGGTGGAGCCCTGCTTGCCGGATCGTTCTTCCTGTTCTTCCGATCCTACACTGATAACACGTTCCAGTCTCCCCTTGTCAGGATCCAGGAAGACCGGAAGCAGCGGGTAGTGTCGAGCGGCATATACGGGTTTGTCAGGCACCCCATGTATCTCGGGGGGGTTCTGATGTTTGTAGGGGCGCCCCTGCTGCTCGGCTCGCTCTACGGTATTCTCGCAGGTCTTGTCCTGACCGTTCTTCTTATGGCAAGGATACAGGGGGAAGAAGCGATGCTGGGGCGGGAGCTTGAAGGTTACCGGGAGTATACGCAGAACGTCCGGTACCGGCTTTTTCCACTGCTCTGGTAGCGGCGGTTTTTAAAAAAAAATCGTGGTCCATCGTCATTAAATTCCCATCAAATACCACGATGCTGGCCTCAACGGAATGAGCTTTACCGTGCTTAGCCCGATCCTTTCTTTTTTTAAGACGTTGTTCAGAGCCTGAAAATCGTCCATTCCCCGGGTATGACGGTCATCACCGGCCTGCCAGAGTAGATACTGCTCTGTCGCATGAAGGGACGTTACTTTCCTCCTTGTCTGGCCGGATTATATCATGGCAGGAATGAATTATCTTTCATTTTCCATATATTCCCGACGAAATATTTATTATCCATGATGGGATATTCTCATAAAAACAGATTCACTTAATGACGATATCGGTTCTCTATGTAGATGATGAATCCGCCCTCCTTGAAATAGGAAAATTGTATCTGGAGCGGACAAAAGAATTTGCGGTAACCACCGCCCCCTCAGCTTCTGTTGCACTCGACCTGCTGAAATCCGGTGGGATCCAGGCTATTGTTTCCGATTACCAGATGCCGGGGATGGATGGCATCGAGTTCTTAAAACAGGTCCGGGCGACAGACCCCCTTATCCCCTTCATCATTTTTACCGGTCGGGGCAGGGAAGAGATCGTTATCCAGGCATTTGAAAGCGGTGCAGACTTTTATCTCCAGAAAGGGGGAGCACCTAAACCGCAGTTTGCCGAGCTTGTTCACAAGATTAAGGCAGCGGTCGAACACCGCCAGGCTGATGCGCAGGTCGCAACTCTCAACCGGCTCTATTCGGTACTTTCCGCGACCAACAAGGCAATCATGCGTATTCATGATAAAAAGGAGCTGCTGAACGAGATTTGCCGGATTGTTGTCGATAACGGCGGTTTTACCATGGCATGGGCAGGCATCGTCAATACAGAAAAACATCTCATAGAACCAACTGCGGCATCCGGCCATGTTGACAGCTATCTTGATACGATCTCAATATCGACTGATGACGTACCTTACGGGCGGGGTCCGACAGGAACTGCATTCCGTGAGAGAAGATACAATACCTGTAATGATATCGAAAGCGATCCAAAGATGGCGCCGTGGCGCAATGGGGCACTCGGGCGGGGCTATCGTTCACTTGCCGCATTCCCCTTCGCCCTTGATACCAGAAATGCCGGTGTTATCACCTTCTATGCCTCTGAACCGGGATTTTTTAGTGACCGGATCATCCGGCTTCTTGATGAACAGTCCGGGGATATCTCATTTGCTCTCGGGACTCTTGACCATGAAGAGCAACGAAGAGCTGCCGAAAATTCACTGAAAAAATCAGAACTCAAGTTCCGGCGGCTGTTTCAGACGGCACAGGATGCGATCCTGATCCTTGACGGGGATACGGGAGAAATTATCGATGCAAATACATTCATTCTCGATATGCTGGGATACCCGTTGGAGTATTGTGTCGGCAAACATCTCTGGGAACTCGGGTTCATCAGGGATAAATCCATTGCCCAACACGCATTCACTGAGCTGAAAACGAAAGGCTATATCCGGTACGAAGATCTCCCCCTGGAAACAAAAGACGGACGGAGTATTAACGTCGATTTCATCAGCCATGTCTACCTTGTAGACGATAAGAAGATTTTCCAGTGCAACATCAGGGATATCACGAACAGGAAAGTATTTCAGAATAAATTGCAGGTATCCGAACTACGGTACCGCCGCCTCTTTGAAACGGCACAGGATGCAATCCTGATCCTTGACGGGGATACCGGGGAAATTATCGATGCGAACAGATTCATTCTTGATATGCTGGGATACCCGCTGGAGTATTTCGTTGGCAGGCACCTCTGGGAACTTGGGTTTCTCAAAGACAAATCCTTTGCCCAGAACGCGTTTGCGAAACTGAAAACTGAAGGCTATATCCGGTATGACAATCTGCCGCTGGAAACAAAAGAGGGCAGGGCTATCAGTGTGGAATTCGTCAGCAACGTCTACCTTGTTGGCGAAAAGAGGATTATCCAGTGCAATATCCGGGATATCACCGAACGGAAGCGTGCTGAAAATGCACTTGCCCTTGCCAGCAGGAAACTGAACCTGATGTCAGGCATCACCCGCCATGATATCACCAACCAGCTGATGGCGCTCTCCTATGACCTGGAGCTTGCGTTGGAAACCGTCCAGGATCCTGAAAGAATTGTCTCTATCAACCGGGCACAAAAAGCGGCGGACACCATCAGGCGCCAGATCGCCTTCACCAAGGAATATGAGGATCTCGGGGTCAAGGCACCGGAGTGGCAGCAGCTGTCGGTTATTACCCGTTCCGCTGCATCACAGCTGGTAACCGGTATCACGAGCCTTGAAATTCCCGATGGCCGCCTTGAAATATATGCTGACCCGCTCCTTATCAAGGTCTTTTACAACCTGTTTGATAATTCCCTCCAGCACGGCGGTCTGGTTACCCATATACGTATATCACACCGTCCAACTGACACCGGGCTCACTATCACCGTTGCTGATAATGGGATTGGAATATCTCCCGGAGACAAAAAACGCTTATTCGAACGTGGCTTTGGAAAAAATACCGGACTTGGCCTTTTTCACTCCAGGGAGATCCTGTCAATTACCGGCATTTCCATCAGCGAGACCGGGATCCCGGGCGATGGTGCACGATTCGAGATCGCGGTACCGGAAGGGGCATTCCGGTTTTCGGAAGAACCGGTCCCTTCATAAAAATCAGGCATAGCCAGTTCAACATCCCGATTCATCCGACTGCCGGATTTAGCAATTTAAATCCTCATGAGGACCATTGAGTGAGGAATACCGCGATAATTGCCGGATACTACTCTGTCGTCTTCCCGATGAAATGCACTTCTATGACAAGAGCTTCCTGCCGGGTCCTGCGGTCAACATTATCCTGATGCTCGGGCGAATAGTAGAGCCTGTACAGCTGAGGTTTATCATCCGCTCATTTTGCAGGTTTGTATACTATTTCATGCATAACTCCTTTCTTTTTATTCATTCCAGTATCCGGCTTCTTCGCATAGTACCACAGAACGCGAACACGAATACGCTATTTTCCTGCTTTGGTGAGATGGATGCATTCCCCATTATCCCATCGGGAGCATTCAGACTTGATGCAGGGAACCAATGCGGGATCAAAATCCTCTTTAATTTTTATGAGATTAACTATCGAATTTTTCTGAGAGCACCAATATGATTTCATAATTTTTTAGTTCTCCACTGGTTCAAAAAGAACAGAGTACTGAGCGCGGTGTGAAATTGTCTGGGCAATGCAGAGGATATAATATTCATACAAATTAATAAAAAAAATATGTCTGAAACGAATTTTCCTCGGTTCCCGGCATTATTAGTATACCTGACTTTGTTTCTGATTTCTGCAGCGATGATCTGGTATCTGAACCTATCGATATTCGCTCCGTGCTTACCTTGCACGGATAAAACATTGGATTATTTCCTGCTTGTTCCATTTTGTCTGGTAATTGCGTATTCTATGCTCAGGCTGTTCAAAATGTTATTCCCGGCAAAGGCGGAGTCATGCCTGATTTGTTCGTTAATGACGAAAAAGAAGCCCCGACATTGATGCAGGTGCTCAAAATCCTGCTCAGCGATTGCTACTGTACGTGGTAGTTTATCTTCACGCACAGCAAGAGCACTACTAACCGGGAGAGAGAAATGGGCGTTTTCCGATATAAAGACAAATATGCCGCTCCGACCAAAGAACAAAGGGAACGGTATCTGACCGGGAAGAACGAAGAGCACCACTTCGGACCTGATGGCCAGATCGTGCTCATCGAATATTACGAAGCGGCATATCTCAAGGATGATATCGACGATGTCAGGATCCTGTTCACCGGATTCAGGGACAAACAGAAAGCCCGTGAAGAGGTGAAACAGTTACTCTGCCATCACGAACACAAAGCGCCGGATAAAAATCTGTTTATAGTTGGTCGGAAGGCCGGCGGGGATTCGAAGCCAGCGGATTGTAAATCCAAATGACTGACGGGCAATCTGAAGAAATAATGGGTTCCACTTTGCCAGATACCTGCCACCTGTTTATTGAACACGAACGAACCCCACCAATCAAAGTGTATAAACCCCGGCACGGAATATTTTTAGTAATAATCTGACACAGGATTCATACAAGAATCCGGCATTTCTGTCAAACCTCACCATAAAAACGGTGACCCCCATGCAGTTGAAATCCTGTAAAAAGACCTACAATATTGAAACGCAGCGTGCTGTTCCCCTTGAAGAGACGCTTGCCCGGATTGAACCTAAAGTGCCAGTCGCAGGAATAACACGAGTTGCGGACATCACGAACCTCGACCGGATCGGTATACCGGTCTTCTCCTGCATCCGCCCGACTGCCGAACCAGGAGCGATCACGGTATATAACGGTAAAGGCGCGACGGTAGAGGAGTCCCGGATATCGGCAATAATGGAAGGAATTGAACGCTACTCTTCGGAACTGCACGACCGGAAGATCCACCTGGCAACCTATCCGGAAATGTTTGCACACGGACGGGTGCTCGATCCAACAGACCTGATCCTGCCCAAAGACGCGGATCTGGATCGGGCGATCCCCTGGGTCGAAGGATATGATATCACCAACGATGAAGCGGTCCTTGTCCCGGCACACGCGGTCTTTCACCCGCTCCCCCGGAACTTTCGTCAGCTCTTCCGCACCAATACCAATGGGCTCGCATCCGGGAATACGATGGAGGAGGCTGTGTTCCATGCCCTTGCTGAGGTGATCGAAAGGGACGCATGGTCGCTTGTTGAGGCTTCACGGGATACCGGGCTATCTGTTACTAATATCGATGATACAGCCTGCCTTGGGATGCAGAAGAAATTTTCCGATGCACAGGTCGAAGTCCGGGTGAGGGATATCACCAGCGATATCGGGATACCGACCATGGCTGCTGTCGCGGACGATGTTCTGCTCAGGGACCCCATGCTTCTTACCATCGGTATCGGGACCCATACGAGCGCACGGATTGCGGTGATGCGTGCGCTCACTGAAGTTGCACAGAGCCGGCTGACGCAGATCCATGGAGCGAGAGAGGATACCACACTCGCCGAACTCCGGAAAAAGATGGGGTATGACCGCGCAAAGCGGATAAATGCGTACTGGTTTAAGGATAACGGTGTGGTAGACTATAACCGGATCGCATCCTGTGACAGCGATGATTTCCTCACTGATATCCGGTTTGTCACCGAAGCACTGAAAAAACAGGGGCTCGACCGGGTCATTGTCGTTGACCTGACCCGCGAAGAGATCGGGATTCCTGTAGTGCGGGTGATCGTGCCGGGACTGGAAATCTTTGCGATGGACCCGGAACGGCGGGGAAAGAGGGCGGATAATGCAAAAGATCATCGTCTTTCTCGGCCCCAGTCTTGAACAATCAGAGGCAGAAAAGATCCTTTCAGCAACGTACCGCCCGCCGGCAAAACGGGGCGACCTCCTTGCAGCTGTGGGCGACGGCGCAACCATCATCGGGTTGATTGACGGTGTCTTTCACCAGGAGTCTGCAGTTGCCCACCGCGAGATTCTCACCGCCATAAAACACGGGGTAAAGGTGATCGGTGCATCGAGCATGGGTGCGCTCAGGGCCGCTGAGATGGATACTCTCGGTATGGTGGGCATCGGTGAAATATACCGGATGTACAAGAGTGGCGAACTTGAGTCTGACGACGAAGTGGCCCTGGTATTCGATCCATCTTCGGGTCTGGCACTGTCAGAGCCGCTCATCAATATCAGGTTCACCCTGAAACGGGCACGGGATACCGGGATTATCGATTCCGCCGCGTATGACGCCCTGCTCTCCTCGGCCCGTTCCCTGTTCTATCCAAAGCGTACCTACGGGGCGATAGTATCCGGTGCAGGCGATGCTATGGATGAGAAGACACGTGAGCGTTTCCTGAACTGGGTCATCAGCGGTGCATGCGACCAGAAGAGAGA
>Ga0315281_10005833_pt1 | contig 17572 bp, 17 predicted proteins | sample YL17G07_0_MG_FD_204540 | JGI IMG/M metagenome (GOLD analysis project Ga0315281, IMG submission 204540) | Sediment microbial communities from Yellowstone Lake, YNP, Wyoming, USA - YL17G07_0 | ecosystem: Environmental > Aquatic > Freshwater > Lake > Sediment | place: USA: Wyoming | collected...
GAAGCGGAGTGCCAAGCAGTCCGTACGACGTCCAAGCAGGGCCAGACCGAGTTGCGGCCGGGACCGGGAAGAGACTTGTACCGTGGCGCTGCCGTGGAGCGGGGGAAGCTGGTCGAGCCGGATGGCGTCCGTCGCCGCCGGCCGCTTCGTGCCGCGCCGGGGCGGGAAGAGGTGGTGTATCTCCTCGATGATTTCGTCCAGGCTAAGGTGCCGGGTAATCGAGTCAGCCAGCGCGGCGCGGGCGCGGGGCACGACAATACCCAGCCGGCTGCGCTTGACCATGCGCAGCAGTTCCGTGTGGGTGAAGTTCTCCAGAAGACCACGGGCGGGTTCGAGGCTGATTCCCTTCATGAGGTGAGTATACGAGTCCGGTGGCGGCGGTCAAGCCGCGCCGCTACCGGCCGAGTCTGGCTCGGGCGCGGGCCGCCACGGTTTTGGCCCAGGGATGGCCGGGCACGAGTTTGAGCACCTGCTCGGCCCGGTCAAGCGCAACCTGGTAGTACCCGGCGTTGAGCGCGGCCAGCGCGAGGTTGAAGAGCAACGCCGGGTCCTCGGGGAATCGTCGTGCCGCGCGGCTGAGGAGGTCGAACGCCTGCGCGTGTTGCCCCCGCGCGCCCAGCAGGCCGCCGAGCATCAGATAGGCGTCATGGCTGGAGGAATCGACGGCCAGCGTCTCGGACAGCCGGGAGATTGCCGAGGCGGTATCCGCCTGCGCCAGCGCTGCCCGGGCGAGCTCCAGCCGGTTCGGGCCGAACTCCGGCAGCGCGAGACCGGTGTTCAGCCCCGCCGCCTCGCGAACCGCGGCTTCGGCAAGGTCTCGCCGTCCGGTCTGCGCATAGAGCCGCGCCAGCAGCACGCAAGTCTCAGCCTGCGCCAGCCTTTCCTGGCGGCTGGCTGGGCTGACGTTCTGCCGGTAGATGTCAATCGCCGTACGGTAAGCCGCTTCCGCCTTTTCCGGTTCTGCCGAGCGGTATTGCCAGACCTCGGCCAGGTTGCGGTACGCCCCGGCGCGCAGCAGTTCCGAGCCGCGCCGCAGTGGAAGCGTGAAGGCCACGGCCGAAAGCACCAGCAGGGCGACGCCGACCGCCACCGGCCACGGCCGGAGCTTTCGGAAGCGCGCCGCCCGCCAGAGCTTGTGTGCCCCGGCGCCGGCCAGTGCCGCCAGCGCCGGATATGCGGGCAGGCGGTAGCGGTCAGCCACGTAGAAAATCAGCAGGGCGGCAAGCGTGCCGAGCAGAACCGCGTACAATGGCCAGTATTGCCTCTCGCGCGAGAGCAGCAACCCGGCGACGGCCAGTGCGAGCAGCAATCCGAAACGGACAAAGGCAAGGCGCACGGGCCAGGCCATATGCAGTTCCAGGTCGAGGTTGTAGTCGGACGGAGACTCATAGTCGGACAGCGCGAGCGCGAGCTTACGCCCCAGCAGCAGTACAAATGCGCCGGGGTTGTGAACGACCCATGATAGAGCCCGCCCGGCCCAGAAGGCGGAAATCTGCGAGGGCCGGAGCGCGTGGCCGGCAAGCGATTCCGCGTACAGCTTCTCGAATTGCTCCTGCTCGGCAATCGCGGTCAGGAAACGGCCTTCGTGCTTGAACTCGAACATCTCCGGCGGCTGGGCAAGGGTGCCGGCGGCAAGGCGATTGTTGCCTTGGTAAAGGGTGAAGCCGCCGTTGGAACTGATGGGAACAAAGTCCTGCCCGACCGTGGCGTTGCGCGCCGCTACCGCGCCGATGACCAGCAGGCAGCCGGCAATGCCGAGCCAGACGCCTTTACGTCCGGCGGTCCGGCCCGCGACCGCCCAGATGCAGGCCAGCGCGAAGATGATGCCTGCTCCGGCCCATGCGACCGCCGCTGCGCCGAAGACGATGCCGGCCGGCAGCCATATCCAGCGCTGTCGCCGGTCGCCGACCAGCAAGAGCAGGTAACTCCCGAGCGTGACAAGGAAGACCACGAGCGTGGCCGAGAGCAATTTGCTCTCAAAGAACGCCAGCGGCGCGCAGAGCGCAGCCAGCGCGAACGCAACCAGCGCGGCCGAAGGGCCGAACAGCCGACGGGCAATGCGATAGACCAAGAGGATCGTCGCCAGCCCGAGCAGCGTTTGGAAGATGTAGACCGGCCACACGCCGGCGCCGGTCTTGAGAGCCAGCGCGATGAAGTACGGATACAGCGGCGCGCGGTAGAAGACTCCGGCGGTCGGGACGCCCGCGGCAATCTGCCTGGCCCAGTCAAGGTAGACTTCGGCGTCGCCGAACGGGTGAGCGTGGAATGGCAGATTGCGGACGTAGTAGACAAGGTAGGCGGCCCGCAGAACCGCCGCCCCGAGCAGAATCAGCGCCGGCTGCCACCATCGGTTCGACGCTTGACGGCTCACGTTCCGGCAGTCTTTCGGGCGTGAACGGCTGCTGCCGGCTCCAGCGCACTACCACAAACGGCAGCGGCGGCGAGAGCCGGCTTGCCGAAACCGACGGTCGCCGTCGGCGCGGCGACCACTGACAGTATCGGGGATTTGGACACCGGATGAGAACATAGACCGAAAACCGCAGCCTGTCAAGCATCTGGCCACGGCCCCGGTCTCAAGCGACGGCGATTCGTGCTGGACATTCCCACCATGGCCGGCCCCAGCATCCGCACGTATGGCGTAACCACGACTGGCGGACGAACGCTTGGACATTCGAACGGATCTGGGTCATCGGCGACGAGTCCGAGCACGACATGCCCAGTGTCCGTCCCGGCATCCACGACGCAATCGGCTGGAGTTCGCTCTGGGCCGACAGCGCCAAACCCTATGTCGCAGCGGCTTGGGGCATCCCATACATCGTGAAGAATCCGACTGAACCATTGCCCAACGACCAGTAACACTCGCTACTGCGCTACTTACGAGTGCCGAGCCCTTCTGGTTCGGCACTCGTTTCAAGGCAGCGTGCGACGCGCCCACTGTCGCAGCTACCTAACTCACGCATCCACGGAAGATACGAAATGCGGCTACCATCTCGGCAGCGTCCCGGCAACACGCTTCGGGAAGCTTTTCTGTCTTACCATTTGAAAGAGCGTCACTTACCGGATTGCTGCCACTGCGGCGTTTCTGGCACGATGGCTGCAAGAATCGTTGTTCACGATGGAAGGAAACGCTATCCTTAGTCATTGCGAGGCAGTCCCGCCGGACGAGGCGCATGTTTCACAGTTACAGGGTCCGCGTCTGCAGGTTGTGCGGCCAGCACGCGCACGGCTACAGCGGCCTTCCGTCACAGTCCAGCCGAAACAGTCTTTCCGAGAAGGTCGGCGCGGCAATCGGTCGTATCCACCCCATGCAGTCACCCCTCAACACCGGACCGGTACCATGTTCACCCCCATCGGCCCGAGTCCAATGACTGCGTCAAACTGATGTTGCGCCGACCTTCGTTTCAGTCCGCCTGAGACTCAGCCGGCGCTTCCCGCGCCAACCCGTCTGTCGCAGCGACATCTGCCGGTTTGTCAATGGCCTGGACCAGCAGCCACTCGGCCGGTCCCGGGCAGAAGCTCACAAGTCCGGCACTCGCGGTCGCCCGCATCAACGGCAACCGTGACTATCTCAGCAGCTTAGAGCGATTCCGGGCACCATCGGGACCTGGCACGCCCACTGCACTCCACATGTTCGTACTCACTCGATGTTGAGGGTGACTAGAACTAACAAATCGGAGCAAAGTAAGTCGCTTGAGGCCGCGCCGCGCAAGAGCGCCGGCTGGCCGCAGGACTGAAGGGCCTTGGGGTGTGCCCGAGAACACCTCGATTGAGGGAGGGATGAAATGCATCGCAGTAAATTCTACGCACTCACTGTCCTCGCGCTGCTTGCTATAGGCGCGATTGTATCAGTGCGGGCCAACAACGGGGTCATCGCCCCGCGGGCTCCGGACCAGAACGGGAACGGGCTCCGCACCAACAACCTGGGCGGCCACGACGGCCCGCCGTTTCCTCTGAGTCCGCAGTGCGGCTCGAAAGGCGGGAACGTGCAGCCGGAACTCGTTGTGTCGTCCATGGAATCCGGGACGTACAACTTCCGCGTCTATCGCAACATGTCGAACGTGCTGGTTGCCGAGACGTACACCGACAATCCGCGCTGGATTGTGACCACGGTCGCGGGGCCGAACCCGGGCCTTCCGCCCGGAACTTACTCTTGGACCTGTCGCGTCAATCCCCTCGTGTCGCAGCCGGAGGGCTGGAGCGAGTTCTTTGAGCCGAACTGGACGTTCGAGATTACCAAGTTCTCGCCGCCAGTGAACACGGTCATGCCGCCTACTCCGATCAGTCCGCCGTCCGGTTCCAAGGGTGGAAACCGGAATCCGGAGCTGGTCGTACTCGGACTTGCCAACGCTGAGCAGTACGACTTCCGCGTCTATAGCGTCGCGTCGAAGTCGACCGCGCCGATTGCCGAGGGGTACACCGGCAATTCGCACTGGGTCGTTACCACGCCGGTTCAGAGCCCCGTGCGCGGGCTCCCGGTCGGTGACTATTTCTGGACCTGCCGCGTAAACATGCAGGGGAGTTGGAGCGAGTTCTTCCGACCGAACTGGACGTTCTCGATTCAGAAGTACGAGCCGCCTGCGGACGGCGCTGTCGGCAGCGAAACGCCCTGGGACCCGACCATCCAACCACTCACCATTCCGAACCCGTTCGGCGCCAACGGCACGCGCGTCCGGATGGCCCTGCCGCGCAATACTAACGCCTCAGCCGCAGTCTACTCGACCGAAGGCCGGCTGGTGCGCAAGCTGAACATGAGTCGCGGCCCGGGCGGGCTTTGCGAATTTCCTTGGGACGGTAAGGACGAAACTGGTTGCAGCGTAGGAGCCGGGACCTACCTGTGCCAGATAACGGCCGGCGACATGCATAAGGTCGTCGAGCTGGTCAAATCCCGGTAGCTTCCTCCTTCCGGGGCTCTCCTGCCCCGCGCAGGGGAGCCCAATTATTCGGTCCGGTACGAGAGGGGCGATGGTTCGCCCCTCTCGCCATTGAGATGCGGAAAGCCAGCGCCCCGGCTCGTGAGCCGGGGCGCTCCCAAAGGAGGGCGATGGTTCCTCGCATATGCCGCGAAATTGCCTCACAGCCGAGCCGGTCGGGACCCATCAGTCGGCCGGTTCCAGTTCCAATTCGCTGTCGGCAGCAGGCCGTCGATTCCAGACGAATCACGCTGCCGAATCAGGATAAGACCCCGGCGCGGTTTTGTCAAGCAAGGTAATTGGCATTGTTACTATATGATATTAAACGACTTACGCAACTGCTGCCCGACCGGCTTCGACTGCGGGAATTTGTCCACAGGGCTAGGTTATTGAAACACTATCGGTTAGCAGACCATACCCCCTTCCCCGCCACATTTTCTCCGTCCAAACAACGCTAACGGCCGGCTGGAATCAGCCTAAGGCTTTTACTGACAATAAGTTAGAACGCGCCGAGGTTAGTCCCGCCGCTGCCCGCGCCGATGCAGGGTGAGCCTTTCTTGAGTCGGAAATCGCCGTTTGGGCGGTCGATGAACTGCGGATCCTTCGCGAGATTGCTGTCGCCGGGCACGACGCGGTCGAAGTCGGCTCCGTTGCCGAACATGCAGTTTCGCCGCACGACGATTCTGCCCTCGGGTTGGTCGGTCACGATTCCGCGGGGGTTGAACGAGATGATGCAGTCAGTAATCACCGTGCTCGAATCGTCCCGGGCCGCGTGGATTCCAACCTCGCCGTTGTCTGCCACCGTGCAATGAGTGATTGTCGCGTAGGCGCGTCCGGCCATTGAGCTCAAGTAGATGCCCCGGTCACCATTGCCGGTAATCAGGCAGTGGTCGATGAACTGCTGCCCGTCTCTCACCCATAGCCCGTGCGAATCTGCGCCCCGCACCGTGAACCCGGAGACACGGTTGCTGTCGGTGCGCAGCTCAATTGCCGCATACTCATCGCCGGCGTCAATAACTGTTGTTGCCGGGTCAGCCCCAAGCAACGTGATGTGCCGCAGCTTCACAATCTTCATGACCTCGCGATACTCACCCGGCATTACGAACACCGTGTCGCCGTCCCGCGCCGAGTCGAGCGCGGCCGAAATCGTCTGGAACGTCGCGCCGCTATCCTGCGCCACAACCAGCCTCCCGACCGGCGTAATGTACACCGTCCTGGTCTCGGTGTGGACCGCACAGCCCGCAAACGCCAGCGCCGTCAGCGCAACGGCGACGCGGAAGTAACAGCTCTTCATTCGGGAATGATTATGCGGCAGCATTCCCGACTGTCAAATCAGGAAAGGTCCGGCTGCACCGATGGGGGGTTGGCGCAGCCGGACCTCGTCCTCTTCGCAAACCGCAAGGAGGCGCTCATGCTGCCGGTGCTTCGCGTGTTCCACACCGGCACAATTCCATCTACAGTCAAGGCCCCGTACGTATTCCACTATTGCCAAACCATATGAGATTGCTACAATTAGAGCGTGAAGGCGGCTCAGTACTGCGTCGTAGCCTTCCCGAAACTGGACAGCGAGACGCAGATACAGGACCTGAGAGAACAGTTTCCCTCCTGGTATTACCGGGTCAGGCCGTATATTCCGGTCGTGCTGCCATTTACGCCCGTCACCCTCGACGAAATCCAGAACGTCTCCGAGCACGTCGGCCGGGTTCGGCGCAACCTCCATCCGCTCGCAATTTCCTTTACGCACTGCGTTGAGCGCGGCGAGTCGCTGTTCTTCGAAATCGACGAGGGCCGCGAAGAACTCCTCCAACTCCACAGCGCCGTGACCGGCGCCGAGCCGCTGCCCCTGCTCAGTGACACGCCGGTCTACGAACCGCAGGTCTGGCTCGGCCGCGTAACTGACGCGCGCCAGCGCCCCTGGGCCATCGCTGAAGCCAACCGCATGGGTCGTTCACTCGGCGTGGTTGACGCGATAACCCTGCTCAGAATCGAGCCAGACGAAGAACACAAACTCGTCGCCACCTTCCCCTTCGGCATCGGCCGCGTTGACTTCTACGACCGCTTCACCGCCTGACCCCCCGCCGCCTGACCTCTTGTCCGTTGCTTGTCCGCACTTCTGAACTCTGACTTCTGATATCTGACTTCTGACTTCGCCCTGGCCCTCTTTGCGCCCGCCTGTCCCTTTCCGCTCACCCCTGACCGTTCCTGCACGCCCGTGCGGACGTCCTCCAAAGCATAACCCGCGAGAGTCCGGCGCGTTAGCTCTGTGGCACGTTCGCTGCATATCTCACCGTCAACATGACCGACAATAACTCTCACACAAACGGAGGAACGCGATGAAGAAACTGCTCACACTGATAGCCCTGGCCGCCGCGACCATTGCCTACGCTGGCGGCATCTCCGGCCAGGTCGCCGATGCCGTGACCGGCGAGCCGATTGCGGGCGCGCTCGTCGTCGCCAAGTCCGACAACGGCGATGCCGGCCGCGCCCAGACCAACGAAAGAGGACTCTATCGTATCGAAGACCTTGAACCCGGCAACTACCACGTCGGCGCGATGGCCCGCGGATACAACGAAGCCCGGTATCCAAGCCCGGTGCCGGTCCGTGGCCGCGAGATTACCGAAGGAATCGGCCTTCGCCTCAGGAAAGCCCGGCCTGAACTCGGCGCTATCGCCGGCAGGGTTACCGACCGCCGCACCGGCGAACCGGTCAGCGGAGCGGTAGTCGTCGCCACCGACGGCAACGGCCGGCTCAAGGTTCGCGCGGACGGAAGAGGCAACTACATCCTCAAGGGCCTCAAGCCCGGCAACTACGAAGTGATTGCCGTCGCCCGCGGCTACCTGAAAGAAACCTTCCCGCGCCGGGTGCCGGTTACTGCCGGCAACGTCACCAAGGACATTGACTTCGCGCTTGCGCCCAAGCCGAGGAAAGGCGCAATCATGGGCCGGGTCGTGGACGCCCGTACCCATGAACCGGTGGCCGGCGCTGTGGTCACTGCCCGTGGTGAAAACGGTGACGGTCGTGCGGTCACCGACCGCCGCGGCTGTTACGCGCTCAGGCTCCAGCCGGGCGCGTATCGCCTTGTCGCAAGAGCGCGCGGGTACACCCCCGCAGTCTTCCCGCGCCCGGTTCCGGTCCACCCCGGCCGCGTCACCAAAGACATCGACTTCCCGATGCACCGCAACCTGGCGGAATCGGACTAGCCTCCGTTTGCCACACCTGCCCGCTGCCTTGCCGGCAGCGGGCACTGCTTTTCGGTTGCGGGAAACTGGTCGCCGCGGGCGCTACCGTGCGAGGCGTGAGCTTGAAGCTTGCGGCTTGTGGCTGCCCTGCCCGTCCTACCGCCGCACGTACACCGTGATGTCGGCGGACGTTCCGTTGTCCGCGTAGTCATAGGCGAAGGCGCGGAGCCGGTAGAGGTGCCCGGTGTCGGCCCGGCAGTCTACCGCGACCCGGTACGTGTCGGCCTGGGCCGTCCTGACCATACCCAGCATCTCGGTGCCCGCGAAGAACACGACAAAGCCCATCCGGCGGTCGTCCGTTGCCACCGTGACCATCGTGTAAATGCCCGGGTCCACAGTGTCGCCGTCATGCGGATAGACCCAGCTTATCACGGGCGGCACGGTATCCGGCAACCCTTGGTCGCAGCCCGCGGGCAGGAACGAAAGCAACGCGAACGCTACGGCAAGGACGAACCTCATGGCGCGATAATCACCGCATCAATGTACGGGCTGTACTCCCGGCAATAGAGCACGCCGGCCGTATCCTCGTGCACGTTGATGGCCGCATCGTACTGGTTCGGGTCTCCGGACGTGACCAGCGAGGTAATGACCAGCCGGCCGGCCACCGCGCCCCGCTTGAGCTCCAGCGTGTCTACCGCGCCGTGCGCCGTGTAGACCGACTGGCTGGAGCCAACCTCGACCTGCTGGCCTTCAACCGTGAACGCGGACATCGAGAGATTGAAGACCATGGAGCGCGTACTCGGCCCGTGACCGTGGCAGCAGACTCCGGCAAGCAGCAGAAAGACCACCGCCGCGCCGGCCGGGACAAATCTCACGCAGCAATGTTAATCCAACCTGCCTCGCTGTCAACCATCAGCCGGTCGCCGCGGCGAAGCCGCGAAAGTTCACTACAAAGCTCACTGGAAAGCTCATCGGAAAGCTCGCCGGAAAGCTCCTCCGAAAGTTTGTTCAAGAGCTCATTCGAAAGCTCATTTCAAAGCTCGGTTCAAAGCTCGTTCAAAAGCCTCTCGCAAAGCTCGGTTCAAAGCTCGCGGAAAAGCTCGCGAAAGACCTTGTTTCAAAGCACACATCAAACCTCGTCTCAAAACTCGGTGCAAACCTCAATTCAGACCTCGTTCAAGACCCTATTCGAAAGCTAACTCAAAAGCTGCTTAGGGGGTGACCCCTATATGTGGACTGTCGGCACTCGATTATCCCCCAACCCGCCGACAATACGAGCGTTAGACCCTATAGTCCGCACTCGCCAGACTGTCACTTCGTGTATCGCTTTTGGACTGCAAACCGCCAACTGGTCACTGGGCACTCGCGGCGAAGTCGCGCGCGGTCCCCGGTCTGCCACCACCAGCGGAATTCGCGTCTTCTTCAGCAAATCGGGCCTTGAGAACCGCATAACTTGTGAAGAGGCTAAGACCGAGTGGTCGGGTGCTCCAGTGGCTGAACGGAAGAACGAGCGGCTTACGGCTGCCGCTTATGGCGGAGCTCAAACGTCCGGCGGCGGAGCTTGTCCTCGACTGAGTGAACGCGCGCGCTGACGCGCAGCCCAGCGCGCTCAAGAGCACGCACGCAGCGCGGCGCTGCCGCCGACGCACTCGTGTATGCGCCGCGGATGACGGCACGTGCGAAGCCATCCAGGATACGGAGTTCCTCGCCAGTCCATCGCGGCCTGAACCTGGGCCTGCCCATGCCGAGGGCCTGGACCCTCAGCTTGGCGCGAAGTCCGACGTAGGTGCGGTTCTCTAGCTGCCCGGCACGCGCCATCGCGGGCCGGCAGGCGCGGGTCGCGGCGACTATGCTCGGATACCTGCCGGAGACGAGTGCTCGGGCGAAACGGTCGATAATCCGAACGCCGGTAGCGCTCCACGGCGCGAACTTGGACCCCCAGCCCAAAGCGCATGCCCCGACGTTGATGCGTCTCGCTATCATCGAGTCTCCCCTGGGGCTGGCGATGCCGGCCTGAGCGAGTGCCCGGCGGCAATCAGCGACCGCCGCCATCCCATACGGGTACTCGTTCCGAACCAGCGCCCGACTGAAGCGGTCAATGACATGGTCTTCCTCGGGACTGAAAGGGACCGCATTCAGCGGCCGACCCAGTGCGCGGGAACGGGCGATGACCAGGTCAAGAATGGCGCTGTCGTGATGGCGCGCCTCCAGTCCGGCTTGCTCGAACGCCCGCTTTACCTGACGCGCGGCGGTCTTGGTGTCCGGGCACTCCCCGCGCGCCAGCGCCGAGGCGTGACGCTCCAGCAGCCGCCTCTCCTGGTCGGTCCAGAAGTGCATCCGGCGCGGCAGGCCGAAATCGTACGCACGGCAAAGCAGCTTCCAGGCGACAGCCACTTCGGTCCGCTCCAGCCCCGGAGTCACGTGCGACAACTCGCGCCGGAAGTCGGGCAACGCCTGATTCACGTTCGGATACCGGCCGCTCACGATGGCGCGGGCGAAACGGTTCACAACGCGGTCTTCCGCCTCACTCCATTTCGGATAGAGCGGTCTTCGGCGGCGCGCCGCTGCGGCCGATGGGGACGGGGGACCGGGGACGGGGGACGGGGAACCGGATTGCCGCTTAGCCACTATGCTCTCCTACTCTATCGGCCAGTTCGGAATGGCCTTGTCGATTTCGGACATGAGGTGGATGGTCTCTTTGATAGCCACGACGACGCGCTGAAGCAGCTTGGCGTCATCGCAAACGGTTGCAGTCCATGTTGGTCCCGGTCTTCACTCCGACAGTTCTCTCAGGCTCCGCTGAATCTCGGCGAGGTCGGAGACGGATAGGTTCCAGAGCTTGGCGGATTCGAGGTCTACCTGTACCTTGACCCCGGCACTGGCCAATGTCACGAGTCTCAGCCCTGCTCGGGCGGGATGAGGGGGTCGAGAACGGACACGAACCCGGGCGACACCTGCCTTGCAGCTTCTCCGATGATGAGGAACTGCCGCTCGACCGCAGAGCGGAGCAGCTTGTCCTGCTCAAACCGCGAGTACTTCGCGTCCAGGATGAACTCGTTGATTGAGCGGGCGGCCGCGCGCATGTCCCAGAGCAGCGCGAGGTCACGGTCCTCAGGTCGCATAGACGACCTCGGCAGTCTCAAGGATGGCACGGCGGCGGAATGGATTGCGCAGGCCGGCCTTCTCGACAAGGTCAACCTCGCGGCCGAAGATGTCTTTCAGGTCTTCGCGCATTTCGACCAGGTCAAACAGGCTCGGGTGCGCGTCGGGTGCGAACGTTACCAGCACGTCAACGTCGCTCTCCGGGCCGAAGTCATTGCTCAGCACGGACCCGAACAGCGCAAGCTCCGATACCTGCCGATTCCGGCAGAACTCGGCGAGCTTATCCTTGACCGACTCGATTCTCTTAGTCATGGTGATTACCTTTATCCGGGTACATGATACTCGACAACCGCCCGCCTGTCACGCCTGCAACTCCTTCAGGCTCCGCTGAATCTCGGCGAGGTCGAAGACGGATAGGCTCCAGAGCTTGGCGGATTCGAGGTCAACCTGGGCCTCGATTTCGGCGACCGCCTTTTCGTCAATCATACCGATCCAATTGCGGACCAAGAGGTCGCGGGGCGGGTTAGGCGCGGACGGGGACTTGCCCATGCGGCAAGAGGATAGGCGTCGGACGCTGCAAGTCAAGCGGCAAAACCGCGAGCGGGCGAAGGCAGAAGGCAGACGCGCTGGCGCACGAGTTTGCAGTTGGCAGGTTGCAGTTTGCAGGAGTGGAAGGAATCTACTAGTTACGAGTGGCGAGTCACGAGTTGCGAGTTCCGATTGGCGGACAGGGGCCGGAGCTTGCGGCTTGGGGCTTGTGGCTGCCGGGTCCGTGTCGCCTCGCTCTCCAATGTCTTGACCCTGCAGGCGACGCGAGGTATATTTTGAGGTATTACAAAGTCAGGCGTGTCTAATCCATAGTACATAGGATGCCGGTCGCAAGAAGAAGTAAAGCCTTCTGGGTCGTCGTAGTTGTAGCGCTGGCCCTGGTCGCGGTAGCGTTTGTGCGGATTGCCACCCGCGGCTCGGTCCGCCGTTCGCGGCGTCCGAACGCGTCCATAGTACGAGTGGAGACACCCACGCGGGACACAGTGACCTATACCCTTCAGTCAACCGGCGACGTGGTCGCGATGCAGGCGGCGAGCATCGTTGCCAAAGTCGGCGGCAGTCTTGACCGGGTGAAGGCGAACATCGGAGACCGGGTGCAGGCGGGCCAGTCGCTGGCGCTCATTGACACGACCGAGCTGGCGTTCACGGCCAGACAGACAGGCGCGACGTTCGCCGCGGCCCGGGCCGCATATGAACGGGCCAGTCAACTGCTGGCCGAGAGCCTCATTTCCCGGGAGGAGTTCGACGAGGACGAGGCGGAAATGAAAGTCGCGGAGGCGAATTCCCAGACCGCGCAGGCCCGGCTCGGCTACGCCAACATAACCGCGCCGTTCTCGGGCACGGTCACCGCGCGTCAGTTCGACCCTGGGGCCGTGGTGTCCGCCGGGACCGTCCTGTTCACGCTCGCGGACTTTGACAGCGTCAAGGTGGTAGTCAACGTCCTTGAGAAGGACGTTCCGCTGGTCTTGGTCTGGACCAGGGCGAAAGTCGTGGCCGATGCCCTGCCCCAGGACACGTTTGCGGGCCGCGTGGGCCGCACGAGCGACGCGGTTGACCCGGCGACGAGGACCATGCGGGTTGAGATTTTCGTTGCCAACCCGGCGCATCGCCTGAAACCCGGGATGTACGCGACCGTCGACCTGTTCCTGTTCCAGCACCCGGATGCCATCACCGTCCCGGCCGCCGCGGTGCTTCGCGCCGCTGGGGACACGTTCGTCTACGTGGTGGAGCGCGACACCGCGCGGCGAAAGCCGGTACGCACCGGAATCGAGCAGGGCGTGCGGACTGAAATCGTCTCCGGCCTCGACGGTGGCGAGAGCCTGATTACGACCGGGCAGCAGTACGTAAAGGACGCTTCGCCGGTCACGGTCCAGCCGTAGACCCGGCGCAGCACGGCCATGTGGCTCACGCGCCTCGCCCTCCGCTACCCGGTATCGACCTTCTTAATTGCGGCCACCATCGCGGTGCTGGGATTCGTTTCCCTGGGCCAGTTGCCCATCGACCTGCTGCCGAGCATCAGCATCCCCACGGTCAGCGTGTCGACGAACTATGCCGGCGCCAGCCCGCTGGACATGGAACAGACCGTGACCACGGCCATCGAGCGGGCGGTGAGTTCGGTGAACAACGCGGAGTACGTCCAGTCCTCGACCCGCGAGGGCTCATCCCGGGTCCAGGTCTACTTCAACTGGGGAGCGAACACCGACGTGGCCATGGTCGACATCATCCAGCGCGTCAACCGGGCGACGCGGAACATGCCCGACGGAGTATCCCAGCCGATAGTCCAGCGGTTCGACATCACCAGCCGGCCGGTCTGCAATATCGTGGTTTTCGGCGACATGGACCAGCGCGACCTCTACGACCTGGCCGCCAACGTCATCGAGCCCCAGATTGAGCACCTACCCGGGGTGGCCCAGGCGCCGGTGTCCGGCGGCCGCATCCGCGAAATCCACGTCACGCTGGACCGCAACCGGCTCCAGGCGCTCAAGGTCCCAATCCAGAGCGTGCTCACCGCCATCGCCAATTCCAACCTCACCCTGCCTTCGGGCGACCTGAAATCCGGGCCGTTCGACTACGCGCTCAAGACCGAAAGCCGGTTCAACGTGGTCCGGCCGATGCAGGACATCGTGGTCAAGACCATCGCCGGCGTGCCCATCCCCATCAGCGCCATCGGCACCGTTGAGGACAGCTACAAAGAGCAGACCGAAATCGTCCGTATCAACGGCAAACCGGGCCTGACCCTGCCGGTGCAGAAACTCGCCAACGCCAACACGGTCGGAGTCGTAGACCGCGTCCGGCAGGCCCTGCCGCACCTGGCCGGCGTGCCACCGACCGTGCAGATCTCGATATCATCGGACCAATCGCGCTACATCCGCCAGACCACCTCGGGCCTCGCGCGCGAAGCCCTGCTCGGCGCGCTCCTCGCGATGCTCGTCATCATCGTATTCATCCGTAGCATCCGGGGCACGCTTATCGTCGCGCTCGCGATACCGCTCTCGATACTGGTCGCCTTCATCTATTTCCGGTTCGGTAACGTGACGTTGAACATCATGACCTTCGGCGGCCTGGCTTTGGCGGTCGGCCGGCTGGTCGACGACTCCATCGTCGCCCTCGAAGTCAGCTCCCGCCACTACGGCCAGCGCCGGGCGGGCCAGACCAAGATGGAGGCGACGCTCGTGGCGGCGCAGGAGGTGGCGTCCCCAATCCTCGTTTCTACCCTGGCCACGGTCATCGTCTTCCTGCCCGTGGTATTCCTGACCGGGGTCGCGAAGCTGATGTTCGTCCCGCTCACGCTCACCATCGCCGTGGCCCTGTTCGGCTCCTACTTCGTGTCGCGCACCGTGACCCCGCTCATGTGCTATCGCTGGCTGGAGCCGGAAAGGCCGCTCGACCGGGCCGCGACCGGGTTCGGCGAGCGGTTCCGCGCCGTGTTTCACGACGCAATCGAGCGACTCGACACCTGGTACGAACAGTCCCTGCGCTGGACCATGGCGCGCCGGCGCCTCGTCCTCCTGAGTATCACGGGCCTCGCGCTTCTTTCCGCGCCGCTCATCAAGTTCATCGGCACCGAGTTCTTCCCGGACCAGGACGAAAGCCAGTTCAGCGTGTCGCTCCGGCTTCCGGTCGGAACCCGGGTCGAGGAGACCAGCATCGTCGCCGCCCAGGTGGAGCAGATTCTCCAGCAGAACGTGCCCGAAATCCAGACGATGATTACTCAGGTCGGGGGGGGCGGCGGCGGAAGGAGTTCGGGAAGCCATGCCGGTTCAATCCAGGTCACCCTGGTCCCAGCCGACCGCAGGCACCGCTCGGTCGCCCGGATAGCCAACGCGGTGCGGCCCCTGCTGCAGCGCATCCCCGGGGCGACCGCGTCGGTCAGCGCCGGCGGATTCTTGAGATTCCTGCTCAACTTCGGCTCCTCGGCGCCGATTGACATCCAGGTCCAGGGCTTCGACCTCGCGACCGGGTCTCGCCTTGCGGCCCAGGTCGCCGGCATCGTCCGCTCCACGCCCGGGGCCACCGACGTGCAAATCAGCCGCGAAGACAACCTGCCGGAACTGCGGGTGAATATCGACCGGGACAAAGCCGGGGTGCTCGGCATCAGCGCGGGCGACGTCGCGAGCGCGGTCAATGCCTGCGTATCCGGGGCGGTCGCCTCGACCTTTACCGACACCGTCACCGGCAACGCCTACGACGTCCTGGTTCGGCTGGACGAGCGGTTTCGCTCCAGTCCCGAAGACCTGCAGAGCATCGTTCTTGCCGCCACCGGTGGCCAGGTCGTGCTGCTCGGCAACATCGCCACGGTTACCAGGGCGAGCTCGCCGGTTCAAATCGACCGGAGGAACCAACAGCGCCTCGTGGACGTCACCGCCAACGTCACCGGCCGCGACCTCGGCAGCGTGGCCGCGGACATCGGGCGGAAGATAAGCAAGCTCGACCTCCCGCCCGGGTTCAGCATAACCCAGAGCGGTAACGTCGAGCAGCAGAACCGGACTTTCCGCGGCCTGCTCCTCGCCTTTGCCCTCGCCATCCTGCTCGTGTACGTGGTCATGGCCTCCCAGTTCCAGTCGCTCGTCGACCCGTTCATCGTCATGTTCACGGTCCCGCTGGGTATGGTCGGGGTCCTCTGGGCCCTTTTTCTGACCAACACCACCCTGTCGGTGACATCGTTCCAGGGCATTATCGTGATGGTCGGCGTCGTGGTCAGCAACGGCGTACTGCTCATCGACTACACCAACCGGCTCCGGGCAAGAGGCCTGCCGCTGCATGAAGCGGTCGTCACGGCCGGCCGGACTCGGCTAAAGCCGATCCTGATGACCACGCTGACGACCGTGCTCGGCATGGTCCCGATGGCGCTCGGACTCGGCGGCGAGTCGACGCAGGCGCCGCTTGCCATCGCGGTCATCGGCGGCCTCACCGTATCCACCGCGTTTACACTGTTCTTCGTGCCGAACCTCTACACGCTGGTCGAAGAGCGCTTCAAACGGAAGCCGCCGACCGGACAGGAATCGGCCGCGCCGAACTGAGCGCCTGGCCAACCCGGCGCCCGGCCAGCAACCGGCGCGCTGTCCGCGCTGCGGCTAATCCGGTCAGCGTCCCGGAAACCCTCGCAGACGTCCGGCGCGGGTAGTCGTCAATCGGAAATCGGCAATCGTAACTCGCCAATTCCCGTGGCCCAATCCGGTTGCAGGCCCCGGATTCTCCAGCGCTTGACTTCCAGCATTTCGCATCTATCCTCACGCAGCTATGCAGCAGCCGGTTGACCAGCAACCGACTCTTCCGGTTTCCCTACGACGCATCGAACAGGCGATACTGGTGATTCGTGGCCATCGAGTCATGCTCAGTTCTGATCTGGCCGAGCTTTATGGCGTGCAGGCCAAGGCGCTCGTTCAGGCCGTGAAGCGCAACATCGAGCGGTTCCCCGATGACTTCACGTTCCAGTTGACCAGAGACGAGCACCGCATCTTGAAGTCACAATTTGTGACTTCAAGTTGGGGCGGTGCGCGCCGGGCACCGCCCTATGCTTTCACCGAGCAGGGCGTAGCCATGTTCTCCAGCGTACTGCGCAGCAAACGTGCCGCGCAGGTCAACGTCGAGATAATGCGGACTTTCGTCCGCTTGCGCCGGATACTGGCGGAGAACGCCGGTCTTGCCCGGCGACTGGACGACCTGGAGAAGAAGTACGACGTCCAGTTCAAAGTCGCCTTCGACGCCATCCGCAAGCTGATGCAGCCACCCGCTCCGCCGCGCCGCAGAATCGGCTTCGCCACCAACCCGGACGACAACATCATCGCCCACGACCGGCCGACCCGACAACACCGCAAACCCTGACCGCCCGCGCCCAATCCGGTTACAGGCCACGGATTCTTCCCTCTCCGCTTGACCCGGCAGCCCTGCTCGCTTAGAATCACCTTGGAGAACAATATGACCAGACTCGCCATCGTGCAAAAGATCACCAACGCCGAACAGGAACTGCGCCGGATGGAAGTCCGGCTGAAGAAGCAGGTGACGCGTGGCGGCAAGCGGCCGTTTGCCGGGCTGCGCGGGCTCTGGAAGGGCTCTCGGGCCATCACCGAAGAGGACATCAAGAAGGCGGAAATCCGCTGCTCTGACGACGCGTGATGGTCTGCGTCATTGTCTCGACGGTCTGGTAACGCCCGCCAGTCGGAACTCACCACTCGCAACCCGTAACTCGCTTCTCGCTTCTCGCAACTCGTCTCTCGCAACAGTTCACTGCAAAGCTCCCCGGAAAGCTCGCCGGAAAGCTCCTTCGAAAGCTTCTTCAAGAGCTCATTTGAAAGCTCACTTCAAAGCTCGTTCAAAAGCTCGTTTCAAAGC
>Ga0315281_10005834_pt1 | contig 17568 bp, 17 predicted proteins | sample YL17G07_0_MG_FD_204540 | JGI IMG/M metagenome (GOLD analysis project Ga0315281, IMG submission 204540) | Sediment microbial communities from Yellowstone Lake, YNP, Wyoming, USA - YL17G07_0 | ecosystem: Environmental > Aquatic > Freshwater > Lake > Sediment | place: USA: Wyoming | collected...
TATCGTTGTTTCTACTCCTGTGGCTATGTTGTAGGCTCCGCTTGCCGTTTCGGAGTCGAGGGTGAGAATTGTTGCGGCAACAACGTCTTCAACGCTCACAAAGTCCCTGGTCTGGAGTCCATCTCCGTGAACTACTGGCGGTTCGTTGTGGCGGAGGTTTTTCATGAATTCAGTTATGACGCCACTGTATTGAGCTGCGGTTTGTCGGGCGCCGAAGACATTGAAGTATCGCAGGCAGACTGTCGACAAGTCATAGGGGGAGGAGACCATCGAGATGTTGCAGTATTGCAGCCCTAAAGAAGTTGATCGGGCAGGACCCCCTCCCCGTCAGCGGCCCAGTTTGAACTGCCAACTCTCACGCTTGCTTCCTCAGTGAGACAATCTTGTCGGTTGCTTCGCGGGTTCGGGTTACGTATCGGCTATGCTCCAGTTTGGTGAGGAGCCTACTCATGGCATACGGTTCCATTGCCTCTCAAGGCGGGTCCACCTCATCGAGGAGGAGAATTCAGGATGCTGAAATTAACGCGTATTCTCGAGTTCTTCGTTCAGCTCCTTAGCCGCTACACGAACAGCTTCCTCACAGGTTACTTTGGGCTTCCAGCCGAGGCGCCTAATCTTTGAAATGTCCAACTGCATTTTCGGGACGTCCCCCGGCCACGCCCTTCCCCCTGGGCCGGTGGTTGTTCGGATCTTTGCGTTCTTCAGGCCCATGGTTTCGGTGACTATCCGAGCGATGGTGAGGACATTGGTCTGTTCTTCGGATCCGATATTGTAGACCTCCACCTTCTTGCCCCATAGTTGGTCGTTTAGGGTCATTAGGAAGGCGTCGATGCAGTCGGAGATGTGGAGGTAGGATTTGGTTTGGGTTCCGTCTCCAAGGACTTCAAGTTCGTTTGAGTTCCTTTGGAGTTTCGTCATGAAGTCGTAGATGACGCCGTGTCTTGCCCGACTTCCGACCACGTTGGCGAATTGGAAGATAATAACCTGCAAGGGAAGAAGCTCTGTGTAGGATGAGGTTAAAGCCTCGCTACCGAGTTTCGTGGCGCCGTAGGTCGAGATGGGAAGCATTGGCCCGTAATCCTCAGGCGTCGGAATTACGGAGGCTTCTCCGTAAACCGTTTAAGTAGAAGCGAAGGCCAGTCTTGTCTGAGTGTTGCGCGTTTTGATTGCTTCGAGCAAATTGTAGGTGGCCTGCAGGTTCTGCTTGAAGTGAGAATCATGATTCTCAGTCCCAACTCTAACCTCAGGATCCGCAGCCAAATGAAAGACTAACACACATTTCCCAAGTACGTGCCTAATTGCTCCCGGGTCAAGAAGGTCGCCCTCTACGAAACGAAAACGCGGGTTCTGCATCGCGGTTGCCAGATTAGCTCTGCTTCTCGATGACAAGTTGTCGAACCCGATTACCTCGAGGCCCCGCTCTAGGAGCCTGTCTGTGAGGTGGCTGCCTATGAAGCCTGCCGCTCCAGTGACCAGGATTTTTTCCACCGCAGATCAGTCCACCCGAAATGGAGAATATCTGTGGTTAACAGTTGCTCGAAGTTATACAGAAAGTATTCGCGATACAAGCGCGTAGGAGTGCGTCTCTGAATTCATGAACTTCGCAACTATCAGACATGCAGCTTCTTGCGTCGCAATCGCCCCATGAATCTTAACTTGCAATGATATGTTTCGTAGACTAAATAGGAGAATAAGTCGTCTGTCAATCTGAGAAAAGAACTGGGCAGTGGGGCCACGCGAGATTGCCGGTCCTCGTGAAGCCTATTGAGCGAACCTGAAAGATAACCAATACCAAAATGAAGGCTCCATGATGCCGCAGAGTACCAGATTCTGTATCTTTCGCCTTCCTTCAAGAAGGTACTACGATAAATCATGCGATTATCCCACCCTACTCTGGAAGGCCTTAGAATTGGTTCACTGGATCCAAGGGAAAACACACGACCGTCGGAAGACTTCACGTGAAAAAGGCGTGTCCTCGAACTGTCTGTATGAACGGGATAAGCAGCTACGAGCGCTTCGTAGTCTCTCCCGAATTTTCTGATGTCGATATGCCAGGGCACATACTGGGGTATCTGCAGCTCACAAGCGTCCTCAGAACCAAGTTCATTGAGGGAGGCCCCTTCACGGTGTAGTAGTTCTGACTGTTCTGCATTCTTTGAGCCTCTGATGAACCAAAGGTGCCATCTCTCTCCCTTCATGTCGCAAGTTGGGGATAATGCTCCCTTGTCAGTGTGAAACGATTTCGGGTGAGTCCATTTCAAATCGTTGTCGGCACTGACGGAACTGAATGTTACGTCTCCAAAGCCGCGACGAATCGTGGCATATATTATGTAAATTCGCCCCGCATGAAATACAAGTTCGGGATCCGCGTGGTGGAATTCAGGCTTATCAGGTGCGAGTACAATCGGATCTGAAATGCCTTCAGGCCTAATCCATGCTAATCCGTCGCGGCTTGCTCGCAGGGTAGGGTTTTCAAATCGGTCATTGGCTCGCGGATACGGTGTAAATACCATCCAATAGGGGTATCCAGCGAACTTCCTTGGAATATAGAGAACGTCTGGATGGACGTTTTCCCATGTTCCACGAGATTCGATGGCCAACGGAGCTCGACTGTTCATGGGACATCAATATCGAAGTCGAGCGAAGACAGGCCCATAGTGAAAGATTGTGTATGTTTGTATCTAGCTATGAGGCCAGCAGCGTTTCTTTAAGCATTCCAAATTGAATCTCCGGATCGTTGAGGTACGGCTGATTCATTCAGCCGAAATATTCTACGGAGCAACAGCTATTATCACATCACCCGATGAGTAAAGTACGTTCGAATCGGCATACATCGCATTCATATCATCGATTGTTACTGTCGAATAGTCTCCGACTTGCACAATACTTTTCCGTAAGAACAACAGTCCTCCTCGTTGGTCCTGAAGGTAAGCGTTGAGTTTTGTTTGATTCAGCTCCATTGGTATCACGTTCTTCCCTGTAAGGCCTCCGACGAAGTCCCAAGCTAACCGTACTCCGTACACTGTTTGCACACTAACCCTTGTCTTGGCAAAGTCTGCAACTTCCTGCCATTCATAAGGACTCAAACGAATGTCCCCATAGAGTCGAGTTCCAGTCAGTGGTGCATGGCGATCATATAACCCGGGAGAGACGCCGTAGTATACCGCTGGAACAAAGATGATTAACAGCAAGAACGAAGGGAGAGCAATCCTTCTTACCTTGTTTAGGTTCGGGTGTGAATTCCATCCTCGTCTACACAGCCTAAAGACAAACTCAGCAACGACCGGGGCTGAAAGAAAATAGAGATAGGTTAAACCCCTCCCATACAGATCGGTGGCAATTCGAAGACCGGATAAATATGGAGCCAGGAAAATCGCGAAAACCACAACTCCAGTCGCTGCAAGGATCAGTTCGGAGTTCAGTTTTCTTCTCATCAACCCTTCTGTGACTTTCCCAAACGTAATCAAGCCAAAGGCAAGAAAGCCGAGAAGATAGGCTGCCACCACCCATAGGGGCTTGAGGCCGGTGGGGTTAAACGGCTCAGGAATTCCTCTGATTTCAGGCGCAAACAGAACCGCAAATGCCGCTTGGAAGAAGCGGCCAACCTCGGGGAGGTATTGGATAGCCACGAATGTGGTCCACGCGGATGCTAAAATAGCGAAATAGACGATGGTTCGAACAGTAAGGCCAGAAAGTGGTCTGCTCCGAGATGCGTTGCTTGCTTGTCTGCTCAGCAAGAATATTCCTAGCAGAACAAACGGAAACAAGTATGACGTAGCAGAATGCGAAACAGCAATAGACAACATTCCTACGAAGGCTATGAAGTTCCAAGGTCTGCTTCGACTAGTTAGTGAAAGTACGATCAATGCCAGCAAAGCGAACGCGAGCGTCTGATGAACTGTGAACGTATCGAATGAAATGAACCAAGGGCTTAACGCGGCCAAGCTTATGCTAAGTTCGCTGGGTATGTGCTTTGAGATACGCCGATATGCGCAAAAGAATAGCAGAACAGTCGAAATCCCCATAAAGCTACCACCGAGTTTCATCAACATCGTTGGATCAATGAAAGAGATTGCTGAGAGCGTTGAAAGCAATATCTCAAGTCCAGGATAGAAGCTGTAGACATAGGCCTCACCAGTCGTTGATCCTGGACCAAAAGGGACAATGCCGCTTGAAAGTATTCTTTGTACGATCTGAAGTCCGTATTTTGGGTCAGGGTCATAAATCACTGGATAGGCAACCGTGAGCACGGGGATCAGCCGCAAGGCAAGCATCACTACGATCGCCGTCAATAGAGCCAACCGTTGTTTCTGAAGTTCAACCGAGACCACGATGTGAACTGACAGTACAGTCAGAAGCGCCCAGTAAACAACGTGAAAGTAGGTCGCAGGCAAAGTGTCTGCATAAATCTCATACCATCCAATCGCAGCAGATAGAGTAATGGCAATGATGAACGTGGAAAGCTGAATTACAGAAACACGCGCACTTGGCTGATGCAAGCGATCAGACGCCATTTACTTGATCCATTCCGAGTTGGAGGTTGCTCTGGTTCCCTACTTACCTTTCTTAGATAGAATTAACGTCAGAATAACTTCTTGAAGATTAAAACTTCTCTTTTTGACGTTGAACTCCGACAAGATCCGCTTGCGTCCCAGACTACCGAGATCACCAGTCCTAGGAAGGCTCTCTCGAATGAGTCGTGCCGCAACTAAGGGATCACCATCATGGACAATTATGCCACAATTCCCAACTACCTCGGGCAAGGCACCAGAATCTGATACGACCGGCACACATTCGCATGCCATCGCTTCAGCAACGGCAGCCCCAAAACTTTCGTATCTTGAAAGCTGGCAGTAGAAGATCGCCTTCTGGTAGAATGATAGGAGTTCATCCTGTGAAATCAGTCCAACACAGACACCCGGAGAAAAGAGACGTCTGACCCGAGGATCAGCACTGGCTGGCCCAACCAAATAGAAACTAAAGTTCGGCAATGCCTTACTGAGTTTCGCGTACCTATCCAAACCCTTTATCCTGAAACCACGTGGATCGCGTGTCATTGCAACGGAAACGATGTTAAGCTCTTTCCGAAACCTGTGATTGAGAATATATCGGTGAGTATCGATGGCATTGTAGACGACTCGATACCTCTTGGGAGCGGAAATCGCAAGCACTTCCCGCAAGGTAAACTCAGAAACAGGGATAACACAATCAGCAAATCGTATGATTATCCTCGCGAGAAGGAAACGAATTGCGGAGCGGGGATCGCTTCCGTGGATGTCGCGATTCAATGCAACCTCACTCCCCCCGGGAACGAAGATCGTTTTTTTCCTAAAAGCTTTGGCGAAAACAAACGCCATAGTTGATGCCTGACCGGTCACCCACCACGCGAAAACAATGTCGCAGTGCAACACTGCGAGCAAGACCTTGACAATTGAGGCTACGCCTACCCATTGAACGGCGACTACACGAAACATGTTCGACAGGATTCTCAGGTCTTGGATAATGAACGAGCTAGGCGTCTCGTAGACAAATGCGATTGTGTAGTCACTCTCGTCGGTCATATTTCTGACAGTCGAACACCTTCTAATCTATCCCACGATACAATACTATATATCGTTTCGGCCTGGAAATATTGAGTACCTGGCCTTGTGTAAATTGCGAAACCGCAACAACGCACTCCACCAGACGTATTGCTACTCTTGCAAAAAAGAAAAGGAATGACAGATCGGGGATTTGACGCGTGAATCTTCTTCTTCTTCTTCTTCTGAATCTTCTTCTTCTTCGCCAATCATTACAAACTGCAAATGAGGTAGCACGCGCGCAAGTTCCGCAAATCGATCGAGCCCCTTGCGCAAGACTGTTTGTTCCGGTTTCCCAGACGCCACTGTGAGAACAGTGCCTATCTTTCTGGTCGTGCAGTTGAACATCTTTGTGTCTATTCCGTGCTCGATCACAGTCAGGTTTTTTGGAGTCGAATGTGAACACAATTCTCGCGAAGTGAAATGTGAGACAGCAATTATCATATCTGCGTTTGACAACATGATTCTGGTAAAGAAGAAACGGATTCGAGATCGTAGATCGGCACCATTAACAAGGGGATCAATCGACACCTCGCTGCCTGCGGCGATGTGAACTACTTTCTTCCCAAGTGCTTTGGATATGAAAAAAGCGGATGTGGCCGCTTGACCTGCGGCGAACCAGGTGAGCACTAGATCAGCACGCAGTATCGCAATAATAAGGCCTGGTATCATTGCCGGACCTCTCCACCTCACTTGTGTCACGTGGAAAAGTTTCGAAAGGGCTTCAAGGTCGTGCAGAATGAAGGAACTCTCTGACTCGTGAACGAATACCAGGCTAACCGATCTTCGTGGGTGACCCAAGAAAGTCATTGGTTCGTGATTCATTATCCTCAACTAGCAACTTCTACCGACGACAGTTTAAGAGAGTTGTAGAAACTGAAAAGTTTCTGTGACTCTGCCTCCCAATTATACACTCTTTCGGCTGCGTGCCGAGCATTTTGTCCCATTCTTCGCCTCGCCTCTTCGTGTCTCAATAGATTGGCGATAGCGGAGGCGATTCCAACAGCGTCGTCATGTTCCACCAGCACTCCGCAATTCTCACGTCTGACTATTTCACCTGCACCAGCCAGCTCGGTTGCTACAATGGGCAAACCCGCGGCCATGTAGGCGAACAGCTTGCTGGGTTGTGCTATGATGCGGTTGGTGCTACTTGGTCGCGCCAGTGCCAACCCTATTTTTGCCTTTCTTAGAAAACAGGGCAAGACATCGTAATCCAGCCATCCAGTGTATCTGAAACCATTTTCAGGAGTAAGACCGCGTCGAAAGCCCCCCTTTACCCTGCCAGTTACAACAAAACAAGTCTTGACCGCCCAATTGTCTAAGATTCTCTTTGCCTCTATCATTGTATCTACACCCTTTGTCCAACCCAGATTGCCGCTGAAAATGACGATGGGTTCAGATGTTTCTTCAAGAACTTCACCCGTATGCATGTCGTACCATGCTAGACTTGATACGTTCCTCACGATGGCTATTGGTTTCGAGTAAACCGAGAATCTTTCCCTCAGAGTCTCGTTGACAGTTACGAAAGCGTCGCAAAATGACGCTAGGTGGCGTTCGATCTTGTCAAGGAACGATTCGAGAGCTGCCGATAGTAGATTTGGCAACCTGAAGTATTCTGCTATAAGGCTCGGGAAGTGTTCATGCGCATCGTACACAATCATTGAGCGCTTAGAGAGAAAACGCACGGCAATTACAACGATTGCAAGTGTATCTAGGTCGAAGCAATGCACCACATCGAATCTTGTGGATCTCAGATACATGAAGAGCTCAGTGAGAAGTTCGATGTGTCTTAATCTCCTTCTTTTTCGGTAGGACCTTATCGTGACTCCGTCCTTAACCACTGTAGCTTTGGAAACCCCCGCCCCCACAACTTCCACATTGTAATGCACTGCTAAGCTCAGGCCTTCACGATAAAGCATACGGTCATCGTCAACTAGGTGAGATGCTCCGATTAGGCAAATTCGTATTCGGTTCTTGTCTTGGGGAAGGCGCTTGTTTCCTGCCATCAAAACTGCTCTAGTGCTCCAGACACAGTTGTAACGGTAATGTTATCCTTGTTGTCAGCGAGAAAGGAGCAGAACCTCTCGAAATATCGCAGGAAGACTCCTTGTTGTCTTATGGACAGTCTTGCTCGAACATAACGAAGGTAAGCTTGCAATTGTTCCTTCGTGAGGTTTGAGCGCTTTAGGGTGGATGCTATACGCAGAGAGTCAACAGAGACTCTCCCGTGCAATGTGATAATGAACCATGCGTCAGATTGCAAGCTATCCCGTGAGAAGATAAAGTCACGCGTTCCAGGCTGTATGCGTGTTTGAAATCGGCCCTCTACGGGAAAGGAACTGAGTGAATATCTGTTGAGAGGGGATCTTCGGTTGGGGAGTACATCCGTATTATAGCTGCGTGCAGAGTCGTAATAATGTGCGACCTCTGCGACAACTCTGCTATCGAAACAACCGAATGGATAGGAAAAAGTTCTCGCGCCATAAGCTGACAGAGCTTTTTTGCTTTTTTCCAGTTCATCTTTCAGTTCATTTCGCTTGAGTCTTACCAGTGAGCGGTGCGTGTACCCGTGACTTCCGATCTCGTTTCTTTCTCGAGCAAGAGTACGCAGGTTGTCCTCCGTGAGTCTGCCGGACTGGCCAATTTGGCCTGCTACGACATAGAAGGTTGCTGGAAGGCAATTCATCCTTAACACCGGATAGAAGTCACGAAGTTGTGACGAGTTCCCATCATGGAAAGTAAGGCTCAAGATCGGCGCGGGAGTCACCTCATCGGTAACAAATAGTCGCGAATATGATCACGGGACTGGTGTGCTACAAGTACTCTTAGGACAGTATCAGTGTTGAGAAGTTCTTGAGTGCTCATCAGCAACTTCCTGCTCTCGTTTCTTGTTTGATTCAAGGAGGGCCTCGGCAAACTTCGAGTGGTAGGTCGAATAGAGCTTCTCGGCATTGGGAATGATACAGTGTCCGCCAATCACGCCGGGGTGGAAGATTGGTCGAGCTTGTTTTCCCTCTCTTTCGGTAGATCCGACAAACTCAACAATCTCATCATATTGGGCATTGAGATTCCTGCAGATTCTGTTGATTTCCTGAAACCAAGACATCATTAGCCCTCTATAAGTTGTCTCGAATAGCTTGCCGAGTTCTGTTTCCAGTGGAGAGGAACAAATGTGAGTTTTGATCCCAAGGCTCCCATAGTGCTCCGCGGCTCTCGAGCCGGCTTCGTCGCTAGTAGGGCCAATGAACTTCGTATATTGTAACAATCCCCTCTTCACGCCTTCTGTCATGTTTCCTCTCACCGGAGAATGACAAAGGGGAACATTGCTGACAGTAGCGTGGATTCTTAGGGTTGTTCCGGGCGTAACCGTACTTTCTATGAGCACAAGCTTGGGATTGAACCGACGGATGTATTGAACCGAATCCTCGATGAAGGTGTTCGGGTTTTGCTCCGGATAGGTGATGTGCATGATGTCAGGATGAATCGTAACGTTCTTGCTCTGAATGTCAAGCCACTCAACCTCGGGATAAACCCCTCTCACTATCTCGAAGAGAGGTTTGCCGACTTCGCCATATCCGACGATAAGTACCTTCTTCACTTGCCGTTCCCAACCTTCAAGAGAAACAATATGAACACACTTAGTTCTTGCGTGCCAGTTCACTCGTCCCTAGAATTGCATAAAGCTCAAGCAACCTGGCTTGCATCCTGTCCCAGTTGTATTCGAGGAGAAATGCCCTATGCCCCGCCTCTCCGAGAGATTCTTTTTGACTCTCAGAGAGGTGCATAAGTTCCTCTGAAAACGCGGTTCGCCGCCCATCTATAACTAATCCGCAACCCCACTGACGCACTATGTCAGCCGCCAATGTTCCGTCTCTCACAACTACTGGAACCCTACATGCCATTGACTCGAAGAGCCTGATTGGAGTTAGAATCCTAGTATTCAGGCCAATGTTACGCGTCACCGCGAAGCACAGGTCGCTGGCCAGGTAATGCAAAAGCAATTCTTGTTCAGTAACCCAGCCTCTAAAATCGAACAAACGTTCAAGATGCTCTGCTTCGATAGTCTTGACGAGAGGAAGCATTGTCTCCTGAGGACCCGTGAACACGAATTTGAATGACAACCCATTATTTTCTCTCAGGAAGCGAGCCGTTTGAATTATCATGTCCAAGTCGTAATCTTGTCTCGCTTTGCCTGGGAAATAGATGACAAAGTAGTTTTCCAGTCCAAGCTTTCGCTTGGCTTCTGACCTACTGACATTAGGGATTTCGTCTCTTGCAAGGCAATTGTATATGATGGCTGCGGGAACTTGGCTTGCACCGCGGAGATACGCGAGTATGGCTGAGTTCGCAGTGACTATTCCGTCGACCAGTCGCATTGCGACGAGCTCGATTCGCGTGACGATTGCAGAGACGAACCAGCCATACCATTCAGCATAGGCACCCGGCGTTGACTCGTGAGAATCATAGATCAGACGTGTTTGTCGCCTGAAGAGATATCGAGCAGCAACACTGCCAACCAGCGTGTTGAAGTCATGTGCATGGACGATAACCGAGCCAGATTCACCAACTCGCCTCAGGATCCATACGAAAATCGCCACCTGGAAAAGCAGGGCAGCCATCAAGAAGTACAATCTAGAAGTCGGCAATATCGTTGTCTTGCCAAATCTAACATTAAGAACATCGCACTTATCTAATGCTTCCCTTGGCGCGCGCTGTCCCTGTCTATCCCAGCTGAGCACCTTAACATCGAGCCCTTCCGAAACCAATGTGCGCGCCTCGCGTCTCACTCGAATATCAGTAGCATACGTGTTCGCGAGAAGCATTAACACAGTCGAACCCAAATCCTGCATACTCACAATGGCTTAAGTGCCGGGCTCTTCAATTTCGATTGCCTTGATTTCATAACGAGGGGCTTGAGATCCTTTATCTTTCTTGCCGGCACACCTCCGACAACGCAATAGGATGGTACATCGCGTGTGACTACTGCACCTGCAGCCACGACTGAGTTTTCGCCCACAATTACACCTGGGAGTATTATGGACCCGACGCCAAGCCAAGCACCACGTCTAATGCTTACCTTGGCGATCTTTGTCTTGATGAGCTCCTTGTCTCTTATCGGATATGTCGGATCCGAATGCGCGAAAACAATGTTGCGCCCTGCAAGGCTGACGTAGTCTCCTATCTCGACCAAAGCGGGATAGCACGGATCGATGAAAACTTCGATCCCAATAAACACCTCATTCCCGATCTTGACCCCCCTTGCTCGTTGCAATGCGACTCGCATTGCAGGAGTTGCTGGAAGGTACATCGCAAAAAACTGAAGCAAACGACCAGCGATTCCACTTGCCAGCTCAGTTAGGTTTTTTTCTTCAAGCTTGGCGGTCCCCGTCTGCACTTGGAACCAACCTAGTATTCTTTTCTGCAAAGTCATGATTGGCAGCTCAGAGACAGTAACCACCGTCTACGATGAGTACGTGTCCTGTCACATATTCTGCCGTTGAGAGAAACGTGATGGCATGAGCTATTTCGTCAGGTTTCCCCAAACGACCCATGGGAATCTTTCGTACAATATTCTGCGCGCGTTCTGGCGGGATGGAATCTACCATCTTGGTCTTAATGAATCCAGGCGCCACTGCGTTGACCCTGATTCCGAACCTAGCAAGTTCTTTTGCGGCCGATAGTGTCAGCCCAATCAGGCCAGCCTTAGACGAAGCGTAGTTTGCTTGGCCAAAATTCCCTCGCAAACCGACGACCGAAGAGATGTTGATGATAGCGCCACCTCCCTGTTTCTTCATGGCCGGGATGACAGATCTCATACAATTGAACGGCCCGTAAAGGTTTGTTTGCAGAACGGAACGCCATGTATGAGTGTCCATCTTTTGTAGTGTTCCGTCTCTGACAATTCCCGCGTTGTTGACGAGAACATCTATCCTCCCGTAATTGTCCAGAACGCGGCTTAAGGCACGCCGGGCTTCCGCATAGTGATCAACATCAAAACGCAATCCCATGACTTGGAATCCCATTCTCGATAGACTTCTGACGGAAGACCTCAGCTCCGCTGAACGCTTGTTATTATTCAGAACCACGGCATAACCCAGACTACAGAAAGCCTCTGCTGTGCTTCTTCCGATTCCCCGAGAGCTTCCGGTGATCACGGCTACTTTAGTAGGCAAAGCGTTAGCTCCGCGGCGAGACCACAAACTTCACCAAGGGCCGAGAGTTTGCCTGCCGACCATGTCTCGAGCAGGAAGTTCAAAAGTCGCCTGTAATCAATGGGGGAGCGGCTCGTTGAATATCTGAGTTCTGCATTTCCTGGAGAGAAATCAATAGCTGTCTGTATCTTGGCAAGTCTTCTGAGAACTTGTAATCTGGATGGACACTTAGAACGATGTCTCCATCGAAGGAACGTATGAGCGCCGCTTGCTCAAGGATGAATTTAGCCGCTTTCTGAGTGCTCATCCCCAGGACGTTTAGTAGTTGGTGGTCTTGGAAGAGAGTCAGCGGATATTCAATCACATTGTCAATCTCGAATGACTGAGCAGACTCGATCCCAAACCCGCCCATTGTCGTAGGATGTACCGGTTCCCAGCATGGAATTGAGAAGTCGCACTTGTAGCCAGCATCGCCCAACGCCCGCAGGATTTTCCGATTGAACTGCATCAATGGTGATCTAAAGCAACTGACTTCTCTCCCGAAGATTGTTTCGAGCCGACGCTTGCTGCTCATCAAGCGTTCTACGAGTTTGTCGTGTGTCTTGATGTGAATTAGCCTACCATCGTGCTTGACGTCATGCGACCCGATTCTAGAATTCTCCCCAAGTTCTTCTGCATCGGTGCGGCTAATTGGGTAATCGTCAGATGGGAGAAACCAGGTCGATGTGATGCGCAGTCCTTCCTCAATTTTGTGAAACGCTTCCGCTCTGCGAAGACCTCGTTCGGAATCAATGTCGTGAGTAATCAATAGCTCAGGTGGTCTTCTTCTACGTAACGAGAACCCCAAGTGTCCAAAAGCATTGATTAGTGTCCTGCGTGCAATTTCATTCCGCAGATGTTTTGAGAGATCTGCATCAATCTTTTGCATTTTCAGGAATCGACTTCTTATCGATGAGGGGAGGGTATTGTACTGAATTGGGAGTCTGGTAATCAGCCTATATCTGAGCGAGATTCGAGGTTCCATCGCCCTTTCGTACCTAGCCAAGCACTCACCAATTAGGTCATAGGGGAGGTCGACGATGCCGTCCTCATTATTGGTAGTTTCAATTGTTCGATTAGGCTCAGGCTGCCTACTGATCTTAATCGCCGGTTTGGATAGGTTTCGAGAATTATCTCTGCAAATGATTACGTCTGCGAGATCTACGTCCGCATTTAGTCTCACGTCGTAGGAACATAGCAGGTATTTCAGGACCTCTATCTCACTAGCGGCAAAGTCGAGGCATGCCACTTGAATTGTCAATTACTTTCTTACTCCCAGCACCAGAAGGGCTAGGGGTGAGATTATGGGCCACCAGTCCTTCAGAGGTTGAATCTTGGAGTAGCCTCCCTTGTTGTTGAAGGGATAGGTCTTTGTCACGGGGACTTCTTTGACTCTGTAACCTAGCGATAACACCTTGTAGTGGATGTAGTATTCGAGGCTGTAGCCGTTCAACCAGAATTGATTCAAATTAATCCTATGGTCTCGGAGAATATCGAGTCTGTAGCCCCGGTAACCATCGGTCACGTCCGTACATTTCTTGCCAGTCAGCATCGTCCAAATTCTTGGGTAGAGTCGATTGAATATGATACGGACGAAGGGCGTTCGGATTGCTTTGCCACCTGGCAGATATCTCGAGCCCTGCACGTAGTCACATTCGCCGTTAGCAATTGGTTCGATGATCCTCTCAATCTCTGCGGGATTATCCTTCCCGTTACCTGCCATGATGACGACTACTTTGTGTCCCGTTTCCTTGAGATATGCTAAGCCTTGTCTTATGGAACTGCCGACGCCAGTTCTGTGCTGATTCTTGATGATGTGCACCGTAATTCCTGTCCGCCTCGCCTCTTCTCTGATCAGTTCCATGTTGCGTTTCAGTGGGATGTCGACAACCAAACAGATTGTGCTAACAACGTGATTCTTGAGACGACCGAGAACCCAACACACCGACTCACTGTCCCCATAGACAGGTATCACTACACCAATCTTGACGGCGTCAGGTGCCGTTATTGATTCTGAAATTTGAACGGTCATTTCTGGATCCTTGCGGGGTTGCCATGGACAGTGGCGTTATTGGGCACGTCCTTCGTAACAACTGCCCCCGCACCGACCACAGCATCCTTGCCAACCGTAACGCCAGGCAGCAGAACCGCATTAGCTCCGATCGACGATCCAGTCCGAACAACGGTCTTGAGGAGCTTCCACTCTCCTTTCACGTGCGGATACTTGTCGTTTGTGAAAGTCACGTTTGGTCCCACGAACACGTTGCCTTCGATCGTTACGCCGGTTGGTATGTAGACGTGGGGCTTGATCTTGCAATTGTCCCCCACCGTTACCCCTTCCTCCAGGTAAACGTAAGATTCAATCTTGCAGTTCTTCCCAACCTTGCACTTGTACAGGTTCACATGATCTCTGACGACCGTACCCTCACCTATTTCGGAGTCTACAATCACCGAGAACTGCGGTCGCTTCGGCGTAGTGGTCGCGGTTGCGTTTGGGTATATTGTCTCAGGGTTAAGGTCGTTTAATTCGGAGGGGTCGGGTTGTGGGGAGGGGGGCTCGGTGAACATCGTGTAGCCTATCCATGTGAGCAGTCCGAGTACTCCTAGGACTGCAGCCACAGCTGTGATTTCGAGCACCAAGGTTGTCGCGTAGACAATGCCCAATCCGTAAACGACCATGATGAGCGGGCTTCCGATCAGTATTAGAAGCCCTACATGTTTGTTGCTGATCAGTTCTCTCGAACCCTATTCAGCTTTGGAGAGTATCCTTCGCTTTGTGTTCCGGAGGATGATCCGTTGGTCCGACTGGTAAAGGCGCACGAATTCGACTGAAAGTCCCTTTCAGATCGCGCATCATGTTCTGATATTCCTTCAGGAATTGTGAGCCGGCATCGGTGACTTCGTAGCTCAAACCTTCCTGAGTGGCAACGCCTCTCAGAAGCCCTTGCTTCATGAGTATCTCTACGTAGTTTTTGATTTCATTGCCACCGTTTTCCTGACTCTCTGTCAGGTTTTTGAGCCCATTGCTCGCTGTTTCCAGAACTGCGATCAATGCCGATGTGCGGTCAGGTCCAAAGGGACGGGGAACTGGGATCAGTCGTTCTTGCATAGAGCGTCGAATTGCCTCCAATGCCTCAACGGTTCGTGCACCTATGAGCCCCGATTCCCTTGAAGTAGAGTGTTGAGCGACGCAACGGGCGAAGTGGGCGATTTCGGATTCAATAGTGTTGTTGACGGAAACTGGTATGTCCTGAGTATTCCCGTTGCTGAATCGAGCCAGACGCTGTTTTAGACAGTCGATGACTAGTGTTGCTTCGGAGCCGACAACAGTTACTTCCCTCGTCTTCTTGGGATGAAGCCAGCTGAGCTCGATGTGTGCAAATACGTCGTGAGGATATTCAGCGATTGCATATGTGACCTCCTCATGATCCGGCGAGCTTCGATAGCCTCTCGTGAAGCCGCTCAGCTGCTCGGGCCAACTATCAAGGAGATGATTCAGTATGTCGATGGGGTGTGGACCTAGATCGAATATGATGTCTCTGTCAGGGAAATAGCAACTGTCGGTCCACTGGATTCGTAAGTAGAAAACTCTCCCGACAGTTCCGGTCTTCAGCAGTCGGTGTGCGGATTGCAAAGCCGAGTTGAACCTGAAAATGTGTCCCACGTGAAGTACACGCTTCCGTGACTCAGCCAGGTCCACGAGCTCGTAGGCTTCGCTGGAGTTCAGAGTCATCGGTTTTTCAACAAGAACATCTTTGCCTGCTTCCAAAGCCATTTTGGCCAAAGAATAATGTGTATGATTCGGCGCTGCGATATGCACAGCTGAGATCTTGTTATCATCAATCACATCCTTGACCCTTCTTGTTAATTGATTGTGGTTGATTGAGAGTTTCTGCTCGCAATCGAGAAGGGCTGAGAGTGATGAGTCACAAATCTTGATCAGCCTCACATTGCCTGAGCTTCGTTCTGATGACAGATATTCTTGAATGAGCTTTCGTCCCCAGTAACCTGCTCCGATGACTCCCACGCCAACAGGCTCTGTCACATCGCGCGACCTCTCAGGATACATGATTCTTTGACGGATGGTAGAAGTTGTGAATGGTGTCGCTCACGAACTCCACTTCGCTCATGCTAAGGCCAGGGTACATCGGAATGCTGAGCGCATTCTTGCATAGTGCTTCCGAATTTGGGAACTCTCCTCCCTGATACCCGAACAGTTCGCGATAGATGGGTTGCAGATGAATTGGGTCCGGGTAATGGATGCCTGACTCTATCCGTGCTTGCTCCAGCGAGGCACGTAATTCATCTCTTCGCAGACACCTGATAACATATAGATGGTAAACCGGATCTGAGATGCTATTTGCGATTGGTGGTGTAACCACCTCGTCGAGGTCTGAAAGTAGCGCATCATACCTCTGTGCAACCAGTCTCCTACTCTCGTTCCATGCGTCCAGCCGTTTCAGTTGTACGCGTCCTACTGCGGCTTGGACTGTGTTCAATCTCTCGGTGAAGCCTATCATTCCGTGAGCATATCTGGATCCCTTTATTCTGCCACAGTCTCTCAGACTTGTTACACGTTCGGCAATCGAGTCGTCGTTGGTAACCGCCATGCCTCCATCGCCTGCGACCATCATGTTCTTCGAAGGAAAGAAAGAGAAGCATCCGATGTCGCCGATGGAGCCCAACTTTCTTCCGTGGTAAGACGCTCCATGAGCCTGGCAAGCATCTTCTACTATCGCTAGCTTGTGCTGTGAAGCGATCTCGCAAAGCTCATCCATAGCAGCAGGAAAGCCGTAGAGATGTACCGGCACTACGGCCTTCGTCCTCTCAGCAAGTGACATACGAACCTTGATGGGATCGATAGTGTAAGTTTCAAGCGAGATGTCAGCAAACTTCGGGTCTGCTCCAGCGTGAATGATCGCGTTAGCCGACGACACAAAGGAGGCGGGGGTTGTAACCACCTCGTGAGCGCGAACCCCTAAGGCCAAAAGAGAAAGCGTTAGAGCGGATGTACCAGACGCCATGGCAATGGCATACTCGGTTCCGATGTATCGCGCAAATTCCTCCTCAAATTTGTATACACTCTCGCCAGAGACATAGCGCTCATTCTGAAGCGCCAAAAGCGCAGCCTGCTTCATTTCGTCATCAAAGCTGGGCTTTGCTAGAGGTATCTTGGTCCGCGGTGGCTTGCTCACAATGCGGGTCGTTTGAGTCATGTCGCCCAGCCTCCGTTAATCGTGAGATACCTCAAGACCGGGGTTGCCTATGGTTTCTAATTCGGTTGTGAACTGGTACACTAGAAGACGGTCGCATTCTTTCTAGGTAAGCTTCGGTGCGGGCGGATACCGCATCTGTGAATCACTGCTTGCAATGGTTAGGCTTCTGCCGAGGTAGCTGACGATTGCTTCCAACAATTGTTCAGGGCGCACATCAATCGCTGTCAATCCTTCGGTTTGGAAGCGCTTGAGAGTACCCACATTTCTTTGATGTTCCGCATACCCCTGTTCCAGGCTCGGATTTAGTCTCCAGGCTGCACCAATTTGCGATACTATGATCTTGGCTGCGCGTTCGTTGTGAGTTGAGGCCGCTTCCAAGAGAGCGTCAACGTTTGACTCAAGGTCAGTTAGGACTACCAAAACACTCTCACGATTAGCTAATGTTGCTTCTCGAATCGCTTTGTAGATGCCTGCGTTCCGGTATCCTAGCCCTAGCATGCGCTTAAGCAACTGCAAATACGCAATTACTTGACCGCTTTGCGGCAGGACGGATCTTACAATCCCCAGAGATTTCGAGAGCGA
>Ga0315281_10005835_pt1 | contig 17566 bp, 12 predicted proteins | sample YL17G07_0_MG_FD_204540 | JGI IMG/M metagenome (GOLD analysis project Ga0315281, IMG submission 204540) | Sediment microbial communities from Yellowstone Lake, YNP, Wyoming, USA - YL17G07_0 | ecosystem: Environmental > Aquatic > Freshwater > Lake > Sediment | place: USA: Wyoming | collected...
GCCCAGGAGGTCAGCACCGTGCTCGTCCGCAACGAACAAGCGAGAATTTACCACTGGCACGCCCGCACGGGCCAGTTCCCGCCGCACCTGCATCCCGGCGGTTCAGGATGAAACGGTTACAGTAGAACTACTACTTGTCAGAATCTTGTTTTCTTGCGCAAATTTTCTCGCCAGGATGACATAAGGTTTGGAAACACAACGAACTACGTTCCTCGCAAAGGCGCAAAGATCGCCAAGAGTTGAAGTGCTCGGCGCCCTCTGCCCTCTGTTATCCGTCCTCCATTCTTTGCGCCCTTGGCGTCTTGGCGAGAGCAGGTTTTGGTTGCGGCCGAAGGCCGCGCTGGGCTCTTCGTGTCCTTCGTGGTGTTGACTCTGAATTGCCTGCCACGAAAACAAGATGTTGCACCTTCGCAGCCCGGAGAGCACGGAAAGCAACTGAAAACCGACAACGTCCGAAGGACTTTCTCCTTGCCTGCTTTGGTTGCCCCCGCCATAATACTCATAGGAAGACACCCCAGAAGAAGCTGCGACGAACGAGTTGGAGCCCGAGATGGGCTGCTTGGATGTGGAGAAGCCGAAATAAATGCAATGGGTGCAGGAGTTGGAGAGCCCAGTGGAAGACCAATGGGACAAGGAGAGAAAAGACTTGGATTCCCAGTGATCTGTATGAGGATTGTGAAATGTGTAGGTGTGACCCTCGAATCAGAATGGCTGTTGTCACGGCTGCGATAATGGCTATTACTGTCTCCGGTAGTCAGAAGAAACTGGCTGCAAGGAAACCAAGCGAACGAATTGCTACACCTGCAGAATCACGGGATGAGGAGGCCGTGATCCACCAGCCACCGGCCGGGGCCATTGAGGTGAAGAACGGCAAACAGAACCGGCGAGTGGCGTTGGCAGCGCAACCGAGTGTAGCGGCTGCTGCTGACTGGCAGCCTTATGGGAGCCGATATGCAATCATTGTCATGAGTGACGGTAGGTACAGTGACGAATACTACTGGCCTGCTACCAAATCAGTGTATAGCTACCTTCTGGAGATTGGGTTTTCCAGGGAGAATATTCGCTTTCTGGCACCGAGCAGATACGCCACAGGTCACCCTGACATCGTATCCGGCGAAGCCTCTGAAACCAGGATAGAGCAAGCTTACCAATGGGCCAGATCCGTCTGTACGCAGGAGGACCTTCTCTACGTCCACTGGATAAGCCACGGTACTTCTTCGTACTTCACGACAGCGGGGAATCCGGTCAGGCACTCGACGTTGGCATCATGGATGAAGGGTATAAAGGCAAAACAGATCATCGGAGTGTATCTGCCCTGCCAGAGCGGAGCCGTGGTTGACGACATCTCGGGAGAAGACATTATCACCGTAACTTCGACGGATCCCACGACCATCAACGAATGGCCCTGGGCTGAGAATATGGCCATCGCATTGGCAGGGCCGCCGCATTGCGACCAATGGATGAATCCGAAACACAAGTTGGAGCCGGCCAGATACGACGCAGACCAAGACGGCGACGGACAGGTGAGTGTGACCGAGGCCTATATATGGGTGGCGAAACACCGATATACCGAAGGCTCCATGCTCGATGACAACGGTGATGGCGTCGGCGGACAGTGGATGACAGACACGTTTGATCCATACAATCCTGACAAAGATGGGTATATCGGCAATCACTATTCGTTAATGGGCTGGAAGCCGAGTGACATTACTCTCTCGGAATACGGTCACGAGCCTCGGAAAACCTATGCATCAGCCCGAACGATTGTAGACGAACTGTACGAGAAGGACGGCTCATACTGCAACGTTATAGATAAACTCAAGGCTGACAAGACACTCGATGAGCCAGTAAGCAAGGTTGCACTGAAGATCGCCAACTCGCGCAAGTGGCAGGACGCGGAGAGGTTGACTAAGGAAGGCTGGGAGATTGTCAGCTCAGCGGACAAGGATATTGATGCCTATGAGTCGGTACTGGAGAAGGCTAAGAAAGTGGCCGGTTTGGCGCCCGGCACCCCCTCGACTCTCACCGCTATTCTCACGACCCTTGGCGTAGGACAGTATCGTGTGGGTGCCTACGCCGATGCCCTGGACACACTAAAGCAGGCCGAGAAGATGAGGACTGACCTGAATGGCACTTCCATAAGCTGTAACTCATGGACCGATAAGAGTATAGAGAAGCAGGCCTCCAAGCCGACGAGATTGTTGTTAGAGCAATCAATCCGCAAGGAGGTCTGCCATGGACGAGTATACCCAAGGACGGCTGGACAGCCAAGTCCGCCGAGTTCGCCAGTGTCGGCGGCAAATGGTGAAGGATCAAGACCTGTGCTTCACGAAGCTGCTGCCTGAGGAGCAGGTGGGAGCGGCCCTGGAGCGCCATCAAGTCCGTTATCGTGAACGCCTGTACACGCCGCTGCTGACGATCTGGACGTTTCTGTACCAAGTGCTTGCCTCCGACCAGTCCTGCCGGGCGGCCGTGGCGCGCCTGCTGGCCTTCTTGTGTGTCCGTGGACAAGGCTCGGGCCGTGCCAAAACCGACCCCTATTGCAAGGCACGCCAGCGTCTGCCCGAGAAGCTCCTGGCCGATCTGGCCCGCCGCCGTGGCGGGGAGTTGCAGCGTCAGGTTCCACCCCCAGGGCTGCTGGGCGGCCGGCCCATCAAGATCGCCGACGGCACCACCGTGAGCATGCCGGACACACCGGCGAATCAGAAGGCCGATCCGCAGCCGTCGTCGCAGAAGAAAGGCGTGGGCTTTCCCATCCTGCGTCTGGTGGGTCTGATCGGTTTATCCTGCGGCGCCGTGCTGGACATCGCCATGGGACCTTACCGCGGCAAACAGACAGGCGAGACGGCCCTCTTGCGGCGGTTGTTGGACCGACTGGAGGCTGGGGACGTCCTGCTGACCGATGCCATTTTCTCCAACTATTGGACGATCGCCCTGTTGCTCGAACGCGGCGTGGATCTGGTCAGTCGTCATGATGGCAAGCGTCAGGTGGATTTTCGTCAGGGCCGGCGGCTGGGTCGTCACGATCATGTCGTGCCATGGCACAAACCGGTACGGCCGTCGTGGATGAGCCCAAGGCTCTACCACAGCCTGCCGGAGACGCGGCGCATTCGCGAGGTGAGGGTGGAGGTGTCTCAGAAGGGCTTTCGGTGTCGCCATCTGCTGCTGGTTACTACGCTGCGGGATGCACAGGTCTACCCCCAGCAGGAACTGGCGGCGGCGTTTCGTTCGCGCTGGCAGGCGGAACTGGATTTGCGTTCGATCAAGCACGTGATGCAGATGGATGTGCTGCGGTGCAAGAGCCCCGCGATGGTCCGCAAGGAGATTTGGATGCACCTGCTGGCCTACAACCTGATCCGCCAGCTCATGGCCCAAGCGGCGGCGGGGGTGGGGATCTGTCCCCGCCACATCAGCTTCAAAGGGACGCTCCAAACCCTGGTCGCCTTCGCGGCCGCTGGCGGGTCGTGTCCCGAACGAAGAAACGAGTTGTATGCCGCCGTCCTGAAGGCCGTGGCCACCCATCGCGTCAATGACCGCCCGGACCGAGTCGAGCCGCGTGCGGTGAAAAGACGACCCAAGAAGCAGGTCTATCTGAACGAGCCTCGCCCCATCGCCAAAGCACGCCTACTCCATGCAACATAGGCTTATGGAAGTGCCATTCGAGTCTGACCTCAATAACCGCGGCTGCCTATTTCGGCCGTTTTCCGCCGGCGTTTGTCGTCCCGCGGTAAAGCCCGGCAGGCTCTCTGAAGGACGAGTGGATCAAACCAATAGCCATCGACCGTGTCTGAGCCATGCCCAACCTTCTCCCTATCCCCCACAGACGCGCCCGGTCAAGCTCCTTCCAGTCACCTCTCTTCCGGAACGCGACAACTTCGACCACGGTCTCATCTGCCGGCCTGTAGACTCTGCTTCCGGGTCCGCGAAGTCCAGGCAAAGCCCCGGCCCCAATTCCGCCAACCGCGTCCGGTTTTGTGCCCGCGAGCGATTACACGGGGCAGTCCCGCCCCGGCGGCCGGCGGATCATGTTCGAGCCGCCGGATGTCTCGTGGAAGAATGGCGACAATAGAGGGCGATGCATGAGCAAAAAGCTATACGGAAATGAGGATGGCACGCCTTTGTGGCCTGCCTGCAAGGGCTATGATGGAATGCACGGCAATGAGTGTGAGTGCATGAGACGATCCTATGACCATGACGCGGCCGGCAGTTCTTGGGTTCCTCCTGCTCAGTGGATGCACCGTCGGTCCCAACTATCACAAGCCCGAGGTGCCGGTCCCGGAGAGTTGGGCCGAGACATCGGATACCATTACGGCGGTGCCGATGAACATGGTTCAGTGGTGGACCGTGTTCAACGACACGCAACTCGATAGCTTGGTGGATCGGGCCCTCCGCTCCAACAAGAGCCTTCAGCTTGCCGAAGCCCGCATCTTGCAGGCCCGCGCCCAGCGGATCGTCGCCGCTTCCTCCGGATTGCCGATGCTCAACGCTTCGAGTTCCTCCACGCGTCTGGAGCGCAGCGCCAATGCCTTTGCTTTCACCAGCGCTGGGGCGGGCCCGACGACCGGGGGAACCACCGGCGGCGGTTTCGTCCGCAGGGGGGACTTGTTTCAGGCGGGCCTCGACGCCAGTTGGGAGATCGACGTGTTCGGCGGCGTCCGGCGGGCCGTCGAAGCCGCCGACGCGAATATTGCCGCGGCTCAAGAGGATTTCCGGGATACGCTCGTGACCTTGCTGGGCGAGGTGGCCACCAACTACTTTCAGATCCGGGGCAACCAGCGCCGGATCGCCGTGGCGATCGAGAACATCGACATACAACGCAAGACCGTCGAGCTGACCCAGGGACGGTTCCAGGCCGGTTTGGGCAGCCGCCTGGAAGTGGCGCAGGCCGAGGCGTTGCTCGCCACGACTGAATCGCAGATCCCACCCTTCGAGACCGCGGTCAAGCAATCGATCCACCAGCTTGGCGTGCTCATCGGGTCGGAGCCGGAGACCCTGCTGCCGGAGCTGTCGCCGCCGGGTCCGATTCCGCCGGCGCCGCCCGAGGTGCCGATCGGCTTGCCCTCCGATCTCTTGCGCCGGCGTCCCGACATCCGACGTGCCGAGCGTCAGCTTGCCGCGGCCACGGCCCAGATCGGCGTGGCCGTGGCCGATCTCTTTCCGAAGCTGTCTCTGACAGGCGCCTATGGCTACCTCAGCACAAAAGGCTCGAATCTCTTTTCCCCGGGCAGCCAGTTTTGGAACGGAGGGCCGAGCCTGAGCCTGCCTATTTTCGATGCGGGTCGAATCCGCGGGAATATCCAGGTGCAGACTGCCCTGCAGAAGCAGGCGTTGGCGATCTACGAGAACACCGTGCTGACGGCGCTGCAGGACGTGGAGAACTCGATTGTGGCCTATGCCGAGGCACAAGCCGCTCGCGCTTCGCTGGCGAGAGCGGTCTGTGCGAACCAGGAGGCCACTCAGATCGCACAGGACCTCTATGAAAAAGGTCTCTCGGATTTCCTGAACGTGCTTCAGAGCGAAGGCGCCCTGTACCAGGCCCAGGATCGACTGATCCAGAACGAGCAGCAGGCCTTGACGTCCCTGGTGGCTCTCTTCAAGGCGTTAGGAGGCGGGTGGGAGGTCCTGGCCGGGGAAACCCGGAGGACGGAGGAGAGATGATAGAGGAGAGTTTGAAGTCTGAAGTTTCAAGTTTGAAGTATGAGGACCACTCACTTCATACTTCACCCTTCAGACTTCAAACTGTCTTTCTTCTGTCCTTCATTCTGGCCTCCTGCTCGCGGGCCCCGACAGGGACCGGCACAAGGGGCCAGCCGCCGACTCCGCCGGCGGTGCCCGTGACCGTGAGCAGCGCTGTGGAGAAAACGGTCCCCGTGCAGGTGCAGGCCGTGGGCCGAGTACAAGCCTACGCTGTGGTGTCCGTCAAGTCTCGAGTCGATGGGCTCGTGACCTCGGCGCATTTCCAGGATGGACAATTTGTGAACGCCGGCGACCTGCTCTTCACACTCGATGCGGCACCTTACGAGGCTCAGCTCAAGCAGGCCCAAGCGAATCGAGCCAAGGACCAGGCCCAGCTCGAGAATGCACGCAAACATGTGGAGCGAAACGCTGCTGTAGTGGCCAAGGGCTACGTCTCCAAGGAGCAGTACGATCAGGCCGTCGCCAGCGCCGCCGCTCTGGCGGCCACCGTGAAAGCGGACGAGGCGGCCATTGAAACCGCTCAGCTCCAGGTCCAGTACTGCTCGATTGTCTCGCCGATCACCGGCCGGGCCGGCGCCGTGCAGGTGGACGTCGGCAATCTCGTCAAGGCCAACGACGCCGCGAGCGTCCTGGTGGTCATCAATCAGGTGCAGCCGCTCTACGTCAGTTTCTACGTTCCGGAGAACATCCTGCCCGAAGTCAGAAAGTACATGGCGTCGGGACCGCTGTCGGCCGAGGCAACCGTCCCCGGCCACGAGGATAGCCCCGTCCGGGGTGAGCTTACCTTCTTGGACAATACGGTCAACTCATCCTCCGGAACCATCCAGCTCCGGGCCACCTTTGCGAACGAGAACCGGTGGCTCTGGCCGGGCCAGTTCGCCAACGTGGTCCTGACGCTGACTTTGCAGCCCAACGCCGTCGTGGTCCCCTCTCAGGCCGTTCAGACCGGACAGCAGGGCCAATACGTCTTTGTGGTAAGGCCTGACCTGACTGCCGAGTACCGGCCGGTCGTCGTTGGGAGAACCGTGGGCAACGAGACCGTGATGGAAAAGGGCGTCCGGCCCGGCGAGAACATCGTGACCGACGGCCAACTGCGGCTCTCGGACGGCGCGCGTGTGAGAATCGTCCCGGCGGGAGCCGCGGGGGCCGGCGAGGGGACCACCAATCCGGAAGGAGGCCGGGCTCCATGAGCATTCCGGAGTTCTTCATTCGGCGCCCCGTGACGACGACGCTGATCATGATGGGCATCCTCCTGTTCGGCGTCGTCGCCTACCGCCTGCTTCCGGTCAGCGAGCTTCCCAACGTGGACTTTCCCACCCTCCAGGTCACCGCCGCCCTTCCTGGCGCCAGTCCCGAGACGATGGCCTCGTCCGTGGCCACGCCGCTGGAGCGGCAGTTCACCACGATCGCGGGTCTGAATTCGATGACCTCCACCAGCTCGCTGGGCAGCACCCAGATCACCCTCCAGTTCTCGCTCTCCAGGAACCTCGACGGGGCCGCGCTGGACGTCATGTCGGCCATCTCCCAGGCCCAGCGGCTGCTGCCTCCGGAGATGCCCAGTCCGCCGTTCTTCCGGAAAGTCAATCCCGCCGATCAGCCGGTCATCTACATCTCGTTGAGGTCCGCGATCCTGCCGCTGTCCACCGTAGACGAGTACGCGGAGACGTACATGGCCCAGCGCATCTCCACGGTCAGCGGCGTCGCCCAGGTCCAGGTCTTCGGCTCCCAGAAATACGCCGTGCGAGTCCAGGTGAATCCCAACGTGCTGACTTCACTGGGCATCGGGATCGACCAGGTGCAGCAGGCGATCACCAGCGCCAATGTCAACATTCCCACGGGAACGCTGTACGGGACCTACCAGGCCTTCACGGTCCAGGCGACGGGCCAGCTCACCCGCGCCGACGCGTACCGGCCCCTGATCATCACCTATCGCAACGGCGCGCCCGTCTACCTGCGACAGCTCGCCCGGGTCATCGACAGCGTGGAAAATGACAAAGTCGCGAGCTGGCAAGGCGATACGCGCGCGATCGTGTTGGCGATTCAGCGCCAGCCGGGGACCAACACCGTCCAGGTCGTCGACGCCATCAAGACGCTCCTGCCGAGCTTCCGCGCCCGCATCCCGAGGTCGATCGAGATGACGGTCCTCTACGACCGCTCCGAGTCCATTCGGGCCTCCGTCCGGGACCTGGAGATCACGCTGCTGATCAGCGTGGTTCTGGTGATCCTCGTGATCTTTTTTTTCCTGCGCAACGTCTCGGCCACGATCATTCCGAGCCTGGCACTGCCGCTGTCGATCATCGGCACTTTCTCCGCCATGTATCTGCTCGGCTACAGCCTGGACAACCTCTCTCTGATGGCGTTGACCCTGTCGGTCGGGTTCGTCGTGGACGACGCGATCGTCATGCTGGAAAACATCGTCCGGCATATGGAGATGGGCCAAAAGAGGCTCCCAGCCGCACTCGATGGGTCCAGAGAAATCGGCTTTACCATCCTGTCCATGACGCTGTCGCTGGCGGCGGTGTTCATTCCGCTGCTGTTCATGGGAGGCATCCTGGGTCGGCTGCTCCACGAGTTCGCCGTCACCATCACCGTGGCGATTCTCATATCGGGATTCGTCTCTTTGAGTCTCTCTCCGATGCTCAGCAGCCGATTCTTGAAACCTCCCCGCCAAGGCCGGCAAAACCGCCTGTACGCCCTGTCCGAGCGCTTCTTCGACGGCATGTTCCGAGGCTACAAGGCGAGCTTAGGATGGGTCATACGCCACGGCCTGCTCATGATGCTCCTGTTCGTCGTACTCCTCTTGGCCACCGGCTATCTCTTCGTCATTATCCCGAAGGATTTCCTTCCCAGCCAGGACACCAGCCAGATTTTCGGCTTCACCGAAGGAGCGCAGGACATCTCCTTCGCCTCCATGGCGCGTCACCAGAGGGCGGTCAATGAAGTCATCAGCCAGGACCCGGCCGTTGAGGCGTTCATGTCCACGGTGGGCTCGTTCGGACTCGGCGGCATCAACACGGGGCTCGTCTTCATGCACCTCAAGCCTCGTTCACAACGGCCCGCTGTCGAGGAAGTGATGCAGAGGCTCTACCTGAAGCTGGCCCGGATCCCCGGGATCAACGTGTTCCTGCAAAACCCGCCGGTGATCCGCGTGGGAGGCCGGCTCACCCAAAACCTCTATCAATACACGTTGGAAGGCCCCGACACGGGCGAACTCTATCAATGGGGCCCGCAAGTCGAGGCCGCCCTGCGCGGTCTGCCCGACCTGCAGGGCGTGACCAGCGACCTTCGACTCAACAGTCTGCTGCTCCTCGTCAACATCGACCGCGACCAGGCCACGGCGCTCGGTGTCACGGCCAGCCAGATCGAGAATGCCTTGTACAGTGCCTACGGCTCCCGGCAAATCTCGACCATCTACACTCCCAACAACGAGTACCAGGTGATCCTGGAGGTGGAGCCTCAGTACCAAGACAACCCTGCCGATCTATCGAGGCTCTACATCACCTCCAGCAACGGCAGCCTCGTTCCTCTGAGCACCGTGGCCACACAGATCCGCACGACCGGGCCGTTGACCGTCAATCACACCGGCCAGCTTCCCTCCGTCACCATTTCCTTCAACTTGCGCCCGGGGGCGGCCCTGAGCCAGGGGATCACCGAAATCCAAAGGGCCGTCGGCGAGCTTCGACTGCCTGCCTCACTCGCGACCGGTTTCCAGGGCCAGGCCCAGGCGTTCCAGACCTCTCTGCAGGGAATGTGGCTGCTTCTGCTTATGGCCATCCTGGTCATCTACATCGTGCTGGGAGTCCTCTACGAGAGCTTCATTCATCCCCTGACCATTCTGTCGGGCCTGCCTTCGGCGGGCGTGGGCGCTCTGCTCACCCTGCTGATCTTCCACACGGTTTTGAGCATCTATGCGTTTGTCGGGATCATCATGCTGATCGGCATCGTGAAGAAAAACGCGATCATGATGATCGACTTCGCCCTCGCGGCGGAACGCCAGGAGGGCCGCAAGCCCGCGGACGCTATCTACGAGGGTTCTCTCCTGCGTTTTCGCCCGATCATGATGACCACGATGGCCGCTCTCATGGGAACCCTGCCCATCGCCCTCGGCTTCGGCGCGGGCGCCGAGGCCCGCCGGCCCTTGGGTCTCGCCGTCGTCGGCGGCCTGTTTTTCTCCCAGTTCGTGACGCTCTATATTACTCCCGTCATTTATATCTATCTGGACCGGCTGCAGAACCGGTTGGCCCGGCCCTCCACGCGGTAGTGAATCCGTAGGCAAATGCGAATGATGCCGCGCAGACGCATCGCCTCCATTTCCTTCATGGCGTTGGGACCGAACGTTTGCCGACGCTCTTGCACTTGTGCCTGCGAAAGCCCGTGAACGGATGCATCCAGCAATGCCATCGTCTCTTCGGGCGGAAGGTCTGCATAATCCGAGGTTTTCCTCGGCTCCACCTCTCATCCCTCTGTGTACCCTTGGATGACTTCCTGCCATACGGGTTACGTTCCTCTCACGAAAAGACTGTACAAGAGTATCCCAAGCACGATCAGGGTAGCTACCACATAGAGGAGGTCCCGCTCCAGTGCAAAAGCTACGACGGAGAACAGGACACGCACGATCGGCGTTGCGATCAGGACCAGCAGGCCCAATTGGATAATCCCGTAGCTGTTCAGAGCCCGGATGTTCCGCGCCATGCCCGACAGATTGTCGGAATGCTTCGATGCGGCATAAAAGGTGTGATAATGGGGAGCCGTGGAACCGTTCTCGATAAGATAAAGAACCCCCCCGATGAGCACAATCACCGCCGCCGTGATGACGCCGATGCGCAGAATGTACCCGATGACCACTTCCAGTCTCCTGTCCATCCTTGTCCATCTCTCCTCTATCATCAGAAACCTCCGCTCAGGCCATTGTAGATCATCTCGATCCCCAGCGCCAGAATCGTCAGCGTGAAGATCAGCCGCAGCAGCCGCACCGACGCTCCCCCCAGAATTCGCGAGCCGAGCATCGAGCCCGGCAGCACCCCGAGCACCACCGGCATGGCCAAGGCAGGCTCGATGTACCCGTTGCCCACATAGATGCCTGCACTGGCCGCCGCCGTGACACCGATCATGAAGTTGCTCGTGGTGGTGGAGACCTTGAAGGGCAGACACATAATCCAGTCCATCGCCAGAACCTTGAGCGCCCCGGAGCCGATGCCCAAAAGCCCGGACAGCAGACCTGCAACCGACATCAGGCCGAAACCGCCCAGGACGTTGCGAGCGTGATAGGGTTTTTCGCCCTCGGCGGTGGGATATGTGCCCCCCATGCGCAGCCGAGCCGTCAACCGATCAGGAACGCAGTCGGGGTTGTCACGCGGCCGACGGGAACTCAGATAGGAAGAGAGGATCAGGACACCCCCGAAGATCACGGCAATGGTCCCTGGAGGGAGCGCGGTGGTCAAAGAGGCGCCCACGATGGCGCCGATCGTAGTCGCGATCTCCAGAAACATGCCAATGCGGATATTGCTGTAACCCTCCCTGACGTACGCGGACGCCGCACCCGACGAGGTGGCAATGACAGAGATCAGGGATGCCCCCAGGGCATAGCGGATGTCCACTCCAAAGACAAGCGTCAGAAGCGGGACAATGACCACTCCGCCGCCGAGCCCGGTCAAAGACCCGAGCAAGCCCGCGGCCATCCCTCCCAACCACACGAGTATGGTAAACGGCAGCACATTCATGGCAATTCTCCTATCCGCTAATCCTACGAATAGCTCGGGTCTTCGTGCTGTCTTTGTCCTGGTACACCAATGCACTGCAAGTGGTGACTGACGAGAGTCCAGGCAATTTGGCAGTCCAATTGCCTGCCCATTCTGTGCTCAGGATATATGACGGCAGATGCCTCCTTCGGCGTACACTCCATTTGCGGCCTGGCCGGACGGCTGGAGCCGATCATAGTCACCCGAATGGATCGAACGACAGTCGCCCCTTGCGAGTGCGTGATGACAATCGCGTTCAGCGGCTGCTCGGAACCGTTCGCGGCAATTGACGAAGCCGTGGACAAGATCCTGATGGGCTTGGAGCGTGACCGTATTGCCATCACCCATAGGGAGTGCAGGTCATGGCCGATGGTGAGTTCTTGCTGGTCCTGTGCGACTGTCTTTTCCGTCTCGTTCATCCTTGGAAGCCTCGCAAAACAAAAGGGGTGGAGCCGCGGGAATCAGTTCCGCCTTTGGCAAATGTACCGGCAAAGCACGCTTTGGAAACCAGACCTGTAGCGTGTAAGCATGAAAGCGGCAAGCGTTTGGGGAAATGGGCGATATAGGGGTCGAACCTATGACCTCACGGGTGTGATCCGTGCGCTCTGACCAACTGAGCTAATCGCCCGAGTTGTTGCCATTAGAACGAATCTCCCCGCCCCCTGTCAAGCGCTAATCGCCCGCCGGAAGAAAGTGGCCGCGACTGTATTTCCTGACCCGCCGGCCTCCTTGACAAGCCCCACGGAACAGAGCAAAGCGAAGCACCGGGTCCTGGAAATTGGCTTTGTTTTGCCTGACCGCCAATTCGGGCGAAGTCTCCGTAACCCTTTTCTTATCAAGGCGTTAGCACCAGTCCGGACCCGTGGAAATTGGCTTTGTTTTGCACAATTGGCCCCTGGCACGTCGCTGTCATTGCAGGTCGGGCGGTGCCAAGCCTGCCCCCTGCGAAGGCAGGGGAAGCAATCGCGCCGTTTCGCCTTTTGGCGACGGCCTGCGCTTCATCCGCCCTGACCAGACGCTTGCGATTCACTATTCACTTTTCAATTGTAGCCTCAGCCCAATAGTTCGCTAATCATCATACACCTGCGCGAGTTCTGTATCAAGTAAAATCTCGACAAGGCGTGAGTTTTTGTGTGACCACGTTTTGTGGGGGACCCATCCCTATTTGTCATGCTGAGCGAAGCGAAGCATCTCTGGGCCTCGCAGGGAAAGCCCCCGCCGCATCCGTCCACGCACCTGTCCGTGGCCAGATCCTTCGCTGACGCTCAGGATGACAGAATGCGGGCGTGCGCCCACGAAAATTAGTCGCACACGCGAATTTTTGTGTGACCAAGAGGAAAGGCGAGGCACTCACATGGTCCACCCCGCCAACCGATTTCGCCGCGCGTCCCAACCTGTTACTTGTACTCCCTGGCATGCTCCTCGCACAGCCAGCGGTAGGTATTGTCGGGCATTCGCATCCGGCGTCTGGATTCCCGGCCATTCGACTGCGCTCGGGGCAAGCTCTGCGCAGGAATGACAGGGGTGTGGTGGAACCTTTGTCACGGGGATGAGCGGGAGACGGCAAAATCGCGGTCAGCCGGCGTCAGTCTTTGCTGGTGACGTAGATGACCTGCTCAGCGAGCAGGTTGTATCCGATCCACACCTTTTCCTACTATGCTAATAGGGATGGTACTGGAGCGCAAGAAAAATCCTGAAAAAATCTGTGGCGGAGGGATATCGAAAATCGACAGATCAACTCAGCCAAAGGAGGCCATTCTATGGGCTACCTTCATGCCATTCTATGGTGTCACGAGAGTTCCGACCAGTCGATCCGGGCCGATTTGGCTCTCCTGTAATACTGTTCCACCCATTTCTCATTCCCCGCGTAGTATGGAAGATCGCAGAGCCTACTTATTGGGCTTGGGCGCTCATGTGCTTCATCTGGGAGCTCATCGCACGCTATGCAGATATCCGGGAGTTCACACAACTTAGTAATGTTGTCCATCGGAATCCTTACAACGACGCCTTGACGGCCCCGACGATCACGTTTTCCTTTGCCTATCATCGCCTGTAGAAATGATCGCACGCTTGTGCCGCTGCACGCCTCTTTGATCTTTTGCTTGTTCTTAGGCGACATGCATGCTCCAAAAGTGATGGACTGAACGCAGTCCAGTGAGAAATCGAACAGATACAGTCTCCTGTCGCGATGTACCTCCTTCGCTCGCCTCCATTTCGGATGGTCTTCCAGGGGACGAACCATGCGCCACTCATGTTCGTCGCACCAGCGTCGGTTCTTCTTGAAGAACATCCGTGCATTAAACCCGCGGAGCGCAATCTCTCCATGTTCATCCACAAGATCCTCTACATCGAACACGTAGTCACGAGGGTAGGTGACCTTTTGGACTGGATATACCTTACCATCCTTTCCCCACATGCACGCGTGCTTATTGAAGTCAGCCTTGAGTTCAAGAAGAAAACCTTGGTGTCCGTTTGCATAGCGGCTCCACATGTCGAAGTTCTCTGGATCCTTCGTGAGGGAGAGAATGCCAAAGTCGTTAAGCTGCAATTGAATCAAGTGATGACGTATCCTCTCGTAGTCGCTCACAAACGTAATCCCGTCGAAGCAGTATCGCTTGTATCTACCTTCGCTCTGCCTGAACCGAATGATTGGATTGAATTCGAGGGGGTCATTCAAGATTCCCGGTTGCGCGAAACGAATCTTGTGGTCTTCAAATATCCCTTTGATGACGCGATTGTCGTTGCTACAATACTTGAAAAACGTGGACCGTTGTGACCAGTTGACATCGCCTGTCGGCTTCTCGGCCGCGTTGTCTTCATTCATCGCGATTTCTCCTGTCAGCGAGAGATATGATTGTCTCGGCAATGACTGCTTTCCTTGCATGCGCAACCCGAATCCATTCCGCGAGAGCGAAACGGTGTCAGGCTATTCTCGCGGAGGCTCTTGCCGTGGCGTGAAACCACGGATTGCCGGCCACAGGTCATCATCTTATGACAACACGGCACCGGGGACAAGTGATCCTTGACAAAACCTGTCGCGTCGGTAGGATTGGAGGCGTTCCACCATCTCGTACGGGATTGAAACGGTACTTAGAGTGTCATGCGGATCATCCGCGACAAGGCCGATGCGATGAAGATCGTCGACACCATGGGCAAAAAGTGAGGCGACCGCCGTGCGTCTCTTCAAAAACATACTCCGGGCAATCAAATACAACCGCAAAAAACACATCCCGGCAGAAGAGTTTGTTCGTGGCCTCGAGGACCACTGGCGGCGTCCCCTTGATCCGAACTCCCGGATATTACTTCGGGTAAGCCCGCTTCTGGTGGATTTGCTCCATCAGATGCTGACTGGTCAACTCGTGGCCGGGGACGAGACTATAGACCACCACGTTTACGTCGTATTCGTGGACAGGATGTTCCTCTCAACCCGTGCGGACCCGTCCCTTCTCAAAGGCAAAGAGGCTTTCGCCGACATCTGGGACAAGTTTCATGAATCCCACCCTGACGCCGCGATCATCATCGCGCACGCGTTGAAGGCTTTCCACAGGACTCCTTGACTCATTGCTGGCGGCGCTGGAGGCCGATCAGCGGCCCCGTTTGGAAAACGAATTTGTGATCGGCCGACCGTTCGCGAACGCGGTTTCGAAGCGGACAAACGCGAGGGGAACCTTCGTGCCGATCCGCGATGATTCCACAGGGAAAGGATACAGGTAGGCGAGGGCGGGTTGACAGGCCAACAGAGGGGCGACGTACTGCTGATAGGCAATGCTCCACTTGCCCAAGGTCTCCAACGTCACGCCTTGTGCAGCCGGGCGTGGAAACAGAGACAGCCGTCGATGGACACGCCAGCTTCAAGCATCGACGGCCGCATCATGGGGAGCAGGATGCCGGTTGTTTACCGGGAGAGCTTGCGAACGTTCTCCGCGACAGGGCCTCGGACAGAGGATGGGTCTTCCTCAAGCAACCACTTTTCAAGTCACATGATACTGGCGGAAATGGAGGGAGGCAATGGGTGTCTGGATTCCTGCCCATTCGACTGCGCTCAGGGCGAGCTCTGCGCAGGAGTGACAGGGGTGCGGTGGGCCCTTTGTCACAGAGATGGGCACGAGACGGCGGAAGCGCGGTCAGCTGGCGTCAGTCTTTGCTGGTGACGTAGATGACTTGCTCGGCGAAGAGGTTGGGGCCGAGGCGGACGGGGCTCAGGCGCGCGCGGGCCAGGGGGATTCGTCTCTCGATCGTCACGCCGAGCTTGCGGCAGAACTCGTCGAAATCCTTCAGGGAAAGGCAGTGGATATTTGGCGAATTGTGCCAGCGGAAGGGGAGCTGACGCGTGACGGGCGCCCGGCCGGAAAAGAGCAGTTGCGCCCGGCAGCGCCAGTGGGCGAAATTCGGGAAGCTGACGATCACCTTGCGGCCCACGCGCAGAAGCTCCTTGAAAACCCGCTCGGGGTCCTTGATCGTCTGGACGGTCTGCGACAGGATGACGTAATCGAAGCTCTTATCGGCGTAGCTGCCGAGCCCGCGGTCGATATCCCGCTGGATGATCGCGATGCCGCGTCGGATGCAATCGCGCACGAGGTCCTGGTCCAGCTCGAGGCCCTTGCCTTTGATTTTCTTGTCGGCCGAGAGTTTGACCAGCAGCTCGCCTTCGCCGCAGCCGACGTCGAGGACCGTGCTGCCCGGCTGGATCAGCGATTCGATCAGCTCGTAATCGACGCGGGTTCGCTGGGCCTGCTCGAACCGGGAGAGCAGTCGCTTCGGGTGTGCAGGGACAGGCTCTTGTGCCTGTCTTGGGCAGCCACAGGGGGTTGCCCCTACAGCGCCCGGCCTGTGGGTGGCCTCCAGAAAGCTCGAAAGGAAAGCGGCGAGCGTGTCGTTCTCCAGGAGGAAGGCGTCGTGACCGTAGTTCGAGGCGACGTTGCAGTAGCTGACATCCTTGCCGTTGGCGACGAGGGCGTCGACCGTGGCTTCCGACTGGGCCGGTGTGAAGAGCCAGTCGCTGCTGAAGCTGACCACGAGGAATCGGGCCTGGACATTGGAAAAGGCCTGTCTCAGAGAGCCGTAATCCCGCGGCAGGTCGAAATAGTCCGAGGCCTTGGTGATGTACAGGTAGCTGTTCGCGTCGAACCGCTCGACGAAGGTCTGGCCCTGGTGGTCCAGGTAGGTCTCGACGGTGAACTCGGAGTTGAAGTCGTAGTTGTACTTGCCGGCGCTGCGGAGCTGGCGGCCGAACTTCTGTCGCATGCCCTCTTCGGAGAGGTACGTGATGTGCCCGATCATCCGGGCAATCGCTAGGCCGTGCGCCGGGATTTCCCGGCTGTGGTATTGCCCGCCGGCGAAGTCCGCATCAGCGAGGATGGCGCTTCTGCCCACGGCGTCGAACGCGATGGACTGGGCCCCCAGGTGCGTCGTCGTGGCGATGGGAATGGCGGCATCGAGCATCTCCGGGTAGGCGATCGCCCACTGGAGGACCTGCATGCCGCCGATTGAGCCGCCGATTACGGCTAACAGATGCTTGATGCCCAGCGCATCGAGCAGCATCTTCTGGACCCGGACCATGTCGGCGATGGTGATAATGGGGAAATCCAGGCCGTAGTGCTTTTCCGTTGCGGGATTGATGCAAGATGGTCCGGTCGTTCCGGCACAGCCGCCGAGGAAGTTGGAGCAGATGACGAAGTACTTGTTCGTGTCGATGCCCTTGCCCGGCCCGACCATGCCTTCCCACCAGCCCGGCTTCTTGTCGTCCGCATGGCTGTAGCCGGCGACGTGGGCGTTGCCGCTGAGGGCGTGGCAGATCAGAATGGCGTTGTCGCCGGCGGCGTTCAATTGCCCGTACGTCTCGTAGGCCACGTCGATCGGCCCGAGCTTCTTGCCGCACTCCAGCAGCAGCGGCTTATCCGGCTCCACCAGCCGCATCATCCGGGTCTCTACCAGACCCACTGAGTTTTCCTTATCGATATCGATGGTCATAACTCAGGTGAGTATAGTCAAAAGCGGTTCCCTGTAAAGGACCGCAGAAAAACACCTCAGGACCTTGTCCCGCTCCTTGAGGATACGAGGGGTGGTTTGCTCGCGCTAGGCCCCCTGTGCCTTCCCGCGCGAGAGATTGGGGCCGGCGTTCGTCGAAATAT
>Ga0315281_10005836_pt1 | contig 17565 bp, 13 predicted proteins | sample YL17G07_0_MG_FD_204540 | JGI IMG/M metagenome (GOLD analysis project Ga0315281, IMG submission 204540) | Sediment microbial communities from Yellowstone Lake, YNP, Wyoming, USA - YL17G07_0 | ecosystem: Environmental > Aquatic > Freshwater > Lake > Sediment | place: USA: Wyoming | collected...
TCATAAATGTCAAGCCCCGGATCATTTGAAAGTGCTTGATTTTCCTATGGTTTTCGGTTATTCGATTTATAGTGTACATTTCTTAGGGTAAAGTCAGGCAAATTAAGCACGCTCGCAAAGGAAAATTGGATCAGTATCGCGATCTTAGATGATCGCAAAAGAGCAGATGACTTGAGCGTGGAATGGCTTGCGGGATTGTCCTTCATTCACGGAGAAACATTCCTTTACGAAGAACACCTTAAACTATTTATTGCATTGAGATATATCCTCCTGTTTGGCGGAAAATGCGAGATCGATGTGGATGAAAAGACCGACGGGACAAAAAAACCAACGTGTGGATCCGTCTGCCGGTCAATCCTTGACTCGCCTCTCCCTCCCTGTTAAGATCCTCATGTAAATCCAAGGGGAGTTCTAACTTTAGACCCCGGAGCTGAGAGTCCCGAGGTTATCGGGAGACCCAAAGAACCACTCGACTCCTCCTCAAAGGCTCGGAGTCGCTTGGGGAAAACCTGATCAGGGTAATGCCTGCGGAAGGAGAAAAATGAACAGAGAAAACCTGCCTGATCTTGGCAAGATCCATCCGGAATTCTTCGATCGCGTGATATATCCCCGCTTGGGTTCCGAAGACAGAGACATCGTCATTGGCCCCCGTCACGGCGTGGACTACGGCGTCCTGAAAGTCGGGGAAAAATGTCTGGCAATGTCCACCGACCCGTTCTTCATAGTGCCCTCACTCGGATTCTCCAAGGCGGCGTGGTTTGGTTTTCACATAATAATGTGCGACGTGGCGGTCTCCGGGCTTAAGCCGAAATATCTTACAATAGACCTTAACCTCCCGCCGGAGATCAAGGAGGAGGAGCTTGAGGACATGTGGGAGACCATCCACCAGGAAGCCAAGAAATACGACATAAGCATAATCACGGGCCACACGGCCCGCTATACGGGCTGCAACTATCCCATGGTCGGCGGCGCCACAGGAATAGCCATCGGAGATGAAAAAGATCTGCGCGGCCCGCATAAGGTGAAACTCGGGGATCAGATAGTGATTACCAAGGGGCCCGCCATCGAAACGACCGGCCTTCTTGCGGTTTTATTCCCCCATAAATTTATCCTGGCCGGTGGGGCCGACTTCCAGATCGAGGCCCACGACGTCTTCTATCAAATGTCAGTGCTTGACGACTGCGCCATCGCACGGCAATTCCCCGGCGTTCACGCTATGCATGACGCCACCGAATGCGGCATCTGGGGAGCCCTTTATGAGATGGCGCGCGCCGGAGAGTACGGCTTGAGGATCGAGGAAGATCTGATCCCGATACAGCCCGTCATAAAGAAAACCGCGCAGTTATTTGAATTTGACCCCTTCTGCGCCATCAGCGAAGGGACTCTCATCGCGATGGTCGACAAAAACGACGCCGGAAAGCTAATAGACGCGTTCAAGAAGAACAAGATACTTTCCTCTGTTGTCGGGGAAGTTGTGAACAAGAAAGACGGGCTAAATATCATAAAGGACGGAAAACCAAGAGAATTGACACACCCAAAAGTGGACCCCTACTGGGCTATAGCGGCAAAACTTTCGGAGGCGGGCTAAAAGGACGCCTCCTTCCCCCTGTTCCTTGATCTCTCAAGTTCGGTGAGAAGTTTCTTCCTCAGGCGGACGCTTTTCGGGGTTATTTCCACAGAATTCTAGGTAACATGATGATGTGATGCACCTCCTCGGGGAGTTTGATAGACTCTCCGTGGAAAACCTTTTTTAAGGAGGTGCACAGATGAATTATACTCTCACATGACGTTGATGGATCAGGAGGCCAGATGCTCCGATCCTGCTCCGCGCCGTCCCGGCCCCAGCTATAACCGACCTTGCCCTCGGGTTCCAGAAAAGTCAGGCGCTCCAAGGCCAGGAGCGGCCGGATCATGTATTTCCCCACTCGCTCGGCCTCCGGCTTCGTCTTGGTCCGCACCAGGCTTTGGACATTGAAGCCGGTGTGCCGCCAGAAGAGAATGCGCTCGACCCATTCCGGGCTCAGCAGCTCCTTGCGGACAAGATCGGCCAGCACCTCGCGACGGCCTAAGTCGTGCGGTGGCCTTATAATCTGAGTCTCGAGGCGGCGACATTAAACCGACTTTTGGCCGCATGGCCGCAGGTCATCGGATTTTCGGTTCTATTCGGTTCTATTACGCATGGTGTGGGTTGGGAGCTTGGACGGGATGGGATGATAATCGTCAGTCGCTGCTGACAAGCGTGAGCCGGACTTTTCGCTCTTTACCTTCCCGCGCGACGGTCAAGGTCACAGTGTCGCCGATCTTGTGACCGTCGAGAACGCCGTAGAGGTCGTCGTAGGACGTAACCTTCGTCCCATCGATCCCGACGATGACATCCCGCACGAAGAGCCTCCCGTAGCGATCACGGCCGAGCCCCTTAAGCCCCGCCCGATCGGCTTCGCTCCCGCCTGCCGCTTCGAGGATGACGACACCCTCGACCCCGATCCTCCGGGCGTATGGATCGCTCATCAGAGAGACGCCCAGCCCGGGGCGTTGGACCTTGCCATAAAGGATGATCTCCGGCGCGATCTTCTTGATCGTGTCCACGGGAACGGCAAATCCGATACCGCTTGACGAACCCGAAGGCGAGATGATCATCGTGTTCATCCCGATGAGCCGGCCGGCTGAATCCAGAAGGGGTCCGCCCGAATTCCCCGGGTTGATGGATGCGTCCGTCTGGATCATGTCCCGGATGGTCACCCCGCCCGCGCCCGGCATGTTTCGGCCGAGGGCGCTCACGATCCCCTTGGTCACGGTGTGGTCGAAGCCGAACGGATTGCCGATGGCGATGACCTTCTGGCCGACCTGGAGATCCCTGGAGGAGCCGGTAACCACAGGGAACAAGCCGCTCAAGTTTCCCTCGATCCTGAGCACAGCGATGTCCTTGTTCGGCTCCTTGCCGACAAGCCGGGCCTGCCTCTGCTCCTGGCTGGGCAGGGTCACGTTGAAGATATCCCCGTCCTCGATGACGTGGTAGTTGGTGACGATGTGGCCCTTGTCGTCCCAGACGAATCCGGACCCGCTGCCCCGGGGGACGGCCTCCTCGGAGGAAAAGAAGAAGTCACGGACAAGCTGGATGTTGGTGATGAAGACGACCGAGTTCTGGGTCCTTTTCACGACTTCAATGGTGTTCCGTTCATCTTCTGTGAGCTGGCCCTGGGTTTGGGCGAAGCAGGGGAGGGCTGCCAGAAGGAGCCACGCGACACACGCGAGTTTTGAGCTTTTCATAGGCATTCCTTTGGACCTGGATTTCAAGCGGTCCTCAAACCGGCCGGGCCAGGGAGCAGGCCCATTGGTAAAACCGGGATGCGGCCTTGGCTAATTCCTCGGACTCTTTCGCCGAGATGTTCCGGCGTTCGTATTGGATGAGGTTCTTCTTCCCGATGATCCGTCGGAGGAGATCTGATCTGTCCTTGGCCTCGGGCAAAGGGATCGCGGCGATCAATTCGCAGATGTCCAGGTCGTCCTTGGACACGGACCGGACCCCTTTGAAATAGACGCACAGCGCGTCCGCCGAGGAGATGGCGCACTGAAGTGCCAGCGTGCCGGCCGCATTAAAGTGCCGGGCGGTGAAGGCCGACAGCATAGCCCCGTGGTTGTCTTCGGCCTTGTTGAAATAATCGATGGCGGCGCTTCGGTCCTCTTCCTTGAATCTGGCCATCTTGGGCGTCATGTCATCCGATCTCTATGGGGTCTTTGCCCAGGATTATCTCATAGCCCAGCATCAGCGTCGAGATGGGCGGCCGCTTATTCTTCATCTTTGTTCTGAACTCCTCGATGGTCTGGACATACGGATCGAGGTGGATCCCGAATTCCGAGTAGAACTCGCCTGTGATCCCGTCCTGAAAGAGTTTTTCCAGCCGCTCTTTGGCCTTCGGGTGCATGACCACGACGGCAATGTCGCAGTCGCTGGCTCCATGGGTTTTTCCCAGAGCCAGGCTTCCATATAAGACAAGAGAAACAATAAGACCCGCGGCGTCCATGTCCTCGATCCTCCGGAGCAGGAAATTCCGGATGTCCTCCTTGAGCGCCCCCTCCTTCCGAAAGGCGGGTATGAGAATGTTCCTGACGATCCGGCCGCAGCGATCGAGGCTGTAGAGGTGCTGCTTTCCGAGGATTTCCCGCTTGAGGACCTTCCGGTCAAGGAGGGTTTTCAGGGCGGCGTGGGCCGCGGGAGGGGAGAGGGCGGTCCATTTGGCGACCTCCCTCCCGGAAGCCGCGAAGGCCTCCGTCCTGGACACGAAAAGACGGATGATCCTGACCTTAGTCCTCGAGTCGAGGATTCCGTCCAGAATGGTTTCGAGGGCCATGTTGATGTTAATCTGTGCTTACAGATGTTAATGTTATCTAACAAATCAAGGGATTGTCAAGTCGATTTCACTATGCGTTATAATTGGTCAGTCACCCCCGTCACCCCTTGGGGTGAGAGAGCGCGGTGAAAAATCACCCCCGGAAACCATCTCCCGGGGGGATTGCCGGTATGCCCCTTTTCTGGAATTATCCAATTCTTGAAGAGTCCGTCCGACTAAAATGAAGGCAGAGCCGAATTTTGGAAACATGAAAGCACCGAACCTAAAGGACCGGAAGAGACCGCTTGTTTCCTCCAATCCGCGGATTTCGGCCCCGGCTGGAGGCCCGGCTGTCTCTCTCGTCCCTGGCGCGTCCGTCATTCCGGGAGATTCTCTCCGCCCGCGGCCCGGCAGCGACCCTCGCGCCTGGAGGAAATGGGCGGTCGAAGCCGAACAGCAGGCGCTTGCCGCCAGGACGCGCCTGGACCATCTCTTGGCCTCGAGCTCGGGCGTCATCTTCAGCTGCCGCCCCGGAGCCGGCTACCCGGCCACCTTCATCAGCGACAGCGTCAAGACTCTCCTCGGCTACGAGCCGCGCGACTTCCTTGATGACCCCGGGTCATGGTTGGAGAAGGTCCATCCGGAGGACCGCGAGGAGCTTTCGGCGGTGCTTCAGTGCCTGCTTGAGGTGGGGCATCTCGTCCACGATGTCCGGGTAAGACACAAGGACGGGGGCTATCGGTGGCTGCGCGAAGAGCTGAGATTTAATCCGGGAGGGGACGGCGGGAATGGGGAGATCATGGGCTACTGGATCGACATTACCGAGTCCAAGTCCCTCGAGGAGCAGCTCCTTCTCGACGCTTTCCATGACCCGCTGACGAACCTGCCCAACCGGGCGCTCTTCCTGGACCGCCTCGGTGTTTCCTTCGCCCGCATTCAGAGGCGGAAAAACACCTCGTTCGCGCTCTTTTGCATCGATCTTGACCGCTTCAAGAACGTCAATGACAGCCTGGGGCACAGGAAGGGCGACCAGATGCTCGTTTCCGTCGCCCGGAGGCTGCTGAAGTGCCTTCGCTTCGGGGACACCGTGGCCAGGCTGGGCGGCGACGAATTCGCCATCCTCCTGGAGGACATCAACGGTCCCGCCGACGTGGAAGCGACGGTCCGGAGAATCCAACAGGAGATCGGAGAGCCGTTCGGTCTCGACGGGGACGAGGTTTTCGCCACAGTCAGCATCGGCATCGCTATTGCCGGACCCGGTTGTGACAAGCCCGAGAACCTGCTTCGGGACGCCGACACAGCCATGTATCGGGCCAAGGCCGAAGGGAAGGCGCGGCACGTCATCTTCAACGAGACCATGCGGGACCAGGCTGTGAACCTGCTGCAGCTCGAGACGGACCTGAGGCGGGCTGTGGAACGGAATGAGTTCCTGATCCACTACCAGCCGATCGTCAGCCTGAAGGCGGGGGAGATCGTCGGGTTTGAGGCCCTCGTCCGCTGGCAGCATCCGTCACGCGGCCTGATCGCTCCGAGCCAGTTCATACCGCTCGCCGAGGACACCGGGTTGATCGTGCCTATCGGAGAGTGGGTGCTCCGTGAGTCGTGCCGGCAGATGGCGGATTGGCAGAGGAGGTTCCCTCAGAACGTCCCCTTGTCGATCAGCGTAAACATTTCCAACAGGCAGCTTGCCCCGGGTTTCACCGATACGGTGGAAGGCATCCTGAAAGAGACGGGCCTCGACCCCTCGACGCTGGAGCTCGAGATCACCGAAAGCACGGTCATCGAGAACTCAGAGCGGGCGGCGGGCCTGCTTAACGAATTGAGGCGGATGAAGGTCCGTATTCTGATCGACGACTTCGGGACAGGATACTCGACGATGAACTACCTCAACAAGCTCTCGGTGGACGGACTGAAGATCGACCGGAGCTTCATCAAGGCCATCAATCCTTCGGGGGAAGGGTTGGCGATCGTGAGGACGATCCTGACGCTCGCCCGGAACCTGGGACTGGACGTCATCGCGGAAGGCGTCGAAACCTCCGACCAGTTGGAGCTTCTGCGTTGGTTGAACGGCGAATACGCGCAGGGCTTCTACTTCCATGAGCCGCTGGAACCCTCCCGGGTCGAGGTCATCCTGGGCTCGGACCGGGCGAAATTGTTGCTTTCCCTCAAGTAACGTCCATTTTCGACCGCGGTCGGATCGATCGGTTTTGACATTCATCAAAATTCTGATATATAACCACTGAGACACCGACAAAACGCGGGAACAAGGAATGCCCGCGAGACGCCGGATCAAAGGAGGATCTCAGGATGAGGATTTCCTGCACGGGGCCTACCGGAATTATCGAACAGTTCATCAAGGAATCCGATAGCGTCCTCATCGGGCGGCAGTTGCCCCCCGGGCCCGGCCAACTCGGATTGACTGATGGGGAGGTCTCCGGCCGCCATGCGCGTCTGACACGCAAAGGCGGCGAAACCTGGATCGAAGACCTCGGCAGCACGAACGGAACATGGGTCGATCAGAAAAAGATCAAGGTCAAAACAAAAACTCGACTGACCGCGGAGTCCGTTGTCCGCATCGGGAAGACGACGTTCAAGGTCGATGCGGACATCATGCCTCGCTCCGCTGCCGTCGACGGGAAGTCGGACCCGCCGATAAAAGAAGAACCTGTCGAGATCGTCGAGGCCGGCCAATCTATGCCTGACCTCTTCCTGGCGGGTGCGTCCCTGGACAATATCCGGCTCCGGCTCTCGGCGGTCTGCGAGCTGGGTGCGTCCCTGGGAGAGATTGATAACGTCGAGTCCCTCGCCTCGGTCCTCCTGGATCATCTCCACCGGGCGTTCCCGGGCACGGGGGGCGCCCGGCACAGCGGCCTCCTGCTCGGGTCCGATCTCATCCTCAAGGCTTTCCGGCCGGAAGACCAGGCGCCGACCTGCAGTTTGACCCTCGCCCGTCATGTCCGGAACCAAAAGAAGGGTTGCTTGTGGCAGGTCGATGCGGTCGGCGGGGTCGATAAATCGGCCAGCCTCATCCAGACCGGGGTCCAGTCGGCCATGTATGTCCCGTTGATCTGGAAAGACGAGGTCTTGGGCGTCCTCTATCTGGATGCCGTTTCCGGGAAAGCGGAATTCGACCTCGAAGACCTGCGATTGATGCAGTCCATAGCGGCCCAGGCGGCCATGTTCATCAAGAACCTTTCCTTGCAGCAGACGATGCAGCGGGAGGCGCTCGTCAAGGCCCGTCTGCTGGCGCAATTCCCCCGGCCGATCGCGGAGCGGCTGGCGCGGCAGTCCGGCCGGATGGAACTCGTGAGTGAGAGGGTCGAGGCGGTCACGGTCCTCTTCTCCGACGTTCGCGGATTCACAAAACTTTCCACGGGAATGGAGCCGGAACTCGTGGTTCAGACGCTCAACGACATGTTCCACGACCTTACGCCGATCATCCTCAAATACAACGGGACCGTCGACAAATATATGGGAGACGCGGTCCTCGCCGTTTTCGGAAGTCCGGACCCGGATGCGCAGCAATGGGAGAACGCGGTGCAGGCGGCTTTGGAAATGCAGGCGGTCATCGATCACCTGGTTTCGGGACGATGGAAAGGCCGGCCCGCGTTCCGGATCGGGATAGGCATCCACACGGGCCCGGTGATCCATGGTTTCATCGGAGCCCCCGAACGAATGGAATACACCGTCATCGGCAGCACGATCAATACCGCTTCCCGCTATTGCGCGGCCGCGGCCGCCGGGGAAGTCCTCATCAGCCCAGCGGCCTACGCCCGGCTGCACCAATGCGTCGAAGTCGACCATCCTCCACGCGACATAGAAACCAAACATGAAGGCAAACTCAAGGCCTATCTCGTCCGCGGTTGGACGGGAGTGAAGAGGAGCTGATCCCATGGACACGAAGACGCCGAAGAAGGGCAGGGGGAAGGGAACCACGATCCGAATGTCTTCCGGATCGACACGGCAACAGGGGCCTTCGGTCAAGTGCCCGAATTGCCGAACGGAGAATCCCGGCGACAGCCGTTTCTGCTCCAACTGCGCCGGCCCTCTCAAGGAACCGGCTTCAGGGACCATCAATTCCCAGACTTTCGAAGTCTCACGGGGCGACATATTCGCCGGACGCTATGAAATCATCGAAACGCTCGGACAAGGGGGGATGGGCAAGGTCTTCAAGGCCTACGACCTCAAGATCAACGAGGTCGTGGCCCTGAAGCTCATCCGGCCCGAGATCGGAGTCAACGAAAAAGCCATCGAGCGTTTCAAGAACGAGCTCAAGATCGCCCGGAAGATCACGCACCGGAACATCTGCAGGATGCACGACCTGGGCGAAGAGGGGTTCATCCATTACATAACCATGGAACACGTGGCCGGGGAGGACCTGAAGCGCTTCATCCACCGGGCGGGAACGCTGTCTTCGGGAAAGGCGATCGATATCGCCAAGCAGGTATGCGAGGGGTTGGCGGAGGCCCATCGTCAGGGCGTCATCCATCGGGACCTCAAGCCGCAGAACATCATGATCGACCAGGACGGAAACGCGAAGATCATGGATTTCGGGATCGCCCGGTTCGTCGACACGGACCGGATGACGGGTTCCGGGGTCATGATCGGCACGCCCGAGTATATGTCCCCGGAACAGGCCGAGCTCAAGGATGTCGACAAGCGGGCGGATATTTACTCGCTCGGCATCGTCCTCTATGAGATGGTCTCGGGCCGGGTTCCGTTCGACGGCGAAACGCCCCTGAGCATCGCCATGAAGCACAAGACCGAGAAGCCCAGGAACGTCCGCGAATGGAATACCCAGGTCTCGGCGGAGTTGGCGGCGGTGATCTCGAAATGCATGGAAAAAGCGCCCGGGGATCGTTTCCAAAACGCGGAAGATCTGATGGAAGATTTGAACAGGGTCGAACAGGACCTTTCGACGGCCGAACGGGTGGTTCCCAGGAAAAAACCGGCCCCCACAAAAGAGATGGCCGTTACGTTCCAGGCGAAGAAGCTCATCGTTCCGGCGGCAGCCCTTGTCGTTTTCGGCCTCGTGACTTTCGCCGTCCTGAAATTCCTGCCGAAAAAAATCGGCCCTCCTTCGCCCCCAACCGCCACAGACGCTTCTGCGATGTTGAACAAGCCGGCTCAGGGAGCCGTCCCGCCTTCCGTGGCCCCGAAGAAAAAACAAGAGGATAAAACGGGGACGGAACCGACGGCAAAGCCCGGAAGCAAGGAAGTCAAAACGCGCGAAAAGGCGGCGAGTTCCGCGGAAGTCGAGGCCAAGAAGGAAGAACCCAAAACGGTTGCGGAGGCAAAAACGGGCGCTTTGGAAGCCGACATAAGTTCGGCGAATCTTGCCATGGCCCGGGTGACCGCGGCCAAGGCCCAGGCCCAGAAGGAAGGCATGGACGCGAAGACCGTGTTCTTCGGGCTTGCCGAAGCCAGGTCCAAGGAGGGCCAAAGGTATCTGAGTCAAAACAGCTATATCGACGCACGCAGCGCATTGATCATATCGGAGAAGCTCTTCAGAACCGGCATGGAGAAAGGCGGGGACGAAGGCCGTCTTAAGGCCTTTGGGAAATACGTCGAGAACCTCAGGGAGAATATTGAAGACGCACAAAAAGGATCGGGTGGAGACAAAACTTTCGAATCCGCCCGGGAAAGCGAAAAACGGGGAGCGGCATCCCTGGCAAAGAAGGACATCGAGAACGCGATGAAGTCCTATGTCCAGGCTTCGGTTGTTTATCAGAAGATCCTGCTTTCATTAAAAACAGGAAAAAAATAATAGGGCTATACTTGACCGTCGGGCTCGTTTTCTAGGTTCCTCCGTTATATGTCTCGGATTTCCTTCTTGGATCTCTAGGAAAGCGGACGACGATCAGGTTTGACCTCGACCGGCCGATAATCCTATAATCCCTCCCTATGATTATCCCAGTCTAATTGTCCCATCAATAATGAGAGGAGCAAGCGTCATGATAAAGAACTGCGGTCCCAGGCTTCTAAAACGCGGCCTCATGACGGCTGCCGTCATGCATTTCGTCCTGATGACCGGCGTTTCGGGCGCCCAGGACCGCCTGAAGACGATGCCGGGCTACGAACAATACCAGAAGATGAGCAAAGAGATCCCCACGGCCGTCAAGCTGGGGGCTTTGATCGTGACCTGGAAGGACGATGCCAAGTCGTTCGAATACCGGAAAGAAGGCAAGCTCTATCGTTATGAAGTCGCAACCCGCAAGACGACGGAAATCGGTCCCGCCCCGGTCGAGGCCCCTCGCGCCGGCCGCCCGGGCGCCGGGCCGGCCCGCGGCCGGCAGTTCGACTCAACGGTTTCTCCGGACAAGAAAATCAAGGCGTTCTACTGCGACCGAAACCTCTGGCTGAGCGATGCCGACGGCAAGAACGAGTTCGCCGTGACGATCGATGGGAACGAAAAGACGCGGACGAAGAACGGCACCGCGAGCTGGGTCTACGGCGAAGAGCTGGACCAGAATACGGCCATGTGGTGGTCGCCCGACAGCACGAAGATCGCCTACTACCGTTTCGACGAGAGCAAGGTGCCGGATTACTTCCTGCAGATGGACCAGACCAAGCTCTACAGCAAGGCAGATATCGAGGCCTACCCGAAGGCGGGTGAGCCGAACCCCATCGCGGATATTTTCATCTACGACGTGGCGGCGAAGACGACGGTCAAGGTCGACGTTCGCGACGGGAAACCTTTCGACGATGCGGTCGTCGGGCACTACGCTTATCACGTCGCATGGTCGCCCGACGGCAGGGAATTGCTCTTCAACCGCACGAACCGGCGGCAGAACGTCCTGGAACTCACGGCTTGCGATCCGGCGACGGGCAAGTGCCGCGTCGTCGTCCGCGACGAGTGGCCGTCGAGCTGGGTCGAGAACAACCCGGAAATGAAGTTCCTCAAGGACGGCCGGCGCTTCATCTGGCTTTCGGAGCGGAGCGGCTGGAAGAATTATTACCTCTATGACCTGAGCGGCAAGCTTCTGGCGACCCTGACGAATCACCCGTTCGAAGTTACAGGGATTTCGTTGGTGGATGAGAAGGCGGGATGGCTGTATTACACGACCCGGAGTGGTGACAATCCTATGAAGATTCAGCTCCACCGGGTCGGTCTGAAAGGCAAGAAGGACAAACGGCTGACCGACCCGGCTTTTAACCATACCGTAAACGTGGCGCCGAGCGGAAAGCTTTTCGTGGATATCGCCCAGACCCATGATGTGCCGCCGGTGACGCGCCTGATGGACGCCTCCGGGAAGGTCATCGCGGAGCTGGCCAAGAGCGACATGACGAAGTTCGAACAGCTTGGATTCAAGAGGGCCGAACTCCTCAAGTTCAAGGCTGCCGACGGCGTGACGGAGCTTTACGGGATGCTCAGCTACCCGTCCAATTTCGATCCAAACAAGAAATATCCGTTGCTTGTCGGTGTCTATGCCGGGCCGGCTACGAACGGTGCGCGCGAAACGTTCATGACACCAAATCCGCTCACGGAATACGGTTTTCTTATCGCGTCCTTCGACGCGCGGAGCGCCGGCGGCCGCGGTAAAAAGTTCCTTGATGCGATATACCTGCATCTCGGTGTCGTCGAGATGGATGATCAGGCGGCGGGCGTGAAGTCGCTCGGAGATCGCCCGTATATTGATAAGGGCCGGGTCGGGATCTATGGCACATCTTATGGCGGGTATTCATCAGCGATGTGCTTGCTCCGTCACCCGGATGTCTTCGCCGCCGCCTGCGCCCAATCCGCCGTGACGGCGTGGAGCCACTATGACAGCATCTATACCGAACGCTACATGTGGATCCCCCAGGAGAATAAAGAAGGCTACGAGGCCGGCAGCGCCATGAAGTACGCCAACGACCTCAAGGGCCGGATGATGATCTATTACGGAACGGCGGATAACAACGTCCATCCGAACAACTCTATGCAGCTCATCCAAGCCCTTCAGAGGGCGGGCAAGAGCTTCGAAGTCCAGGTTGGGCCCGACGCCGGGCATTCTTCGCTCCGCCAGGACCGGATGATGGAGTTCTTCATCGAGAACCTGGTTATGAAATAAACCCCCAAGTCCATGGTTTTCGGCCCTCCTATTATCCAGCTTGACTTGCCCTTGCTCTATGAATTACGCTTTCACATAATGGGAACATGGGAATGTATCATCTGCATTATGAGAATCCTGGGTGGATGGGGAGAGATTAAGTGCCGCGTATTTTCGACAACATAGAAAATGATCTTTTGCCCGTCCTGCAGGAGACCCTGGCCCTGTCCGACAGAGCCGATTTCTGTGTAGGCTACTTTAACCTGCGCGGCTGGAAGGCTCTGGACTCCTATAACCAGGAACCAGCCAAAACTATAGGGCTTCTGCCATGCGGCTGAAAGGGGAAGTCGGGGGATGAGCAATAAGCCTGAAAACCCTCTAGAGAACCGCTCCGAAATTATCCTCTACCAGACCGAGGATGGTCAGAGCCGCATCCAGGTGCGCCTGGAGGGTGGCACCGTCTGGCTTCCCCAGAGATTGATCGCCGAATTGTTCCAAACTACAATCTCCAACATCAATATACATATCCGCAATATCTTTGTAGAGGGCGAGTTGTCAGAAACGGCAGTCATTAAGGAATCCTTAATAACTGCCGCTGATGGTAAGGAATATCGCACGAAACTCTATAACCTTGACCTGATCCTCGCCGTGGGCTATCGGGTGAGGTTGCACCGGGGCGTCCAGTTCCGCCGATGGGCCACCGAGAGGCTGCGCGAGTATCTCGTCAAAGGATTTACGATGGACGACGAGCGGCTCAAGGAGGGCCGAACACTCGGAACCGACTACTTCGACGAGCTTCTGGAGCGAATACGGGATATTCGCGCTTCAGAGAAGCGCTTTTATCAGAAAATTCGCGACCTTTATACCCTCCCAATCGACTATGATGCTAAAGCCGAACAGACGCTGGAATTTTTCAGCATTGTCCGAAACAAACTCCATTGGGCTGTTGCGGGGAAAACGGCGGCTGAGATCGTCAAAGAGCGCGCCGACGCAGGGAAGCCGAATATGGGTTTAACAAGCTGGAAGGGCGTAAAGGTTCGCAGAACCGACGTGACGGTGGCGAAGAACTACCTTTCTGCCGATGAGATTTCCAAGCTCAACCGTATCGTCGTTATGTATCTCGACTACGCGGAGGACCAAGCCCGGCGGCGGCGGCCGCTGTATATGCGAGACTGGAGCGCCAAGCTCGATGCCTTTTTGAAGTTCAATGAGCGCGAAATCCTTGAGCATGCGGGAAAGGTCTCGATGGAAGTGGCCCAGACACTCGCGCTCGATAAATATGAGAAATTCAACAAACGGCGGCTCGCTGATGAAGCCCGGCGGGAGGCTCTGGCCGATGATGGGTTCGATGAGACTGCCAGGCTGATTGAAGGTCATGCTAAGAAACGAAAGGCACTTGTGGCCGGTGGAAAACTGAGGGGAAAAAGCAGAAGGAAGGCGGAGAAATAACAAACGACCAATGAGGCGGCGAGCGAAGAACCGAGGGCGTGCTGAACATGCGGGGAAGCATGAGATAGAAATTGTGAGCCTCGAACAGGCCGATGCGGCATATCCCGGTTCTTTACCAACCTACCTTGGAAAGAAGGCCCCGAAGCGAATCTATGCGCTCGGCGATCTGGACATCCTGCGGGAGGCGGCGCTCGGACTTTTCTGTTCGGTCAAGTGTCCGGGCAACCTGATTCTGAGGACTTACGACCTTGCCCGTGAATTGCGCGACGCAGGCGTCACGGTCATAAGCGGTTTTCACTCGCCTATGGAGAAGGAATGTCTCGGCCTTTTTCTCCGGGGAAAGCAACCGGTCATCTGGTGCCCGGCCCGGCGCCTGGCCGCAACGCGGATTCCAAAGGAGTATGCCAAGCCGCTGTCCACGTTCGATAGCCCTGAAAACGCGACATTGATTGCCCTGGGTGCAAAACCCTATATCGGAATTCAGTCCATCACAGGATTAACTAAGCCCTAACCAAAATTCCCGCTTGACAAATGCCCGTGGGGGCCTTATCTTATGAGTGGTGAACAAAATGGTAAACAGAATACGTAAAGAGCTGACGGAAAGGCAGGGCGGGGTCCTCAAGGCCATCGAGGGTTTCGTCCTGGAGCACGGGTTCACGCCGACGGTCCGGGAGCTGGCCGGGCTCCTCGGCATCCCCAACCCCTCGGCCGCCTTCAAGCACATGGTGAGCCTGGAGCGGAAGGGCTACCTCAGGCGCGAGGGCGGGGAGCTGCGCCTGGCCGGACTCCCGACGGTGGGGGAGAACCAGGTTCGGGTGCCGCTGGCCGGCCTCGTTCCGGCGGGCTCGCCGCGCGAGTCGTTCGACGTCTCGGGCGAGGCGATGGACATCCCGGCCTGGATGGTGGGGAAGAAGCGCGGCAACGTTTTCCTGATCCGGGTGGCCGGGAAGAGCATGATCGACGCCTGCATCGACGACGGCGACCACGTGCTCCTGGAGCGGACCGACGCCGTGAACTCGGGCGAGATGGTCGTCGCCCTCCTCGAGGACGGGTCGGTGACGTTGAAGAGGCTTCGGAAGGAGGACGGCAAGGTCTTCCTCATGCCCGAGAACCCGGCCTTCCAGCCCATCGAGGTCGGCGGAGGAAAGGTTCTCGGCCGGGTCATCGGAGTGCTGAGGAAATACTAATATGAACGCAATAAAAAAAGTTACAATTTATGAACGGCACTGAATGCCGTCCTCAAGCCCCCGTAGCGGAGGGGGGACCCGTCGGCTTTTTCGACGGGGGGAACCGACGGGACTGGTTCCCCGGGGTCCGGGGGAGTGAGGGCGGCTTCAGGCCGCCTAAAGTCAGATGTCAAACTATTTAATGCGTTTGTATTAGTTAGACAAGCTAGACAGGCTAGACAAGAAGCATGAACCGCCGTTACGTCGTCCACGTCGACATCGACGCGTTCTTCGCGTCCGTCGAGGTCCTCCTCGACCCGTCTCTCAAGGGCAAGCCGGTCATCGTCGGCGGCCTGCCCCACGAACGCGGCGTGGCCTCGACCTGCTCCTACGAGGCGCGGAAGTACGGCGTCCGTTCCGGCATGCCCCTGCGCAAGTGCTACCAGCTCTGCCCGCAGGGGTCCTTCGTCCGCGGCAACTACCGGGTCTACGAGGCGTTCTCCGAGAAGTTCTTCCGCGTCCTTCATTCCTACACGCCCGATGTCGAGGAGGCATCCCTCGACGAGGCCTACCTCGACCTGACGCGCTGCCGGCCGCTCTATCCTTCGTTCCCCGCGGCAGCCCGGGACATGAAGCGCCGGGTGGAGAAGGAGATGGGGATCACGGTCTCGGTGGGCGCGGCCCCGAACAAGGTCATGGCCAAGCTGGCGACGCGGATGGCCAAGCCGGCCGGGTTCTTCGAGGTCCCGGCGGGCGGGCAGGAGGAGTTCCTGCGCGGTCTGGACATCTCGGACCTCCCCGGCATCGGGCCCAAGGCCCAGGTCGTCCTGCGCATGCTCAATATCCAAAGGATCGGCGACCTCTGGGGCTTGTCGCGGTCGACCCTCCGCTCGCTTTTCGGCGCGGGTGGCGAGGAGATCTATCTCCAATCGCGCGGCATCGACGCCCGGCCCATCGTCACGCGCTCCGAGCCCAAGTCGGTCTCCCGAGAGACGACCTTTCTCCAGGACCTCTGGGATGAGCGCCTGCTCCTGGCCCACCTGGCCTACCTCTGTGACCGGCTGACACTGGCCCTGCGCGAGGACCATCTTTACGCCCATGTCATCGAGGTCAAGGCCCGTTATTCGGACTTCCGGACCGAGATCAAGCGCAGACTCGTCGTCATGCCGCTCCAGGAGATGGGGAAGATCTACAAGATCGCCGAGGAGCTCTTCCGGGAGCTCGTCTCTTCGTCGCGGCTGGCCCTCCGGCTCGTCGGTGTCAAGGCCGCGGAGCTTGTCAAGTCGCGGCCGCTCGCCCTCTTCGAGCCGTACTCCGAGCGTCAAGAGCGGCTGGGGCAGGCCATCGACCGGGTGCGCGGCAAGTACGGCTTCGGCTCCGTGCTCACCGTGCGGGAGAGGATGCTCGATTCTGTCTACGACTTCGAGCCGCGGCGGGGCTTCGTCCTCAAGACCGCCTCCCTGACGAAGTAAGCGAGGGATTCCACTTTTGTCGTGATGACCATGATAGACGTATCGACACTCGAAGGCGGGAAGAGAATGTGACCATGTTCGTTCCCCTGCGCGTGCATTCCGTTTTCAGCAAGGGCAAGGGCGGCCTGACCGTCGCGGAGGCCGTGTCCTGGGCCGCAGAGAGGGGTCTCCCGGCAGCTGCCCTCACGGACATCGGCAATTTCTACGGCTGGGGGAAGTGGAAGAGGGCCGCGGCCGGGGCGGGGATCAAGCCTGTCTTCGGCTGTGAACTTGAGATCGGGGGAAGACGATTCGTATTCCTGGTGAAGAACCGGGAGGGTTACTGGAACCTGATGGAGATCTTCAACCGGAAAGAGGTGCGGCACGCCGACGGACTGGTTGCGCTCTTCATCCCCGGGGGAAACGGGGCAGGGGCGGACGGGATTGACGAGATCGGCCTTCCCGAAGTCCTGCGTGCTTCCGGCGACCTCTACATAGGCGCCGACTTCTCGAACTTCCGGACCGCGTCCGCCCTGGCCCGCTTGTCCGGCCTGCCCCTCATCTGGGCCAACCCGCTCAAGTTTATCAGGAGCCCGGAGCGGCTCATCCTCCTTCACGCCATCGAGAAGAAGGTCCCTTTCCCACCGGAACGCGAAAAGCTTGCCCCAAAGATCGGGCTCTTCGGCCCGAACCAGGAGGCTTTGGCCGTCCGGCGGTTCGGTGCGGAAGCGAAGGAGGCCCTCAAGCGCACGTTCGAGGCGGCCGAGAGATGCGCTTTCGTCTTCGAGGACATCGTGCCCCACCTTTCCACGGACATTTTTCCCAAGACCCTGCGTGAGACGGTCATGGCCCGGCTGACCGCGGCCAAGGACCTCTCCTGGAAAGAGCGCCAGCGGGCCCGCCGCGAACTCGGCGTCGTCGAAAGCTCCGGCTTCGGACCGTACTTCCTCATCGTCCACGACGTCGTCGAGTTCGCCCGCCGCCGCGGCATCCTCCACAACCTCCGCGGCTCCGGCGCCTCGTCCTACCTGGCCTACCTGCTTGGCATCTCCCATGTCAGCCCTATCGAGTTCGACCTCTACTTCGAACGCTTCCTGAACAAAGGCCGGCCCGACCCGCCCGACATCGATATCGACTTCGA
>Ga0315281_10005838_pt1 | contig 17559 bp, 15 predicted proteins | sample YL17G07_0_MG_FD_204540 | JGI IMG/M metagenome (GOLD analysis project Ga0315281, IMG submission 204540) | Sediment microbial communities from Yellowstone Lake, YNP, Wyoming, USA - YL17G07_0 | ecosystem: Environmental > Aquatic > Freshwater > Lake > Sediment | place: USA: Wyoming | collected...
TCTCCATCGTGCGTGCATCGACGCCGCCGGACAGGATGCGCCCCGAGCCTTTCTGGGCGTTGTTATAAGCCCGCGACATGCGGGTGAGCGAGTCCATGAAGACCACCACGTCCTGCCCGAGCTCGACCAGGCGGCGCGCCCGCTCCAGCACCATCTCGGAGACCTCGATGTGGCTCTGGATCGACTCGTCGGACGAGGAGGCGTACACCTCGCCCCTGATGACGCTCCGTCTCCAATCGGTGACCTCCTCGGGACGCTCGTCCACCAGTAGCACGAAGATCTGCACCTCGGGGTGGTTGAACCCGATGGCGTGGGCGAGCTGCTGGAGCAGCTTGGTCTTTCCGGCCTTGGGCGGGGCGACGATCAAGCAGCGTTGGCCCTTGCCGATGGGTGCCATGAGCTCGATCACGCGCGGCTCGAGGATCTCAGGTTCCGTCTCGAGGCGAAAGCGCACCGTCGGGTCGATGGAGACGAGCTCCGAGAACGGCACCGCCTGCTGGCGGTACTCGTCGGGGTGCAACCCCTCGATGTTGCTGATCTCCAGGACCATGGGCCGCTGGTGCCCGTTCGGGGGCTGGACAGAGGCGCTCAGGCGCAGCCCGCTCTCCAGGTGCCAGCGGGAGAGCAGGCCGGAGTCGAAGACCGGGTCCTCGCTCGTCAGGTGGAACTTGCTGCTGGCGCCCAGCAGGAAGGCCTTGCCGTCGTCGCGCCGCCAGAGGTAGCCCTCGAACGGCATGGGCGTCCCCGCGGTGCCGCCGTGACGCCGGTTGCGCCGACGCCGCGGCCGGCGACGCTTGCCCGAGCCGCCAGCTTCCTTCGGCTCCGAAGCGGGAGCCGCGGGAGCTTCGTTGGATTCTTCGAACATTCTTTTCAGGCTCCTTGGCTCACCCTTCGGCCGCCTGCGCGAGAGTGCGACAGCAACTGGTGCGAGCCAGCACGTCAATCGCGGGGAACAACCGGGGAGCGGGGGCGTCGTGCACCCCTCCGCCGCGTTCAGTCTAGCGCACAAACGGCCGGCTGCCAAGCAGGCAACCCCGCCATACCCTCCAAGGTCCTCTCACCGCTTTTCGAGCATATCCGAGAAGGCCTCGAAGATCCCCCCGTCCCACCAGCCGCGCGAGGTCTCCTTGCGCTGCAGGGCCAGCGCCTCGTCCACGGGAAGCGCCCTGCGGTACGGCCGGTCGTTGGTGAGGGCATCAAACACGTCCACCACCTGGAAGACGCGCGCGAGCAAAGGGATATCGTCATCCTTCAGGGCGTCCGGGTACCCACTCCCGTCACCGTGCTCGTGGTGGTAGTGGATGATCGGCAGAACGGGCCTGAGGGTCCGCAGCGGTGCGCAAATCTTCACGCCTATCTCGACATGCGAACGCATGATCCGCCACTCGGCCTCGTTCAGACGCCCCGGCTTCAGGAGAACCGCGTCGGGGACGGCGATCTTCCCGATATCGTGCAGATAGCCGGCGCGGCGCAGCGCCTTCACGGCCTCCTTGTCCATTCCGACATGCTCACCCAACTGTGCCGCCAACTGCGAGAGGCGGTCGCAGTGCTCCCCTGTCCCCTCGTCGCGTGCCTCGATGGCACGCGCCACGGCAAAGAGCATCTTCTCGGCTTCATCCAGGTCCTGTGTAAGCCGGCGGAAGTGCACCAGGTTGCGGACCCGGACCTCGAGCTCGACGAGGTCGAACGGCTTGGAGAGAAAGTCCGTTGCGCCGACCTCGAGCCCTCGCAGCCGCGCCTGCCGTGAGTCGAGCCCGGTGAAGAACACGACCGGAAGCAGCCGGGTCTCCTCATCGGCCTTGAGGCGTCGGCACACTTCATAGCCGTCGATCCCCGGCATCATGACGTCGAGCAGGATCACGTCGGGCTGGCGTTCGCGTGCCAGCAGGAAGCCGGTTTCGCCGTCGAGGGCCTGCCACACCTCGAAGCCGAGCGGGTACAGGGCCTCCCTCATCGCCTCGAGGCTCTGGGGTTGGTCGTCGATGACCAGCACAGTTCCGGCGGCCGCCATGCTCGCCTTTGATTGTACACGAACATGACACTGGGACCAGGTCGCGCACCCAGGCGCCACCGTGCCGATCCGGGTCCGGGAGGAGCTAAGGAAGGAGGAAAAAGGGCCGCCCTCGCGGGCGGCCCTTCGGTTGCGCGGGTGGCGGCTACGGCATCCGCAGGAACACGAACGTCTTCACGTCTCCCTGAGGACGGTAGATGTAGAAGCGCACCATGGACCCGGAGCGCACCCTGGAGATGGCGTCCCTGAAATCCCCCTCGGAGGCCACATCGATGTCGTTGACGCGCATGACCACGTCGCCGGGCCTGAGGTTGGCGTCATCAGCGGGGGAGAGGTCGGTAACGTCGGTGACCACCACCCCGTCGATCTCCTTGGGGATCTCGAACTGCCGCCGCGTGCGCTGGGTGAGGTCGTCCACCTGAATACCCAGCTTCGAGGCCGGCGTGTCCTCTTTTGTGGTCGAGCTTTCTTGCTCACCTTCGCTCGAAGGGCGCTCGCCGAGGGTCACCGCGATCGCCTGCCTCTTGCCGTCGCGGATCACGTCGAGGTCCACCTTCTGGCCTGGTGGCATCGCGGAAACGCGGTAGATGAGCGTCCGCGTGTCCTTTACCGGCGTCTCGCCTGCCGCCACGATCACGTCACCTTCCCTCATGCCGGCCTTGTCCGCAGGACCGCCCTTGGTAACGCTCTGCACCAGGGCGCCCTCACGGGAGGGCAGCTTGAAAGACTCCTGTGCCTTCTGGTCGACGTTGGTGATCTGCACGCCGAGGTAACCGCGAACGACCTTGCCCTTCTCCTTGAGCTGCGGCACCACCATCTTGATCGTGTTGACCGGGATGGCGAAGCCGAGGTTCTGGCCCCCCGCGTTGATGGCCGTGTTCATGCCCACCACCTCACCGCGCACGTTGACCAGGGGGCCCCCGGAGTTGCCCATGTTGATTGCGGCGTCGGTCTGAATGAAGTCCTCGAACGACCGGCTGTTGGGGTCGGGGGAGATACCGAGCGTCCGGCCCTTGGCGGAGACGACACCGACGGTGACCGTGTGCTCCATGGCCAGCGGGTTGCCCACCGCCATCACCCACTCGCCGACCCGCAAACCGTCCGAATCGCCGAGCGGCAGCGCGCTGTAGGAGCCCTTGCCGTCGATCTTGATCAGGGCCACGTCGGTGGCGGGGTCGCGGCCGACGACCTTGGCAGGCAGCTCGGTCTCATCGGTCAGGCGCACTCTGATCTTCTCCGCGCCCTCCACGACGTGGTTGTTGGTGACGATCAGGCCGTCGGAGGAGATGAAGAACCCGCTGCCGGCACCGGTCCGCTTCCGCGGGCGCGAGTCCGGCCTCGGGCCGCCGGGCCCGAAGAAGAACTCGAACGGGTCCATGTCCCCGTGATAGCGGCGCATGTCCTGTGGCTTGACCACGTCTTCCGTGTACACCGAAACAACCGCCGGGGTCACGCGATCAGCCAGGGCGGCAAAGTCCGGGTAGCTGCTGGGCGGCGGAAGCGGCGGCAGCGCCGCCGGCGACGCGGGGCTTTCCTTGGACGCCACGCCTGCGGGCGTGAGGCCCAGGCCACCGGCGAGCACGATTCCGATCACCAAAGAACCCACTGCGACTGCGCTCATCGAGAGCACTCTCTTGCGTCGTGCTGTGTTCATCAAAGCATTCCTCCTGGGGCCGGGCAGGGCCAGCCCGCCTGATCAACCGAGCAATATCTGTGCCACATTCCGAGGGAGAACGGTCCGTGCGCCGGTTACAGATGCGTCATTTTGGCGTGACCAGTTCGGGGCTGGCGAGTATCACCCGGTCCTTGCCCGCGGCCTTGGCGGCGTACATGGCCTGGTCGGACGCGCGCAACAGTTGGTTTCGGCGGTGGTCAGACGTGCCGCTGCGGGGGACGTGGTCCGGGTAGACGGCCACCCCCACCGAGCAGGTGAGGGGACCGTGGAAGTCCACCGGGCCGCTTGCCCAGGAGAACCTCCCGCGCAGGAACGCCTGGTCGTGGATGGCGCGCCGGATCTCCTCGGCGACCTGGGTGGCCGCGACGGTGTCGAAGCCGGGGAGGATAATCACGAACTCGTCGCCGCCGTAGCGGGCGAGCGTGACCCTCGGGGAGCGCACCGCACGCCGCAGCAGGTAGCCGACCTCCTTGAGCACCTGGCTGCCGGCCAGGTGACCGTGTTGGTCGTTGACGCCCTTGAAGTTGTCGAGGTCCATGAAGAGCAGGGCCACGCGCCCCCCGGCGGCGTCCGCGTGGTCCAGGTCCTCGGCGAGGCGCCGGTGGAAGAAACGGTCGTTGGACAGGCCCGTGAGGTCGTCGCTCCGCGCTGCGGCCCCCGCCCTTCTCGCGTCCAGCAGGTTCTGGATCGAGACCGAGGTGTAGGCGGCGAAGATCTCCAGGAGGGCCCGGTCGCGCTCGTCGAACGGGCGGCCGTCCAGGCGGTTCACCATCTCCAACACCCCGCACACGCTGTTCTCGATGCGGATCGGGACGGCCAGCAGGCTGTTGGTGTTGAAGGCATGGGTCTCGTCGAAGCGCGCGGAGAAGTAGGAATCGTGGTGGGAATCCGCAACCAGGTGGGACTCGCCGTTGCGGTACACGTGCCCGACCACCCCTTCCGATGTCGGGATGCTGGCGCCGAGCAGCGCCTCGGAGGACGGACCGAAGGCCGCGATGAAGTAGAGAGCCGTGCCGGCCGGGTCGCCGGCCCGTTCGAACGGGTGGTCCAGCAGCACCGAGCCCGCCTGCGCCGGCACGAACGCGTTGGCCCGTTGCAGCACTTCCTGGATGAAGCTGGCAGCATCCATCGCCTCGGGGACACCCGTGTCGTGGCGGTAGCGCTCCAGGAAGGTCTCGAGCTCCGTCGCCGGGAGCACATTGATCTTGAGCCGGACCTCGCTCACTGTTCCAGTCTATCAGCGCGCTGCAGTGTTGTCGCGACCAGCCGTGCGACTCGCAGACGCAAGTTGGGGAGCGCGTCGGCGGGCTCCGTAAGGGAGGGTGCGAAGCGCAGGCGTTCGCACGTCCGCACAAGCTCCGTCGCCTCGGCGGCCTCCGCCTGCGGGCAGCCGGCGGCCGTCAGGCGATCGGCGCCCTCGGCGACCGTCGCACCGAAGCGGGACCGCGCCCAGGCCTCCACCGCGAGCTGAAGGCGTCGCAGCTCCTGCGCCGGGTCGGCACCCGTTGCGGGCGGGAGCGGGACGCCTCTCCGGCGAGCCCGCCAGGTGATGGCCGCCGCCGTAGCCGCCACGCCCAGCACGAAGGCGACCAGCAGGAGCGCCGGCCAGGGGAGCGTGCCGCGGGCCCCCGGAGTCGCGGCGACCGGCGCGGCCACCGGGGGCGCGGCGGAGGCGGGGCCGACCACCAGCGCCAGGGCGGGGAGGATGTGGCTGGTGTAGCTCGCCCCCGGTTTGAAGCTGCAGAAGCGGACTTCAGGCAGTTCGTACCTCCCGGGGCGCAGCGCCTCGACCGGGATGCGCCAGCGCCGCCACCCGGCCAGGCCGCGCCGGGAGGGCTGCCACTGGTGGGTCTCCTCCGCGGGGAAGCTGCGTAGGCCCTCCGGCAGGCGCATCGGCGGCGGGTCCAGCAGCGGGAGGTTTCCGACCCCTTCCACCTCGACCTCGAGGGTCACCAGGTCGCCGACCCACAGCTCGTTTTCGAGCAGCCGGCGGGAGAAGGCGAGCTCGCCAACCGCGCCGAAAAACGGGCCCGGGGCCGGCGGGAGCGGCCTCACTTCCGCCTCCACCGTGCGCGAGGTGACGGTCCTGACGGGGAGCGCGGCGCTCTCCCGCTCGCCCGGAGCGGCCACCGCGCGCGCCCTTGCCGGAGGGATCTTCAACCGGCCTGCCTGTACCGGGATCACCAGCCAGCCGCCCAGCGCCACCCGCGCGATCCCCTCGGGGGTCACACCCACGGCTGCGACCTCGTCCGAGGGCAGCCGCTCGCTCCAGCTCTCGGGGAACGAGGTCTGCACCTCCCAGCCTTCGGCGCCGACCTCGCCCGGCGACTCGACGAAGAACCTCACCACCAGGGGCTCCCCCACCAGCATGCGGGGGGTGGAGAGCTCGACCCGCAGCTCCGGGCGGGTGGCCTCACCCGCAGTACGGCCGCCCGCCAGGGCGGTCCCGCGCACCGCGTTCGTGACCGCGCTTGCATCTCCGAGGCGGACGGTCGTGGGGCCGACCGCGATCGGTCCAAGCGTGCGTGCGCGCACGACCCAGGTGAGCGCGGTGACCGCAACCGCCTGGTTCCCTTGCCAGGTGACCTGCTGCGCGAGCACCGGCCCCGCCAGCACCTCGAGGTTGGTGAGCTCCCCGAGTACCCCGCTGATCTCGCCGGGGCCCGGGCCCTCGAGCACGACCTGGTAGCGCAGGGTGCCCGGGATGGTGCCGCTGAGAAAGCGCGCATGTGGCTGCCCGGGCGCGGCGCCCACGACCGCCGCCATGAGGAGCACAACCGCGAAGGACAGCGCGCGGCGCATCACCAGTCCCTCGCCGAAGACCTGACCACCGAGGACGGCTCGCGCACCGGCAACGGCTGCAGGGCGGCGCGCGCGGCTGCCTCCACCAGTCGGTCCCGGCTCTCGCGGTCGCTCGGGGCGGTCGGTCTGCCAACCTCGTCCGCCAGGCCGGTGAGGGCGAGCTCCAGGTTGTGCCAGGCGTCGGGTTGCCTCGGATCGGCTGCGATCGCCCGCCGCAGCGCCTCGGCTGCACCCGCGAAGTCGCTCCGAAGCAGCCGCACCGTGCCCAGGTTGTACCAGGCCGGGAAGGCGAGGCGCGGCGAGGCTGCAAGCTCCAAAAGCGCACGCTCGCCTTCGGTCTCCCCCTCACGCGCCTGCACGGTGGCGAGGCCGAGGCGGAGCTCCGCATCGCCCGGCCGGAGTGCGACCGCCTGAGCGTACGCGTGGCGGGCCCCATCCCAGTCTCCGCGCGCCGCCGCGCGGGCGGCCGTCCGCTCGAGCAGGGAGGCCGATCCCGGCAGCACTCGTTGGCAGGCAGAAGGCGTAGGCACCGGCGGGTTCGCCGCGGCGGCGAGCGGGACCGGCAGCAGCAGCGCGACCAGCGCGGCGCGCCGCCAAGGCCAGAGGAGGAACGACCCGGTTGCGAGCAGCGCGGCTGCCAGCATGAACGGTGCGGCGTGGACGGGGGCTGCCTCGCGCTCCGAGATGCGCACGGACCGGGCGAGCGCGTCGGTCAGAGCGCGCGGGGCCCCGGGGGAGGCCGCGTCCACGACTACGCTGTTCGGCTCTCCCCCCAGACGCCGCAGCAGTTCGGGCCTGGCGCGAGTCCGCACGAGGGCACCCGCCTCGCGCGCATAGGTGACGCCGCCCCCACCATCGGGTCGCGGCACCGGGCCCCCGGCAGGGGTGCCGGAGATCAGCGGCACGATTGCGATCCCGCTCCGCCGCAGAGCCTCCGCCACCCCTGCCGCGTCGCCCTCGAGCTCCTCCCCGTCGGAGGCGAGCAGGATGGCCCGCGCGGGGCCGCTGCCCGGCAGCAGGGAGCCGGCAGCGGCCAGCAGCAGCGCGAGGTTGGAGCCGGGGGCGACCGAGCGCTCGAGGTTGGGGTCGGAGAGTCGTGCGTCCAGCGCCTCCGTGTCCTGCGTGAGCGGGACCAGTGGCCGGGCATCGCCAGCGCCCACCGCCAGGCTCCAGTTGGCGTCGGGCAGACGGTGCAGCGTCTGGCGCAGCACCGTTACCGTCCGGTCCAGCCGGTTGGGCACCACATCGGCGCATCGCATCGAGGCCGAGACGTCGAGGGCGATCACCACGTCGAGGGCGGCGGCCGGGATGTGCTCCGGCCGGCCCCAGCGCGGGCCGGCGGCGGCCCCGGCGGCTGCAGCGGCGGCCAGCAGCCAGAGGGCGAGACGGCCACCGCCCGTGGCTGGCACCCCGCCGAGCCAGCGCCGCCAGAGCGACCCGCTTCCGAGGCGCGCCTGCTGCAGGCGGCGCCAGCGGGTCAGCGCCCAGGCGGTCGGCAGCAGGGCCAGGGCGGCAACCGCCACGAGCAGCCAGCGCGGCTCGACCCAGCTCATGCCCAGGCCCTCCGGTTCACGAGCTCGGCGAGGGCTGCCCCGAGGAGCAGCACGGCGGCCCAACGGGCGGGTGTGGCGCTGTGGTCGCTCCAGACGCGCTGGGCGGGCGTGGGACCCGCGCTGGGTTCGAGCGCCGCGAGGTGCTCGAACGCCGCTTCAAGGGCCTCACCGTCGCGGGCCCGCACGAACTCCCCGCCGCTGCGCCGGGCGATCTCCCGCAGCAGCGCCTCGTTGACCCGCGACGGCGCGCCCGCGGCGGGCTCGGACCCGACGGCGACGGTGTTCACCGGGACGCCGCGGTCCGCCGCGACCGCTGCCGCCGTGACGGGATCGAGCGCACCGGCGTTGTTCTCGCCGTCGCTCACGAGCACGATGCCGCCCGACCCTCGCTTCGTGTGCCGCAGTTGCTCCAGGGCCACCGCGAGGGCGTCCCCGATGGCGGTCTCGGGACCGAGGGTTGCCGGTGCCAGGCTCGAGGCCAGCGTCAGCAGGGTGGCGTGGTCGCGGGTGAGCGGGGAGAGCACGGCGGCCTTCCCGCCGAACGCCACCAGCGCGAGGCGATCATCGCGTCGGAGATCGGCCAGACGCTCCACGGCCCGGCGGGCCGCCGCGAAACTGTTTCCCCCTCGGCCCGGCGCTCCCATCGAGGCCGAGAGGTCGAGGAGGACGACCAGGTCGCGCCCCACGGAGGGGGCAGCGCGCAGGGATGCGCGCCGCGGCCCCGCGGCACCCAGCCAGGCGACGGCCAACGCCACAAGCGCCAGAGTTGTTGCCACGTCCACAGTTACCCGGGTGCGGCGCACCGGGGCCAGGCTCGGGACGCGGAGGTGACGCCTGCGGACCAGCGCGAGCCAGGCGAGGGCGGCCGGCGCCAGCACCGCGAGCGGCAGCAGGAGCGGGAACGCGAAGCCGCTCACTGCCGGCCTCCCGTTGAAGCTGCAACCTGTGGCGCGGCGGCGAGCACGTCCCGCACAAGCGTGACGGCGTCCTCGGTGTACGGGGGGCTGCCGGCGAAGCGGGTCTCGTCCGCGAGCAGGAACGCAACCCCGAACGTCTTCGCGGGGGTTGTCTCCAGCCTCGCGGCCAGCAGGCGCGAGAGCTCACGGGTGGTCATCGCGGCGCACGGCGCGCCGGTCGCCGCCTGCAGGAAGCGGCGGCAGCCGCGCGCGAGAGTGTCGGCGGCATCGGCCCCGGTCCAGCCGTCGGGCACGGAGAGGGGCGCCAGCGTCCGCTGCAGCTCGGTAACGGGGTCGGGACGCGAGCGACGCCGCAGCAGCCGGACAGCGAGCAGCATCAGCAGCACGACGACCGCGGGCGCGACCAGGACCGCCCAGGGAAACGGCGCGGGTTCCGGTACGAGGAGCGGCCGCGGCTCCGCCTCGGGGGCAAGGGTGGGCCGGACCTCGACCGTGGACGGTTGCGCGCCTGGCAGCGGCACGTCGAGAACCCCCAGCGCCAGCGGTCGGAGCGTCACGATCGTGGCCCCGTCCTCCGCGGGCCGTGGCCCGCTCACCACGAGGAAGTGGCCGACCACTGCGCCTGCTGCCGGCACGGATGGGGGCCCCTGCAGGCGCACGTCCACGGAGGATCCGAAAGGGATCTGGAGCAGGCTCGCGGCCAGCAGCAGAGACGCCGGACTAGGCACCGCGGCGCCTCCCCCGCGCCAGAAACGCGTGGGCCAGGGTGGGCGCCAGCAGCGTCTCGGGCGCGACCGTGAGCACGTCCGCGCGAACCCGGGAGAGCTCCGGCACATCGGGCGCCGGGCCGCTCGCGCTCCACCCCGCGCGTCCCGTCGTGTCGCGCGCCGGGACACGCGCGGTCGCGGTCCCCTTCCCGGCACGCTGGTCCCAAAGCCGCACCGCCAGAAGCTCGTGCCGGCTCGCCAGCGCGGCCAGGGTCCGGCCGTAGCCGGTGCCGAGGAACGGTGAGATCACAACCAGGACCCCACGGCGGCGCAGCAGGCGCGGCACCTCGGCGAGGGCGCCGGAGAGGTCGCTTGCCCGGCCCTGGGGGCGCACCAGGAGCAGCTCGCTCACCATGCGAAGCAGCGAGGCTTCGCTGCGGCGCGCGGTCAGCACCAGCTCCTGCCGGTCGCTCCAGGCCGCCAGCGCCACCCGGTCCCCACCGGCGAGTGCCGCACTGCCCACCAGCGCGACCACCTCGGCGGCCACCTCGAGGAGGGTGCGGGTGCCGCTGCCGGCGGCCATCCCCGCCCCGACGTCCACCAGGAAGAGCACGGTGCGGTTGCGCTCCTCGACGTAGCGCCGGACCGCCAGCCGGCCGGTACGGGCCGTGACCCGCCAGTCGATCGTGCGGACGTCGTCGCCGGGGAGGTACTCGCGCACCCCGGCGAACTCAATCCCCTCGCCCTTGAACGCCGAGCGGTAGGCCCCCGCCCACGAGGCGGTCAGGCGGCGGGTGGCGTGCAGCCGCACTCTCGCCAGCCGCCGGGCAAGATCGTGCGGGACGAACGACTCCGGCTCGCCCTGGCCCAGGAAGCGCCGCCAGGCGGCACCCGCCCTCACGGCACCTCTACCGCCATCAGCAGCTCCCGCACGAGCCCCTCGACGTTGACCTCCTCGGCCTGGGCCTCGAGGCTCAGGATCAGGCGATGCCGCAGCACCGCGGGGGCGACCTCCTTCACGTCCTCGGGGATCGCGTAGGCGCGGCCGCGCAGGAGCGCCAGCGCCTGGGCGGAGAGCGCGAGGCCGAGCGCCGCGCGCGTCGAGGCGCCGTAGCGCACCCAGCGGTGCAGGGCGGGCACGGCCTCGCGGCCGCCGTTGCGGGTCGAGCGCGCCAGGCGCACGCAGTACTCGCGGATGCGGGCGTCCATGTGGACCTCCCGCGCGGTGGCCGCCATCTCGGAGAGCTCGGAGAGCGTGAGGATGGGGCGCACCGCCGGCGGCTGGGCGGCGAGGCGTGCGTCGACCACCGCGAGCTCGTCCTCGTGCCCTGGGTAGCTCACCAGGGCCTTGAACAGGAAGCGGTCCACCTGGGCCTCGGGGAGCGGGTAGGTGCCCTCCAGCTCGATCGGGTTCTCGGTCGCAAGCACCAGGAAAGGCCGGGGGAGCGGGAACGTGGTGCCGCCCACCGTGACCTGGCGCTCCTCCATTGCCTCGAGCAGCGCCGCCTGTACCTTGGCGGGCGCCCTGTTGATCTCGTCGGCGAGCAGGAGGTTGGTGACGATCGGGCCCAGGCGCGGCACGAAGCGCCGCCCCTCGGGGTCGTAGATCTCGGTCCCTGTGAGGTCCCCCGGCAGCAGATCGGGTGTGAACTGGATCCTGGTGAAGCGGCCCTGCACCGCGGCGGCGAAGCTGCGCGCGGCGAGCGTCTTGCCGAGGCCAGGGACGCCCTCGAGCAGCACGTGGCCCTCGCACAGGGCGCCCAGCAGCATGTGCTCGAGCAGCGACCGCTGTCCGATCACGGCCCGGCTGACCTCGGAAAGCAGAGTCTGGGCGCGGGCGCTGTCGCGCCCCACCCTCTCCCTCAACGCGGCGTCGTCTGGCATGCCGAGCCTCCGCCGCCCGTCGAAGCAAGGCACGTGCCCGGTTTCCATTTGAAAACACGGCAGTTTCGGGAACTTTTCTGCCGTTTTGGCGTGGACAGCCTTGACTTCGGGCGGCCGACGGCTACAATGCGGGCTCCGGAGCGACGCGGGGTGGAGCAGTCCGGTAGCTCGTTGGGCTCATAACCCAAAGGTCGCAGGTTCAAATCCTGCCCCCGCAACCATGCAGATCCCACGGGCCACGCGCAGGCGTGGCCCGTTCCTTTTGGAAGTGTGGTCTTGGCCCTGTGCCCGACTTCACGCCTGCGGGTTGGTGAGAAACGGACCGGCGCGATTGGCAGCGAGAGCTCTCATTTGCTGCGTGGCGGTGGGGTTTCGGTCGGGACGAGGCCAGCCAGGCCCCGGTTCTCGAGGATGCGCTTCGGGGCGCCGTGCTTGGCGACGTGGATCATCGCGAGCCCGAGCTGCTCGGTGGTCGTGACGTACTTCGGGAACAGCGTCTTCCACACGGGGTAGAGCGGCCGCATGACCGCGTAGAGCACCCTAGTGAGCCTCGTGCTCGAAGCGATCCCGTGCAGCGGCTGGATGTATCCCGGGCGGAACATGTACGCGGCTTTGAACGGCATTTCGAGCAACGCGTTCTCGGTCCTGCCCTTGACCCGCGCCCACATCATGCGGCCGCGCTCGGTGCTGTCGGTGCCCGCCCCCGACACGTAGATGAACGTCATGTCGGGGTTGTGCTTCACCAGGGTCCGGGCCACGGCCATCGTGACGTCGTACGTCACGCGCGAATACTCCTGCTCGCTCATGCCCGTCGAAGAGACGCCGAGGCAGAACAGGCACGCGTCGTAGCCCGAGAGCTCGCCCTCGATGGTGGAGAAATCGGAGAAGTCCTTGTGCACGATCTCCCGCAGCTTCTCGTGCCGCGCTGCCGTCGCCCGTCGCCCGATCGCGAGGACGTTCTCCACCTCGGGGTCGAGCAAGCACTCCCGGAGGACGCCCTGTCCGATCATTCCGGTCGCGCCGAAGAGAATCACGTTCATGGTGAGAGATCCTTCGTCTCTGCCATCGCGATGGTCTCATTTGCTGCTGGTCGAGGCGTTGCTTGCCTCTTCGTGCGCCTGACCATCCGCTGCCGAAACAGGGCGGACTCTGCGCTAGCTGGGGATTCGCAGCTTCTGGCCGACCTTGATGAGGTCAGGGTTCGAGAGTTGATCCTTGTTTGCCTCGAAGATCTTCATGTAGAGGCTGCCCTTGCCGTAGTACTTCTTGGCCAACGCACCCAACGTGTCGCCGGAGACCACGACGTGCCACCTCTCTTCGGCGGCCGGGCCCGGCAGCACGACCGGCTCCGCCTTCGCCACGCGGATCTGGTTGAGCGTGTTGTCGGTCTCGACCCGCGCGTTGAACTCCTGCATGACTCGCGTCTTGACTTCCATGCTGGGAGCCGTCCCCAGCAGCGTCACTACCTTCCCTTCGATGCGAGCATCCAGATCCCCAACACCTAGTCCGAGCGCGCGAACCGCATCGACTGCGGCCCGCACCTTCTCTTCAAACGAGCTGCCAAGAAGGCCCATGGAATCCTCCCGTTTTCTTTCGTGGAGGGTAGCATACAAGGGCGTGGCGGGATGCTAGGCGCAACTCACGGCACCGGAGCGGAAGTGTCTTGGTTTTCGACCGGGGCCTCAGCTATCCTGCCTTGCCACGCGGAGGACCACCATGCGATGGAAACCGGGCGGGCGCAGCGAAGATGTCGAGGATGTCCGTGACGAGGGCGGGGGCTCAGGCTTCCGGATCCGCGGCCCGCACCTTGGGATCGGCGGGTTCCTGGTGGTGCTCGTGCTTTCCCTGGTGTTCAAGCGCGACTTCTTCTCGTTGCTCGGCGTCGCGAATGTTGCCTCCCCGCCGGCCGCGACGACCACGTCGCAGCCGATGGCTCGCGGGCCCGAGGACGAGCGGCAGGTGCAGTTCGTCTCGTTCGTGCTCGACGACGTGCAGAAGACATGGGCGCAGGCGTTCTCACGGGCGAACCGCCCGTACCCGCACGCCAAGCTCGTCCTCTTCAGCGACGTGACGCGTTCCGGCTGCGGTTTCGCGGAGGGTGCGTCAGGTCCGTTCTACTGCCCCGAGGACCACAAGGTCTACATAGACCTCGCCTTCTACGAAGAGCTGAAGACACGCTTCGGCGCCCCGGGGGAGTTCGCCCAGGCCTACGTGATCGCTCACGAGGTCGGCCACCACGTCCAGAACCTCCTCGGTATCGACACCAAAGTGCGGCAGATGCAGGCCCGCGAGCCTTCGCAGGCCAACGAGCTATCTGTCCGGCTCGAGCTCCAGGCCGACTGCCTCGCCGGGGTGTGGGGCTACTCGACGGAGGAGCGGAACATCCTGGAGCAGGGTGACGTGGAGTCCGGCCTCGCCGCCGCCGCGGCGGTCGGCGACGACCGTCTGCAGCGTCAGACCGGCGGGCGGGTGAACCCGGAGAGGTGGACGCACGGCTCCTCCGAGCAGCGAGTCGCTTGGTTTCGGCGCGGCCTGTCGGCCGGCCGCATTGACGCCTGCGACACCTTCTCATCCGCATACTGACCGTGCCCGGGAACCGAGTCTGAGCCCGGCGGGGGATCGGCGGGAGTACAATCCCACTCGGGCCAGCTCAGGTGACGGGGTTCCTCGTCCTCGAGGGGGTGTCGAAGAGCTTCGGCAGCGTGCGCGCCGTCGAGGGTGTCTCGCTTGCCGTCGAGCGCGGAGAGTTCTTCTCCCTGCTCGGCCCGAGCGGGTGTGGGAAGACGACGTTGCTGCGCGTGATCGCCGGCTTCGAGCGGCCGGATGCCGGGCGCGTCCTCCTCGACGGCCAGGACATCACCGCGCTGCCGCCGAACAAGCGCAAGGTCAACACCATCTTCCAGAGCTACGCGCTGTTCCCCCACATGACCGTGCGGGAGAACATCGCGTTCGGCCTCAAGGTGGCCAAACGGCCTGCCTCCGAGATCGAGCGCGAGGTGGAGCGGATGCTCGCCCTGGTCCAGATGCAGGACCAGGCCGACAAGCGCCCGGAGCTGCTCTCGGGCGGCCAGAAACAGCGCGTCGCGGTGGCGCGCGCCCTGATCAACCGCCCGCAGGTGCTCCTCCTCGACGAGCCGCTCGCCGCTCTCGACCTCAAGCTGCGGCAGCGCATGCTGCTGGAGCTCGACCTCATCCACGACGAGGTCGGCATCACGTTCCTCTACGTCACCCACGACCAGGGCGAGGCGATGAGCCTCTCCGACCGCATCGCGGTGATGAACCGAGGTCAGGTGGAGCAGGTCGGGACGCCGGCCCAGGTGTACGAGGCGCCGCGCTCGAGCTTCGTCGCGGCGTTCATCGGCGACACGAACTTCTTCGAGGGTCACGTCCTCGAGCTCGTGAACAGCGAGTACAGCCGGCTGGCACTGGACGGCTTCCCTCCGGTGCTGTCCTTCAACGACACCGCAAAACAGCCGGGGATGCCTGTGTACCTCTCGGTCCGACCCGAGAAGCTCCGCATCTCGCGCGAGCGCCCGCCCGAGGATGGGCGCCACAACGTCGTCCCGGCACGCGTCGAGGACGTGGTCTACCTAGGCACGCACACGCGGTTCTGGGTGCGGGCGGGCACGCACCGGGTCGCTGTGTTCCAGCAGCAGGGCCGCTTCCTCCTCGACGAGCGGCCGATCCGGTGGGGCGACGACGTCTGGATCTCCTGGCACGCCGACGACGGCTTCATGATCGAGCGCTATAGCGAAGCGGACGGCAGCCTGGTCGAGCGGCCCCCGCAGAGGATAGGCGAGGAGCCGCCGGCGATCACCGAGGCGGCCGCCGGCGACCCGGAGGAGTGAGTGGAGGGCGGGTGAGCGCAGCGACTCCACGAAGAACCGGCGAGTGGCCGCTCACTCTGCCCTCGATGATCTGGCTCGCGGTGCTGGTGCTGCTCCCCGCGCTCATCGTGTTCACGGTTGCGTTCAAGCCGGGGGACCCGTACGGAGGAGTCGGTGCGGGGTGGACGCTCGACGGCCTCAGGGGTCTCGCCCGAGAGTCGTACCTCGCGATCGGCTGGCGCACCATCTACCTGAGCCTGCTGACGACCGCCCTCTGCCTGCTGCTCGCGACACCGATGGCCTATTTCATGGCGCGGGTACGGCAACAGTGGCGCCGCACGCTGCTCCTCCTGGTCGTGGTGCCGTTCTGGACCAGCTTCCTGGTCCGCATCTTCGCCTGGAAGGTGCTACTGCACCCGGAGGGTCCGCTCAAGCGGGCCCTGGCGGCGCTCCACATCGTCTCGGCGGACGCGACGCTGCTCTACAACCCGGGCGCCGTCCTGCTCGTCATGGTGTACACGAGCCTCCCCTTCGCGATCCTCCCGATCTACGCGGCCGCGGAAAGGTTCGACTTCTCCCTCCTCGAGGCGGCACGCGATCTGGGGGCCAGATCGCTGCACGCCTTCTGGTCGGTCTTCATGCCGGGGATACGCAGGGGGCTGGCGAGCGCCGCGCTGCTCGTCTTCATCCCCTCGCTCGGCTCGTACATCATCCCCGACATCGTCGGCGGCCCGAGCGGGGAGATGATCGGCAACGTCATCGCCCAGCGGGTCTTCTCGGACCGGAACCTCCCGCACGCGAGCGCGCTCTCGGCCCTGCTCACGCTCGTCGTTCTGGCGCCGATGCTTGCCGCCCTGGTGCTGCGCAGCCGGCGGGACGAGGTCGCGCCACGAAGGGCAGGCCCGCGGTGAAGCGCAGCCGTTTCCCGCTGCTGGTCACCGCGGCGGTGATTGCGTTCTTCTACCTCCCGATCCTGGTGCTCGTGGTGAACTCGTTCAACGCGTCGAGGTTCGGCTCGACCTGGCAGGGCTGGTCGCTGCACTGGTACGCGCGCCTGGCGGCCGAGCGCGAGGTCTGGGCTGCGCTGCGGATCACGCTCATCGTGGCGGTGAGCGCGACCCTGGCCTCGGCGGTGCTGGGCACGACGGCGGCACTCGCCATCCACCGGTACGCCACCCGCCTGCAACGCCTCCACTCGGTGCTCATCTCGGTCCCGCTCGTCATGCCCGAGATCCTCATGGGGATGAGCCTGCTGCTCCTCTTCGCCACGATCGGGCTGGAGCTGGGGATCTTCTCGATCTTTCTCGCACACGTCACGTTCTCTCTGAGCTTCGTGGCGATGGTCGTGGTCGGCCGGCTGCAGGGCTTCGACGAGTCTTTGCTCGAGGCGGCCCGCGATCTCGGCGCGAGTTGGTGGACCACGACCTGGCGCGTGCTGCTGCCGATGCTCGCGCCGGGGATCGCCGCCGGGGCCCTGCTCGCCTTCACCCTCTCGATCGACGACTTCGTCATCACCTTCTTCGTTGCCGGCCCGGGGGCGACCACGCTGCCGATCCGCATCTACAGCATGATCAAGCACGGCTCGCCGCCCCTGATCAGCGCCCTCTCGACGCTCCTTCTCGTGGTCACGTTCGTGGCGGTGTGGCTGAGCCAGAGGCTCATGGAGAGGCGAGGGTGAGTCTCGGCAAACGGCTGGTCGCGGTGGTCTCGGGCGCGATGCTCGCCTGCACGGGGTGCCGCGCCCGCGAGAGCGAGCTCCACGTCTACACCTGGGCCGACTACTTCAAGCCCGAGGTCGTGGCGCGCTTCGAGAGGCAGGAACGGTGCAGGGTCGTCATCGACACGTTCGACTCCAACGAGGCGATGTACGCCAAGCTCAGGGCCGGGGCGAGCGGGTACGACGTGATCACGCCCTCGAGCTACATGGTTCAGGTGATGAACCGCCAGGGCATGCTTCTGGCGCTCGACCACACGCGGCTCCCGAACCTCGTGCACGTCGACCGCGAGATCCTGAGGGTCACGATCGACAGGGAGATGGGGCACAGCGTGCCGTACATGCTGACGATCACTGGGCTCGCGTACCTGCGCGACAGGGTCCCCGACTTCAAGCCGACCTGGGCGATGCTCGACCGGAGCGACCTCGCCGGCCGGATGACGATGCTGAACGACATGCGGGAGACGAT